>Ga0209678_1000229_pt1 | contig 21902 bp, 21 predicted proteins | sample WorMetilvaeELBA1_FD_187404 | JGI IMG/M metagenome (GOLD analysis project Ga0209678, IMG submission 187404) | Marine gutless worms symbiont microbial communities from Max Planck institute for Marine Microbiology, Germany - Olavius ilvae ELBA.1... ...
TGGCTCAACCAACTTGCCAAAAAACCACAATTATGTGGACTAAACTGCTAAAGAGGTGATAGAAATGAATACAAAAGGCAGGATTTTAGAGTATCAACTTTACATAATGCGGGGCTTCACATAACACATTTTATGTAGAGCTCTACATAAGATGTGGTTGGTCATCAAACAATAGGTGTGTATTCTAATTTCAAAGCGCTCAATGGCTTTTTCAAGGTATTCCAAAAATTTTTTCCGGTCTTGGTCATTTATGAATATATCCTCTCCGGCGTTGCCGCGATTTATAACATGATAGAATGCACCGGGGTACTCTATCCGCAAAGGCCGGGCCATCGTACAAACCTCCTTTCAAATCGATATAAAAGCGCTCTTACTTTCTAATATTTTATGAAACTCAATTAATGTGGCCAGCCTAAAACGCCAATAATATTCTTACAGAAAATGCGCAGTCGATAGTGTCTGGCATCACGCAAGTCGATTGCATGTTATCTCGCTTGAAATTTAATGTCAATAATTAATAATTAAGATGCGACCCCTTTCTTTTCCGCGATGTTTCGGGTCTACTTAGCAGCTACTGCACCGCCCCATGTCGCAATTGGGGGCGGCGTGGCTGGCAACGCGTCGATGGCGGCCGTGTTCGCAGCCGTGGGCATCGTGGCTTGGTGGACGTTGAGGCGTCATGGCCCAATCAAGTAAAGATCCGGGCCCAGAGGACCCGGCTTTATTTCACCCCAGAGGGGTGGAGTTTGCCTTAGACTCCGAATGGAATAATGGAATGGTGGAAAAATGGAATATTGGGAATCAAAAGCGGATGACGGTCTGATTTTATAAACTGATCCGTGCTATCCTTATAAAAAAATATCCCATTCCACTAAACCCAGCATTCCAACATTCCAGTATTCCAACATTCCAGTATTCCATCATTCCAGTATTCCATCATTCCGTTCGCGCTGCAGCAGGATTCACGGCACAGCCGATTGTCTCTGACCCCCGTAAAGAAACACGGGATCGTCGACTGGCCCAGAGGACCAGGTTTTCTGAGACAAAATAAATGTTTGACTCAACTATTTTTCGGCCATTCGATCATAGCAATCAGCAGTCAGGTCTTCCTTGGCGTCAAGCAGAACGTGCTTTTGAATTTTCCCGGAACCTGTCCGTTGAAACTCATCGACATATTCAATATAGCGCGGCACTTTAAATTCTGCGATGCGATCTAGACAAAAAGAAATTATTTCCTCGGGTGGGATACTTGCGGGTGTCTCTCCCTGGGCCGGAGCAATATAGGCTTTAACTTCTTCACCGCGGCTCTCATCGGGCACCGGCACCACCGCCGCACTTAAAATTTTAGGATGGCTGGTCAGCACATGCTCCACCTCGCTGGCCGAAATATTGTCGCCGGTGCGCCGGATCATGTCTTTTATGCGCCCAACGATGTAGAAGTATCCGTTTTCATCCTGCCGAAAGAGGTCACCCGTGCGAAACCAATCTCCCTCAAAGGCTTTGGCCGTTTCCTCAGGCTTATTGTAATAGCCTTTGAAAATCCCGGGGCCTTTGATCAGCAGTTCCCCGATTTCACCTTGCTTCACCGGATTGCCGTCATGGTCGACAATTTTGGTCGACCGATAATCCGGCGGTTTTCCCACCGAACCCGAACCCGTCATGTGATCATCTTCCAAAGCAACCAGCATGCCCGTGCCGATTTCCGTCATGCCATAAGCCTCACGGGCGCGAACATTGAAACGCTCCTCGAATTGTTGGTGAAGATGCGGTGGAAACCCGCCAACGAGGACAAATTTTAAATGATGATTCTTATCATCCGGCGATTCGGGCTGCTTGAGGGTCCAGGCCGCCATGGTCGCCCAGGCCGCCGTCACCTTGTATTGGTTTATGAGCTTCATATAACTAGAGGCGCTGTATTTTCGCGTCAAAACCATGGTGGCGCCCGCCGCCAAGCACATGATCAACTCCCACTGGGGATCCATGTAATAAAAGGGGGTAACCACCAAAAACACATCACCCTGGACCAGATTATCAGAGGCACTCATCCCGAGGGTCAACCAGTATTCATGAGTAAGCAGGCAGCCTTTGGGAAATCCCGTGGTTCCCGAGGTGTACTGAATGTTCACCAGATCATCCAATGTAATATCGGGCGCAGTAAATTCAACGGCTGCCGCATGCGCCAGATCGGATAATAAGCTGCCCAGGTCTTCCGGACCCACCCCGACCCGATAAATCGATTTAATGGCAGGTGTCTTGGCCCGGGCTTCCTGAAACGTGGGAACGAACTGCGTGTCAATCACCAAGGCAATGGCTTCGGAATCGTTGAGCACATATTCCAGGTCAACCGCCTGATACCGATTATTGAGGGGGACCATCACCGCCCCCAGTTTTGCCAGCGCCAGCCAGGTCAGGGGAAACTCGGGGCAGTTGGGCAGCATAACGGCGACGTGGTCTCCCTTTTTTATCCCTTCTCCCTGCAGCGCATTGGCGTATTGATTGACCCGCGCATTTAACTCGTTGAAGCTGAAGCCTGAATTCTCGTGGTCGAAATGCAGGGCTTGGTTGTCACCATAACGACGGGCTGCCTTTTCAAGCAAGGCACCAATATTTTTTTCGATTCCAGGAATAGCCATCATTGCTCCTTATTTGCTCTATGCTTTTTCAGAGAGTGCGCTCTGCTAGAGTGGTCCCGGCAGGTCAGCAGTTGCGCGGTTTATAGGTTTCAGGTTTCAGGTGTCAGCGTTACGTGGTATTGAATCCTCTTATGAACTACATATAATCAATCTCGCGCAAAGGCGCAAAGCTCGCAAAGGAAAGAATTTAAAATATTAATCATCTTGGCGCCTTGGCGTATTTGCGAGATAATTATCAGTTTCTTTTGTGATCAGACCGGTTGTCCTTTAGCCGGAGGCCGCGCTCATATGAAACATTTTTTTAGACAGGATAACAGGATTAACAGGATTGTTATTTGCTTAGTTGGCCACTATCCTGTTGATCCAGTTGATCCTGTCAGAAAAGTATATAGACAGAATACATAATTCGATGTTCGATGTTGGAGGTTCGATGTTCGATGTTTATTAGTTTCTTTCTCGATTTGACTGGGCATTATTCAAGCCAGCGGCGACGCTGAACTCCGACACCTGACACCTGAAACCCCTTAACGTTCAAATCACGCACTAACATCAACTTTTAATTGCCGATATGACGTTGATAGACGTCTAACTGTACTTTCGTTCCGTCCTGCGCCGGATCATTTCAGCACTGAAAAATGTCAGAATCGACAATCCAATGAGCAGCGATGAGACCGCCGCCAGGGTCGGATTGATTTCAAGACGGACATCCATCCACATTTGAACCGGCAGGGTATGGCGCGTTCCGCTGACCCACATGGATATCACCAATTCATCGAATGATGTTAAAAAGGCAAATAAAGCACCCACAAAAATGCCCGGCCGAATCAGCGGAAAGGTAATGTAGTAGAAGGTTTTAAAGGGATGGGCTCCCAGGCTGGCAGAAGCCTTGGCAAAGGTCTTGTCAAAGCCTTGCAGCGCCGCAAACACGTTTATGAACACAAAAGGGGTTGCGATGATTGAATGTCCGAGCACCAGACCCCAGTAATTTTCAATCAGATGCAGCTTGGCAAAAAAACTGTAGATTCCCACCGAGATCACGATGTGGGGAATAATCATGGGTGACAACAGAAAAACGAATATTCCACTTTTCCAGCGGACGTTGCCGCGATTAAAGCCGAATGCGGCCAGGGTTCCGAAAATGGAGGCGACGATCATCACCATCAGGCCGACTTTGAAACTCAAGATAGTCGCTGAAATCCAGACATCGCTGGAAAAGTAATTCTGATACCACTGCAATGAAAGACTTTTGGGGGGAAACTCGAGATAGCTGGAAGCGCTCAGCGAGATTGGAAACACGACAAACAGCGGAATGGCTAAAAAAAACAAAATCAAAATAACCACTGCCCAAAGCAAAGCACGCCCCGGTTTTAATCTATTTGCCGTCATTTGTGATACCATCAAGAATCTGCGGAGCTGAGAAACCGGTTTATCCCGATAAATTTGTTAAAAACCAAAATGATGATTAGCGTCATCGCCATCAAAATCAAGGACAGCGCCGCGGCGAATCCCCAATTGAGCAGGCGGGTGACCTGGCTTTCTATCAGCATCGCGATCATGATGTCTTTGCGTCCTCCGACCAGGGCCGGCGTAATAAAAAAAGCCATGGACAAAATAAAAACCAGGGTGAAGCCGGCCAGGATGCCCGGCGTGCTCAGCGGCAGGAACACGTGCCAAAACGTGCGCAAGGGCCCTGCGCCCAGGATGTTGGAGGCTTTCAACAGGTTGCGGTCGATGCCCTTCATGGTGGCATACAAGGGTAAAATCATTAAGGGTACCAGGATCTGAACCATCGCCAGAACCACTGCTTTGGTCGTGTACAATACCTTCAGGGGTTCTGTGATCAGATCGAAATAAATCAGCATTTTGTTCAATATTCCCTTTCTGCCCAATAAAACCATCCAGGCATAGGTGCGGACCAATATACCGGTCCACATGGGCAGTACCACAAAGATCAACAGAATTTTGGTCGTGCGGTCAGGGACATCGGCCATCAGATAGGCCACCGGATACCCGACGATCAAACAGCAGATGCTGACCATCAGCGATATGGATAAGGTGCGCAGCAGAATCTGGGAATAGACACCAACCTTATAAAACTTCAGATAGTGTTTGATGGTGAAATCCGGATCAAAAAAACTGAGCGCAAAAATCCGAAACACCGGTATCACCATGAAAACGATCAGCAATACCAGAATCGGCAGCAATAAATAAAAGGCCGGGTCAATGGTTTTTAAAATTTTATTCTGCGCACCCATGATACGGTCCGGTAGTTAAGAATCCGGGCCCGGAGGACCCGGTATTGGTTCGCCCCCTGAGGGGATCCTGGATTCAAACCAAAGGAGTACGGGAGTGTTGGAGTATTGGAGTAATGGAAAAAGCGCTTCCGGGGATCTAATGGGCGTTAACACTATTTGCCCTCGGCCCCTGAAATTGTTTTTGCCTCCTTACTTTCGCCGAGCAAAGAATCAGATCACGAGATTCCTTCAGACGCGGTTTATACTTCGCTTTCCGATTTTCACCCATCACTCCAAAACTCCATTACTCCATCTATCTAGCCACTGATTCCCGGCACAGCCCAACAACTATAACCTGGCCCGGAGTATCGTTATTTCAACATCCAGGCGTTCCACTCATCCATCAACCGTTCCTCATGCTTCACCCAATAGGCATAGTCACGCTTAAGAGCCAATTTATAGTAATCCGGATTGGTGGGAAGATTTTTGGACAACTCCGCCGGCAGGCTGTCAAACATGGATTTGCTGGGCCCCGGGTACGGAATAATCTGAACCCAGGTGGCCTGCCGTTCGGGCTGCATCATAAAAGCCAGATACTTCATGGCTTCGGCAGTGTTTTTGGCGCCTTTCACCACGGCATTATACGCAACCAGAAGAATCTGCTGATTCCATTGAATGTCCACGGGTGCGCCTTCTTTCTGGATACCGGTAATCCGGCCGTTAAAGGCGGCCGCCAAATCAACTTCGCCATCGGCCAGGAGTTGAGCCGGCTTGGCCGACATGGTCCACCACACGGCAACATGCTCCTTGATCTTGTCAAGGCTTTTCCAGGCGCGCGCTTCATCCAGGGGGTAGACCTTATCCGGCGGAACGCCATCGGCCAAAAGCGCTATCTCCAGGGTGTAGGGGTAATTCGGCAGGCTGCGGGGCCCCGGAAACTTTTCGACATCCCAGAAATCCGCCCAGGATTGGGGGGCTTTGCCGGCCGGAAATTTTTTGGTGTTATAGGCAATTACGGTAGAGTAAAACGCCGCAGGAACCGCGTGGGAATGGGCCAGTCCCGGCAGGAAATCGGAACTGTCAACGATGCTGTAATCGATGGGCTCGAGATAGCCGCGCTCTTTTCCCCGAATCATGTCCTCGGGCCCTAATTCGGTAATGTCCCATTCGATGTTGCCGCTTTCGACCATGGCTTTCAACTTGGCAAAATTGACGGGCGCCGTAAATATTACTTTAGTTCCGGTCTTCTGTTCGTAAGGCTGGGCAAATACCTGTTTGGCTACCTTTTCGACAATACCGCCGGAGCTGTTATAAACTAGTGTTTTCCCATCGGCAGCGCCTACCGGGCAGGGGTACAGGGTCAGGATACCGATCGATACCAGGATCACCGCGCACACCCACTGGACTTGCAACAATGTTTTTTTCATTGGCTTAACTCCTTTCTGATTTTATTTCGCTGTTGATGAAGACCAAATCAGCGATATTAAATTGGATGGTCACCGGATCGCCTTTGGAGAAGCCTCCCGTGTCGGTCCTTCTGGGTTGTCTGATAACCACCTGTTTATCCAAAACCTTGACGATGTATTTCGTGCTCTCTCCGACATATATGAGCTCTTCAATGCGGCCGTCGATGCCGGTGAACCGGTCAGTTCTATTGTTGTCCAACCAAAGCATTTCCGGACGAATGGAGATAGAAATTTCCCCCGGGACCAGCGCCATTTCCAAAGGGGCTTCAAATCGTGCATCCAAATCGATGAGTTCAACGATAAAATGCGTATTCTCTTTGCGAACTTCGGCCTCCAACAGGTTGGTTTCTCCGATAAAGTCCGCCACAAAGCGGTTGCGGGGTTTGTCGTAGATTTCCGCCGGACTTCCAATCTGCTGCAGGCGACCGTTGTTTAGAATGATTATCTGATCGGACATCACCAGCGCCTCTTCCTGGTCGTGGGTCACATAGATAACCGTTATGCCCGTCTGGTTTTGAATCCGTTTAATCTCGATCTGCATTTGCTCACGCAGTTTTTTGTCCAACGCGCCCAGGGGTTCATCCATCAGCAGCAGCGGCGGATTGAACACCAGCGCCCGGGCGATCGCCACCCGCTGCTGCTGACCACCTGAAAGTTGCTTGGGGAAACGGTCGCCGAATTCTTCCAATTGGACCATTTGCATGGCTTCAGTGACCATATGATCTATCTGAGATTTACTCGCCCGTCTCATTTTCAGCGGGTAAGCAATATTCTGAGCCACGCTCATATGGGGAAACAAGGCATAGTTTTGAAAGACCATGCCGATATTTCTTTTATAGGTAGGTATGGATGTTATCGGATTTGAACCTAACAGAACCTCGCCCGCGGTGGGCGATTCAAATCCGGCGATGATGTTCAAGGTCGTTGTTTTCCCGGAGCCGCTGGGTCCGAGCAGGGTCAAAAAACTGCCCGGTTCGGCCGTAAAGGTGATGTCATCCACAGCTTTTACCGTCCCGAAATGTTTTGCCAGGGATCGGACATCGACCTGGGCGCCGATGATGTCGCTTGCAACAGGGGGCATGCTGAACTCTCTCCTCTGGGCGGCTTTTATTAAACGCTAATTCATTCGAAACAGTTGCCGGGCATTTTTATACAGCCATTTTTCTTTGACCTCATCCTTTAATGGAAGTGCTTGCATTTCTTCAACGATTTGGCCGATGGGCAACCCAAGGTCGCCGGACCCGGAAGCGAACACGATCCGATCCTGCAGCAGGGTGTTGCCGAACTGCATCAGCATTTCAAAGCCGGAGCCCGGCACGGCTAAATATTTGGGGCGGTGCGATGAGGTATCGATGTAGACATTTGGGTGGCGGCGGGCCACCCCAACGAGTTCCGGCACCCAGGGCCAGCCGCCGCAACTGGCCACGATGCGAAGCCCTGGAAAATCGATGGCTACCCGGTCAAGGTATAATGGCCGCCCCACGTCCATGGGATAATCCGTGCGATAGTTCATGGCCGTATATATAAATACCGGAATGTCAAGCTCAATGGCCTTGGCATAGCAGGGATAGAACCGGGGATCGTTGGCTTTGATTCCCCAGCGGTAAGGCGACGCATACACGGCTTTCAAACCTTTTTCCCGGATGGCGTTTTCCAAATCTGATACAGCTTGAGCGCCTTCGAAAGGGTTATAAACTAACATGCCATATAGCCGATCGGGCAAATGAGAAAGGTAGGCCGCGGAATCATCATCTTCGGGCAGGTCTGTCAACCCCCATTCGATGCCGGCCTCATCGAGCTGCTTTTCAAACTGGGCGGGCGTGACGGCGATTTTCCGAGCAAGTTCCTGCAGAAAGGCGGTGAGCTGGTCTTCGGTAAGTTCGTCACTTTTTTTTTCCAAATCTTCCATGCTCGTTCCCAGGGAAGCGGCCCACTGGGGACCGAAGATCCGGCGGTAATTGGCAACACCCAGGCCGTCTTTGTTTAAAACAAAGTATTTCATGGTCTCGGCAATTTTTTGCGGGCCGGGTGGAAAGTCGAGTCTTAAATCGATTACTTTGGTCATTTTGGAGCCTTCCGTTGATCAACTTTTTATTCCAATATTGAAAACCTGGTCCTCCCTCCGGGCCGGAAGCCGGGTCCGGATTCTTTGCTCTCTATTGGGGGGTGTCAGGCAAATTCACCTGCATGACCTCCAGAAACTTCTGTTTGAAAAACAGCGCCACTTCCCTGATGTGGGGATGATGCTCCCCCATCGTCGTTCTGAAATACCCGAACCCCTCAATCAGGGTCAGCATGATGGTTGCAGCTTCCTCCTTTTTGTCGATTTCAATCAGTCCCTGCTTATTATAGAATTCCAAGCCCTTCATCAAACGCTGGATAAACCGTGAATACATGCGTCGAATGCCTTCTTTGACTTTCGTGTTTCTGAAGCTCAACGCATAGCAGGACCAGAATACGCTTTGCCGCACGGGTGGGTTTTCATGGGTTTGGAAATAATATTCCGCCCAGTATTTGAAGTTTTCGCGGGGATCTTCGTACTTTTCAAACTCTGAATCATAAAACGCCTCGGCCCTATCGAGCATGTAGTCTACCAGGGCTAAAATCAGGCCCTCTTTATTTTTAAAGTAATGCATCACCAGACCGGGATTGACATTCATTCGTCTGGCAATTTTATTAATGGACATACCGGCCAAACCCTCCTCTGCAACCAGGCGATAGGTATGTCTGAGGATATCAGGTTTGCGTAGATATGCGATGCTTTTGCGGCCCATAAAAAAACCTGAATAATTTTTTATTAATAAATGTTAATCTATTAAAAAATTATATTTGTCAAGAAAATATTATCGCATTACGGAAATTCGGACGGTACAAGGATCTTTTTCAGATCGGCTCCCGACATCGGTGCTGTCGAGTCCGGGGATTTGGCACCGGCGGCGTCCTCCGTAGGAATCCAATGCTTGTCGGACCAAATTACCCAATTGAAAATAAATTGGATAGATGCTAATCGAGGGGTGATTTAGGATCTTAGAACCACCTTTTTGATGGCAAAAAAGAGGTTTTAAGGAAAAAGAGGATTGAGGTCGGTATTCAATAAAAAGTGGAATTAATTATGAATGACCCCCCATCCCCAATTTACTCGCCAGCTATGTCAGACAACACAATTTAGGAGACAGGGATATGAATGTTCCAATCGACTCAGACGACCTTCAACCCGCACTCACGACAAATGAGACAGAGCAAATGATCATCAAGAACCTGCCACCGATTGATCACCACAACGAGGCGGTAGAGGAAGTTGCAAGAAATTCGATCCGTGTTCGTCTCCCGTTCAAGAAGAACTTTATGGGAACTGAGCCTTGGCAGGATGGCAGCGGAAAAGTGTTTTCGGGCCCAATGGTAATGGGATTCGCAGACACCGCCATGTATTGCTGCGTACTGGCGACAATGGGTGCTAAAGTGATTCCGGTAATGGTCAATTTCAACATCACCTTCCTCCAACCGGCTCGTTCTTCTGACCTAATTGCCGAGGCACGTATCGTTCGGCAAGGCGGTCGCTTACACTATCTTGAGTGTTGGCTCACATCAGACGGCGAAGAAGAACCTTGTGCGCATATCACTTCGACCTATCGTGTATCGCGAAGGAATTAGGATCGATTTAGTATCTATTTTTCGAAATCCTATCATGTATGCGCAGGATTTTTGTCATATCCAAATTGAAAATTTAAACAATTCTATCGATTTAATTTAATAAGACAGAGCGAAGCGAAACCATAAATCTTCAATTTTCAATCTTCATTATTCATTTCCGGCTTCGCCGGGTTGGGTGTCAAATCTTGATTAGTTACCCCATTGCCCAATAATCTGCCGAGACCGCTGTCGGCACCAAACAGAGTCGTCGAGATCGCCACCAGGACCAATCCGCGGCCCATGGCCTTGAGATGATCGCAGTTGGCGTAATGGCCCATTTCATGAGCCATGACAAAGGCGAGTTCGTTTTCGGACTCTGCCGTCTCGAAAAGCTTGCCGAAAAAGATGATGTGACCGCCGGGTAAAGCCACCGCGTTAAACTGTGGGGTCGGATTATAGTGCACTGTAAAATCATAGGGCAGTTTGGCACAATGATTTTGGAGTTGATCCGCCAGTGATTGCAAATAGTCTTCCTGCTGCTTGAATCTGGCATCTTGCCCGAATCCCGGCATCAAAAGACCGGCTAACTTTTTTTCAAATTCGACCGACAAATGAGGGACCAACAAATTCACCGCCAGGCCCATCACAAAATAAATCGCCACGACAATTGCAAGCAATCCGCCGGTTAGCACAAAAAACTCTTTCACCGGCGAGGTGGGTGTTACATTCACGTTGGTTTTGGTTTGGCGGGGAGTATATTTCATTAGCAAAGTGGTGCTATGAGGCTAGGCTTTTTACTCAGACAGCGTCTGGAAAAAGCGGCTCCTGCGGATCAGTGAACAATTAGAATCTCAACGGACAAATGCCTAAATGGCCTAAAATGTTCTAAAATGCCTAAAATTAAGGTATTCTGTCTATTTAAAATGATAGGATTCCACAATTTTAGTTCATTTTAGTCATTTAAAATTTTAGCTCATTTGTACCTTTGAAGTACAATGACTCAATTAACATCGACAACAAATTGTCGATACGACGCCGCTAAGCGCATAGTATCAAGGCCGTACCATAAGCATAAGCCTCCACTGAACCCATCCCCTTTTTACCGGCGATCATGCCTATATTGGAGGTCTCTATGCGCATGTTGACGATCACCGCAGCATCGCCGGCCATCGCTTTCATTCTCAAAACCGCCTCTCGCCGCGCCCTGTCGATCAAGCTCTCGTAGGACTTGACCGTCCCGCCGAAAATATTCCGCAATCCGGCCAAAAAGCGTTTGAAATAGCCGATCGAAATGACAGCGTTGCCGTAAACCATCTGTCCTGACAGGATTTTCTCTTCGGGAATGCCGATGGATTTAAATGAAACAGCGGGTAAATCGAGCATTTCGGCCTCCCGCTTGGCTATGGAACGATAATGCCGCATTTCGGCCAGGCTGCCGCAGATGTACCCTAGCAGCAACAAACCTAAAAGAATACCCCAGTTTATCAGTGCACCCCATGATTCCATCAGATATTTCTCCTGCCAAGATTTACTGAACACTTACTGCAGTGCCGTAAGCGTAGAGTTCAGCCGCGCCGGCGGCCACGGATGAAGTCGAAAACCGCACATTGACGATGGCGTTGGCACCCAGCTGGCGCGCTTCGGCGATCATTCGATCAACCGCCTGCTTCCCGGTACTCACCGAGGTTGAAACTCCCTTAAAACCTGTTTTAAATATTATTATTGGAAAATAGCCAATAAAATCTAATTAAATCATTGGAAAACAGCCGAATATAGGATATATATGGATTGGATTATAGCCATAAATATCGATACGAAATTTTTAATTATCGGATTTTAAAAATGAAAAGGGATCTATACGAAGAATTATGCCAGTGGCAACGGGATCCAAATCGACGACCATTACTTGTCCGTGGGGCCAGGCAAGTGGGGAAAACCTATCTAGTGGATGAGTTCGGGAGACGGGAATTTGTTTCTTTGATTACGCTGAATTTTGAAAAAAATCCTGAATACAAGGATATTTTCAACTCATTAGAACCCGTCGATATACTGGAGAAAATAGTTCTGTTTAGCGGCAAGAGAGTAGAGCCGGGAAAAACACTTCTTTTTTTAGATGAGGTGCAGGATTGTCCCCGCGCAATTATGGCTATGCGCTATTTTTTTGAAGAAGTGCCGGCATTGCACGTGATTGCTGCTGGTTCATTGGTGGAATTTACCCTGGAATCGGAAAATTTTCGTGTGCCTGTTGGACGAATTCAATATATTTACTTATTTCCGATGTCATTTGGTGAATTTATTGAGGCATTAGGAGAAGAAGTACTCCGCAACCATATATGGGACCACAAAAATTTACCGGTGCTTCCTGACTCGCTGAATGTAAAACTAAATGAGTACATCCGCAAATATTTTATTCTCGGCGGCATGCCCGCCGTAGTGCAGGAATACTGCGAGACGGGAGATATGCTCTCCTGCCAGAGAATCCAGCGTGCGATAGTCGATACGTATCAGGATGATTTTGGAAAATATTCCAAAAAAGTAAGACATCGCTACCTTGACAAGATCTATAATGCAGTCCCAAAGATGGTCGGACGCAAATTTGTTTATGCCCATGTTGACAATACCATAAAATCAAGAGAATTAAAGGCGGCCTTGGCACTACTTGAGAAAGCCGGTGTGGTGACTAAAGTTAAACGGACAAGCGGAGCCGGCCTGCCCCTGGAAGCAGGCGCAAAAGATGCTTTTTTTAAAGTGCTTTTTCTGGATGTTGGATTATTGCATTCGATCAGTGGAATATATTTGGATACCGTTCAGGCAAAGGATTTCACTGTTTTGTTTAAAGGAGCCGTATCTGAACAATTTGTCGGCCAGGAGCTTTTGGCGTATCAGAGTCCCTATTCCAAGCCTAGGTTGTATTACTGGGCTCGAGAGGCAAAAAACAGCAACGCGGAACTGGATTACTTAATTCAAAAAGACGGAAAAGCAATACCAATTGAGGTGAAGTCTGGTTCCACAGGCAGACTGAGAAGTATGCACATGTTTATGGAAAAATACCAGGTGCGGCAGGGAATAAAAGTATCCCAGGCGCCTTTTGATTCGGAGAATCAAATTTTCTCGTTGCCATTATATGCTCTGGAAGGCTTTATCCGGAAAGATAAGTGATGTTGCAGAAAACCTGGTCCTCTGGGCCAGGTCAGAGACAATCGGCTGTGCTGTGAATCCTACTGCAAACGGGAGCGGAATGATGGAATACTGGAATGTTGGAATGCTGGGTTTAGTGGAATGGGATTAATTTTATAAGGATGGCCGGATCAGATTATAAAATCAGACTGTCATCCGGCTTCGATCCCCAATATTCCACTATACCGCCATTCCATTATTCCATTCGGAATCTAAGGTAAACTCCACCGCTCTCTCCGAGCTGCAGGCTCTGCGAGCCGGAAGCTGGGCTCGGATTATTTACTGAAACTGAGAAACTGCAATCGGACCACGGTGGTTGATTGAAATTAAGAAATCATGCTAAAAATATTCCTGTTTTCTTGCCTATAATAATGACTTAAAATAATTGACCGAGTTAATTTCTATTCCCAACAACTCCGCAATCTTAAACTTGGCAGATATACCGGTCGCCCGCCCGGGATCGCCGGTCACCACCCCGATTCCCAATTCGCCGCGCAGGGAGTACGTCACGTCCTCATCGGTCAGATCCATCACCCCGATTCCCAATTTGTCAGCCACATATTGTTTGGCGTCGGCCAGCTTCATGCGCCGGGTCATCTGCATCCAGGCCACCAGATCTCCGGTGGTCCGGATACCGCCCATGCCAGCCGCCATAATATGGGCTATCGGCATGCCAAAGGCATCGCCGACGCCCAGCTACAGGCCGTCGGCTTTACCGATCATGACCAGCGCTTTCGAAGCCCGGGTCACACAGTCGATGGGTGATTCGACGCACATGGGAACCCCGCACACCCCCATGCCGACATTGGGATGCACCGGAATTTCAGAAACCTCAGCCGTATGTTTGACAAAGGTTACGGCCCGGGCCAGATTCCAGGCAATGGAGCGGGAGGTATTGACGTTGACGGTCGGCCCGAAAATATCCGCCCCGGCGACCGTCGACACCTGAGCCTGGTCATGGGGGTACATGCCCGCCAGGCGCCTTCCTTCAAACTCAATTTCGCCGTGCATTCCCAGGACAAAATCATTGGACATGCCCACCTCGATCGCCATCAGGGGCGCTTGCTTTTTCAGTTCGACGACGGCCATGAGCGTGGCATAGAGGTCCGCATCGCCGGCGGAACCGGCCGTGTCCAGGTTAAGCCCCTCACAGCCGATATCAGCCAGTCGCTTGCCCACATAAACCATGTCTTCCGTGAGTTGTTCGGCCGCCGACACCTGGGCCGCCTGGGCCTCTTCGATTTTCCCCAGGGGCAGCAGATCGGCCGGGTTCGGATGCGGGCCGTCGGGGCGGTAATAAAGTCCAAGATTGGGCTGGGCGCCATAGAAAAATGGTACCGTGGTGGCTTGGGCCGTGGCAAAATAAGTCTGGGCCTCATAATCGATAATGGGCTTGACCGGCTTGAAGCTGTAGTCTTCATGCCCGATTGAAACAGTGTCGGCCGCAAATCCCCGTTCGTAGGCCAGAATCGAATTCTGGCGACTGATCGGCAGGCCGGCGCCGCCGTCAGCCGGGCCGCTGCAAAAAAGCTTGGCGCACCCGTCATCCGTCACGACCACTTCGGCGCCGTGCGGCACACTCACCGTACGCCCGGGCTCGGCCATGATATCGAACAGCTGTTCCAGATCTTCGGCGGTCAGCTCCGGGATATCGCCGTCTTGGGCGGCATCCTGGGTGCCTAACAATATTTCTTCTTTGACTCCATCGGCGGGCATCGACACCCGCTCGCCGTCCCCCATGCGCGTTAAAATACTCTTCGGCATTAAATCCTCCCCACCCGGACAAGCCGGAACTGAAAATTGAAGATTGAAGATTGAAGATTTGTGGATGTCGCTTCGCTCCGTCTTTTTAAATTGAATCTGCCGGCCTGCGACGAGCTCAGTCGAGTCGAGGCGGACCTTAAATTTTCAATATTCAATCGTAATTATTGACTCGCTTCAAAAATGCACTTTCTTCAGTTTTCTAACCCTCTCACCTTCGCACCTTCTCAACTTCTGGTCTTCACGCCATGCGCTATGCCCTCTGCTCCCTGCACTCAGCGCTGTCAATCCAAAATCCGAAATCTAAAATCCGAAATCAATAGATCCCTAAATCACCTTGACCATTCCCACTTCATCACATTTGAAGTATTTCGGGCAGCGGCTGCACTCGCCCCACATTTTAGGCGGGAGTTCTTCCCGTTTTTGCCGCTTGAAACCAATGGTTTTGAAAAAGTTCTCGGTCAGGGTGAAGGTGTAAAGTCGCTTTATACCCAGTTGTTTGGCATCTTCAATCAGGTGCTCGACCAGTTTGCTGCCCAGCCCCAAATGCTGGTAATCCGGGTGAATGGCCAGGGCCCTGATTTCGGCGATGTCATCCCACAGCACGTGCAGACTGCCGCAGGCCACAATCAGATGTAGTTCTTCCCGGGTTTCCATCATGCTGTAGACCGGGACTTTCCGATCGCTGGCGATGACAAAATCTCTGATATTTTCATACAGGTACTGGGGACCCCGCGGCAGCATTACATCAGCTGCGGCATAGCCGTTTACTAGATCGAGGATTTCCTGTACATCCCGAACTTGAGCTTTCTGAATGACGATCTGCCGCTTCTCATCCGGTTTGATCAGGACTTTGCGGAATTTTTCTTCAGATTTATCTTCCCCCGCCTTGGGCGTTGGAGGTGGTTCGATATATTCCATGGTTAGCCACCTTTGCGTATTTTGATAGAGCATCGGATAATATCAGCAAATCGACAAGGTCTATCAATGAGCCGAGGATACTGGATGCTCGATACTGGATGCTCGATGCTCGTTACTGGATACTGGATACTCGATGCTCGATGCTCGATGCTCGATACTCGATACTCGATGCTCGATGCTCGATGCTCGTTACTGGATACTGGATACTCGATGCTCGATACTGGATACTGGATGCTCGATGCTCGATACTGGATACTCGATGCTCGTTACTGGATACTGGATACTCGATGCTCGATACTGGATACTCGATGCTCGATACTGGATACTGGATGCTCGATGCTCGATACTGGATACTGGATGCTCGATGCTCGATACTGGATACTCGATGCTCGATACTCGATACTCGATGCTCGATACTGGATACTCGATGCTCGATGCTCGATACTCGATACTCGATGCTCGATACTGGATACTGGATGCTCGATGCTCGATACTGGATACTCGATGCTCGATACTCGATGCTCGATGCTCGATGCTCGATGCTCGATGCTCGATGCTCGTTACTGGATACTGGATACTGGATACTGATCACTGGTTACTGATTACTGATTAATAATCACAGATTACCGGCTGTCATCTGTCATCCGTCATCTGTCATCTGTCATCCGTCATCCGTCATCTGTCATCTGTCATCCGTCATCCGTCATCCGTCATCCGTCATCTGTCATCTGTCATTTGTCATCTGTCATCTGTCAAAAATATGGCCTGCATTCAGAATGGTGTCAAGGCTTTATTGAATCAGGTCAATATCGGAAGCCTCGTGCCGCGCTCCCAACGCCTTGCATCTTTCCCCTATACCCTACACCCTATACCTTAAACCTTTTCTGCCACGGTCCTTGATTCGTGCGCCGAAAGTCGAGTACCGAATACCGAATGCCTAATGCCAATTCATTCATCCCCCGAAAAGCCCCGGCAAATCAGCAATCGAGTCGATCGTCCAGTCAGGCTGCACCGGGAAAGTCTTATGGGCATCATAGACATATTGGCCCGTGCGAACCAAGATCGTCGGCATGCCCACGGCCCGGGCCCCGCATATATCCGCGTCCAGGCTATCGCCGATCATGGCCACCCGCGAAGGATCGAGTCCGATGTCCATCAAGGCTATATCGAAGTAGGCTCGGTTCGGTTTGCCGATTAGTTCGGCCTCGGTTTCCGTCGCATATTCCAGCGCCGCCACAAAGGCTCCGGCATCCATGGCGAGCCCGTTTTCCTTCTGCCAGTAGCGTCCTTTTTGCAAAGCAATCAACTGCGCGCCGCCTTTGACCGCCAGAAAGGCGCTGTTCAGGATATCGAAATTAAACTGCGCCCCTAGATCCCCCACCACAACGACCTCGGGTTGATCGTCCGTAATTTCAAATCCGGCAAAGTCCATTTGCGGATCCTCGGGCAGCAGAAGCTGCACGCGCGAAATACCCTTGGCGGCCAGCCATTTTGCTGCCACCACGGCCGTGCTGAACATTTCCCCGGATTCGGCCTGAATGCCAAACCGTGCAAGCTTGGCAACCAGAGTATCTCGCGAATACATGGTGGTATTGGTCAAAAAACGGATTGGCAAGTTTTGATCCCGCAGCCAGGTCACCGTTTCCGCACCGCCGGGAATCGTCTGGTCTTCAATATAGAAAACTCCGTCCAGATCAATCAGAAATCCTTGGATATTATCCATTTATGAGTCCTCGTTAAATAGATTACTGGTTTATCTGTCAGTACTCAGCAGCGGTACCAGCTAAAAGACGGCCGGTAAGTTCGAGAAAGAAACTCAAAAATTGCGAATACCGAATATCGAAGCAAGGTCTTTTGTCTATTTAAAAGAGACTGAGCGAAGCGACATCAGTAAATCTTCAATCTTCAATTCCGGCTCGTCCGGACCGGTTATCCGGATTTTCTTAAAACCAAACCCGGCATCTCATCCGTAAATTTCCCTTCGCTGATGACCGGTCTCCCGTTCACAAGGACATAAGCCATGCCTGCCGAGTAATGATGTGGGTCGCCGTAATCCGAAGTATAGTTCAGGGCCCAGGGGTCAAAGATTGCCATATCGGCTCGCATGCCCGGTTTGAGCAGGCCGCGATCACCTAAACCCAATTTCCAGGCCGGCAGACATGACATTTTACGAATGGCCTGCTCCATGGTCAACAACTTTTCCTGCCGAACATATTTTGCAAGCACTTTGGTGAAAGCCCGGTAATTCCTGGGATGGCACATCCCCTGACCGAATTCCAATACGGCCGCATCACTGCAAACCATGCAAAGGTCATGCGTCAGCGCATATTCCATGTCCTCTGGACCTAATCCACCGACCAGGACCGCGATATCCAAATCATCGGCAATCAGGTTAAAAATGGTCTCATAGGGGTCTTTTTTAAGGATGCGGGAAATTTCGGTGATTGATTTCCCTTCAAACTCCGGAAATTTAGAAGTACCGGAAATGATGGTCCCATCAAAACCGGCGTCCAGCAGGATATTCTCCCAGGCCACACTGGGCCGTGCGAGTTCATACTTAATTTGGTTTTTCTTTGGGCTACTTTTTAATATTTCCAAAAAACCATGGGGACCTGCGGCGCGGGTCCAGGCCGGGAAACAGTTTTGCAAACCGGTATGGCCGAAGATGCAGGGATAGGTGTCGCCGGTTACTTCCACGCCGAATCGCCGATAGTACTCCATTAAATCCAACACCGTTTTCGCCAGTCCGAAATTTCTTTTGCCGGAGGTTTTGATATGGGAGATTTCAACCCTGGCGCCGGAATTTCTGCCAATGGCGATTGCCTCCATGACCGAATCGATCAGCAAATCGGATTCGTTGCGCATGTGCGTCGAATAGATCCCGCCATAATCGGCCACGGTTTTGCACAAATCGATCAGTTCATTGGTGTCGGCATAAATCCCGGGGTCATATATCAATCCGCTCGACAGGCCAAAGGCGCCGGCTTCCATGGCCTCTTTAACCAGTTTTCGCATCTGGTCCATTTCGCTCGGGCTGGCTTTCTTGTCTTTAATCCCAATCACAATGCTGCGCAAATTATTGTGTCCGACATAGGTCGCCAGATTGACGGCTTTTTTCAATTTTTCCAAATCCGCCATATACGCAGCGAAAGTCTCCCAGCGGGCGGGGTTGCAGTTCAGGTTCTCCCTGGATATGCCGATCAGACTACTGGATTCATTAAAAGGCGCCGCACTCATGCCACAATTGCCCACCACCAGGGTCGTGACGCCCTGGCTGGTAAAATTCTTCGCTTGCGGGAATTGAAATATGCCGACATCACTGTGATTGTGAATGTCGATAAATCCCGGCACCGCGATAAGTCCTTGGCAATCGATTTCCCTGGGTGAAGACCATTTGGTTGGCCCGATATCTGCCAGCAGTCCGTCTCTGACACCGATGTTGCCGTAATAGGCAGGGGCGCCGGTGCCATCTACGATTTTCAGATTCTTGAACAGCATGTCATAAGTGGTGTGATTCATGGTTTGACTCCTTGTTAAAATTCGATTTCTGCCGCCCGGTGGCAGGAGACTTTATGGTCCGGAGATATTTCTGACAGTTCAGGGACCACCCGCCGGCAAATATCGACACGATAGGGACAGCGGGGATGAAAATTACATCCCCCGGGCGGATGGATCAAACTGGGCGGATCTCCGCTGAGTACTATTTTCTTTCTTTGCCGGCGGCGGGGAGAAAGGGCTGGCGCAGAAGAAAAAAGCCCGAACGTGTACGGATGCCTCGGATTGGAATTGATTTCGGCCGTGGGGGCATATTCCACTAGCTTGCCCAGGTACATGACGCCGATCCGGTCGCTGATGTAGCTGATCACATTCAAATCGTGCGATATAAAAAAATAGGTCATCCGGTCTGCTGCCTGTATGTCCAGCAACAAATTTAAAATCTGGGCTTGGACCGAGATATCCAGAGCGGAGGTGGGTTCATCCAGAACTAAGAATTCCGGCTGCAAAATAATTGCCCGGGCGATACTGACCCTCTGCTGCTGTCCCCCGCTGAGTTGATGCGGATAGCGGGTTAACAATTCTTGGCCCAGATTGACCTTTTGGATGGTTTCGCGGACCATGCGGTTGCGGTCCTTTTTTTGATACCCGTTAATAATCAAGGGCCTCTCAAGCGTCCGGCGGATGTTGGTGCGCGGGTTTAAAGAGGAAGCCGGATCTTGAAATACAATGCTGACCTTGGTCCTGAATTCCTTCAAAGTGCTGTCGGAAGCCTTGAAAATATCTTTTTTTTGAAAATAGACGGTATTGTGGGTCGGCCTGATTAATCCCAAGACCAGCCGGGCGATGGTGGTTTTGCCGCAGCCGCTTTCACCGACCAGGCCAAAAGTCTCACCTCTTTCGAGAATCAGATCGACGTCATCCACGGCTTTTACAAGGATGGTCCGCTTTTTAAACAAACCTTTTTTCAATTCGAAATGCTTGACCAGATGGTCAATTTTAAGGATATCTTCCATGCAGTCCTCAAATGACGTGGCAGGCGGCACAATGCCCGGGTTCATACTCGACCATCCGGGGCTCGAGTTTGCCGCAGCGGTCGATTGCCAGCGGGCATCGTGTGTGAAAACGGCAGCCTTGCGGGGGCTCGATCAAACTGGGAACATCACCGGGTATGGTGTGCAGCCTGCCCTCGGCCTTGGTAATCCGCGGCAGGGCTTTCATTAACAGTCTGGTATAAGGATGCAGCGGATTATCGAATATTTGAAAAACATCACCGACCTCAACGAGTTGGCCGGCATACATTACTCCTACGCGGTCGGCGATTTCCGCCACAATCCCAAAATCGTGGGTAATTATGAGCAGCGCCATCTGGATGCTCTTTCGCAGATCCTTGATGATTTCAAGGATCTGGGCCTGAATCGTTACGTCCAATGCCGTGGTCGGCTCATCTGCGATTAGCAATTCCGGGTTTCGGGAAAGCATCATGGCAATCATGATTCTTTGCCGCATCCCGCCGCTCAATTCAAATGGATAGTTTTGGGCTCTCTCCTCGGAATCGGCAATTTTCACATCCTTGATGATCTCCAGCGTTTTTCGCCAGGCCTCTTTTTTCGGAATCTTGTCGATCAGGATGGCTTCGGAAACCTGATGACCGACCCGGTAAACCGCATTCAAAGAATCAAGCGGGTTTTGAAAAATCATCCCCATCTCTTTGCCTCTGATTTTGGTCATCTCGTTTTCGGCGATTTGGAGAAGGTCTCGGTTTTTGAAATAAATACTGCCCCCCGCAATTTTTCCCGGCTCGGCGATCAACCTCATCAGCGCCAACGCGGTGGTGGATTTACCGCATCCCGATTCTCCGACCAGAGCAAAAATTTCCTTTTTCGGATTGCGAAACTGACATCCTCCACGGCCTGAACTACGCCGGCCGTCGTGTCAAACCGTACCGTTAAATTTTCAACGGAAATGATGGTCTGGTCTGCTTGATTGCTGTACATGGAAAACTATGCCTTTTGGCTTTCGGCCGTATTTCTGCGGCTCCGAAAGGCAGGTCTGAGAAAGTTCAATTAATTGGTTTCAGTGTTCAGGTGTCAGGATATAGCGCCTTAACTCCCAGCCACAGGAAATCTTATAAGAAACCGTTTATTATAAAAATGTAGGGCGGGCCACCGTGCCCGCCTAAACCGGTCGGCACGGCCTGCGACGAGCTCAGTCGTGTCGTGGCCGACCCTACGATAGCACAAGACCCAAGTTTCTTTCTCGATTAGATTGGGCGCCTGCGGCCAAAGGCGGCGCTGACACCTGAAACCTGACACCTGAAACCTACTAATCCCCGCAATCCGATAAAGAATTGCTCCAGTTCTCCCCAATAGTCAAACCAGGCCTGCTCCAGGGATAGATTAGTGGCAAAGCCCGGGAGCTATTGCGGGTGTCCTCTGGGCTCGGATTCTTAGCTAATTAGTGCCTGAACGAAAAGTGGCCGTTTTTCCAGTTAGCCCGGCCGCTAATTATCACTCATTAAATTACTGCCGTTCAAAACGATGGCGAACAATAGCAAATCAATATTTAGCAGCGTTTTCTCTAAA
>Ga0209678_1000230_pt1 | contig 21832 bp, 18 predicted proteins | sample WorMetilvaeELBA1_FD_187404 | JGI IMG/M metagenome (GOLD analysis project Ga0209678, IMG submission 187404) | Marine gutless worms symbiont microbial communities from Max Planck institute for Marine Microbiology, Germany - Olavius ilvae ELBA.1... ...
AAGAAATGGAATATAGGTTTGTAGCACAACAAATACCTCCTAATCTGTTGCACTCCAATTTACGCTATATTTATGCTCCTGTCAAGTAAAATCAACAGGTTATTCACCAGAGATCAAGAGTTCTGAATTTAGGATTTCAGGGATTTTGGTAATTAGGAATTGAAGGTATTCTATCGCTTTTAATTTAGCGATTATATCCTTTAATCCCCCAATCCCTTAATTCCTCAATCCCTCAATCCCTCAATTCCTCAATCGACTCACTTCTCGTCTTCCTGCGTGCAGAAGTACTCAATCGTCTTCTGCGCACAAGTCTTGCAGTATCCCAATTTTTCGAGCATGGTGGAGATCATGCGGTCATACAGCTTCTGGTTTTCCTCATTGGTCCGGTTGGCCAGGGCGCCAATTAAACTGCCGGCCCCGGCAATGTCGGATTTAAGCCGAACGTCGGTGACGGCTTTGACCAGTTCGAGGTTGTCCATAAAATCGTAGTCCGGATCGACGGAGATTTTCTGGCCGTAAATCTTGCGAATAGAGGTTCGAAAAGATTCCCGCTGCTCCTCGCTTTTCAGACCCAGCCGTTCTTCGACACTGTTGATGTAACGTTCGTCGATTTTCAGGGCCTTCAGCTCACTGGTTTGAGGATCTTTGTATTTCCACATTTTATCGGGGCCCAGGTTTTCGGCATCGATGCCGATAATCATGTTGACATAGTTCATGACGTCCTTGCGAATCGCATAGGGTTCATCCATGTAGGCATTGAACATTTCAGTCATGATGCGCTCACGGTATAATCCTTTGGCGGTTTTAAGATCGTCGAGGTACTTGGTCCGGTCATTGGCTTCGGTGACATAATCCAGGATGATGCGATCCACGGCTTTGAAGATGTCATAGGCGAACATGCACTCGCCCTCGTTGGTTTCCGAGCTTTCGATCAACAGCTGGATGGCCCGGCCGAGGTTGCGTTGGCCCAGGCCTTTTTGGCCGAAGCGGTTGATGATGTCCGGGTCCTGGTTGAGGGTGTCAATCACTTCCGCCAGGGTTTTGATGCTCTTTTCGCCGGCGACCTCGCCGGCCGACAGTTTCATGGTCTCGACCGGAGTCAGCTTTTCGGAGCGGGGCAGCCGGGATAAAACCACGGCAATGGAAGATGCATAATTCAGGTTCGGGTCCTGGTGCAAATGCTCTTTGGTCAGGGTGGTCCGGGTTTCACTGCCGATGGCGTAGCCGGTAAGTTCTGTCTGCAGTTTATAGTTCGTGTTGTGCGATACATAGCAGATACGACAGCGGTCAACGATGGGGGCTTCTTCTTTTTCCGATAAAAAGCGATGAAATTCAGAGTTGTTGCTGGTGGCAACAATCAGCGAATCGATCGGCCATTTGTAGCCGTCAATTTCTATGCTGCGATTCTGGATGACTCCCAGATAGACCTGGACCAGGTCTTTTTTGTTCTTATATATTTCGTCACTGAAATGTATTCCGCCGCCGGCTACGCGAGCCAGCGCCCCGCGACGCAAATCGAAACGATAGGGGTTGTTGGTGTCGGTAATATGAAGCAGGCGCTGAATCGATTCTTCGCCGAGCAGATCCACCGAAGAGGATGTGATTTTATCCTTGGCCGGATATTTGCCGGTTACCGTCCCCAGGCTTTCGGTCAACGGCACGGGCACAATCTCGATGAAATCAAGCATTTCATTGATATCACCATTCGTATAATTGCGGATATCATTCAATATATAACTGCTGCAGGCACCCAGGGGGCGGTAATTCTCATAGAGGGTGTTTATTTCATTGTCTGAAAAACCAAATTGACTGGCAAGATACTCCCGGTTTTGATCCGGGGTTTCAAACAGGCTCATGGCCAGTATCATCGGATCTTCATAGGTTTGGGATTCGATGGTTTTGATCTTGCCGTAGTCACCGACCTTATCCAGGTGCAGGAACTTGAAGGTATATTTGCGGTTACCGTCGATGGACAAAAAAGCACGGTATTTCGCAGCCAGAAATTCAACTAAAAAGGTCTTACCGTTGCCCGGCTCGCCCACCAGTACGAAGGCCATTTCTTTAGACGACCCTCCTTCGGCGGCGTCTTTTACATAGGAGACAAAGCTGTTGATTTCATCATACATGCCGATCACATGCTTGGATCCCTCACGAAAAATGCTGAAATCATAGGTCGTCTTGCCGTTGACGACCACTTTTTCAATCGTACTTTCCAGGATCATGCGCGATACGCTTTGAAACGCATTTTCAAAACAACGGTTCCCCTGCTTGATTTCAGTCAGATGATGGTGGAGTGTTTTTAGATTATCAGGCATTTTACCTCCAATAGAAAATAATTGTTTAATTTTTCTCCGGCGGCTCGTTTTTTAGGAGAGAACCGGTCAGAGTGCTATTTTTTTGAAAGTCGCAGTTGATCCGCTTGTTCTACAGGCCTAGGCTAAATGGGCGAAATGCTGTAACCGCTGTCGGGCGAGTATTTCCGGTGGGGTAATCAAACTTCTTGTTAGATTCAGACCTGTTCGAGCTTTGTTGATCCCGAATCAGCCTTACAACAGAATCGTAATCATCTTACCTTGCGGGTCAACCACCGACTTATAAAAAAAGATTTACAGATGTTTGTCTTTTTGACATTAAAATGACGGTTTATCTGTCACTTTTAAGTTAGCTGGACCAGAATTCAGTTCTTGGAATGAATCAGACGTCATGCGGGTGGTTGATATTTTCAAAGAGCAAATCTTGAGATTGCTGTAATATCAATCTTATTTCAGTATGTTATCGTGTGAGGTCGGATCGAGCGTAACGCCTTGCCAAATGTATTGTCGGAGTATAAGGTATCTCATTACAGACTTGTAATTCTATCGATGCAAAATTGATACCATGGGGGATATCTCTGCCGGACGACATATCACTTATCGAAGCAAAATACAGATAAGACTTTCATTCAGTAGTCATAACAGCTATGAGGGAACTATTAAATTATGAAATTATGGAAGCGCACCGCATTCTGGGCGTTTGGCTGGACCGCCAAGGTCGTTGCCAGTTTGTGGTTGGGCACCTGTCGCATATCCGAATTCGGCCGTGAAATTGAAGAACAATATTTAGTCCAAACTCCCGCTAAAGGGCCGCTTTACGCCAGCTGGCACCGGGGCTTGTTCTTTGTCATTTACTGGTACCGCAACCAGAACGCGGTTTCGATTGCCAGCGCCAGTGAAGATGGCGAATTGGCTGCCCAGGCCGCCAAGCGCTTCGGCTGGGTAACGGCCAGGGGATCTTCATCGCGGGGGGGGCGGCAGGCCTACCGGGCCCTGGAAAATCTAGTCCAACATGGACACAAAGGCGGACTGGTGGCTGATGCGCCCCGGGGACCGCGATTCGTATCCAAACTGGGAATTGTCTATTTAGCCAAAAGAACCGGAATTCCGATTATTCCGGTCATATGGAGTGCGAACCGTTACTGGAAGCTGAAAAGCTGGGATCGAACCATTATTCCCAAACCCTTTGCCCGCATTGTGGCCCTTTTTGGTGATGATTGCATTCGGGTGCCGGCCGATGCCTCCCGTGAAGAATGTGAGTTCTATCGCCGGCAGTTGGACGATGCGCTCAATCACATCATGTATCAGGCCGACCATTTCTTTGAGGATGCCGGCGTGACCGATCCGCGACAAATCGAGGTGCCGAACCCCGTGCCCCTGCCGGAATGATTTGAATTCGGAATTGGGAATGCGGAATGCGGAAAATGGAAGGCGGAAAATTGGCGCCTCTTTACCCGGTGTTGCAATTCAGAAGAAAATCGACTATTTCTAATAACAAATAACCCATAACTATTAACGCCTAATTGAGCACTTTTTGCTCAATTAGGCTAACGGTGAGGACGATTATGAACAGTGACATTGCAGATATCATTAAGGCGGCGGATACCCGGGACTGGAAAGACATTCAAGTGGATTTCGGCGAGGAAATGCTGGATATAAATGTGCCGGCAAACTGTGAAATATTGGCCATGCCGTCCATGCCCTGTGTGGTGGATTCCGGTGAGGCCATTGCCCGGGCCTTAAACCGGCCGATCGGCTCGCCCACCATCGCCGAGATCATTCAAGCCAAAGGAAAACCGGTCGACGAGCTTACGGTCTGCATCACGGTATCGGATATCACCCGGCCGGCCCCCTATAAAGGGGCAAACGGTCTGCTGCTGCCCCTGCTGGGGCTTATCGAGAACACCGGTGTCAGAAGAGACAAGATCGTGATAGTGATCGGCAACGGGATGCATCGTCACAGCACGCTTGAGGAACGCGTTTACATGTACGGCCAGGAAGTGGTGGACAACTATCGGATCGTGGATCATGATTGTGAGGATGACGATTCGATGGTCCTGGCGGCTCAAACCAAGAGGGGCACCCAGGTTCATCTGAACAAAATATTTTATGAATCGGATGTCAAGATTATTACGGGGCTCGTTGAAAGCCATTTCATGGCCGGCGCGTCCGGGGGTCGCAAGGCGGTTTGCCCGGCCCTGGTCAACACCAAAACTATCCAGTTTTTTCACAGCGTCCAGGTCCTGGAAGATCCCAAGGCAACCAACCTGATCCTGGACGGCAATCCCTGCCATGAGGAGGCCCTGGAGGTTGCCCAGACCGTCGGCATCGATTTTCTGGTCAACGTAACCCTCGACAAGCGTCTGTGCATGACCGGTGTCTTCGCCGGGGCCCTGGAAGAAGCCCACCAGGCCGCTTTCGAAGCCATGAAAAAATCCGTGATGATCCCGGTGGCGCAGCCTTATGATGTCGTTATCACCCACGCCGGCTATGTCGGTCGCAATCACTACCAGGCCGTCAAAGCTGCGGTCAACGCCATGCCGGCTGTCAGGGAAAACGGTATGATCGTCATGCTGGCCAACAACATCGACGTGGAACCCATCGGTTCCCAGGAGTACAAAACCTTTCTGCACCTCTTTAAAATCCTGGGTCCGGACGGCTACAACCACGTGCTGGAACACCCTGATTGGATATTTACCAAGGATCAGTGGGAGCCTGAAATGTGGGGCAAGCCTTACCGCAAAGTCGGCATGGACGGATTAATCTACTGCTCACCCCAGATTCCAAAAGAGCACTATGACATCATTCCGGGACCCAGCGGCTATGATGTGATTGACGACGACATCAATTTTGAGACGAACCGTGAAAAAGCAGCGGCGATGCTGCAAAACTCCGTGATTTATGCTGCGAATCATCCCCGATTCGCCGGTCAAAAACCGACGATCGCCTATATCGAGGAAGGCCCCTATGCGGTACCGATGGCTAATGAATAATCAGACAGATACTTAGCATGCTCAGATGAAATTCTCCGGACGTGAGTGCAAGGGAGGCTGACTGAGGCGTTGCGGAGAGGACGAACCGATCTTATCGGATTTGAAATAAGGAAGAAACAATAGCTATGAAAGAAAAGGTACATGACTGTGTCCGAATATGATAGATGGCCTGAAGACATTTTCCAAATTCTGACGGACCACCAGGTGCGCCAGGTTGCCTATGTGCCGGATGCCGGGCACACGCAGCTCATTAAGATGTGTCATAACAACCCAGAGATGAAGACCGTGGTGCTGACGACCGAGGAGGAAGGCGTGGCTATGTTGGCGGGGGCATGGCTCGGCGGGGACCGGGGCGCCTTGCTGATGCAATGCAGTGGTGTCGGCAACTGCATCAACATGCTGTCCTTACCACGTGTCTGCCGCAAATTCGGCGTAAAGACGAACTGGTTTTTTTTAACATCAAGGTCCGCGCCGAAAAACTCCCTCTGGTACTCCCACCCAAAGACGGGGCCTATCTGAAGGACCGGTTTCGTTTCGCACTGCTTGGACCTGAATCTTATACCTGACTACACCTACCTCGACATTGGCTCGATATGTGTTATAATTAGAGCTTATTCTGAGACGCCACTCGAGTTAACAATTCCTACGGTCAAAAGGCTCTGAGCTTATACCATATGAACGCAATTATTATCAGTGACCTGCACATCGGTTCCCGCTATTTCCAATTCGGCATCTTCGAACGCTTTTTAGAAAATTTCCCCACCGATCATGAACTCATCATGAACGGCGATATCATTGATTCTCCTTATGCAAAAATGGAAAAGTCAGACCAGAGAGCCCTGGATATGATTGAAAAAATATCATACCGCCAGAAGGTGATCTGGGTGCGCGGCAACCATGACAAAGGTTATGTGCCGCAACGTTTCGGCCAGACCATTTTTAAATCTTCCCATTGCATCGGCAAGCGATTGCTAATCACCCACGGAGACGGCTTTGATGAAATCATGCCCCGCAGCCGCTTGTTTATCAAAACTTTTCGGCTGATGCACAATTTGCGGGTCAAAATGGGCGCCCGGCCGGTGCACGTGGCGGAATATGCTAAAAAATGGAAATCTTTTTATCGGGTGCTGCGTAAAAATATCGCCTCGAATGCCGTCAAATCTGCCGCGGAAAACGGTTTTGAAGCGGTCACCTGCGGCCATACCCACTATCCGGAGGATATTCGCTTAAACGGCATCCGCTACATCAACACGGGCGCCTGGACCGAAGTTCCGGCCCATTACCTTCAAATAACTGCCGAAGGCATGGTTTTAAATCAGGTGGATCCATCATTCGTGTCCCACCGCATTACATCCGATCCGCTGAACCCAATTGATTCGACCGTCCCTTTTACCGATGCAGTCCCTCAACCTGCGGAACCGAATCAGGAATATCGTGACTTTGCACCCTAGTTAATTATATACCAAATCTCAAGCACCAAATGACAAATAAATCCTAAATCACAAACATCAATGACCAAAACATCCACCAATATTGAAGTCTGCCACTTTAGAATGCTTAATTGCCCAGCATCTTGCCTTTGAGCGTATATATTTACGGGCCATTTGTTTGGGATTTTGAATTTAGGTCATTGTGATTTATTTGGGATTTGTTTTTTGGTGCTTGGAATTTTAATTCATCAAACAGCAAATATTACAACAAAACCCAACCAACAATTATTAAATACTCCATAGTGAATTCAGGTATTCCTGCGCACCAGCATCAGGGTGTTGCCGGTGACGCTTAAACTGGACAGGAGCATGGCCGTTACCGCGACTAGAGGATTGAGCAGGCCGCTCATGGCGATGGGAATGCTGATGGCATTGTAAAGGAAGGTGAAGGCAAGGTTCTGGTAAATTTTTTGATTGACCTGTTTGGCAAAATCTAAAAATTCGATTAGTTGAGACGGCTCCCCCCGCATCAGGGTGATGTCGGCGGCTTCTTTGCTCAGCTGCCCGCCGGAATGAACGGCCATGGAAAGATCCGCCTGAACCAGCGCCGGTGCATCATTAATGCCGTCGCCCACCATGGCCACCTGATGTCCTTTTTGCTGCAACTCGACAATAAAGTTGGACTTATCGACGGGCAGCCGGCCACCCAAGGCTTGCTGAATTCCAATCCGATCGGCGATGGTTCTGGTGGTCCGCTCACCGTCGCCGGATATCATGGCAAGTTGCAAATCCCGGTCTTTCAATTGCTGGATCGTCGGCAACGCGTCCGGGCGCAGGGTATCGCCGAAAATAAATATCGCCGCAAGCCGGCCATCAATTCCCAGATACACGTAAGAATGATCATCAGCGCCACCCGATTCCGTTGTTACCCCGATGTTAGGGCTTGCCCGTAACTCCGTCTCCAGAAATTCGGCCGAGCCGATTTTCAAGATTCGGCCGTTTAATTCGCCCTGAATGCCCTTGTCAGCCGGCCGGATGAGGGCCAGCGACGGCGGTTGAATATTTTTGGCCCGGGCCTGGCTGAGTATTTCAGTCGCGATAAAATGTTCTGACTCCTTTTCCAGGGCGGCGGCCAGCGCCAGGGCCTGATCCGGCGATAGAGCCCCTTCACAGACGGTATCCAACAAATTCCACTTGCCGGTGGTGATGGTGCCGGTTTTGTCAAACACAAAAGCCGTAACCCTATCTGCCTGTTCGAAGGCTTTAAAATCCCTTACCAGCAGTCCTTTTTTGCCGGCAATCGAAATCCCGGCCACCCGGGCCAGGGGTATGGCGATGCCCAGGGCACACGGGCAGGATATCACCAGGACGGTGACGGCCCGCAGAACGGCCTCTTCCACCGGGATTCCCGTTACCAGGCAGACAACAGCCGTGCCGGCCGCCATCGCTATAATAATCGGCACGAACCATTGCAATAAGGTATCCGTTTTTCCTTCCAGGGGGGTTTTGGTCATCAGGGTCTTTTCGATGATGGCGATCATCTGACCCAGCGTCGAACCGGCACCCACCCTTTGAGCGCTGATTTTTAACGATCCCTTGATGACGCTCGTGCCGCTGCGCAGGGCATCACCCGGTTTTTTCCGAATCGGCAGGGGTTCCCCGGTTAAAGATGATTCATCCACCGTGCCCCTGCCTTCAATGACCCGCCCGTCGGCGGGAATAATTTCATTTTCATCGACCCGGAATATGTCATTTTCAGTGAGATGATCGGCGCTGACATAGCGACCTGCCGGATATTCATCCGTGCAGATTCGAACTTTGGACGGTTTTAAAGAGAAGAAATTTTCCAACCCTTCCAGGACCTTGCCCTTGGCGCGGCGTTCCAGGGTTTTGCCCAAAAGGACGAGGGTGATCAACATGGCGGCGGTGTCGTAGTAAATGTGAATACTGCCGGCAAACAGATTGACGGTGCTGTAAACATAGGCACTCATCGACCCCATGACGATCAGCGTTTCCATGCTAAAGGCCGCGTTCGTCAGGCCGGCCCAGGCTTTTTTAACCAGCTCGAAACCGCCGTAAACCACCACCATCGTCGCCATGATAAATGCCGGCCAGGACAGCTTATTAATGGTGTCCTGGCTGAATTCGGTAAAAAAGCCGGAATACAGCGCCCAGGACAGCATCATGATGTTCATCGTCAGAAAGGCTGAGATGGCGAAACGAACAAATTCCCGGCGTCTTTCGCTAACATTGCGGGATTCATCGGGTTCCGCTGCCCGGTAGCCGAGTTTATTGACGGCATCGATAATGCGGTCCGGTGAGGTCTTGACGGGGTTGTAATTAACCTGAAGCCGGTCGGTTGAAAAATTGCAGGTTGAATCAAATATCCCGGGGGTTTTTTTCAGACTTTCGTCAATTAACCAGGCGCAGGCCGGGCACCACATGTTGCTGACTTTTAGGGTAAGGCCCAGAACACCGTCGGCCTGGGCCGGGTTGCCGGTATTTTCCGACAAGCTTTCAAAACCATCCGATGGCGGCTGACGTGGCTCGCGCCCGGCATTTTTTGAGGCCAAGTCGGCTTCCGAGCTCGGAATGATGCCTTGTTCCAGGCATTGCTTGAATAGCTCCGTCTCGCGAAATTTTGTCGGATCACCTGAGTCGGTTGCTTCGATCAGGATGCTGAAAACCTGGCGGCAGCCCTGGCAACAGAAATGGTAGGTTTGGCCGGAAAAAGTTGCTTCTGACTTGCCGGCGCTCAGGGGCAGTCCACAAAGGTCGCAAACGCCGGCAGGGTTCGGTGGGTGTTTAGTGAGTTCCAAGGGATTTTACAAAAGCGACAACATGCCAACGATCTTCGATGGTGATGGTGGTGTGCAGGGCCGGTTGCCGTCCGCCGGGCACGCCGTAGCTTACGGATTTGAATAATTCACCGTCTTGTTTGGTCTGGACTTCGGTACTGCGCAGATCGGTTGGCAGCGGGTGAAAGCTCTGGCCGACCGTACCCTCGCCGTCATAATTGTAACCATGGCATTGGGCGCAAAATGTCAGGTAGACGGCTTTGCCGCGGGTTATTACGGCCGGCTGGGAATTAATCAACGGAGATTTCAGATCGACACCGGCAGTCGCCCGGTAAACGGCTTCGCCCCCGCCAACCGGCACGATGCCGGCTTCCATTTTCAAAAGCGGTTCTTCAAGGGGCTTGACCACCGGGGTTTCACGCATACGGCCATGGCGGAAATGGTTGTCATAATACATCAACGCTTCATACGCCACGTAACCCACAATACCAATCACGATAATTAAGCCAATGATTTTTTTCATCTATTCAACACCTTGCAACCGAAGCGTTTTTAAATGCAATGGATTTTTTTCCTGGCCCAGTTCACCCCGAACATGCTGGGCGTAGGGCAGCGCATGATACGGATTGTCGATGGCATAGACCGACTCACCCGGTACATCCATAATTGGCCGAAAGTCCCAATCGGGTTGCCCCAGATCGCCGATAGCCGTATATGCCAGCCAACCTTTGAAAGCCACCCATCCCACCATCAGTATGATGAGAAAGTATGTTTTGACTGCGGATGTTGCATGATCCGTTTGATTCATCAGATTTTCACCTTTAAACCACCGATTAAAAGAATATATGCGATAACCCAGACAACGGTTCCAATCAGTACCAGGTAAGTGATCAATGGAAACGGCGCATTGCGGCCTTCAATGCCTTCCGGAAAGCGCTCGATGATGCGGGCTTCACGTTCGGCCGAATCCTTGCGTTTAATGTGATAGAATCCCAGGCCGATGATAAACAGCGCGATAAACGCAATCGCCGGGAACAAATACATGACGAAATGCTGTACGTTCAAGATTTCGAAATATCTCATAATCTACTTCCTTAAATTCTCCGGCAACCTTCGCAAGCTTATGGATACCCGCCCGGCAGCCATAGCCTCCGCGGCCGCATTGATCAGCGGGCCATAATCAATGAGAAGGTGATGACGGCGACTGAACAAGAAAGACAAATGCCGACCAGCGAAAACAGGGCAATCGTCTGGATCCGGGCAAATCGCGATGCCTTGACCGGCGCCCTATTCAGGTCACTTTCCAGCGGGATATACCGCGCCCGCTGCTGGTCTTTGAACTGGCCGCTGTTGAGCGCCCAGATAAATACCAGGATGCTGATCACAAATCCGGCTGACATGTAGGCTATGTAATAGGGAAAATACATAATTAGTTTCCTGTAATAATGACTAAAATGATCTAAAATGAAAAATGATCTAAAATTATTAAAAAAGGATTGGTAGCATTAAATTTAGTCACTTTAGGCATTTTTATATTTTAGTCATTTTCTTTTCACGGTTCCCAGGCCGAGTCAATTCCGCGCGGCTCGGCGTTGGCATCACTCTGGTTGATAAAGTAAACCGCCACGTAGTCACCGACTTCCCATATCTTTTGCGATTCCAGGTCGCGTTTGAAATAGGGCATGGCGGTTCCGGTAATTCCATTCATGATTTGATAGTAAAGGATACCGCCGGAAATTCCCCGGTCTTTTAAAATCGTAAAATTCAAAGGCGGCGGATAGATCCAGGGCTGCGCCGGCCCCATGCCGTCACCGACCGGACCATGGCATCCGATGCAAAAATTCTGATAGATTTTCTGCCCGCGCTGCAGACTGGCCTTGGTGGTTGGATAGGGGTTGGGAATTCTACGCCACCCCTCGGGTACAATATCCGACAGCCATTTGGCATTGGCCTCCGGTCCGGCTTCGTAAGCTTTGATGGACTCGGCTTTCCAATACCGCTGCCGCTCCATGCGGCGATCCGCATTTTTCAATCCCAGGCTTTGGAGGTACTGGGTCAGGGTGTCGAGCCGTTGCATACCCATCCACTCAAAAGGCGGCATGATGGAACTGGGCCGGGTATAGCGCGGGTTGATAAAATGGGCAATGTGCCAATCATCCGGGTGCTCGCCGCCTTCCTGGGATAAGTCCACGCCGGTGCGCTGGGACCCCAGGGCCACCGGTTCGTCGGCGATGTAGTCGCCGGCCTGGGCGATGCGGTCCGCACCATGGCCCCAGTCAATGGTGCGAATGGACTGGCTGTGGCAGTAGACACATCCGTTTTTGAGATATATCTTGCGGCCGGCCTCCTCGACGGCGGTGCGAGGACGGAAGATATCCGAAGGGGTCATATCACGCTGGACATATGGCCAATAGACAACGGTCACTGTAATTGCAGCCAACAGGGCCAGGATACCGACCAATATGACGGTTGGGGTCATTCTCATGTTGAAGCTCCACGATTAAAATACAAAGATCGAATCACGTTGTATAATCCGATATAGGCTCCGATCACAATTAATAATCCAAGTGATGCTCTCAAAATATAATAAGGTTGAATCTCAGGCAGTGTCCGGTAAAGGGTCTCACCGTTGTACCAGGCATTGCCCTGAATTAATCCCACCGTAGTCAAGACCACGGCAAAGCCGGTCATGCCGATTAAAACCAGCCAGTACTGCACGTCTGCCATAAAGCGGCTGTACAGCGGCTTGCCGGTAATTCGCGGTATGATGAAATACAGACCGCCCAGGGCCGTGATGCCGGCAAAGCCGAGAACGCCCAGGTGGGCGTGGCCGACGACCCAGTTGTTAAAGTGGGTGATGCGCTGTACGTGGGGCAAGGCCATCATCGAGCCCTGGATGTTGACAAAAAAGTACATGATCGTGCCGGTGAAAACGAATTTGGCGCCGATGTCGGCATGGATATCTCCCAACTTGCCCTTGACGGTGTACCAGAGGTTGATCAAAACGATCATGACCGGGATGACCATGGCGACACTGTCGACGATGGAGATGGTTTTGAGCCAGGTCGGCACCGGGACCTGCAGCAGGTGATGGGTGCCGATGTGGGTGTAGACGATGATCAGCGACCAGAAGCCCAGCAGCGACAATGTGTGGCTGTACAAGGGGCTGCGGGTTGCAATGGGCAGGACATAGTAGGCGACGGCCAGGCCCATGGGCGATAACAGCAGCCCGAAGATATTGTGTCCGTAAAACCACAACAGGATCGCATCCGGAATACCCTGCAAGGCGCCGGTGTCCGGCTTCCAGATAACATTGCCCAGACAATAGGTGATGGATGTCAGTACCACCGCGGCGGTCGTATACCAGATGGATACGAATAAAATCCGCTCATGGCGCTGCCGGACGGTCATCAGGATATTGATGACAACCATCACAAAGCTGATAACGACCATGATGTCCACGGCCCACGGCAATTCGGCATATTCCCGGCCCTGGGTGTAGCCCAGGGAGATGCTGATGACGCCGGCAGCCACCATGGCATTCCAGAAGATGGCGCTGATGACACCCAATTTATGGCTGAACAGCTCGGTTCGCAGCAGTTTCGGGAAATAGTAAAAGGCAACGGCCAACAAACCCGGCGTGACAAACCCGAACAACACCGCGTTGATGTGCATCGGCCGTATGCGCCCGAAATGGATGTATTCGATATTCGCCAGGAAGTCGGGGGCAATCAAATATCCCGCACCGATTAGACCAAAAGTTGTCGCGACCGCAAACCAAAAAGCGGATGTCAAGGTATACGCCATGGCCGTCGGATTTCCGGCAGATACAGTTTCGGTTGCTTCTTCAGACAAGATGAAAACTCCTTTTGACGCTTCGCGTAGTTATTTGTTAATGGTTATTAGTTATTGGTAAGGTGTCGATTTTATGATGATTAACAAATAACATTTAACGAATAACTAATAACTTCCAGTTAGCTATGGCATGCCAGCCAGCAGTCGACATTGGCATTTCTTTGGTTATGGCATTCCAGACACATGCCCATTTGCCAGTTTTTGGGCGGCAGGCGGTGCAGGTTTTCGACCGGACCGTGGCATTCCTGGCAGGCGACCTCTTTGTTTATATGGCGTTGGTGGTTGAACAGGACGTGTTCAGCCACATAGTTGACCTTGACCCAGGGCGTTGATGTTTGGGTGTTGAAATATTCATGTTCTTTCTGGATCTGCGGGTGGTTTTTAATAATATAATTGTGGCAATGCAGACATTTTTCCACGGGTGGGATTCCCGGAAAATTCGCGTAAGCCACCGACGGGTGGCAGTACTGGCACTGAATCTGTTTGACCCCGACATGGACATTATGGCTGAAGGGTATAGGCTGCTCCGGTCCGATGCCGGCTAAAGGGGAGGCCCAGAAATAAACCACAAATGCCGCCACAGAAAATATGGTGATAAGCGTTAGCAGCGTTAGCGCAATGTTTGCTGTGTTTTTTTTCAACGTCCTAGTTCCTTGTCGAATAATCTATTTCTCTTTTTCAGATCAGTTGCTTTCCTTTACCAGGATCGATTCCGGAAAGATATTTAGAAAGTAGCCGACGGCGATCACCATCATCCCCAGAAAGCCCAGCGATATTAAACCGTCCGACACACTCAATGGGATGGTTTGTGCCTCGTGGCTTAAAGCCGGTCCCAGCAGCAGGAGATGCTCAAGCCAGATGCCGATAATGACAATGGAACACAGAATCACCATGAAAAGCGGCTTGGTCTTGACGCGCTTATTTAACAGGATGAAAAAGGGACCGATAAAACAGATAATAAAAACCGTCCAGGCCAGTTTGTTCCAGGGAGCCAGCATGGTGCGGATGATCACGTAATGGGTTTCTTCCGGAATATTGCCGTAATAGATTACCATCAGCTGGACATAGAAGAAATCCGCCCAGAGCAGGCAAAAAGCAAAAAACAGTTTGCCGATGTCATGAAAGTGGCCGTCCTGGATGCCGGAGGCTTCGCCGTGCTTGAGTCGGATGACGGCCGCCAGAATGATCAGGGCCCCCAGCCCGATAAAAAAGGCTTTGACGAAGTGGTAGGCGCCGAAAAGCGTTGAAATCCAGTGCGGATCCATGCTCATGACCAGATCGAAGCCGATCAGTGACAACACCAGCGCAAAGGCCAGAATATAGAACCCGCCCCAGATGGTCATGCGGCGCTTGATTTCCTCCGGTTTGCGGGGTTTGCGCTGCCAGGCTTCAAAGATCGAGCGGCGTAATTTGCCTCCCGGCCGATTGGGATCGAGTTTGAGCTGCAAGGCGTTAAACAAGTAGCCGAAGCCCAATACATACAGAATCAGAAGACCGATACAATCACGGGTAAACAAAAATGGTATGTTGAGCCAGATTTCCTTGCCGTGCAAATCTTCGTGCAGCCACGGAAAGATGTGGGCCCGGCCCAGAAACAAAACCAGAAACAGGATGTACGATATCGGGAAAAAAGCGGTAAACGACTCCGAAAGCCCGGCCAGGGGACCGGTCCAGCGCGCATTGGTCATGTGCATGACGGCGGAAAAAAGCACCGCCCCCTGGGCAATGGCCGACCACAACAGAAAATTGATCAGGTAGGCTTGCCAGGCCCTTTCCGGGTGCTGGCTGGCCAGCCCGAAAATAAAGGCGGCCACACCAATGGCGACGAGAATGAAAAACACCCAGGGTGTTTTCAGCTTGTTGATTTCAATGGTCTCGGTGTCGTTTTCGCTCATAGCTGCGGACTTTCCTATAGCGTAATGCCGGAGTATTGGAGTATTGGCGTGTTGGCGTGTTGAACGTCATTCGGGTCGGCATCAATCATTTCGGCCACCCGAATATCTCTGGAAATTTTTTCCCATTACTCCACGACTCCAATACTCCAGTACTCCTTAGTTTTAACTGCAGCCCCCATCCGGGGCAAATCACTACCGGCTCTTCTCTGCGGGCCGGAAGCTGGTCTCGGATTCTTCGCTAAATACTTTGACCTCGGCACCCTGTTTTTGAAAGAAATCCTTCAATCCCTCTTCCTGATCCATTTCGCAGGCAGCCAATAATCCGAAGTGTTCTCCGGAACAGCGCGGATCATAATATTTGAACCAGCGCGAACTGGGCAGCCGGGTCTGGGTCAGAAGTCCCAAGACATTGCCGAACACGGAACCGAGGATCGTAGCTTCAAACCCGACCACCACAAACGGAACTATGGCCACAATCGGTTTGCCGCTGACAATAATATTCCATTCGGTTGCGGTAAATATGGCCAGGGCGAACCCGCCGATAAAGCCGGATATTCCGCCAATCAACGTAAACCAGCCCACCAGGCTCTTTTTCAATTTCAGGGCATCCATAATCTTATGGCTGGGAAAGGGCGTATTGACCCGGATAAATTGATAGCTCGATTGTTTTAGCTCATTAATCGCTGAGACAACGGTGTCTTCATTCTTAAAGAGCCCCATGATGTGTCGTTTACGCGGCATGGCCAGCTCCATCGGCAAGGGTTTCTTTCATTTCGGTCATTGAGACAGACGGCAAATGTTTAACGAATAGCACGAACAAAAAGAAAAACAGGCTAAATGCACCCAGCATGATGCCGTATTCTATCAAGGTCGGCGCATATAGACCCCAGGCATGGGGTGCAAAGCCGTGGGCCACCCCCCCGGCGATGATGACAAAGCGCTCCCACCACATCCCGAAGTTGACGATCAGTGAAATGATAAACAGCAATGCGATGGTGGTGCGAATTTTTTTAAATACGAACAACATCGGAATCAGGGTGTTGCACAGCACCATGAAGTAAAAGCCCCAGCGGTAGTCACCCAGTGCCCGCCAGCGAAATTGCTCCATTTCGATCGTGTTGTGACTGTACCAGGCGATAAAGTACTCGGTCCCATAGGCCAGTCCGACGATTAAACCGGTGAGCACGATGGTTTTGGCGACATTTTGCAAAACCTCGATGGTGATGATGTCTTCGTATTTAAATATTTTGCGCAGCGGAATCATCAGGGTCAGCACCATGGCCAGACCGGAGTGAATCGCCCCGGCAACAAAGTAGGGGGCAAAGATGGTTGTGTGCCAGCCGGGGACGATACCGAGGGCGAAATCCCAGGAAACGACACTATGCACCGAGATAACCAGCGGCGTGGCCAGGGCGGCGAAAAACAGATAGCCGCGCGTATAATGCCGCCATTGCTCATGGGCGCCGGTCCAGCCGAACGACAGGAATTTAAAAATCTTGTGACGGGTGCCGGTCGTGCGGTCTCTGATGGCGGCAATGTCCGGCAGCAGACCCGTGTACCAGAAAAGCGAACTCACGGTTAAATAGGTGCTGATGGCAATCACATCGAACATCAGCGGTGACAGAAAATTGGGCCAGAGCAGCCGCTGATTGGGCAGCGGAATCATGTAATACACCTGCCAGACGCGGCCCAGATGAATAAACGGGAACAGCCCGGCAATGCACACGGCGAATACGGTCATGGTTTCAGCGGCCCGGGCGATGGGGTTGCGCCAGCCGGCTCGGAACAGGTGCAATATGGCCGAAATCAGCGTTCCGGAATGGGCGATACCGACCCAGAAGACAAAGTTGATCAGATAAGTACCCCAGCCCACCGGGTTATTTTGACCACCCACGCCGATCCCGGTAAAGATTTGATAGGTCCAGCAGGCGGCCCCGATCAGCACTCCGAGAAACAACAGAAATATGACGGCCCAGTAAGATTTTTTGGGCGGGCTTAAAGTGTCCAGGATCGTTTGGTCGATTTTTGCATAAGTTAGCTGCGACATAATTCAGTATCCAAATTAATACGTTCGATTTAAGTTAATGTTCAGATAGCTATATGTTGCCCCATTGTTTTGTCGCAGGAGCGCTGCGCTTGAGGATCGGCCCGCGACCAGCGGGCCTGAAAGAGCACTCCGCGCAATCCTTGCGCCCCGTTTGAGGAGCGCTTCGCTCGAGAAGTCCTTGTTTTGCCTTCAGCCTCAAGTCCGTCCCGCCAGGGACGCTCATCAAGGCTCGAAGAGCCGCTCCCTCTTCCTATACCTCATGGGTCACTTTTTTCAAATAGATTACCGCCGGCTTGGTATTCGCATATCCAATGGCCTGGTAGGCCCGGGGATCATCCGCGAGTTTGCGCACCCGGCTTTGCTTATCCATCAAACTGCCAAACACAAGGGCATTGGTCGGGCAGGTTTGCACGCAGGCCGGCGTGACCTCGCCATCGGCGATCATGCGCTTTTCATTTTTGGCGGTGTTGTGGGCGGCTTTGATGCGCTGGATGCAAAACGAGCATTTTTCCATGACGCCCTTGCTGCGGACGGTGACATCCGGGTTCAGCTGCAAATTCATGGGCTCAGGCCACTGCCAGTCAAACCAGTTGAAACGACGGACTTTATAGGGGCAGTTCTGAACACAGAAGCGGGTCCCGATGCAGCGGTTGTAAATCTGGTTGTTCAATCCCTCCTTGGAGTGGTGGGGTGCATAGACCGGGCAAACCGACTCGCAGGGGGCATTATCGCAGTGCTGGCACATCATGGGCAGAAATGTCAATTTTTGCATGTCGTCTTCAGAGTGGTATCGTTCCACACTCAACCAGCCCATTTCGCGTCCCTCGAGCACCCGTTCCACGCCGACAATGCCGATGTTGTTTTCCGCATAGCAGGCCGCGGCACAGGCCCCGCAGCCAATGCACTTGTCCAGATCGACGATCATCCCCCAGCGATAGTTTTCATGATCGTGGGGCGGATAAAAATCGCGCTGCGGATCGTAGCCTTCAGGCAGCGGCAGCGTCAGCGGGAAATTTCCCATGGTCAGACCGGTTTTGGGGTGCGCCGTCGATTTTTGCAGATCCGCCAGTTTTACCGAGAGCGCAAATGTCCGGCCGTGCTGGGTGAGACTGCCGGAGGTGCTGGCCAGCTTTTGGGAGCGCCCGGTTTTTTTGATGGTTAATTGCGCCACGCCAAGGCTGGCGCCGCCGGATTCCGGATCAATGGCGCCCGAGAGCAGTTCGATGGGGTTTAGTCCGACATCAGAGGCATATCTGCCATAGGCGGTGTGCCCCTGCCCGATGCTCATGGCCGCAAGCCCCGGCGTAACGAGTTCGCTGACATACACCGTGGCCTCCAGTTTGCCGAAGGCGGTTTGAAGCTCGATGATATCTTCCTGTTTAACTCCGTTGGCGCCGGCCGATTGGGGATTCATAAGAACTGGTGTCTGCCAGGCAATGCGCGATAACGGGTCGGGGATTTCACTCAGCCAGGGTTTGTTCGCACTGCGTCCGTCGAAAAAGCGAAGCGATGGTAGGGCCGCAAATGCCAAATCGGACTTCGGGCGCTCGGGATTTTTCGATACTATGTTCGTCAAGTCCTTCGACTGCGGAGGCTTCCGATTATTGGCGGGTTTGACGGTCAGACCGAAATTCCCGCCCTGCTGAAGTGTTCCAACCCATTGAATCTCGCTGTCTATGCCCCGCTGCTGGGCCAAGTCGGCAATGAGGTAGTCCTTGTAGCTGCCGGCCGGCGGATTGCTTGCGAAACCGGTGTGCAGCATGACGTCCCCCAGGTTGGGCGCCTTTGTCATTTTGCCCATGGCCGGCTGCAAGGTCGACACCAGGAGCTGTTTGCCGCCGTACTCATCCCAGGTTTCAAGGGGCATTTGAACGGGCAGAACAAGATCGGCCGCTTGAGCTGTCTCATCCATAACATTGCTGAAGGACACGACGAAAAGATCATCGGCCGCTAACGTTTGCTGCACCCGGCTGTCGGGCGGCAGCGTGAATACCGGATTCACATTGTTGAGCAGCAGCAATTCGACGCCGTCATTTGGCAGCGATTCGAAAAACTGGCTGATGGCGGATCGCCTGGCAGCCTGTTCGACCCGATGGCGGTTGGTAAAATCGATCAATTTGAGATTCGGATCGAGCAGCAGATTGAGTAAGTTCACGGCCAGGTTGGCCTGCAATCCATTCGGGCCGGAGGCACCCGTGCCGGTTCCCAGCACCAGTGGCTGACTGGCACCCATCAGCTGAATGATCAACTTTTCATACAGTTCCAGCGAAATGCCGGATTGTTTCAAAACCATATCCTGGGAGTAGGGTGCGGTGGCCTCATTCAAAAATTTCTGAAATGACTTGGGAAGAGATTTGCCTTTGCCGATATCCAGTGCCTGTCTGACCAGGCCGAGGGCGATTACCGACTCGCTGCCGGGATTGCAGGCCAGCCAGTGGTCGGCATTGGCGCCGGTTAAGCCTTGAGCGGGGCTGACCTGGAAAAATAGATTCTTGTTTCCGTCCCTGAGTTCATGCATGGCCTTGAATTTCCATGCATATTCAACCGGCGAAAGCCAGGTTTCAAGAAAATCCGCCCCAAAGGATACCAGAATATCGGCCTGTTCCATGTGATAGGATGCCAACCCGTCAACGCCGAATACTTTATCGTTGGCAGTCTTGAGGGATTCATAGGCAAAAGGTTCAAACACCAGCGGCGGCGGCGATTTTAAATTTTGCAAGGACGCGGTGCACAGTTTCATCAGGCTGTTGCCGACGGTCTCCGTCAGCATGCGTACCCGGCCGTCTCCTTTTTGAGCTGCCCCGGCGGCCCTGGCTTTTAAAAGGGACTCGGCTTTTGAAAAGGAAATTGATTGCCATTGACCGTTTTTTTTCAGCATGGCCGTTTTAAGGCGGTCCGGATCGTACATCCCCTGCAAAGCAGCTTGTCCACGGATACAAAGCTTGCCCCGATTGATCGGATGCAAAGGATTTCCCTCTATTTTAACAATACGCGCTTCCCTGTTTTTAGCCAAAATTCCGCAACCTGCCGGACACTCACGGCAAGTTGACGCATACCAGGTGGCTTCACCGACCACCATATCGTCAGGCGCTTGAACTTGGGAAAATAGAGTTTTGGGGGGAGGATTGCAGCCAAATGCAAAAGAGATGCTGCCCATACCGGCAATTTTAAGAAAGGTGCGCCGATTCATATCAGAAACGATCTCCTGAAAACAGAACAGTAAAGATATGCTCTATCGAGAATTCAATAATAAAATGAAAGTCAACAAATACCAGCTATATATAATCAATTAGAAGTTCGGATTGTTCCGTTGTGACATCTAATTAGGAATCGTTCTTACTTAACGGCCTTATAAAAAAATGCGAGGTTTTTGTCAAGCCGGTATGATAAAAAATGAGGTGATTACCGGTGCTTTAATATAAAAAATGTTACTTGTTAATAGGGTGAATACTTTATTTTATATATTTAAACACCCCATCTTCAATTGGCTGAAAATGCTCGATTGAAGATGTATGGAAATAGATGGTGTTTTGCTGCAGCCGGTTGACAGGTATCTTTGGGTGTTTAATTCTGGTTACTAGAACAGTTCCCACCCAACAGCAGTGAGATGATTTAACATTGAAATATAAAAAAATCAAGACACATATAAAAGGGTGCAACCATGAATGACCGCGAAGATATAATAACCGAGTTGATGGAGGTTATCGGCGAGGAAGGCTGTGGTGTTGCCTGCGAGGAAGCCACCGTCTTCAAAGATGAAGACGGGTGGAAATTTATGCTGGAGGGCTTTATGGAACCCTGGAGTCTGGGGCGGACAGTCGCAGAAGCCAAGGCCAGCATCCGGGAATATGCGAGGATGGGGTTTGGATTATCCTGATGAACGGCGAATGAAATCGGAAGTGGGAATGCGGAAGTCGGGTAGAAGAAATACGCTGCACTTTTAGCAATAAGGCAAAAAATAGGTTTCAGGTGTCAGCCCAGCCGCCGGCCAAAAAAGAACAGCCGGTCTGATCACAAAAGAAACTGAAAATTTTATCGCAAAGACGCCAAGGTGCCAAGATTATTAATATTTTAAATCCTTTCCTTTGCGAGCTTTGCGCCTTTGCGAGAGATAAATCATATGTAGTTTCACTCGAGCGCTGCCTATGGCCGCCAGCGTCCAGTCTGATCGATGATAGAAACATTGTTCATATGCCAGCGTAGGGTCGGCCACGGCTCGACTGAGCTCGCCGAAGTCCGTGCCGACCGGTTTCGGCGGGCACAGTGGCCCGCCCTACATTTCTGAACTACGCGGTTTCACTCGAGTTTCCTGGTGTTAGAAAATTAGGACACTAAATCCTGACACCTGAAACCTGACACCTGAAACCTTCACTGTAGAGCACCAAGAAGAAGTCAAGCAAAAAATTTCAATTTTTTTTAGGCAACACTCCACGGGTCCGATCCGAGCCGGTTCTTTGAAAATTCAATTAACCAGAGTCAATCATTGCAATCTCAGATTTTAG
>Ga0209678_1000231_pt1 | contig 21827 bp, 4 predicted proteins | sample WorMetilvaeELBA1_FD_187404 | JGI IMG/M metagenome (GOLD analysis project Ga0209678, IMG submission 187404) | Marine gutless worms symbiont microbial communities from Max Planck institute for Marine Microbiology, Germany - Olavius ilvae ELBA.1... ...
TTGTTCAAGGGTGAGTTGTTTGTTCGCCGGGGCTGGTAGATCCATCGGTTATCCTCCTTTTTAAATTTGAATAACCGATGTTACATCATCGTGGATTATTTTTCATGCACGCTTGCCGAAAGGACACTGAAGTCTGGACCACCATTTCCACCTCAAAGCAAGCTCGCCGGTGCCTGACCAATAGATTTCCTTACGGTATCATCTATCAAATCAGAGATAACACCATTTTAATTGTCGCGGTTTGGCATCTGAAGCGACGGCCGCAAACCTGGCAATTCAGACTGAAAAAAAATAGCCAATAGAATAGAGCAAAGCGTTACGGCTGCGAAGCGGATGGAATCTGTATCTTATGCCCGCAGCCAATCTAATCTTATTGCCCGCCCACCCGGGTCCGTTGCAGTGCAAAGAGCGGGGCTGGCATGATTTGCTGCACTGCTACATATTGTTTTTTATCGGACAGAATTTTGTCTATTTTAAACAGCAGCGATAAAATGCCGTCCGATAAAAAGGCAATATGTAACTTGACACAAATCACGCCAGCCCCTTTTGCTTGTACCACACACCTTGCATGCCACGACACCATGCGCCTCTACGCCCCTGGTAAGGATCGGGTCAGTTTTATAAGGGCAATTAAAACAAAAAGGCCATTGAAAATAGATTGCTTCAATAGCCTTTAACATCGCTGCAACTGCTCAAAACTTTATTTTTTTAGTACGTCCCCAATATTCCCCTTAAAAAAATTCTAAGGTGCGCCGTCTGATAACGCGAGTTTATGTAATCAGATAGCATTTACCACGCCAGACAGCGCCAACAACAAAGGTAAGCGGCCGGCTGATCTAATCGCCCGTCCCCCCGACCACCACCCCGAATAAGGATGGAATCGATTTTATAGGGGCAATTAAAATGAAAAGGCAGTCAAAGATTAATCTTCAACTGCCTTCATTTTCACCGATATTTAATATTTAAGACCAGACCCCGATGTTTTCCACTTTTTTACTTTCTCTTCAATCACCTTAATTCACTATTCAAGCTTTGACCCCATTTTGTTATATCAGACTAATTTTCGCCCTTAATTCTGACACTAAAAGAATGACCTCTATTCAAATATGTTTCCATCCACAACTTACCTTCACTCTCAGACAAATTGGCGAGTTCTATTTTGCATTCGGGATATGTATAATGCCAGGTTGCGCTGACTTGAGTAGTAGCGGTTCCCGAAACAATCGCTGAGAACCTGCGTGAATCATCAAAAACGAGTTCATATCCAACTCGAGCGAGCTGCCGGCCATTAATTGATTTAAATGAAGGAGTAGAAGATCTTTTTTTAAAAAATTCGGCCTTTGTCTCTATTTCCATTTTTTCTACTTTTTTTCTCATGGGAGTATATGATTTTTTAACTCCGGGTGAGTCAATAAAGTTCACTTCAATTGTATCATTATATTCTAGTTCTCTATTTTGCCATTCAAAATGTTCGAAATTACCATTATGTTTTCGCATACCATTTACTAGTAAGTGTGGGAACCCTGCCGGTAGAACAATTATTGATGATACGGTCATAAGGGTTAAATTCTTATCTCCGGCTGTTACAAGTCTTTCACCATTTAAAAAGACGTCAAAATAAGGCATTTCTGCAGTCCTATTATAGTATTTCTCTGTAATCTCATAAGGTTATTGGTAATACTGGAAATCGCGGGCAATATTTATTATGGAGATCAACTCGGTCGTTAAAGATAGAAATTTTATTCCTGATATATATTATGCTTTCTGGGTCATTAGCTCGTGTGCATTCTTCATATAAAGCATCGATATTTTCGTTACGTTCTTGATTCAATAAAGCTTGGTTCCTTTTACATTCGTCATCATCCGCCCGGCTTCTGTCTTTTGTCCCATCTCTTGGTTTTACTTTATCAGTAGGGAGAGGAACAACAACCTCGTCATCATCTGAAGACGGATAAGCTGGTATGTCTACTGGATGCTGTTGCACATAAATTACAGCTGCAACATAAAGTACAGAAACCACAAATAGAATGGGTAATGCAATTTCACCTTCAGGATCCACAAAATTCAGTGGCCTGTTGTAAACATATGAGTATAAATTAACATCACCACTACCGAATCCGATAGGGTCAACTCTAAGATATCTTCCTATTACAGGGTCATAGTACCGTTTATAATTGTAGTGCAGTCCAGTTTCCGCATCGAAATACTGGCCCGCATACCTTAGATTATTAGTAACGAGAGAAGAGATATCAACTGAAGCGTCCCCAAAAGAAGAGTACTTCGCAGTCCAAACAACCGCTCCGTTAACAGCGGTTAACTTTTGCGGAGTGCCTAAGTGGTCATTTTGATAGAAGTAATATTGACCACCGACCTTCATAAAAAGTGGATCAGTTGTCCAGGTGGAGCCCGGCCTGTAACCATAGGACTTAGTCACATTGCCCGTGGCATCAACTTCGGCCACCAACCCTTCATCGGCGTATACGAAGTAAGTTTTTACTCCGCCGACCTCTTTCCACAGTCTTCTTCCAAACGGGTCATAGTAGTATGTGGATATCAAAGAACCGGAACCGTCCCTAACTTCTTGCAAACGGTCCTCTACATTATAAATGTAGCTGGTAACCTGACCGGCATCGATCTTTTGGGTCATGTTACCATTGGAATCATAACTAAATGCTACACCATCGTAACCCTGAAGCTCGTTGTTGTCATTGTAGCCCCAGTCGCCGGTCACCCCCTCTGCCGTCAGCCGGTTGCCAACAGCATCGTAGCTAAAGCCCTCATCGGCCTGAACCGGGTTGTCGGCGTCGGTCAAACGGTAAAGATCATCATAACCGTAGCCATATTCACCATGCTCCGTGACCTTGGCGGTGATGTTATCTACTTTATCATAATCGTATTGATAATTCAGCAAAATATTTTGCGCCGGGTCTTTGGCAGAGATAGACTTTACCCGCATTAAGGGACCGTAGGCATATTCGCGCTTGCCGCCGCCGGGCAAGATGACCTCGGTTGGCCGATTCCATTGGTAGGCACTGTAAGTGATATATCCAGCTCCCGGGATGTTGACGCCGGTCAGCTGGTTGTTGTCATCATAGGTGTAAGTATAGGTAACGCCATCCGGATCGGTGAAAGTCTTTTTCAGGCCGTTTTTATAGTAAGTGTAGCTGTTGGTAAGTTCGAAGGTCCCGTAATTTACCTTCTCCGACAGCTTGCGGTAAAGGTCGTCATAAGCATAGACCGCCGATGTGAAGCCGTCATCATAGCCTGTCAGGTTGCCGGCATCATCGTAGCTGAAGCTGACGGTCTTGGATGGATTGACGTCGTCTGCGGCCGCAAAATAGCGGATATCGGTCAAACGACCGGCATCGTCATATCCGTATTCGGTTTTCTGGTTTTTGGCATCGATCTTTTCGATCAGGTTGCCCGCATCATCGTAGTCATATGCGGTCTGCTGGCCTTCGGGCCGGGTTTCTTTAATCAGCCGGTTGTTTCTGTCATACTCAAACCAGGTGGTGTTGCCTTCAGCATCCGTCAGGGCCGTCAGATTGTCGCGGTTGTCATAGAAATACGCCGTGTCCTGGTTCAGCGGGTCGGTGACGGTTTTCAGCCGGTTCAACTCATCATAGGCATAACCGGTGGTTTTTTCCTCCTTGTCCGTGCGGGCAATCAGGTTGCCGGCCGGATCATAGTCAAAATCCGTCAGATAGACCTCAGAGGCGCTCAACACATCTTTTTCCACGGTCTTGCGGCCGCGCTTGTCATACAAAAACTCTTTGGCAAAGGTCGGATAACTAATCCGCGAAGGCTGGTTGGAGGCACCGCCGGCAGCCGCACAGGACGAACAGCCGGACCCGCCGGCATCGGCATATTCCATGTCAATCTGATTGCCGTTGCCGTCAATGGTTTTTACCAGGCGACCATCCGGATCATATTCATAGTTGATGGTTTTGCCTTCGGCATCGACCTGCCGCAGCAGTTTTCCGTCAGGATCGTATTCAAACCGGGTGCTGTTGCCCAGGTCATCCGTAACTCTGGTCAGATTGTTTTTTTCGTTATAATCATAGAACTTTTCATTGTTGTTGGCATCGATCTCTTTGGTCTTTTTACCCATTTCGTCATAGAAAAATTCGGGGCCATAACCCAGCGGATCGATGACTTTTCTCAAATTGCCGGCGGCATCGTATTCATATTTCCACAGCTTGCCGCGGGCATCGATCTTGCTGAGCACGTTGCCCATGGCATCGTGGCTGGTAAAGCGCGTGATGCCGCCTTCCGGATCGGTGATCGAAGTCAGGTTGCCCAGGTCATCATAGGCAAGCAGGGTCAAGGCTTCCGCCGTATTGGCATCGGCCAGGCGCGAGTTGGTCAGCAGGTTGCCGTCGCCGTCGTAAGTGTACTCGGTGATCCGCTCATATTCAGTGCCGGCGGCCTCGAGCTTGCGGGTTAAATTGCCGCTGTCATCATATGCATAGCGAGTAATCACCTCGTTTTCATCGATTTCTTCGACCCGCCGGTTGTACCTGTGCTCATACTTATAGGACACGGACGAACCGTCGGGGTAGATGACCTTGGTCAGGTTGTCCCACTCGTCATAATATTTGCGGGTGATGTTGCCCTGCTCGTCGGTGACCAGCAGATTGCGGCCGTCCTTGGCGATCTGCTTCACCGTGCGACCGTTGATGTCCACCTGACGGATTTCGAAATCGCGGTCATACCAGACTTCTTTTATCTTGCCGGCCGATGATTCAACGCGGGCATACTGCTCCCCGGTGGCTTCATTATAATCATAATCGAAGAAATATCCCTCGCCCCGGCTGTCGACCACCGAAGCCACGCCATTGTATTGTTCATAGGACACCGTGATGGTGCGCCCGGCCGGTTCGACAATGGTTTCCAACCGGCCCTGGCTGTCATATCCAAAGCCGGTTACAAATCCCAGAACGTCGGTAGCGCTGCTCAAGCGGCCGTTGGCGTAAGTGTAGGCAACCCGGCGGTTGTCACTATCGCTAACGGCCGTTATCAATCCATCGTCATCGGTTTCATACCACAGCACCTGGTTGTCATTGCGGTCGGCAGCGCCGGTCAACTTGTCGTCCTGGTACAGCAACCTGACCTGCACCCCGGTGCGGTTGCCCCGGGCGGTCATGTTGCCGTCGGCATCGTAATCGATCCAACCGCCCTTGGGATCTTGCCAACGGTAGCCGGTGTCGGTCTTGATTATTCTAAATATTTCATTGATAAATACGTCGGCTTCGAGCGAGGATTTCTCATACACCACGCCGCCCTTGTCGATGGATTCGATGCCGCCGCCGATGGACGCGGGCTGTAACTTGAGCCTGTTGCGGTCGTGCTCCCAGAACCATTGATTGTCGTAAAACCAGCGTTTGGCCCTGATGGTGCCGCCCGGAACTTTGACGGCCAGGTCCACCTGATCGCGAGTATACTCCCGCATCACCATGTTGACAGATGATCCGGTAGGCTGGGACCGATTGTCCGAGGTGTCTTTTTGCGAGCACCGATCCTCATCCCCGCAGTCTTGTTCTGTGCGCGGAGGCTCTCGAAAACATTTGGGCCCTTCGATCGAGGTGGGCCTGGCAGCCGGCATGGACACCGAGCCGCGACTAAAATCGCCGATGCCGATCCAGGTAACCCTGCGGTTGCCTGCGCCGCCGCTACAGGAGCCCCAACCACGGGTCCAGCAGTGTCGCACAGCCGATCGGGTCCAGACGCCGTTGGCGCAGTAATAGCCGTATCCAACCTGCGAGCAGGTGCGATAGCCCCCGCAGCCGCCGCCGGTGGCCTGGCCGTCTGCATCGGGCTCCAGGGATTTGAGGCAGGTCACCCGGTAGGGCACGGTGATCCTTTGCTTGGCCGCCAGGCTGTCGGGCAGCGCGGCCAGCGCTTCGTATTTAAAATACTGATCATCCGGCGGCAGGGATAAGCTGAGATCATCGGCCCGGATCAAGCCGTAGTTGGTCAGGGTAAACTCACCGTTGAAGACATCACCGGCTTGCATGGCAGGCAAGGTCACCGAGGCCGGTTCGATCACCACCACGGCCGTCGGCACATTGGTTTCGTAAACGGCCGTCAGCACGATGTCATATTTGTCTTGGATGGTAATCTCGGTCACCGACCATTCCACGGTCACCAGGTTGTAGTCCAAGAAGACGTCCTCGGTGGTCGTGACTCCCGGTTTGATCCACACCCGGCCGATGTATTCCTGGTGGTTTTTGGCCGTAATGCGGCACTTGTAGCGGCCGGCCGGAATATTTTCGAACCAGGCCTCTCCGAGATTGTCGGTAAGTTTGATATACTCCTCGGTCAAGATCGACTCGTTTTGCAGCTTGACTCTGGCGCCGGCCAGTCCCTGGATAATTTCCCCGCTTTCGCCCAGGGTGCCGGTGTAAATGTCAGAAACCTTAAACAGCGCACTGCCCTGCCCTTCCTGGGTGACGGCCACGTAAAGATGAATATCGGTGGTCGGATGATTGTCAGCCGCCACCCGCAGATAAAAAGCGTGGTCGCCTTCGGCAACCGCAGCCGTGGGTGAGAACGCAATGCCGACCGGCTTGGTTGCGCCGATCGCCAGGTTGCCGACGGCAGCGGCTGAGTTCAGATAAATCCAGGACGGCGCCGGGTTCTTGGCAGCATCCAGCAGCGACAGCCTGACGTTATACAATTCCGCCAGGCATTTGTTTTCGAGCCGGACGACCTCGCTGACGGTGTTGTCCCGGGCAACCCCGGTTTCCACGTGATTGGGGCTAAAATACAGCGAGGGTTTGGCTTCGGAAAACTGCGCATTGATGCTCACCGTGCCCCAGACGATCGGATCGGCGTCACCGCTTTTGACCGTCAGCTTCAGTTTCTCGGTAGCGCCGGCCGTATTGTCGGCCCAGATCGTAAACGGCAGGTAGGCCGTCTGGTTACCGCTCAGAGAGGCGATGGGCTCACCAGGGGTCAGATGCACACCGGCCGGTTTTTCACCCGTGGGCTGGTCGGTGGCGGCATACTCCAGCCGCAGGTCGTTGACCGTCGTCCCGTCACCGGTCTGAACCCTGATCTTGATGGTATTGGTGTAGTTTTTGGGCGCATTCAGATTCAGAACGGCCGGGGTCACGGCAACCTTGTCGATCACGAACTGGCCGTGCACCGACTTGTCCGTGCGGTCCGGATGCACTGCCCGCACGCGATAAATCCCCGACTCGCCCGCCAGCGGTTTGAAGCGGTAGGTGAATTGGCCATCGTCACCGGCAAAGACATCATAGGTACGTTCGAATCCGTCCAGAGTGATAACCAGGCTCAGCGGCACATGGGTCATGGCCTGGCCGCCGGCCCGCTCCACGGCCCGGCCGGTGATCACGATGTCCTGGTCGCCGGTGGCGCTTTGCGGGGTGATATCCAGCAATTCCCCGTAATAGGCCGTGTCCACCAGGGTGAGAGCATGGGTCGTGGCCGGGCCGTTCATTTTGACCTGGGTGGCCTGCCCCTGGTGGTAGTAGACATGGTCGATTTCCAGCCGGACAATGACATCATCGGGCGCATTGGCCGGCACCGGCAGGCTGGTGGGATCCGAGGTGAAGCTTTCACCTGCGGCAATACGCACCACCGTGTTTTTATTGGACAGGGTGACGGCCTTGGCGCCCGTGGCCTGTTTGAAGAACCGGCTGCTCAGCACGTTGTCGTCTTCATCCACCAGGTAAAAGGTGATCTGATCCGACGCCGAATTACCGGAGTTTTTGGCGGTCACGATTTCGATTTGCTCCTCACCGGTGTTTTCGAGGACAAACTGCACCTGGCCCGCGCCCGCCCGGGTGAATTCTTCGTTTAGGATCTGCAGCCGCAGCATGCCGTCAGCCACTTCGATCTGGCCGCTGCGGATGTTTTGCACGAGCTCGTTGGCCCGGGGGACCACTTCGATGGTAGTGGTCAGGGCGGCAAGTTCTTCCTGCAGATCGTCATAGCCGCCCACGACCACCGGGATCGTCCGGGAAGTGCCCGGATCGAGACTGATTGGCTCCGAGGTGTGGTCATGGGAACCCACCCTGACCTTCAGCCGGATGTTGTCCACCCGGCTTTCGCCCGCGTTGGACACGGCATAGTCCAGTCGATTCATAATGCCGCGCTCGATCCGGCTGCCGTCACTCAAAACGGCCCGCAGCACCGGCAACGTCAGGCTGCGGCCCAGACTCTCCGCATCACTGTTGTCTACCGTAACGATCGTATAGCGCCGTTCATCGCCGCTGTAGCCGGTGTCCGTGTAGGTTTTGCCGGTTAACAGGCCGGCGTTGAGTTTGACCGCTGCGTCGTCGGGTCCCAGGTAGACGTCATACCCGGCGATGTCCCCGCCCGGATGGGTCCAGCTCACCACCGGAGGCTGGTCGTCGGCTAGCACCACCGTGATGCCGGAAACCGGCAGCAGCTGGATGTTCAAATATTCCGCATTGGACGGTAGCGACTCATTGCCCGCCGCATCCACGCCCGTCACCGCATACCAATGGTCGGAAAGCGACGGCGTGGGGTCCACCACCAGGGTCTGGCCGATGTCGGTGGCCAGCGGCACCAGGCCGTCAACACTGAGAATCTGTTGATCCGACCGGTAAAGGGCATACGCGATGTCCTCTGTGTAAGCCGGCGGCTGCCAGGTGATCTTGATACCGTTGGCCACCAGCTCCAATGCTAAACTCGACGGAGCGCCGGGAGCCTGGGCATCCGCGTTGACCACCAACTGGCTGCTTAATCCGCTGAGCGCCTCCTGGTCGTTTTCCCGCCGGATACTGGCCACGGTATAGGTGTAAGAGCCGTCTTGCGCCGGGGCGTCTTCAAAAGCCTGGACCGCATCCAGCCTGGCATAGGCCGTCAGCTCGCTTTCGCCCGGGGACTTGCGGTAGAGCTGGTAGCCGACAGCTTGTTCCACCGCCAGCCAGGTCAGCCGGATCCTGCCTCCCGACAGGGTCTGGGCTTTGAATTCCAGGGGCGCCGCCAGGGGCGGCAAATCACCCTGGTAGACCTGGAAGATGTTTGGCGCCTGAATGCGATCGCCGACATTGTCCAACGCATCACGACCCTGGTAGATAAAATAGAAGGTCTCGGCCGCGGCCAGTCCAGCATCGGCCGGCAGATCGAACTGCGCCTGCCAGGTCTGCACGTCCGGGGCCTGGGCCGCCAGCTCGGTCAGCGAATCGATTGCGATCGCATCCCGTTGAGCGCCCGACAGCCGGTAGGACAGCTGCGGAAATTCGTTGGGTTTGATCTTCTCATCTAAGCCGAGAATGACGGTCACAGACACCGGACTGTCTTCGTCGTTGGCAATGGGTGCCGGCGGCGTTACCACCACACGGGTGACGGACGGGCCGTCGGTGTCGATTCGGATGGTGCTGCCGGCGTCGATCTCCGTACCGCGGTTGCCCACCGCATCCCGCGCCGAGAAGATGGCATAGGCCGTGCCGTTGGGGGTGCTGTCGCTGATGACGAAAAACCCGCTGTAGGTCGTATCCGTATCTTTGCTCAACTGCACCGCAAGCGGAATGCCGCCGTCAGGGGCAATGCTCAGGTAAGGATCGGACTGCAGCGGCTCGTTGATCGTCAGCACCACATTGACGGTGCCCGGCGCCATGGTGCCGGTCTGGTCATCGAAAGCGCCCTGGGGGCTGTAGTCGATGGCCGATGCCCGCGGCGGGGTGCCGTCCGCATTCGCGGAAGCTTGGTCGGACAGGTCCGATTCATTGTCAGCCCCATCGACCGTGCTGACCCGGTAGTACCAGGTGCCATCCGAAGGCGGCAGGTCATCGAAGGCCGTATTCTGAATCAAGTCGGTGTTGAGTTTACCGGCGCCCTGCGGGGTGGTAAACGGGCCGGAGGCCCGATACAGGTTGTAGCCGGCAACTTCGATATCGGCCGGCGCGGTCCAGGTCAGCCGCACCGCGCCGGCACTGCGGGCCTGCGCCGCCAGGTTGGACGGGCTTACCGGCAGGGTGGTGTCCAGGTTGACCGGGACCTCCGCACTTTTGGGCCCTTCGCCGGCGCGGTTGCTGGCGGCGGCCTGCAAGCGGTTTTGGCCTTCGGCCAGGGTCAGGGGTGTGCTGAAATTGCCCAGAGCATCCACGGCTACGACCACACCGGTGGCAATATCGTTGTTATACAGGGCAACCTCGCTGAACTTCTCGGCCTGGCCGGTAACGGTAATCGTCGGCGTATTCGTAATGATACCACCGGCCGGTTCTGTGATTTGCGGGGCGGCCGGCCTGGCCAGCAAGACGTTGAGGCTGTATGTTTCGGTGGTGCGGTTGCCCAGCGTGTCATAGGCTTCGATGGTCAGGGTGCGGGCACCATCTTCGGCTTCAACCACATTCCAGAAGCAGGTATATGGGGCAGCGTAGTCCGTGCGCACCAGGCTGCCGTCGATGAAGTACTCCACCCGGCTGACACCGGCCGGATCCTGCGCTTCGCAGGAAAAAGTGACCGGTTTGATCACGGTGGCGCCATCGGCCAGCGGCTGTTCGTCGACCTCGATGTCACCGATCTCCGGGCCCGCCGAATCGGCCTCCGGTTTGGCTGTAATGGTGGTAACATCCGGATCCTCGCCGTCGGAGGTGTTGACGGTGGTAACTGCAAAATAATAGGTCACATCATTGGTCAAACCGGCCACCTTGGCCGTCGTACCCGTCGGGGTAAGGGTCGGGGTCATCCCTGCCACACTCGCAAAGTCGCTCTCGCTTGCATATACCGCATAGTGCTTCACATACTGGGACGGTGCAGCACCGTCCCAGTTCAGATCAACATAACCGCTGTGAACTTCCGCTGTCAGATTTTCAGGATTCGCAAGCAGGGTGACCCCGGTAATCGTTTGGCCGCTGCTTTCATTGTTGTCGTTGTCGATTGCAATTATTTTGAAGGAATAACCGCTGGCCGCGGTCAGGCCGTCTTTGGTAAAACTCTTCTCGTCCTCGCCCAGCTCAGCGGTTTCGCTGTCCGCAAATAATACCCGATAGCCGGCCAGGTCGTCGGGGGTGCCGGCCGGACCGTCCCAGGTAAAAATCAGTCTATCCGAAAATGACTGGACTTTGAGATGGGTCACATTTTCAGGCGGTATGATATCCTGAGGTTGTCCGGATACCGGTTCTACCGCCGTGCGGGCATTGCCCCGGGCATCCACGGCCACCACGGCAAACCAGTAGGTCGTGTTCCGGGTGAGGTCGTCGGCGGTAAACTGATAATTGCCGGCACCGGGGTTGCCGATCTGGCTGGCCGCCGACACATCCGCAAACACGTCTGTTGACCGGTAGATCCGGTAGCTGGCCACATCGCCGTGGACGGCCTCGTTGTAGCCGGTCCAATCCAGTTTGATCGTGCGGCCGTCGCCGACCGTGTCTAGCGTCAGGGTGGTTACCGCCGGCGGCGGCGTATCGTCAAAGAAGATGGCGACCGTCACCGGGTCGCTCTGGTTGCCGGCCCGGTCCTGTGCCACGAAGGTAAAACTGTTGTCGCCGGCATTAAGGTTGGCGGTGTGGGACCAATCGATCGAGGCGGTGTGGCCCACGATCTGGCTGCCATTCAAGAGCAGGGCCGCATCGGCCTCCCTGGTGCCGGATATCTGTTGGGTGGGCTTGTGGGTCGGCGAACTGATCGGGTTGACGACAGGGGCCTCCGGCGGCGTTGTATCCAGCGTAAAATGATAGGTTTTGGCTGCCGAGCGGTTGCCGAATTCGTCTTCCAACACCAGGCTGACGGTGTAATCGGAATCGGTCAGACCGGCGGCCGGTGTGAACACCAGCTGACTCGAACCCGATACTGTCCAGGCACCATCTACCGGCTGCTGACCGCCGTCCTGGATGGACAGTGTTGACCGGTCGAGACTCAAACCGCTGGTGGTTTCCGTAAAGGACACGTTAACTACGCTGGGCGCGGTGTTGATGAAACTGCTGTTTGCCGGTGTGATACCAGTGACCGCCGGGGCCACCGAATCCACCCTGATGTCCACCCAGACCGAAGGGCTGCTGTTGCCGGCGGCATCCTGCAGCCGGACTTCCAGGGCATTGTCGCCCTGGGCCAGGTTCAGTTGAGCCGACCAGTTGCCGCTGTCACGATCGATTTTTTTCTGGTCGTTGATGTAAACCGCGGTATTGTCTTCACGGTTGCCGGTCAGGATGACGGTAGCGGTTTTGGATTGGTTGACAACCGGCCGCACCCCGACCAGGCCGCTTGACACCGCCCCCCCGGTAATGACCGGTGCAGCCGGCGGCTGACCATCCACAGTAAACGAAAAGGTAAATTCCTGGGCGTTGCCGGCCAGATCCTGCGCCGTCAACGACACGCGGTAAACGTCGTCAGCCAGCGGGACCGTAGCGGGCGTGAAGACAAACCGGTCGAAGGATTCGGTTATGCTTCCGGCGACCGGTTGGCCGCTGCTGTCTAAAACCGCCACACTGGCACTCACGGCCGCGTCATCCACTACGCCGAACTGATCGTTCAGGGTAAATACGATCGTATTTACCTGCTTTAATGATGCACCGCCGGTAGGAACCATGCTGACTATGTCCGGTGGTGTCGGATCCTTGATATAGGGCAGATCCACGGATCGGCTGTTGTTTTCTTCATAAAGCTCGATAACTTTATTTTGGCTGTCTGCTCTGACCTCGATGGTGTGATTGCCGGTGACAGCCGTCCAGCTGAAGCTTAGCGGCAGTGAAGTATTTTCGGGCATCACCGGATGGACGGTTTTGCTGCCGATGTTGCTGCCGTCGACATACAGCTCCACCTTGAATGCATCCACCACCGGGCCGCTGCCGGTGTTTTCAACGGTGGCCGTAAAGGTGATGGTCTGGCCAGCTTGCAGGTCTGAGGCCGGATTCCAAGTAACATTGGATATGATCAGATCCGGCGGGGCGCCCAGGGTGGTATAATGCCAGACCGGTCCGGTCGTCTCCAGCCCACCGACGCCATTGTCGCGGGAAACGATCTTCCAGTAGTACGTGGTCCCTTCATCAAGGTCGGATGCCGCATAATCCGAAGCTGGATGGTTTGCGGCAACCAATGGCAAATTATCCGGATCGGTCCCCAAGTATACATCATACACCACCGTGTCCCACGGGTTGGGATCGCCGCCGGCCCAGCCTAAGGTAACATCTAGCGGGAGTCCTTCATTTAGTACCGGGACACGAACCGCACCGTTGGATGGGCTTGGATTCCTGGGGGCAAACGGCGGGCTGTTGGTAGGCGGCGTGTTGATGCAGTCACTCTCAGCGACCAACCACGGCGTGTAGACCATATTACCGTATGTGGCGTCGCCATTCGTGTTGGGGCCGTTTGTATCACCCCACCAGTTGTTGACGGCATTGACCGATGAACCGGTATTATAGAGACCATAATTCTGATTCCTCAGAAAATTGTTCTGACTAATCACCGGCTGGGCATTATTGATGGTATATACGCCGTAAAGGTTATCCTTGAAGTTGTTGCAATTGATAACGGCGTCATTGCTGCCGGTATTATTCACAATTATCCCGGAATGACTGCTGTTGCGAATGGTGTTGTATTGAATGGTGGGTTTGGCGTTGGCCAGATAGATGTCGGCGTTGTTGGTTTGACCGCCGTATTCTACGGTGCAGTGTTCCATCATTGAAAATGCATCATGGGTTTCGTTGCGAAAATAAATTCCCTTCCAGTCCCCTGGGCTTGGCACTGCGGCATTGGAAGTAAAAGTGATTGGCGATTCAATGGTTCCCTGGGCAGAAAGTGCTCCATAGTAATATCGGGCACCATAATAGTATTGATAATAACCGATATAAAGACCGGTGCCCGGCTCAAAACGCACTTCCACACCCGGCTCTATTGTTAAAGTGGCTGTCGCACTGTTGTAACTCGAATACCTTACGGTAACATCGCCGGTAATGACATATGGGAACGGTTGTTTTACCCAAGTCCCATCAGAAGTTAAATCGCCACCTTGCACCGCTATATAATCATTTCCATTTCCTGTGCCTGAATTGCCGCTGAGATGCTTTACCCCATTAGGATAAATATTAACTGCACTTTGACCGTTTTCAGTAAAAATGTTGTCTTTAACCTGCGACGATGAATTGTTATCGCTGTAAATTCCATTTTCCGCGTTCTCAGATATATTGTTGCTTATAATGTCGGAAGATGATTCGGCCAGATAAATGCCGTGACCATTGCTGAATCGAATTTTGCTGTTTTTGACAGCAGCTTTATTTTTGGCAAAATAAAGATTAGCGTCATTCGTATGACCGCCATATTCTACTATACAATGCTCTAAGAGGGTTAAACTGTCATTCGTTTGATCCCGAAAATAAATTCCCTTCCAGTCCCCTGGGCTTGGCACTGCGGCATTGGAAGTAAAAGTGATTGGCGATTCAATGGTTCCCTGGGCAGAGAGGGCTCCATAGTGATGTCGGGCGCCATAATAGTATTGATAATAACCGATATAAAGACCGGTGCCCGGCTCAAAACGCACTTCCACACCCGGCTCTATTGTTAAGGTGGCTGTCGCACTATTGTGGGTCGAATACCTTACGGTAATATCGCCTGCAATAACATAAGACAGCTTATTTTTGCTCCAGGTATTGTCTGAAGTAATCAGGCCACCCCTTACACTGATATAGTTTGCACTGCCGCCTGACCCTGAATTCCCACTTATTCTTGCGATAACTCTTACGGGATGCACGCTGACGGAATTTATCGCGTTGTCGGAAAAAGTGTTATCGTTAATATAGCCTGAAGAAGCATCATCGCTGTAAATCCCGTGACCGCTGCTGTATCGGATCGTGCTGTTTTTAACCGTCGGCGACGCACTGGCAAAATATAGATTGGCACTGTGGGCGGAACCGCCATATTCTACTATGCAATGCTCTAAGAGGGCTAAACCGTCATTCGTTTGATTCCGAAAATAAATCCCCTTCCAGTCGCCTGGACTTGGCGTTGCGGCATTGGATGTAAAGGTGATTGGCGATTCAATGGTTCCCTGGGCAGAGAGTGCTCCATAGTAATGTCGGGCGCCATAATAGTATTCATAATAACCGATATAAAGACCGGTGCCCGGCTCAAAACGCACTTCCACACCCGGCTCTATTGTTAAAGTGGCTGTCGCACTGTTGTAACTCGAATACCTTACGGTAACATCGCCGGTAATGACATATGGGAACGGTTGTTTTACCCAAGTCCCATCAGAAGTTAAATCGCCACCTTGCACCGCTATATAATCATTTCCATTTCCTGTGCCTGAATTGCCGCTGAGATGCTTTACCCCATTAGGATAAATATTAACTGCACTTTGACCGTTTTCAGTAAAAATGTTGTCTTTAACCTGCGACGATGAATTGTTATCGCTGTAAATTCCATTTTCCGCGTTCTCAGATATATTGTTGCTTATAATGTCGGAAGATGATTCGGCCAGATAAATGCCGTGACCATTGCTGAATCGAATTTTGCTGTTTTTGACAGCAGCTTTATTTTTGGCAAAATAAAGATTAGCGTCATTCGTATGACCGCCATATTCTACTATACAATGATCTAAAAGGGTTAAACTGTCATTCGTTTGATCCCGAAAATAAATCCCCTTCCAGTCGCCTGGACTTGGCGTTGTGGCATTGGAGGTAAAGGTGACGGGCGATGCAATGGTTCCCTGGGCAGAGAGGGCTCCATAGTGGTGTCGAGCTCCATAATAGTAGCGATAATTGCCTATATAAAGACCGGTGCCCGGATCGAAGCGTACTTCAACTCCCGGTTCTATGGCTAAGGTGGCTGTTGCACTGTTATGACTGGAATATTGAACCGTGACATCGCCGGTGACAATGAATGGACTGCCGGCAAGAGTCCAAGTAGTATTTTGGGTAATGGCCCCGCTGACATTGGTACCGGTGATCGGTGTAGCTGAAACTATATGGACAACTTTCTGCTCACCATCTGATATGTTCACTGCAGAAACCGCAAAGTAGTAATTCACACCACCGGCAAGACCCGTAACGGCTGCCGAGAGCGATGTTGTCGTAACCTTCGGAATCATGCCTTCGACTGAAGAAAAATCCGACTCACTCATGTACACGCGATATTGCATTACATATTCGGAAGGCTCGGCTGCATCCCAGAAAAGTTTAACCCCGCCTGCCCGGGGGCTGATAGTCGTAATGGCAGGGTTATCCAAGAGCGTAACTCCGGTAATGCTGACACCGCCGCTCTCATTGCCGCTGTCATCCAGGGCCGTCACTCTGAGCGTATAGCCGGTGGACGGCGATAGATTTGCTTCCGCATACTCGTTCTGGTCCGGGGCCACGGGTGACCCCTGGGTGTCGCCATTGAAATACACCATGTAACCGGCAAGATCTCCTGCGGTGTTGGCGGAATGATCCCAAGCAAAGGTGAGGCCGGTTTCGGTACTTTCCGCTACGCTGAGGTTGACGATATTTTCAGGCGGCGAATTATCGGATACGGTCATAAATGAAGTTTCATCCGAAAAAACCGACCAGCTGCCTCTACTGTCCCGATAGCGCACTCGCCAAAAATATTCCGTCGTCCATTCCAGGAGTCCTTCCGGAACTGCAAGTTGTGTCAAGTGCTGAATATCCTCGCCGCTGTCAAATATGGGTGCATCGTAAGCACCGCTCGCGGTTCGAATCTGCCATTGGGATGAAAGATGATCATCCGAATCCTGGTCTGAAAAAACGGAAGCTATCAAAGTGGTTTGAAGGTCTACATCAATACCGGCGTCAGTCGGACTTTGGTTACTTGGCCGGTCCGGAATGGTATTATCAAAATTTATGGTTATGGTATCCGCCGGGCTTTCATGCCCTGCGGCGTCAATGGCAACGACGGTGAAATTGTTGACACCGACCGCCAGTTCGCCCTCATATGTCCAGGTCGTGGACCCCGGCGTAAACGTAACCCCATTGCTGGAACCGTTCACCAGAATTTGAACCGTATCTGAGGAACAACTTCCCTGAAAAACAACATGATGATTCTGAACCGTAAAGTCGCCGCCGGTATTTGTCGTTATCACCGGTGCACCCGCAGGGGTTGTATCCAGAATGATCGTGATCGTGGTGGCCCCGCTTTGATTCCCTAATTCATTTTGGGAAACGACCTCGAAAGTATTTATCCCCTCCTGCAAGGTTAAAGAATAGCTCCAGGCCGGATCGCCCGAAGCATGATCAACACCGTCCGAGGAACCGTTGATCAAGATCAAATCCGCATCCGGCAGACAGGTTCCTTCAAGTGTGATGTTCGCGGTGTCAGTTATAAAATCGGTGCCGTTATTGGTCGCAATGACCGGGTTGCCGACTTCGGGGATGTAAAGAGTCCCGTTCTGGCCGTTGTACTTGCCGGCGCCGCCCGAAACGCTAATGTTGGAAATGTTATATGTTGTCGCCGGATGCTTGCCGGTGTAATACAAGGCGATCCTTCCGCCGGCACCACCGCCGCCGGAAGACGCATGCCCACCATTGCCGCCATTGGCACTGATCGTACCGCTGCCGGCAAGTTCACCGACAGTCAGATGGATGAACCCGCCTGATCCCCCACCACCGCTGTAAGAACTACTATATGACGTACCGTTGTTGCCGGCCGCCTGGATGGCTCCATTATTTTCAAGACGGCCGCCTACGTTCAGCCTGATACCGCCGCCACCGGAACCACCAATTGCACCGCTGGCTCCCGTGCATTTGCCTCCGCCACTGCCGATCTGGGATGGGTTAGTCACCGAGTCATAGCCTGCACCACCGGATCCGCTGGAACCGTTACCTCCGTTGCCTCCATGACCGCCTCCGCCGCCTCCATAATAACCTGAAACACCTTTGCCGGCTCCTTTATCACCGGCATAACCACGGCCATTGACATCGATGTAACCGCCGGCCTCTATTGTTATGCTGCCGGAGACATCCATATCGATTATATAGGCCTGGGAACTGCTGTTGGAACTGTGGCTCAAAAAACCATCACTCATGATGACTAAATTTTCAAAGGCGCTTTTTGAATTGGCATAAAAATAGGCATTGTCGATTGTACAGTCTTCAGCGGTCAGTTCATTTACAGCTACCACAACGGCCTTATTGCGGATAACTACATCGGGCAGGATCCCTGAAACATTGGTGGATGCACCGGAATTACCATTATTGTCATAAATAACCTGGACTTCGACCGAGGTATTCGATTTGAAACTAATACTGCCTGCTGCACCGTATTGTTTTCCCGTGCCGCCGTATGCGGTTACAGCGCCTGTATAAGCATTGGTGTCATAGAATATGGCGATCCTTCCACCGGCACCGCCGCCGCCGGAAGACGTATGCCCACCATTGCCGCCATTGGCACTGATTGTACCGCTGCCGGCAAGTTCACCGACGGTCAGATGGATGAATCCGCCTGACCCCCCACCAGCGCTGTAAGAGCTACTATATGACGTACCGTTATTGCCGCCTGCCCGGATGGCTCCATTATTTTGAATACGGCCGCCTACGTTCAGCCTGATACCGCCTCCACCGGAACCACCATATGCACCTGCTCCGGTGGGTCTGCCTCCGCCACTGCCGATCTGGGATGGATTGGTGACCGAGTCATAGCTTGCACCACCGGATCCGCTGGAACTGTTACCACCGTTACCACCATGACCGCCTCCGCCGCCTCCATAAAAACCTGAAACCCCCTTGCCGGCTCCTTGATCTCTGGCGTAACCACGGCCATTAACATCGACTAGTGACGTCCCATCAATGGTAAGATCGTTTGTGATGCTTAAATCCAAAATATTAATCTGTGACGAGCTATTGGAGCTGTGCGTTATCTTTGCTCCGTTAACGAGTGAAAGATTATCAAACTGATGGGCGCCATTTATCGTAACGGTGCAGGCATCCACTGTAATTGACAGAGTGTCATATGACATATCGGACGCACTGATCGTCGTATTGGATGTTATGACGATGGGGTCTGCTGCCGATGCAGCCGTTCCATAGACAAAAACAGCCATTAATAAAAAAGCGATACGGAAAATACCTCTGAAAGATAGATTCTGATCTACAGCCAACTTATTTCTCAAGAAGCTGTCAACTCTCATAAAAACTCCTCAATGTTTAATTCTTTAATATAATCCGCAAGCCGCTATACTATTTTATTGTATTCCAGCAACGATGTTGAAAACGCGCCATATATCATTTCTTTGACTCTGTGAAAGGCTGTAAGTCTTTTTCTTTCTCCCCGCAGGGTTTGCAGTTGCCGACTGTCTTCATGCGGCTGTCGCGCGGTTTCCAGGAAAGCATCAGGCCATCCAGGTATTTTCGATAGGCGGCAATGCCGCCCTGCAAATAAAATGATTCGATGCCCATTCGGTTCAGCAATTTTTCCGCCCTTGCGTACTGCTCACCGGTTTCGTTCAAAATAACGATCGACTGAAAGGGACTGCTCCTCTTGTAGAGTCTTTTAAGTTCCGGGATGGATCCGTTGGATTCAGGCAAGATGGGAATGTGTTTCGCATACGGAAACAGCCGGTTGGATGCATCGCTGCGGTTTATTGAAATATCGACCGTCTCCGTATTCTCGTAGTCTTTGGCCCGGAAAAAGGCCTGGGGCGAGACGGCTTTCATCTCATCCAGCGCTAAAAGATCACCGGCAAGCCGGCCGCCCCTGCGCTGCCAGGCCGGCAAACCGCCATCCAGGATAGACACTTTAAAGCTACGCTCCATAAGTCGCCGGCATTCGGCTTGCAGTTCGAAGTAGCCAAATCCTTCGTTGACCAGGACAACGGGGGAAGACTTTAAATAGGTCTTGGTTTTAACGGCATACAACGGGATGTTGATCGAGCCCGGTATGCGGAGCCGCTCGAAGGCTTGTTGGCGGCGGACATCCACCAAAGTTAGCGGCTGGTTGCGTTTGAGTTTATAGCGGACTGCTTCGACTGAAATAGCCAGGGACGGATCATGCGTTTTGAGTCTGCGGGCGATAAGTTCGTCGGGTATTTTAGAAAGCGAATTAGCATCCGTCGCCGAAATATTTGTGATAAACCCGAATATGGTTATGGTCGTAATACTCAGGATAGAAAACATTCTTTTCATCGGTTTGCCACCTGTTTGTTTGATGGTAAAATCGTTAAATTAAACAGTATCTGAATGATTTGAGTGGGTTCGGTAATGGAATTTGCAGGATGATAGCAGGCGGAGGCGGTGCTCGTGTCACCAATTGTTTCAACTGAATAAACAATTGCAGATATAAAAATAGTCTCTATGACACAAACCCCAATCAAATTCATCGGCCATCACACAGCTATCAGATCTGGTTCCGCAATATTTCCATCTTCGAACAATGGCGGGTTTTTTTATAATTCGATAGATGTGAAGTTAGGGCATGTATTATATGATTTCCATCAACACCTCAACAATAATTATTAATTTTTACAGTGGTTTATATTATTTTACAGTATTTTACAGTTAACTTCGGCAACGTTCAGTTCATTCTCGCTTTTAGCCCTTTTCCCTTGACCCGAAAGCGATTGTCGGTTCCCAGCGGATTATCTTTAGATGTCCGGATGATGCGCATGGCGATGTAGTCATCCTGGTTCTGCATCAGAACGTTATTTTGTGGATCGGCAATTTGCCAGACGCCGGCCTGGTAAAATTCCCCCCAGTTATGATAATCCCGTGCCTTTAAAACCGCGTTTTGCGGGCAAATATAGCCGCCGACGCGTCGTGACGGCAACCCGTTGGCCCTTAACAGGACCACAAACAGATCCATATATTCCGTGCAGTCGCCCTTTTTGTGCTGCAGTGCATATAATGCCCCGCGATCCCTGGCGGCGTATCCGCTGTAACGCACCCGGCTTGCCACCCAGCCAAACACCGCTTTTATGGTTTCAATCGCGTCGGATTTCTGCAGTTTGGCTGCCAACCGGCGAATGTCCGGGTGATCCGATTCGACAAATTTTTCCGGCAACAGGTCGGAAGCCTCGGGCGCAACCGCAATAGGATTGACCGAGGGTGAGACCATCAAAGCGGCCTTGATGGTAATGATGCGGGTGGCATACGGTGCCATTTTCTCGAAGGTAAAATGCAGCACCTGGTTGCCTAATGGGTCGGTATTTATTTGAAATGGGTAATTGGCGGTCAGCCCCTGACAGCGCTGCGTAGCCGTCTGTTTGACCGGGGCATGGGCCCAGAATTCGGCTCTGTTGATAACCCGGTTGGTCTTGTTTTGCAGGGTGTAGCTGTACTGAATATTTTTGGCAATGGTATAGCCGTCTGCTGTTTGCTCAAAAACAGCGGGTTTAGCCGCTGACAACGCAGCGGCCCAGCCTCCAGCCACAATAATGGCTGCTGCTGCCAGAAGTACAAATTTGTGCCCTGCAAACGGTTTGCCTACGGTTTTGTTCTTGCCAATTGTATCCCCCAAATTCAAAAACCCCCTCCGATCAGGTGATTTTCACAGTATACAAAAAAAACACCTGGCGCACAATACGACGAAAGTATGAGAGTTTACCCGGTTTAGGCCACCATGAGTATTAGACAACCGGCAATCTCTAATACCAAAGTATTAGATAGAACCGTTCAATGTCATCCAACTATCCGCAGAAAAAATCAAATAAGGTTCCGATATTATGTCAATATAAGAACGTAACGGCCGATCGGTCCTTTCATAGATTTTTGAGTGTAAAAATTTCAAAAAAACCGTTCAAAAAAAGAAAAAAAGTTGGACTATTTTGACAAAAGACCATAATTTCAGAACTCTTGATCTCTGGTGAATAACCTGTTGATTTTACTTGACAGGAGCATAAATATAGCGTAAATTGGAGTGCAACAGATTAGGAGGTATTTGTTGTGCTACAAACCTATATTCCATTTCTT
>Ga0209678_1000233_pt1 | contig 21625 bp, 21 predicted proteins | sample WorMetilvaeELBA1_FD_187404 | JGI IMG/M metagenome (GOLD analysis project Ga0209678, IMG submission 187404) | Marine gutless worms symbiont microbial communities from Max Planck institute for Marine Microbiology, Germany - Olavius ilvae ELBA.1... ...
TTAGAGAAAACGCTGCTAAATATTGATTTGCTATTGTTCGCCATCGTTTTGAACGGCAGTAATTTAATGAGTGATAATTAGCGGCCGGGCTAACTGGAAAAACGGCCACTTTTCGTTCAGGCACTACCTAGCAGTTTTACAACCGCATAAATTACAATAATACCGATAGCGCGATGGTCAAGCCTGCATTCGCTGAATCCGGTTCATGAAATAGTGCTATTGTAACACATTCCCGGTTATAATGCTAATATTATTACACAATATCAATTGACACAAAAACCGGTTTACTTTATGATAGCACATTGTATTATAGGGATTCAGGGATTCAGGGATTCAGGGATTCAGGGATTTAGGGATTCAGGGATTTAGGAATTCAGGGATTCAGGGATTTAGGAATTGAAGGAATTCTACCTTTTAAAATTTCTTGATTTTATCCTCTAGTGCTCCAATCCCTCAATTTTTCGAAAATTGACCTAAATCGTGTCCAAAAAAGTTGACTCATTTTAAAAGCAAGTTACGATATCTGAATTTAGAAATCTAAATATAAAATTTTTGAATAACATGAACACAAGTCGGCGGCAAAGCGTTTTGAGCATGATCATCTTATCCGGTCTGGTCATTATCGCAACGGGCATTCTCATCACCCAAAACCGCCTGAACCCGGCCATCTTGCAAAATGATGAACTTCTGCCGACGGCCGATCTGAACCGGCAATCCGGACCGCCGGCGGCGATTGAGGCGTTTGTTCCATTGCCGCCGGACCTCAAGCCCCTGACGCCGCCCGAGCAATTCAATGCCGACAATCTTTCCGATAAAATCAACGGAAAAGCCGAGCTGTATTTATCCGCCGGATTCAGCGGTCTGGTCAGCCAGCGCTATCAGGATGAAGCCGTATCCGGTCTGTGGATCGAGGTATTTGTTTATGACATGGGCAGCGGACAAAACGCGTTTGCGGTATTCAGTGCCCAGCGTCGTGAAAACGCCGAATCTTTGGATTTCACCCAATACGCTTACAGTTCCTCCAACGCCGTTTTTCTGACCCACGGCCGGTTTTATCTGGAGTTAATCGCCTCCCAGGTCTCGAGCCAGGGGAGCCAGTCCATGCAGCAAATGGCCGTCGCATTTATTGGCAACACTCAAACCGCGACCGTCACCATTGCCGAGCGGGAAATATTCCCGGAACAGGACCTTGCCCCGGACAGCATAGCGCTGATCGCAGCGGATGCCTTTGGCCATGAGCAGATGGACCAGGTGTATACGGCCGAATACCGCATGAATGAAGGATTTCTAATGGCCTATCTTTCCCGCCGCCAAACACCGGGTGAAGCCCAAAAATTGGCTGACGCTTATGGCAATTTTCTATTGGAGTTCGGAGGACGGAACATGACACCCCAATTACCGTTTAAAAATGCACAGACGATCGAAATATTGGATACTTATGAAATTATTTTTTCATACGGCCCTTACCTGGCCGGCGTGCGGGAAGCGACCAACCCTGATGATGCGGCGATGTTGGCCGAAAGACTTTTCAACCAGATAAGGCAGGCCGCCGGTGACTCCTGAATCCGCCATCCCGAATTGGAATCGACGCCAATTCCTGGTCCGCTCGGTCAAGGCCGGGGCTTCTATTGCTGCGGCGACGGCCGCCGGCCTGTGGTTTCATGATTCCAGAGGGCCCACCCGAGGGGAAACCGGCCTTCCGGAAACCGAGCGGCTGGATTATGCGGTAGACGGTTTGCCTCCCCAAATGGTTATCGCACGCGGCAGTGACCGCCGCGCCACCCTGCAATCGGCCTTAGAAGCGCTGGGCGGAATTGAAACCTTTATTAAGAATGAAGATCGGGTTTTGTTGAAGGTCAATGCGGCCTTTGCGTCACCGGCGATACTCTCGGCTACGACCCATCCGGATATTGTTTCGGAAATGGCCCGGCTTTGTTATAAAGCCGGCGCTGCCTCGGTGGCAGTAACGGACAATCCCATCAATAATCCCGGCAGTTGTTTTACGTTGAGCGGCATCGACGCCGCCGCCCGGTCTGCGGGTGCCAGGGTATATTTACCGGATGCTGACGCATTTAAATCGATTAGCATCAAGGATGCAAAACTGATCCGCAACTGGCCGGTCCTGGTCGGGCCCTTGAAAAATATCAGCAAAGTCATCGGCCTGGCCCCGGTTAAAGACCATCACCGCAGCGGCGCCTCCCTGTCCATGAAAAACTGGTATGGCCTGCTGGGCGGCCGACGCAACATTTTTCACCAGGACATCAACACCATCATCAGCGAACTGGCAATGATGGTGCAACCGACCATGGTAATTCTGGACGGCACCGTCAGCATGATGACCAACGGTCCCACCGGCGGATCGCTGACGGATCTCAAAGAAACGGAAACCATGATCGTCAGTACGGACCAGGTCGCCGCCGATGCATTCGGGGCCACCCTGCTCAACAAGTCGGCTTCGGATCTGCCCTTCATCGACCAGGCCGCAGCGGCCGGAGTCGGCACGGCGGATTACCGCTCACTGAATCCGGTGGAGGTGAACGTGTAGGTTGGAGGGCAGATCGCAGGGAGCAAAGCGTAAATCGCGGCGGAAAGCAACAGTATCAATGTTGGGGAGGTTTCAGGTGTCAGGTGTCAGGTGTCAGGAAAATTGAAACGGCCAATAATTTATATTGAACGGTACGTTTATTATAATGGCTGTAAAATAAATAGAACAATCTATATACTGCGTATAAGAGGAAAAATAGCAGCCTGCTAACAATATAATTCAGACAGCGTCAAGACTACGCAACTCTGGCTTTCGACAGCAGCGACTCGGCAATTTTTTGCTGACACCTGAAACCTGACACCTGAAACCTTATCCTTAGACCGAAACCATAAGCCCTGAACCTTGAACCCTGAACCTTGAACCCTGAACCTTGAACCCTGAACCTTGAACCCTGAACCCTGAACCTTGAACCCTGAACCTCGAACCCGGAACCCCTGAACCTCAATCATGAAAATCGTAACCGCACGCCGTATCAGCCAGACTTTTTTCCTAATCGTATTTCTGTGGTTTTGCCTGGTCACCACCCTCGGTGACCAATGGTGGCAGTTGCGCGGCTGGCCGGTAAACTGGATCATTGAACTGGACCCACTGGTCGGCCTGGCCACCTTGCTGAGCACCCGCACCCTTTACGCCGGTCTGCTGTGGGGAGTTGCCACAGTTGGCTTGACCATTATACTGGGACGTTTTTTCTGCGGTTGGCTCTGTCCTTTCGGAACCATTCATCAATTTATAGGCTTTGCGGCCAATCGCAAAAAATCGGTTGCCGCCAGAGTGAGGCTTAACCGCTGGCGATCGGCCCAATCTGTTAAATACTGGATCCTGGCTTTCCTGTTAGCCGTCTCAGCCCTTGAACTGGCACTCGATTTTCTTCGTATTCCTGCAACGCATGCAGGGCTGGCCGGATTCCTGATTGCTGCCGGGCTTGTTTTCAGCGCAATATATGCCCTGGCCCGCCGCAAGGCGAGTCTCAAGAAGACAGCGCTATTTTTCCTGGGGGCTGCCGTCTCCTGGTTTCTGGCGAGTCATCTGCTAAAAGAAAATCAATCATCAGCCGCAGCCCTGCAAATCGGATTGCTGGATCCAATCCCGCTGGTCTATCGTTCATTCAACCTGCTCGTCCTGCCGCTGATTGACCACACCACGCTGAAGCTGTCGGCCGTTCAGCGACTGTATGACGGCACCTGGCTGATCGCCGCAGTGTTTTTGACAGCCGTGTTGCTAAACTTGGTAATACCTCGCTTCTATTGCCGCTTCATTTGTCCGGCCGGAGCGCTTTTTGCTGTATTGAGCCGCTTTAGCCTGTGGCGCATCGGTAAATCAAAAGAGGATTGCTTCGATTGCCATCTTTGCGAAAAAAACTGCGAAGGCGCCTGCGAGCCAACCTCCGAGATCAGATCAAGTGAGTGCGTCCTGTGCGTCAATTGCATCAATGACTGCCGCCACGGTTTGATGACCTACCAGAATGCACCCTCGGCCAGCGGTGAAATATCTGCAACCAATCTGTCTCGCCGTCAATTTCTGACGGCGACGATATCCGGCGCCGCCGCAATTCCGCTGCTGCGGATCGGCGGATCAGCCGGATCCAACTGGAACCCCGCCGTTGTGCGTCCGCCGGGGGCATTGCCGGAAGTCGATTTCCTGTCGCGCTGCATCAAGTGCGGTCAGTGTATGCGCATCTGCCCGACCAATGTCATTCATCCGGCCGGCCTGGAAAGCGGATTTGAAGGATTGTGGACCCCGCTGCTCAATTTCCGGATCGGCACCAGCGGATGCCAGCAAAATTGTATTGCCTGCGGCCATCTGTGTCCGACAGCCGCCATCCGGCCCATCAGCCTGGATGAACGCCTGGGCCGCAATCGCTTCGCCGACCAGGGGCCGATCAAGATCGGGACCGCTTTCATCGATCGTGGTCGCTGTCTGCCGTGGGCCATGGACAGACCCTGCATTGTCTGCCAGGAGAATTGCCCGGTCAGCCCCAAGGCCATCAGCACCCGGGAAATCTACCAAACGGTTATTGGCGGTTCAAACCTGATTGTCGCCAAAGCAGATGCCCACTACCTGGAATTCCAGGCCGCCGGACTTGGATCAGCTGAATACATCACCGGGGACTACTATTGCGCCCTATCACCCGCTCCGGACAGCCCGCGGCGCCGAATCGTCAGCAATTGGGAGAGGGGGTTGAAAGTGGACGACAAAACACCGTTCGAATCTCCCCCGCCTCCGGGCAGCCGGGTTCTAATACAGATACGGCTGCAAAAACCCTATGTGGATCCTGCTGAATGCATCGGCTGCGGTATCTGTCAGCATGAGTGTCCGGTTCCCGGCAAACGGGCGATCCGGGTGACAGCCGACGGCGAATCCCGGGACCGGGACCATGCCTTGCTGTTGCGAAGATGACAATAGCGGGAAGGATAGAAGTTGAGAAGAACGGGCATGGGGCAGAGGGCATGGCGCATAGCGGGAAGGATAGAAGTTGAGATGGTGGGATAAAAAGAAGTCGGAAGAAAGGGCACGGGGCAGAGGGCATGGCGCATAGCGGGAAGAATAGAAGGTGAGAAGCTTGGAAGGTGAGAAGGTGTGATAAGAAGAAATCGGAAGAAAGGGCACGGGGCAGAGGGCATGGCGCATAGCGGGAAGGATAGAAGTTGAGATGGTGGGATAAAAAGAAGTCGGAAGAAAGGGCACGGGGCAGAGGGCATGGCGCATAGCGGGAAGAATAGAAGTTGAGAAGGTGGGATAAAAGGAAGTCGGAAGTCGGAGTGCGGAAGTCGGAATGCGGAAGTCGGAAAGGCAAGAAGTAGTGATGAGGAAGTCGGAAAAGGAAGAAGTCGGAATGCGAAAACAGCTAATTTAAACACCGAGTGATTTCGGTTTTGCCTCAAGCGGAGCGCTCCTTAAGCGCAGTGCTCCTCAAGCGAAGCGCTCGCGTAAATTCAATGGAGCAAGAGAATGACCAGCCCAAAGCACAGCAGTTCCCGCCGCAATTTTTTAAAAACCGCCACCGCCGCCGGCGCGGCATCAATCATCGGCGCATTCGGCAATTCGGCCACGGCATCCCAACCGCAAGCAGTCGTTCCGAACCGGCCCTTCGGCAAAACCGGCATCGGTGTCCCTGTTCTTTCATTTGGCGGGAGCCTGGACACCTCGCTGAATATGCTGGTGCTGAGGCAGGCCGTCAAATGGGGCGTAACCTATTGGGACACGGCACATGGCTACATGGGCGGCCGGAGTGAAAAGGCCATGGGTAAATATCTTGAAAAATTTCCTGAAGATCGGAAAAAAATTTTTCTGGTGACGAAGTCCCACGCCTGGACGCTTAATGGCATGAGCGATGACCTCGATACGTCTCTGAAACGACTTAAGACCGAATACATCGACCTCTATTTCAAGCACGCCGTTCGGAGACCCGCAGAGCTTGATGACGACATCAAATCCTGGGCTGAAAAAAAGAAGTCCGAAGGCAAAATCCGCCTGTTTGGATTCAGTACCCACAGCAACATGGAGGAATGCATGCTGGCGGCAGCCCGGCTCGGCTGGATCGATGGAATCATGATGACTTACAATTTTCGGTTGATGCACGAAGATGCAATGCGCAGGGCAGTGGACGCGTGTGCCCGGGCCGGCATCGGTCTGACCGCCATGAAAACTCAGGGGGGCGGCCAGGTGCGGACCGATACGGAAGCGGAGCTAAAATTGGCCGGCCGCTTTTTAGAAAAAGGATTTACCGATGCCCAGGCCCGGCTCAAGGCTGTCTGGGAAAACCAGAATATCGCCAGCATATGTTCCGAAATGCCGAACATGACAATTTTAATGTCCAACGTCGCCGCTGCAACCGACAAAAATAGATTATCCGCTTCGGACAAAAAATTGCTGCAGCAGTATGCCAATATATCTCGCCCGGACTACTGTATGGGCTGCAACAATATTTGCGAACCGATGGTAGATTCTGGTATTCCAATCGGTGACATCATGCGCTACCTCATGTACGCACGCAGCTATGGTGATCGCCATCGAGGCAGCAGGAAGTTCCAAAAAATCCCGCCGGAAATTCGCCGGAATATAGAGAGAACAAACTTCGGCCGAGCAGAGCTAAAGTGTCCTCAGAAAATGGCAATCGGCACTCTCATGCGGGAGGCACTGGATGAGTTGGGATAATAGGAGGTCGGAATTCAGTTAACCCTATCAACTTAGTCAACTTAAATGACCTTGGAGGAATATAGAATGCCTAACAAAGAAAACCGATGGTCCCGCCGGGACTTTTTCAAAACCGTCGCCATGACCGGTGCCGGCTCACTGCTGGCGCCGGCGGCGAAACTCGCCTCGGCCGCCGACAACAATTTACGGGTGCCGCAGCGTCCTTTCGGCGCAAGCGGCATCGATGTCTCGATTCTCTCGCTGGGGGGAATGTTCAACATCAAATCCAACCAGATCATGCTCAAGCAGGCCATGCGCTGGGGGGTGACCTACTGGGACACGGCTGACTGCTATCACAGAGGCAGCGAAAAAGGAATTGGTAAATACTTAACAAAATACCCTCAAGATCGAAAAAAAATTTTTCTGGTGACCAAATCCGACGCTCGCAGTCCGCAAGGCATGTCCAGGCTCCTCGATCGATCCCTGGATAAAATGAAAACCGACTACATCGATCTTTATTTTGTCCACGGTATTTACAGCATCGATGAATTGGACAACCGCACCCGCGCCTGGGCCGAAAAGGCCAAAGCCGCCGGCAAAATCCGCCTGTTCGGATTCAGCACCCACAGCAACATGGAAGAATGCATGCTGGCAGGAGCCCGGCTGGGTTGGATCGATGGGATCATGATGACCTACAATTATCGTCTGATGCACACCGACCGCATGCAACGGGCAGTGGATGCCTGCGTCAAGGCCGGCATCGGCCTGACCGCAATGAAAACCCAGGGCGGCGGCTCTGTTCGGACGGATAGCGACACCGAATTGAAACTGGCCGGACGATTTATGCAAAAAGGGTTTACCGATGCCCAGGCCAAGCTGATGGCGGTATGGCAAAACCCCCAGATAGCGAGCATTTGTTCTCAGATGCCGAACATGTCGATTTTAATGGCCAATACCGCGGCCGCCATGGACCGAACCAAACTATCTGCGACCGACAGCAAATTACTGCAGCAATATGCCGGGGAGACGCACGCGGACTATTGTGCCGGATGCACCGAAATTTGCGAGTCCGCTGTCGGGGGTAAAGCGCCGATAGGCGATATGATGCGTTTTTTGATGTATTCACGCAGCTATGGGGATCGGGACCATGCAAGGGCCGAATATCGGAAGATACCACCAAATATCCGCGCCGGGATAGCAAGCATCGACTATGGGCCGGCCGAAAAAAAGTGCCCCCAAAAAATGGCCATCGCCCGGCTCATGCGTGAAGCTGTAGATGAACTCTCATGATTAAGCCGATCGGCAAAATAGCCCATCAGGATTGTAATTTGTTTTATGAACTGAGGGTATTCCGCCGCCGGTGAGTTGGTGTAGGGCATTCTGACTCCATTATCTTTTTTGACAGGATCAACCGGATCAACAGGATAACGTCCTGCTGAATGAAAAGCAATCCAGTCAATCCTGTAATCCTGTCTAATAAATTTTAAATAGACAGGATACCATAATTATTCATTTTTCAATCTTCATTATTCATTTGTAATTCCTGGCCATCGCCTCGGCTTCCGACCGTATCGCTTCTCCCAGGGACTCCGGCTCGATCACCCTGGCTTTGGCACCCCATTTTAAAATCCAGAATTTAATTTCGTCGATGCCGGCCACTTCGGCTTCAAAAATAATTGCACCGTCGGTTAAGGATTCGATAGTCTGGGTCTCATGCCAGATTTTCTCCCGGATATACTCGGCGATATCGGAGGCAAACCAGACTTTGACCTTGACCGGTTCACCCTGAAACACGCCAAAGCTGGATTTCATAAATTCGTCAACGTTGAAGTCGTCCGGCATCTCGAAACGCTCATGGGCCAGTTCGAGGTTTTTGATGCGATCCATGGCAAATATCCGAATATCTTCACGCAGCCCGCAATTGGCGATTAAATAAAAGGTGCCGTCAAAAAACCAGATTTTGTAGGGTGCCACCCGGCGCCGGGTTTTCTTTTTGCGGCTCATGGTGTAGTAATCGATTTCCACATATTTTTTCTGAATCGCAGCCTCACTGACTTGATCGATGATACTTTGCATTTGACCATACTGCTTGTAGGGTTTGGACCTCACGGCCAGACTTTTCTCAATCTGCTCGAGATACTCGATGTACTCATCCGGCAGCGTGGTCTTTATCTTGTCAAACAGGGACACCAGAGAATCGTAAAAGACCGTGTCCTTTAACGCCCCCATCATGCCCCGGCTGAAATAGAGGGCCATCAATTCCGGCAGGTTAAACGGTATGGGTATGCTGTGTTTGGCCGTATCCAGCAGGGACCACACATTTTTGCCGCCCACTTTATCCGTATATACCGGAAATCCGGCTGCCTGCAACGCTTCCAAATCCCGGTACACCGTCCGGGTATGGCAGCTCAACTCCTGTGCCAGATCGGTTGCGGGTTTTCCCTGTCTGGATGAAATCAGGGTCTGAATGATCCGCCACTGCCTTGCCAACTGGTCACCACGCGCCATGGGACTGCTCCTTCTAAATAAATATGGTTTCAGGTGTCAGGTGTCAGGTGTCAGGTAAAAAACCATTGAGAGCCTAAATCTCGTGTGAAATTTCAATGAATCACGAATGTCGAATGTCGATTGATCCGCCGTAGGCGGAATGGAATCGCTTCGCTCAGTCGTTTTAAAATGGATAGAATGCATTATTCGACGTTCGATGTTGGACGTTCGATGTTCGACGTTGATCAGTTTCTTTTCCGATCAGACCGGCTGTCCTTTAGCCGGAGGCCGCCGCTCTTATGAAAATCGGCTTTTAGATAAACGTAGGGCGGGCCACCGTGCCCGCCAAAACCGGTCGGCACGGCCTGCGACGAGCTCAGTCGTGTCGTGGCCGACCCTACGTTCGCATACGAACGTAGTTTCTATCCTCGATCAGACTGGACGCTTGCGGCCAGTGGCGCCGCTTGTGTGGAACAGCGGTAAGCGTAAGTCCGACCAAGTAAATCGCGGTTGGAAACCGCTCCCACATTTTGTAATACGTGCTATGTATCAATGTATTTTTCTTTCGATTAGACTGCCCGTTGTTCAGGCCGACGACGGCGAATATATGATGATATTGATCAGCGTTCCTGCGCCATACCTCAAACCCGACACCTGACACCTTATACCTTATACCAAATTCCCAATACCCAATACCCAACAAGATGCCTCGGTAATCGAACTTTTACAAGAATTTTCGTTTTTTTGAAAAAAAATACTTTTTTTTTCACATCTGTGACCGGATCTGTCACACCCTTCTGTTAAAAATGATGTCAGGATCAATTGAAGCCCATCTCAAAAACAAATTTTTAGCAAAGGAGAAAAAAAATGACCAAGGACATTGCCTATCAGGACTATTACGATTGTTATGAATACCACGGCAACACGACGATCGAACTGACACGCCGGCAGGACGGTATGGTTGTTTGGCGGGATTGGATCCTTTTCGATACCGTGGAGGAAGCCGCCGAATATTTCAACGACACCTGCGTTCTCAATTAATCCGCATTAAGGTTGCTATTATGGAAAATCAAATGTTAACTGGCATTGGCTGTTTTGCGAGACCGGAAAAACTAGGCCGTATTTTTAAAAGAATGGTCCAAACCTACACCCTGGGAAATTTGGATGGCATCGAATGGAACCAAGATTGGGAATCTGACGGGTCAGAGGGCATCAAATTGCTCAAAGCGCTTATCGCCGGCCCGGCAGCCCACCGGAGTTCAGCGGGCCTCGAGGCCGGCGACCGGTTTGAGAACAAGAAAATCACCGGTTTTTTTCTGACCCTGAAGGATCAAAGACTGAAATTATCAGTCTTTGCAAAAATCGGTGACAAGCGTCAAGAACGGCATTCGGCGATTTTGGATGGAATCACCAGGTTGAGGCAAAAACGGTTGAACTGACTTGGAAATTTTCGGAAGGGGCAGACCGGCCGCCCTCGTTTCATCACCCACCGGTCTATCAAGCCAGGTTAGTTCGCTTTACCGATAACTTGAATGATGGAATGCTGGAGAAATCAAAAAAATCATAAGATTTTGATGTATTCAGTAAGTAGCAGAAGTTACGGTGCGCTTAGTTATCAGCTCTCATAACGGTTGTGGGCTTGTCGACCGACCAGTCAACCACGGCATTGAACAATTTCCAGCCATCAGCCGTGAACGCATCGGCCGTCCCCCGAAAAAGAAAAAGGCCGACCCGTTTGGCCGGCGCAACGAGACCCGGCATTTGGACTCCGGTATCGTAGGCAAAGATGGTATATTTGGCAGGATCGCTCTTGAGCGCGGCGATTGGGATGGCGTTTTCCCCGGGAACACCCCAGCCCATGTAAAAGCTTCTGGTGCTGACCTGAACGACGTCGGACAATGAACCGGACAAGGGGTGCGCGCTGTTGACGATGATGATATCTTTCTGGCGGCTTTTACGGCCGAAATCCACCCGCTTTGTCTGACCGGTCATACCCAGGCCATTGAAAATCCAGGGCTCGGAGCAAATGATCGGAACGGGGATATTGCGAAACTTGTCACCCACTGCTTTCGAGCGTGCCGATTCGGAAAAGATCACCAGGTCCCTGCCGATAGCGTCCTCGCTTTTAGCCACATCATCTTCCCGGATATGAACATTGAACCCTCTGTTTTCAAGATTGGATTTAATGGCCAGATCGCCGGCTTTTAAATTTGGGCTGCCGACTACAAACAACACGTCCGCCCCAAATGCACAGGGGGCCGCAAGAACGAAAAGTATCAAGGCTGCGCCCAGGCAGCTTTTCAGGTAACCTTTAATTTCAAACACCTTTTTTGATTTAAGTCCGACCATTATCATTGCCCTCCTGACCTGTTTTTATACAACCATTTTATTGACAATTTCTGCACACATGCCGATATACTGCAATAAAATCTCAGGCCCTAGTATCGGGTAAAAATCCAATAACTTTAGCTCAAAAAAAAACCCCGCTGAATTTCAGCGGGGTATAAATTCAGGCTCGGAATAATGCCGGGCCTGAAATCTGATTGTTGACACAGCCTAAAATGGCCGGCGGCGGTCCGGGGCCAACCAATGAGAGCCGGCGGTATTATTCTTCCGGTATGTGGCAGTCTATGCAGCCCGTAGGTCCGGTATTGGGCAGATTTTCGGACAACACGCGGCCTGACAGCTCCAGTTTTTTGTTTTCGGCTTTCATCTCCTTGTGGCAGGTGATGCAGAGCTTGTGATAACCGGTTTTGTAGTATCTGGCAGCCAGATCGTCTTCGCTTTGCTGTCGTTCGGCCTTGGTGGGCGCCTTGGTGATATCATGGCAGCCGGAGGTCATGCAGCCCACGATGTGAGTTTCCTTTTCCCATTTATGATGACATGTCTGACAGTTGAAATCGAAATGTACGGCGTGGGGAAATTCAACAAAAGGCTTCGGATCTTCAACAAAATCAGGTGGTTCAAGCGGGATGATTCCCATCGGTACGGACATATCCCCCTCTTCACTCTCGCCGGTAACGACCATTGCATTGCCAAAAATGAGAGCCAGAATTAAACAGAAAACACCGATACTTAATTTAAACATCCTCATCTCCCTTGCTACAGAAATCGTTGGTTAAACCGCCTTAAAAATTCACACATCCATGGCTAATGTCGTTATTTAAAGCGCTATTAATGCTTCAAAACCAACAAAAAATCAACCAAAAAATGAGGAATTTGAAAAATATTCAATTCCGATCTACCCCGGCAGGGTTATCGTAATGGTACAGCCGGGACCTTTATTGTTGGTTGCGGCGACGGATCCGCCCATCAGCCGGACGAATTTTTTCACCAGGGCCAGCCCGATGCCGGTGCCGCGGGTGGTTCGGGTAAGGGAATTTTCAACCCGATAGAAATCCTCAAATACTTTTTTCAGATCCTGACGAGGTATGCCGGGCCCGGTGTCGGACACCATAATTTTCACACCTTCTTCAGCCCGTTGGGTCCGGATGCTGATCTCACGCCGGGGAGCACTTTTGCCGAATTTCATGCTGTTTTCAATCAGGTTGATCAATACCTGCAGCATCACTTCACGGTCGTAGCGAAAATGCCCGACTGTCCCCGTTTCAGCGGTTAAAACATATCCTTCCTGCTTGATTTTCTCGGCCATCACCGTCTGAACTTCACGAATCACATCTTCAAAGTCGCCCGCCTGCAAATCGATGTGCCGCTGCTTTTGTTCCAATTTTGACAATTCCAGCACATTGTTGATCAACCTCGACAGACGTGCGCCCTCGGAGTCGAGAATCCGGTAATACTCTTGCTCGCGCTCAGCAGTCCGGGCGATGCCCTGTTCCAACATTTCGATATACATACGGATATTCGTCAGGGGCGTTTTCAGCTCATGGGTTACGGAAGAAACAAATTCAGAGCGGCGTTCGGAAAGTTCAAAAATGGTCCGCGTACTTTGGTAGATGGCGAACAATCCCATCAGAACAATCACGGCCAAAACAATCAGCATGATATTCAGCGTCTTGCGGCCGGCCGAACGCGGTATCTGCTCACAGCTCAGGGTGGCCTTCAAAAAACCGAAAGGCGAAGGGAAACTGCGATCCAGCACAACGTCGGGATGCTTTGCAGCAACGCCGGATACATTCGCCCCGGTTTCACGGCCCTGATCCATTACGCTCAGACGAAGCCCTGTGAATTGGGCCATCGGCTGGGTCAGAAAATGGGCTTGAGCCAGATGCTTTAAAAAGGGATTTACCCGCAGAACAAATCCCTGACGGTATATCTGGTTGTTGATCATGATGCGGCGAAAAATAAATACACGGGCGTCACTTAAAAAAACCGCCTGCAGGGGAGCCACCTCGACCTGGTAATCGGCCGCCGGGTCCGCGTCTGAAGAAGGCGCCGGCGTCCTGTCGCTTTCGGCTTCTTCCTGCCGGAAACTGAGGGCATTATCTTTTTTGGGGGCCCTGACCTTGGCGGTCGCAACGCTTTGGTCCTGATACCACTCGTCCTTGGTTGCCTCGAATTTACCATCAACAAGAATCCGGCTCATTGATTGCGGCTGTTCCTGTTTGGCAATATTGGCGGCTTGATTGACGGTAATTTGTTCGACTCTTTTTTCTTTCTGCCCCAAGTATTCCCGCGAACGCCGGCTGCGTGAGGAATCCAGATATTTCTCCGCCAACCCTATTTTTTTTTGGGCCTTTTCCTCGACCGCGATTTCAGCCGGGCGCGGTTGGAACCGATCCGTGCCCGTGGCCCGCTTGCGGTTGAAGATTTGATTGGCCTTTTTCAGCTCGGCCACCACATCTGCGCGATCGGGGGATATTTTTCCGCCGCTTCCGACCAGTGGGCTCTGAAAGGAGCCGTCCGGATTATTCTGAAAATACCCCAGGACATAATTTTCCCCGGTCAATTGCGACAACGGAGAGGGCTGCCGCCGGCCGGCATCCGTTGGTCGATCGGAAGGGGATATTAGAAAGTTGTATTCATCAATGGCCCGGCTTTCTTCGGTTTGCACCATCACGGCCAGCGACTGCTCCATATTATCGAACAGGGTTTCGGCAAAAAAGCTCAAAGTGGCGACTTCCTCCTGCTCCAATCCGTGATAGGTCCGCAGGACAAAATAGGCCAGGGGGATGCACAGTGCCAGCAAAAAAAATAGTATGAGTATTTTTAGTTTTCTCATAGACCTAACCAGGGACAGTCTTTTGAATTCGGAAGTGGGAAGGCGGGAAAAAGGAGAAGGTGAGAAGATGAGAAGGTAGGAAGGTGAGAGAAGAACCGAATTGAATATCGCAGATGGCCATTATAAGTCTGCTCCCAACCAATGACGATCTACCTTGGACCGTCCGCCTTACACCATTTACCTTCGGTCTTTTAACTTCAATCATTTATCAACTAACTCCCGCCATTGTTTGACAACTTTCTGCCGCTCACCTTGGGCCGAACACCGAACGCCGAATGCCGAATGCCGCCTCTTGAAATCCGCGATCCAAAATCCACAATCGAAAAATCCCGCTCCACTTGTGCCATCCGCCGAACACCGAACGCCCAACGCCGAACGCCGAATACCGAACACCAAAAGCCGGCTCTTTAATTCCGCAATCCGAAATCCAAAATCCGCAATCGAATTATTCCACCTCAATCCGATACCCCTCCCCTCTAATCGTCGATATAAAGGATCTATCCGGAATCAAGGTGGCTATTTTCTTGCGCAGTTTGAGCATGTGGATATCCACCGTGCGGGTTTCAATATCGGCGTCGGCGTATTGCCATACTTCGGTCAGCAGCTCTTTTTTAGAGACGATCCGATCCTGGTGACGATGCAAATATATGACAATATCCATTTCGCGGCGGGTAAGCTCCACCACAAGATCTTTAAAGCGTGCAACCAAATTCTTGCCGTCAAAAAAAATATCCCGGCAATGGATTTCCTCATCTCCGAGACGTTTACCGGAGCGCCGCAATACCGCTTGCACCCGAACCATGACTTCCCGCAGGGAAAAGGGCTTGGTGATGTAGTCATCCGCACCGGCTTTAAATCCGGTGACGATATCATCCTCGGCACCTTTGGCGGTGATGATGATGATTCCCTGGGTCGGCTTTTGCTTGCGGATCTCCTTGCAGATCGAAAAACCATCCATCGTGGGCAGCATCACGTCCAGCAGAATAAGATCGAATTGCTCATCCAGGCCCACCCTGAGACCGACCCCGCCGTCTTCAACACCTTTAACTTCATAGCCGTTGAATACCAGTACGTCCAGCAAACCGCTCAACAGGGCCGCATCATCTTCGACAACCAGAATCCGGACTTTGGTTTTTATCATAAATATATAGTTCCTTTTTCGATTTGACCGGCCGTTTTTTGGCCGGCGGCTGGACTGAACCCTGCGAGTGGGGTCGTAGCCCGAAGGGCGAAGCCCCAAACCTTTGAACCTCGAACCCTGAACCCTAAACCTTGAACCCCTGAACCTTAAACCCTGAACCTTAAACCTTAAACCTTGAACCTTAAACCTTAAACCCTGAACCTTGAACCTCGAACCTTGAACCTCGAACCTTGCACCACTCAACCTTCTATAAAGTATACCAACTGTTCACAAATTCAAAGTAAAAGTTATGTAAAAACTGCGGCCGTTTGATTTTACACTTCTTTGAATTGTCTTTCACCGGGGTTGAAGTAGAATGTACCCAGAGCACGAAAAAAACATTCAACGAATAAGCAAAAGGAGCAAACCATGAAACGCAAGAGTCTGAAGAATTTCCTATTAATTGCGGCCCTGATCGCTGCCACCGGCGCAGCCATGGCCTATTCGTCCAATTCAAGCAGTTTTTTTTCCTCGAACCGCAATCCCCTCTCCGGGCAACATCATGGGGCCGGAAACGGTATCCTGACCATCTCAGGTCACCTTATCCAGGATAAGGTCCTGCGGGGGTCGGACGGCACCATCGGCCTAAATCTCACTTTGCTCGCCGAAGGAACAGCCGCCACAACCAGCGCAAAGACCCGCAACGTCGATATGGTGATCGTTCTCGATCGCAGCGGGTCAATGAAAGGCCGTAAAATTGTTGATGCCCGCCGGGCGGTATTGAAGCTGTTGTCTGACTTGACCACTAAAGACCGCTTTGCCCTGGTAACATATTCGGACGGCGCTCAAATCGCAGCCACCTTGCAGACGGTCACCCCGGACAATCGGCAGCACATGGAATCGGCCGTCAATGCCGTCCGGGTCGGCGGTGGAACCAATCTCGGAGCCGGTCTGCTGGCAGGCATTGATTTGCTCAGGTCTTCCAAGCGTGGTTCGAATGCAGCGAAAGTCATCCTCCTGTCGGATGGACTTGCCAATCAGGGGATTGTCGATCTTCAAGCCCTTAGCGGGATTGCAGGCGCGGCCGTCGAAGGAGAATTTGCCGTCAGCACCGTCGGGGTCGGCGCCGAATTCAACGAGCATTTGATGACCGCCATCGCCAACCGGGGCACCGGCAGCTATTACTATCTGGAAAACCCGGCGGCCTTTGCCGAGGTATTCCAAAAGGAATTCCACGATACCCGTGCATCAATAGTCAATAACCTGAAAATCGAAATACCGTTGAATGACGGCATTGATCTGGTCGATGCCGCCGGTTACCCCATCAACCGCCGGGATGGCCTGGCCGTCTTTTACCCGGGCAGTATGCACGCCGGGCAGATCCGCAAGTTGTACTTGTCCCTGCGGGTGCCGACCAACCTCAACCGTCAATTCGAGCTCAAGCAATTAAAAGTTGCCTATCACCACGACAACCGGGCTTACGAAACCACGCTGGATGATTCTTTTATAATCGCCTGTGTGGATGATCAGCAAAAAGTTTATTCTTCAATCGACAAAACCGGTTGGTCCAACAAAATCATCAATGACGACTTCAATCGTCTCAAGGAAGAGGTCGCCGCCGATTTAAAGTCAGGCAAAAAACAAAGAGCCATGAAGCGCATTGAAAAATATCATGATGAACAGCAGGCCGTAAATGCGGCAGTGGGTTCGGCCCGGGTAGCTGAAAATCTCGATAAGGATCTCAAAGAATTGGAAGCCTATGTCGAAGAAACCTTTCAGGGACCGCCCGAGGCTGTCCGTCAAAAGCAAAAATCCAATGCCAAGGTCCTGCAGTATGATGGCTACCGGGGTCGAAGGAAGTAAACGAGTTATAATTTGGGATTTTAGATTGCGGATTTCGGATTGATGGAATCGCTACGCTCTATCTGTAATCTCAACAACCAATTACAAACCGAGGAAACAATCATGGGTATAATGACGAGAGTTGTCAGAATCTTCAAAGCCGATGTCCACGGGGTCATGGATCAGCTGGAGGATCGCGAATTGCTGCTTAAACAGCATTTGCGGGATATGGCACAGGCATTGAGCCTCAAAGAAGTCAAGCTCGGCAAGATGCATGCTTCCCGCAAGCAGATCCAGCGGGAGTATGAAAAATACCGGCAGCAGTCCCAGGCACTGGAGCAGGATCTGGCGATTGCCATTCAGAAGAACAAAGATGATATCGCCCGCATGCTGATTAGAAAAATCAAACCGCTGGAACGGTTGCAGGAGGAGGTTGCCGACCGCATCCGGAACCTGGATGAAGAAATCTCATATTCCCGCGAGCGCCTCGAGCAACAGCAAATCCATTATGAGCGCCTCAAACACAGATCGGTAGAATTCTTCAATAACCCGCCGATGCAGAAGGGCTGCAGCGATCTTTCAGCAACCGATTGTGGGGCTGAGGCCGGAGATATGACGGACGCGGAAATAGATTGGGAGCTGCTGAAGCGCAAGGAAGCGATGGGCATGGCAAGTCATTAGTCATTGGTCAATAGTCAACAGTAAAACAAGAGACCGTATATCCGGGAAGTCCAGGATATTTTACCCTGCTGACAGCGATATCACCGGGCGGTCATCAAATCCAATAACGAATAACTCCTAAATGAGCGCATTGCGCTCATTTAGGAAATGGGGAGCAAACAGAATCATGAATATTTTGCATCGTCCGGTACCGGCTACTATTCTGTTCGGTATATTTTGCGGCACTTTTTTCATTCCTTTGAGCCGGTTATTAAACAATATACTCTGGGGGCCCGGTGCAATGAACCTGGCCCTGTGGCTGTTTGCTGCAGGCTACGCGATATTATTGAACCGATGGAGCAAACAAAAGATGTTGTCGCTTTCGTATCCGCTGCTGTTTTTACTTTTGACTGCATTTATGGTGCCCTCGGTTGCAGCATTTTATCTGCTGACCCTGACGGCCATCGGTTGGATTCGCAGCGGGTTGTGCTATCGGAAACGCCGCCGGATCAGACTGATCGTTGAGTTGTTGCTCGGTGCTGCCGGGGGTGTCCTGGTCGTGACCTACAGCCCCGGGTCGGCGTCTGATTGGGCACTGTGTATCTGGCTGCTCTTTTTACTGCAGGGGCTTTATATGGCAATTTTTGACGACGACCCGGCCGCCTATGACATCCAAAGTGAGCGAGAGACTGATTCTTTTGAACGCGCAAGCCGACGGGCCGAGGATATATTGTCAACGCCGCCGACCCGACTAGGGCAGTGTAATTTCCAATAAAGTGGCACAACCCCAGCGGACTCGGGTTCCGGTGGATTTAAAGGTTTGCACCGGCCTGAGGGATTTAGGCCCTTAGGGCCTTTTTTCTGACAACATGTTGTAAGTTACGGATGGTGTCAGGTGTCAGTGTTCAGGTGTCAGGATTTTGCGCGTCGGTTCTCTGACACCCGAAACCTGACACCTGAAACCTAAAACCTACAAACTGCGCCATAGCTGCCCCGCCGGGGCCACTTTTTGCAGCGCGGTCTCGGAAAAAGTATAGTGCCTATTTATTGAAATCACATCATGTTTGCGCATGATTTATGCCATAGCCAGCAAAAAGAGAAAGATTTCCTTGAATTGCTAAATCCAGATCTCGTATTATACTAATGGAATGAGTCAACTTTGGGGGGCATTGTCTTTGTCAATTTGCACCAAATTGAGGGATCGGTAGATTAAAGGATATAACCGGTAAAAAGAATTAGATTTCCTTCAATTCCTGAATTCCAAAATCCCTCAATTCCTCAATTCGACCCATATCCAATTTTCACGCAGTTTTGGGACGTACCAGGACCCACTGCCTTTTTTCAAACTAAATGAAGAGGTCTGAACTATGAAAGTCAATTTTGTGTACATGACGGCCGGCAGCCGCGAGGAAGCCAGGAAAATCGGCCAGGAACTGGTGGTTGCCAAACTGGCAGCCTGTGTGAACATTCTGGAAAATATGAATTCTATCTACATGAGGCAGGGAAAAGTGCAGAATGACGCGGAAATCGTTTTAATCGCCAAAACTACCGAAGAGCGTATTCCACAGCTGACAGAGAAAGTCAAATCGCTGCACAGCTATGACTGCCCCTGTATCGTCAGCATCCCGATCGGTGGCGGCAATCAAGCTTTTCTGGATTGGATCGCGGAAGAGGTTGACGGATGAATTCTTGCCGGATGGCATTCACATGATCCAATACGGGCGGGGACAAACCCCGCCGCTACTTTTCAGCATACACTTTGTTTGTAATGGCGGTGTTTATCACCGCCCGCAAAGGCTTGAACGTCAAGCATCCATCCCCGAACGCCTTGCGCCGAACACCGAATGTCGGATTTTTCAAACCTCATCCCGCTTCAAACGTTCAGCTTGATTTGTCCGCTGTACATTCGCTCGCCGCGTGGAGTGCGGTCCAGGGAAAATCCGCTGGCAGTGTTGACCGAGATGAAAGGTCTGTTTTGGCGTACGGTTTCCGCCGAATTGGTATAAGCCGAGGGCCGCATTTGAACCCCCGTGTGCATGTGGACAAAGTCATACAATTCTCTGGAGCCCATAATCAGGCTGGTGGTGCTGTAACCCAGGTTGGCTTTCTTTTTGCGATTGGTGACGATGCCTTCTTTTTCCAAAAGCATTAACAGTTGATTTCGTCTTTTCCGTTGAATTCAGCGGCAATCACCCCGGCGATTTGGCCGGTTGTGATCGTTTTGGGCTGGGTATTCATAAAATTGTCTCCTTGGCCTTGGGGGTTGAACCATCCGATGTAAAATGGTCAAATCTCGTAACTTACTCTTAAAACGAGTCAACTTATTTGGACACGATCTATGACAATTTGCGCCAAATTGAGAGATTTAGGAATTGAGGGATTAGGGGATTAAAGGATAAAATCAATAAATTAAAATAGATAGAAATCCTTCAATCCCTAAATTCCTAAATTCCTAAATCCCTAAATTCCTAAATTCCTAAATCCCTGAATCCCTAAATTGAACCCATGTCCAATTTTCATGCAATTCCGGGACGCACAAAATTTCACAACTTTTTTTAAAACTGATTTCCGAAGTCTGAAGGTTGAGTATATGGCCTGACAGACTGCATTTCAAGTAGGTGAAATAAAGAACGTTGCTGTAAACTAAACGGCAGGCCCGGGCGTCAACAGATTATGAACTGTGATTGCAGCCGGGCGGTGTAAGGATGCTGTCTGTATGGAGACTTGATAACAAGGGGGTAGAGGGTGGAAGGTGAGAAGGTAAGAAGGTGAGAAGGTAAGAAGGTGAGAAGGTGGGAAGGTAAGAAGGCGGACTTATAAGGGCAATTCCGATTTGTGGCTATATAGAAAGAGTAAGTATAATGAATGTGGGAGCGGCTTTCAGCCGCGATACCAAATGCCGCGGATGCGAGTCACATCCGTAAAAAATCAATACACTGGTTCATTAGGCTTTGTTTATAACCAGGTCCCGATATTAACGGATACATCGTCAACCCAGTCAACCGCATCAACACCAGAAACGATGAACGATCAATTATCGAATTCCGACAAAGACCGGTCGAAATCCGGCAGACTGCCCGAACGGGTGGTCAGTTCCATTGTCGTCCGACAAAATGCCGGTGAACGTATGGTAGGTTGGTTTCAGCTGTCGTTTCTGATTTTATTCGGCTTTCTATACGCTGTCGCACCCAAGGCGGTATCGGCAGAAAAGACCTATGAAATATTGCCCTGGTTTCTGCTTGTCTATTTTCTGCTGACCGTCATTCGGCTGATAGTCGCCTACCGCAGCCGGATCCCTGAACCGCTGTTGTATGTATCGGTAATCGTCGACATTGGTTTGCTGCTGGGAATGATTTGGACCTTACACATCCAGTATCAGCAGCCCCCTTCATTTTACCTGAAGGCGCCGACCCTGCTGTATGTGTTTATTTTCATCGCTTTGCGGGCCCTGCGATTTGAGGCGCGCTATGTGATTATGGCAGGCATTGTTGCGTCCGTCGGCTGGTTGACACTGGCGGCCTATGCAATTTCAGGGCTCCTGACCTCGCGTAATTTCAATTGCAACTTATTGCGCGGCAAATACCAATTTCATTCGGGTGCCGGGGTAGACGTATGACTCCTGATTCATGACATCGCATAATTGTTTGAGAGCTCG
>Ga0209678_1000235_pt1 | contig 21469 bp, 18 predicted proteins | sample WorMetilvaeELBA1_FD_187404 | JGI IMG/M metagenome (GOLD analysis project Ga0209678, IMG submission 187404) | Marine gutless worms symbiont microbial communities from Max Planck institute for Marine Microbiology, Germany - Olavius ilvae ELBA.1... ...
TAGACGCTTTACGGAAACTGTTATCAGCCGAGATCTGCCGTTGCCAATAGCAGCATAGCTGCCATGCTTTGTTTGTGAATTTTAAATTGCCAAATTTAGCGACAAAACTTGTGAGACATCGCACTAGGCCGAATGCTACCCACCAAGCATAGGCTTTAATGTTTAGATACCGTTCGGCCCTTTTCCGCCTCTGCGATTATAATCAGCAGCCAAGCCCCATATTTCTTGCTTGACAATATTAGCCGCGCATATTAATCCTGTTGACAATAGTTCATCGAAGGTGGATACCTCACGCGCGCCAAATTCTGATGATTGTTTTCCTTCTGGCCTCTGCGAACCCTGCCCGGTCTCTCCTATAGATGCGGAAAAATTGTTATCTCCCTTCCCTGGTGGAAAAGCATTGCGTTTATTTTTACCATCCTGAATTCCCTTTACATTCGACCAACAAACATCAACATCCCTAAAGGAGGTACAAAATCATGGCTGATGACATTGCGTTTAAAATACAATTGGGCTTGATTCTACCTAAATTGAAGGAAAAAATTTCCGGTGACCTGTCTGCGATCATCGAGGAACTGGCTGAAATCGTCAAGGCCGGTTCTATCGAGGACGACAAGGTGCCGATGGACGCCGTCAAGGAAATCATCATGAAAGACCTGGAAATTTTCATCGATGATTCGATCCTGCCTGATATTGATAAAAAGATGAATCCCCCGGAGGAAAAGCCTGAAGAAGCCGAAGAAGCAGCCGCGGAAGGCGAAGCCGGCGGGGACGAAGAAAAGAAAGAAGAATAAGGACACTGCGATCACTAATCCACGTCAAAATACCCGTAATGTTCCGATCCGGCTCGAACTTCCGGAGGGAAGGATCGAGGCGGAAATCGATTTGCCGCAATCCACCATGCGCCTGGTCGATCTGGCCGCCGTCGTATTGGAATTCAGCAGCACGGTGGCAGAGATCGGGGCCCGTAACATCGCCAGGCTGGGTCGCCAGGTATCCTGCAGCAAGGGCTGCGGTGCGTGTTGTCGTCAGGTGACGCCGCTTGCGCCGCCGGAAGCATTCATGATTGCGGAGTGGGTGGAATCCTTGGCCGCAAAGCCGCGTACACGTCTGCAAAACCGCTTTGCCGAAGCAACAAAGCAACTTGAAAGCTCGGGCCTATTGCCGGAGTTGGCGCGCCTGCAAAAAGCCTCCTCGTTAAGCGAAGAGACCATGCGGGATATCAGTCAGGAATATTTTAAACAGCAAATCCCCTGTCCTTTTCTCGCAAACGAATCCTGCAGCATATACGCCATGCGGCCTTCGCGGTGCCGGGAATATCTGGTCACATCATCCCCGATTCACTGCCAAAATCCGTATGAACAGCAAGTTGAGCGTCTGCCGATTTCAATCCGCTTGAGCGAGGCCCTGGCCAGACTGTGGGCTGAAGCCACCCAAACCCCGCTGCAGCTTATTCCCCTGTCGCTGGCCCTGGAGTGGTCTTCCCAAAATATCCACAACCGCACGATCGGTGCCGATGCAAGGCAGATGTTGCAGGGGCTGCTCTTTCATATTGCGCAAATTGCAGTAGATTACGAACGTCAGGCCCAAGATAAAGAGAAGCTCATAATTGAATAGGGTTAGAAGTAGACCAAGAGAATATTGTTGAACGTCTCACGACGGTTGGGCATGTCGATTAGGCACAGGCAAGCTGCCACCTTCCAATAGACGGGCAGGCGTTATCTGTCGCTGTTTGAGGGGAATACTGAATAGCAGCCAGCCAAGATCCGACTGTTTGCCGCTCGTCGCTATGGTGTGGCGATTTTTGTTGGCCGGATCATTCACATAGGCATGGATCATCTTGCCTTTACGGTTGATCACGAGACCGCAGCAGACGCGGGCGTGCTCCCAGTTGCCCTTGAGATCATCGGCAATGATCGTCGGCCACCCCAGACCTAAAAATAGTTTGAGATTCGGCCAGGTTGTCGTCATCAGATTGTCGTCGTCACCCCAGGACAAAACCTTGCGGTTGGGAAATTTCTGTTTGAGTAAACCGCGTACACCTTCGAGAATGAACGGCATGATGTTGTGGGGGTAAGATACCCCTAAAAACTGCACGACGTTGCCCGCGTTTGGATCAAGCTTTTTCTTGAACCAGTCCGGTTTTTTGTGTTTGCCTTTATGTATGTCGAGAAAGTACTTTGCAGCGGCTTCGGCCACGTCCTCGACCCTGACCGTTTTGCCACTAATCTTCACACCGTAATAGTTCAACAGCATCGCCACACAGGTTGAAAGACAGAGATGGTGCAATCCAATACGGTAGGTCTGGCCATCGTATGTAAACTGGTGATAGCGAAGATTGCTGAGATCTTTTTTGAGGCCCGGTGATAATTCCTGAGTCATCCACGTGACATCCAGGGCAAAGGTGTTGAACACCAAGGCGGCATTGCCCGCGAACCACAAGGTGCTGCCTTCGATAATTGCCGTCACCCTTTCAACATCCGTGGTCTTCCAGCGCTTTTTAATTTTTAGACGATTTTTGGTGCGCACGCTCAACTTGAGGTAGGCTAAACCTTTCGGCAATTTTTTCACTTTGAAAACATAGCTGATGCGTTCCGGATAAAAACGTTGACCGGTTTCCAGATACGCCTCGAGCCGGTAAGTTTTATTCAGGTAAAGCTCTCTGGTAAACGCGAAAGTGCCCGACGAATCGCTGATGATCGTCTCCAGCACTTTTTTTTCTCGTTTAAGCGACAGCTTCGCGGGCAAAATAGGAAATTCGGCCAGGTCCATTTGAAAGGGGGCTGGGCGGTCAAACACGTTGTCGGTTGCGATGGGCAGCGTCTGATCTGGCTTGGGGATGGCTTTTTCCGGGTCTCCGGTGGGAAATAGCAGTCGGGAGTATATCTGGCCGCGAACCTGATAAGTGCGGCGAGCACGTAACGTGTTACGCTGTTTGCGGGAAACCCGCCTGCGTTTCCGCGATCTGGGCGCCATCGGCTTACCTCATATTACGCTCCATGAATCTCCACCAATTTATCCCGCGTCGCCTGGCTGGGTTCGCCGGTCGGCTGCAGGCCAAAGTCGCTTTGAAATTCTTGCAGTGCCACCCGGGTATCCTCGTCCAACTCGCGGCGACCTTTACCGACCTCATAACCGAGGTTTTCCAATCGCCCCTGAATACCGGTCAATGACTCGATGGGGTCCATATGGCCCAATGAAAGGTCAAACTCCTCACCGCTCTCGGTTAAAATCAATTTGCCTTGACGCGCGCCCGGCGGAATTGGGATATTGACTTCGCCATTGCTGTCAAGTTTGCTGTGGCTGAGTACGCCGTCGATATCGATCATACACGGCTGGTTTGCCATGGGCTCATCGTCTTCGTCCAGAATCCTGAGGTTAAACTTGGATGGCACTCCCCGGCGTTTAAAGCGTTGCCGTTGTTCGGTTTCGCCGGGTTCCTGTTTGGTCCGTGGTTCCGGAATCGTCAGGCGATCACCGGACAGCAGCAAATTCGGATCCTTACGTTTAGCTTTTAGCATGGCATTTTCCGGGAGGTCCCAGAGCGTTTGCCAGAAAAACCCGTGGGCCGCAGCAATGCTTTCGAGGCAGTCACCTCGTCTAACGAGATAGTTGCCCTCGCCCTCGGGACCAGAGAAATCGGTATCGTTGGAAGTGGCCATCTGTCTCAGTACCAGATACTGAAAAGCATAAATCTAACAAAATCGAATCGCGTTATGGAGCCTTGAACATGATTATAGAATAGGTATTTCCTTGCGCTTTGCAAGTCAATATGATCGCGTCTATTTTGGAGGTTGCATACAGCTGAATGCTCCCGGAGTATCGAGCGGTGTTGGGAAGAGCGATTTAAACGATGTTGGTTTACAAATAGCTTTATTTTCAGTAGGCCGCCGGCAACGCTCCAGCGGCAATAGGGCGCGCTGCACCTAATTGGGCCGAATCAGTGCAATGGATGATTTCAGACTGGAATCAGTAGTCCTCCCTCGGCGCCGGTTTGCCGTAATAGTATCCCTGGGCACAGTCGAAATTGAGTTGCTTGCAGATTTGGGCTTCTTCGACACAGGAAACTCCTTCAGCAAGGGTCTTGACACCCGATTCGGCGAGAAAACGGACGATTATCTCGATCATGCGTTGTCGTTTCGGGGAGGCCTGGTGTATGTTATGGATCAGGCTGCGATCGACCTTCAGATAATCGGGTGGCACCTCGGCCAACTCCAGCAGGCGCGCCTGACCGGATCCGAAATCGTCGTATGCCAGCCGGATGTCAAGTTCCTTGAACAACGATCGCAGCGATCGCATTTTATCGAGATCGGTGACCGCGCCCTCATGAATTTCGACCGTAAACTGCAGAGAGGGGAATGCGGTTCGCAGGCGTTCCAAATTTTTGACCAATCTCGGCCAATCCTCCATTTCCGAGGGGTGGGTATTGATAAATAGCATCGGCTGGCCGGGAAGAGTCGATCCGAGCGCAACGCCGGTCTGGCGGAAAAGATGGCTCAACTCGGCGGACATGTTGATTGACGAGGCGATCTGGAATAGCTTGATCGGACTTTTTTCGAACCCCGGCAGGTCTCCACGTCCCAAGATCTCGTAGCCGAAAATTTGACCGTCCAGTAGATCTACCAGTGGTTGAAAATGGATGGTAACTGTTTTTTCGTGGATCAGCTTTTGTAGTGCCCTGGTACCGTAGGGCACTTTTCTGGGTAGATCTCCCGGATAGATATCCGTTTCTACGTCAAAACTGCTGGAATCCAATAATTCCTTAACAATCCTGAACTCTTGGTGGGCAAAATGGATGATATCGCCGTCGTAGAGCCTAATCGGACCCTGCAAGCGCTTGTAGTTGACAAAGGTGCCATTGGTGCTTCCGAGATCTCGAATGCAAAGGTTTGATTCTTTTTGGTAAACCTCGGCGTGGACTCTCGAGATCTCTCGATTGTCGAGGCACAGAGGCAGGTCCGGTTGGCGGCCGATCTTAAACGGGAATGGCGTCATAATGAGCCGGCGCAGCACCTGGTTTTTATCGCTGAATCCCTCCAGGCACCACCCGGTAAACTTGTCACGGCTGTTTTCTTGTTCATCCATACCGGCCCTCCATTTGGGACGACTGCCGCTAGGTTCGCTCGTGCTAGGCTAGGTCAGAATGGGCGATTGCAGGCAAATTTGGAGAGTCAGTATGGCAGGAAGAGGATCGAGTGTCAAGCCGCAATAGATCATCTTGGATGCGCAGTCTGGTTCCGAATCGAGCACAAGCCTCAATGCGTGGTATGGCCCTGCATGAACGAAAGTCGAGTGTGGTCCAGCTTTAAGGCGTCCGGCGCAGCGCAATCATGGTTATATCATCAAAGGGTTTACCGTCACCGATGTGAAGAAATAAATCATTTTCGACACGCTCCAGCAGCCTTGAAGCTGATGAGGCCGACTGCGCCAGGAGCGAAATGAGCCGCTTTCTGGTATACATGTCACCATTTGGCGCATTGGCCTCGGTCACCCCGTCGGAATAGCCGATTACCGTCTCACCGGGGTTCAGGCGGACCTCTCCAACATCGAACTTCATGTGAGGCAACATCCCCACTGCCGGGCCCGTGGGATCGAGAGTTTGTTCAATGCCGTTTGGGCCGATAATATAAAGAGGTTCATGCCCGCCATTGATGTAAGCAAATAATCCGGTTGCAGGATTTAGCACGCCAAAGAACAAGGTGGCGAACATGCACATTTTCCCATGCTCCTGAGCAATATAATCGTTGGTGAGAGCTATCGCGCTGAGGGCATTCACCTGGCCCCGGTCGGCAGCCCCGTGAGATTCGATGACATGGTCAACCTCTTGGTCATCGGTGCCGGAGATGGACAGTCCGTTCAGCTGAGTTTCGCCTGAAAAGATCCGGATCAAGCTTCGAATCATAGACATAAACAGAGCCGAGCCCACGCCCTTGTCGCAGACATCACCAATCACCAGCCCCAAATAGTCGCCGGGAAGCATAAAGAAATCATAGAAGTCACCCGCGACTTGCCGGGCAGGCTGGAAGCAGGTAGCAATCTCCCAGTCAGACAGAACCGGTACCCGGTCCGGCAGAAAATTTCTTTGAATTCGTTGACCCTTTTCCAGTTCAAGCTCCAGGGTCTTGAGATGCTCAAGATCGTCCGGACTTAGTTGATGCAGGCTCATCTCACCCAGATTGGCAGATAAGGCCTGATTGCTGCCAGTTGAAACCATGGTCGCGGTTTCATCCAATCGGGCAGGGGGATGTTCTCCTTCAAAAAACCGCAAGTAGGCCCTGCCCATGCGAAGTTTATCGCCATTGGATAGAGTTTCTTTGCCAATTTTCTCGCCGTTCAGGTAGGTGCCGTTCGTGCTGCCCTGATCTTCTAAAAAGGGTTGCCCATTTTTGATGTAAACTACGGCATGTTGTCGCGATACGATGGGATCGAGCAGCTTGATGTCATTGTCGGTTGTTCTTCCAATGGTCAACCGGTCTTCCAAGTGGAAGATCTTCTCCTCATCGAGTGCATTTTCGACAGTAAGATAATATTGAACCATGACGCGCACTCCAATCTATTTGAGTTCGAAAGATTAGAAGTTGCTACTCCAACACGGATAAATCGAAAATGTTAAGTTTGTATAGACCCCAGCTGCGGTTCAACAAATCGAAACACCCATTAAAGTGAATCAATAAATTTCGAATAGCCCAAAACCGGAATTGATGTCAAGGTTAATCCGTCTGCGTACCTTATCGAGACCGCACGGTACCCCCCCTTGAATCGAGGATGAATCTAGGTCTTTTGAATCATATGCAATAGTAAAAGCAAAAGCTGTACCATTTTGAAAATTTTTGCTTACTTTCCAGCAGATAAAAGCATAACATATCTATATCAAAGACTTTTTAATATAGCTTTATTTCCAGAAAATAACTTTTTACTCCCTGGTGTGAGCGCAGAATTGTCAACAAAGTTGCCAATAGGCAGGCTCTGTTTTTGAAAAAGACGTATTTTCAATAAGTTGTTAATAAACTTTTGGATTGGCAGTACAGTGAAAACCGCGTTGACAGCAGGTAATGATAATCAATCCACAACCCGCACCGGGAAGATAAAAGCCCTGTCACTTTTTCTCAGGCGGCTAACGTGTCCGTAATACAGGTTAACAGTGTAGGCATGGGCTGCGGACACGGTGGTCAGCGGGTAACGGCGGTCGTAGGTATAATCGCTTTGCGACCAGTAGGGCAGGTGTACGATCATGTTTTCAAAAGGGTTGGGCTCGACCAGCGCCGGGGATTGCATTCGCGTATCGATGAGGCTTTGCCACTGCTCGATTGTGGGCAGGCGCCAATCCGTATAGCCGGCAAGACTGAATTCTTCACATTTTTTCACCGCCCCCGACCATGTCGCCGCCGCGAACAAATCCAATCTCCAGCCGTTTTGGACCCACATGAGATTGGTTTGCTGGTCCGTCACCGTCCCGTCATGGTTGTCAACAAAACGGTCTTTAAAATCAATACGTTTGGACGGCAATGGCTTTTTGGCAGCTGGCATCGGGGGCCGGTCAGCCGGTTTGGACGGTTTTTTGATCAGGTGAACGCCGAAATAGCTCACCGTGCCTTCTTTCTGAAGTTTCTTCCAGACTTCAACGGCATCCTCGCGGCTGTCGAATTTGCCTATGTAAACTCGATAAAACCGGCCTTCTCCCGGAGTCTCAACATGCATCCAGAAAACATCGCTGCCCCCTTTTTTAAGGGAATTGACAAACCGGTTTGCGTTTTGGAGATCATTGAATGATGCCAGGTGAATGCTGTAATAAATATTGCCGCTGTCTTGGTTGGATTTTCCACCTTCGGCCTCCAACGACGCGTTCAAGGTCGCGAACAGCAGAAGGCCCAGGATGATTGTTATGATCGACCGCATTGCCTTTCTCCTTGATGATCAATAACCGTCAGTTCGTCGGACTAGATGGTTATATGGCAACGGCTTTGGCTTAACTCAGCGCAAATATTCTTTCCTTGCCTTTGCGCCCTTTGATCGCAATCGCTCCTAGATCTTCAACTTCAATGTCGTCTTCAATCAGGGCTGCAGTTTGAGAGCAAATAATGATTTTATTGGGCAGGTTTTTATTGGCCAGGCTGGACAGGCGGAAGGCCAGGTTGGCACAGTCACCAACCAGCGCTAAATCCGATGCCCTTGATCCAAAGTGGGAGATCGTTACATCTCCCGTTGTCAGGCCCCACCCCATCCGGAGTTTTTCGGCACCAGGGTATTTGCCGGAAAGTTCTTCTCGGATCTTCGCAAGGGAATGCATCTGTTTGAGTGCAGCCTGGCAGGCCAACACGGCCTGCTGCCGGCGTTCGGCCTCTTGATGATCCCAAAAAGCAAAAATGGCGTCACCGGCGTAGTCTTTGATGGTTCCCTTGTGGGCTGCCACGATGGCACTGAAGCGGTCAAAGATTTCCCTAATGAACAGGCAGACTTTCGAAGAAGTACGATCTTGTGAAAATTCAGAAAATTCTCTGATATCCGCCACAAGATTGGTAACTACATACTCTAATGTCGATACGATCGTCGTATCCGTGGTCCGGGGTTCGTCGTTATCCAGTGAAGTAGGTTGCGGAATGTACAGATGAATATTCGAATCTGCAATGCGGATGATGTCGCCGTGCATCAGTTCTTTGGAAGAACCGGCTGTCATCCTGATGCCGTTTATCCAGGTGCCGTTTATACTTGTATCGGTAATTTTCAGGTGACTGGCGGTCCGGCTGATGACAGCATGATCTCGGGAAACCAGGGGATTATTCAAAATGATTTGCCGATGAGATTCAATCCCCTGGCAGGTACGCCCTATAAAAATCTTATCGACAATCGCCAATTGCTGGCTTGCCTGGTGTTCATCCAGGAATTGCAGGTAGGGATAATCCATGATTTCAGTATCTCACTAAAAAAAAAGCATTATTTAGTATTCTGATATCACGATCACGAATTGAGCTATCGAAACCAAGCGGAAACCGCTGGTCGGGGTTAAGTTATTGATGTAGACATATGATAGGGATTAAACACAAGGAATGTCAATCAAAATTTAAGTTAATGGACATCGTTGACGGGAACCGAAACGCTCTGCATCGTAAAGTGATATAACAGTCAATTTGAAATCTTCTTCTGTTTGCTTGACACCTACCACGCAGGTACCTAAATTCAAACAGTCATTTCCGGCTGTTGCCGAAATAGGGACGCTCGGACACAAGCTGTTCGGCAGGCGAAGCGGACAACCTCGAAAGGAGAATCATCATGAAGAGCTTTCTTAAATGGGGTGCGATTATCATTGGATGTCTCGTCGTGGTCGTCATTGCCGCGATGTTGCTCATTCCCATGTTTGTGGACATGCAAAAATACAAGCCCATGCTTGAAAGCAAGGTGGCGGCCGCAACCGGGAGGCCGTTTTCAGTGGGCGATGATCTGCGGCTCTCACTGTTTCCCTGGGCCGGGGTTTCGTTTTCGGATCTGCGCCTGGGCAACCCCGCTGGATTCGTTGATAAAGACTTTGTGACGGTCAAATCTTTTGAAGTTCGCATAAAACTTTTGCCGCTGATCAGCAAAGATATTCAAATCAAACGCTTCGTGGTAAATGAACCGCGCCTTGTCCTGATAAAAGATGACAAGGGATTGGCAAACTGGGAGCAGCCCAAACAGCCGTCTAAAGCCACTCCCGGCACCCCGACCCCGGCTCAGCCGGGAGAAAAAGCCCCGGTCCCGGAGACCGGCCAGTTCGATCTGCCGATCAGTGCCCTGACTGTCGGCAATCTTTCCATCAAAAACGGATCCGCCCTCTGGGATGACCGCACGGCCGACACCCGCAAAGAGATCTCAAATATCAATTTGACATTGCAAGATGTGTCGCTGGAGCGCCCCGTTACACTTGCATTTTCGGCCCTGGTCGACCAAAAACCGGTGTCAATTGAAGGCTCTGTCGGCCCCTTGGGCCAGGGTCTCCAGATCGCCGCCATTCCGATCGATCTTACCTTAAAGGCTTTAAAACAACTGGCCATACGGTTGACAGGATCCCTCGAAAATCCGCTTGCCAGCCCCGGTGTCGATCTCGATATTGAAATCGAGGAATTTTCTCCGCGCCGTTTGTTGGCCGAACTGGGCCAGGATTTTCCGGTCGAAACCGCCGACCCCGAGGCTTTGAACCGAGTCGCGCTCAAAACCCACATCAAGGCCGATACCACCAGGGTATCTTTGAGCAACGGCACCATGACCCTGGATCAGTCCAAACTGAATTTTTCGGCGGACGCGTCAGAATTTACGCGACCGAATCTGAAGTTTGATCTGGAACTGGATCAAATAGACCTGGATCGCTATAGGTCGCCGGCGGCGGATCCGGCGGATCAGCCGTCCGCCGATAGCTCTTCCGGCGAGGCTGATTCCAGCGCCAAAAAACCTGACTACGCCCCGCTGCGCCGGATGATCCTGGACGGTACCGCAAAAATTAGCCAACTGACGGTGAACAAGGCCAGGGTTCAGGACGTCTTGCTTCAAATCAAGGCCAAAGACGGCGTTATCAAGCTGGATCCCGTAAAATTATCCATGTACCAGGGCAATGCAACCGGCAAAGCTGTGCTGAACGTCACTCAAAATACGCCCCGAAGTGATCTTAATTTGCGAATCAATGACGTTCAGATTAATCCCCTGCTCAAAGACGTTCTTGAGAAAGACTTTTTGGAGGGCCGCACCAACGCCGATCTCAAATTGTCCATGGTCGGCGATGAACCTGAACAGATCAAACAAACCTTAAACGGCAATGGTGATTTGCGGTTCAATGATGGTGCCATCGTCGGAATAGATCTGGCCTCCATGGCCCGCAACGTTCAATCCGCCTTTGGGGTGGGTGCCCCCAGCGGCCCGCGGCCGCGGACCGATTTCACCGAACTGGCGATCCCCTTTACGATCAAAAACGGCGTTACCCATACTCCCGGCAGCAGCATCAAATCCCCTTTTATCCGGATAATTGCAGTCGGGACGGCGGATTTGGTGCAAGAGACGCTGGACTTTCGCGTTCAACCCAAGGCGGTCGCCACCATCAAGGGCCAGGGCGATGCCTCACAGCGTTCAGGCCTCATGGTGCCGGTGCTGGTGTCCGGGACCTTCGCCTCTCCCAAGTTTCGCCCGGATCTGAGTGCGGCCGCCAAACAAAATATCGAAAAACAGATATTTGAATCCAAAGAAGCGCAGAAGCTGTTTGAGAAAGATGAGCTCAAACCCCTCGAAAAAAGTGCCAAAGGTGTGCTGAAAGGTTTGTTGGGGAACTAGCCGGGGAAAAAAGCTTTATAACCTAAAAGAAGGTAATCCATCGTCGGACTTTAAATTTTTATAAATTTCGAAGTACTGGAGTATTGGAGTATTGGAGTGTTGGAGTATTGGAGTACTGGCTGAAGGTTTGATGTCTTCATTTAATACCCGGTACTCCAAGATCGGGTTTTTTCAATAACTTCTTGCAATTCAAAATTGCCTTTTTATTGGTTATAGGTCCTAAAAAATAGTGACCTGATTCAGCGGTCAAACGCGCTCACAAATCGTTGAATACCGTCGAAGTCAAAATCATCGGCCAATCGGATTAATTCGTCACAAAAAGATGCCATGGAAGGCGTGCCGGACTTCAACTCTTCGGCAATGGTTGCGACTTGCATGACATCGCCCATATCGACCGCCGCTTTTATTTTATCAATTATCTCTTTTACCTGCTTCACCGGAATTTCAGCCAGCCAATCAGTGGAGGCTTCACGGCTTTTTTCTTCAACCGGCGGCCCTAATGTTCGGACGGCTTCCAGGGCTTGATTGATGGCTGTTTCCAGTCGCGCGAATATCCGGGTCAATTCCTCATCTGAGCCGGTCTTTGGGGTTTGTCCTTTAACGAGCTTTTCCATTTCCACGGTGGCCGCCTGCAGATCACCGGCTTCCAGATTACCGGCCAAACCTTTGATATTATGCACCAGGCTGTGGGCCTGACCAAAATCCTCCGCGGCCAATGCTTCATTGATCTGACCGGCGGCATCACCATAGTTCGCCCCGAAATCAAGCAACAGCTTGCGGTAAAGGCGCTGGTTGCCGCCCAGTCGCTTTAACCCGGCCTTAAGATCAAATCCCGGCAATGATTCCGGCAGGCCGTCTTCGGCCGGCGGCGTTGGTTCCGGGGCGACCTCGGGTAATGGCGGTTTCCGGCCGTCGGCCCGCTCGCCTGCCGGCCCAATCCACTTCTGAAGCGTGGCGAACAGTTTGTCCGGATCGATGGGCTTGGTGACATGATCATCCATCCCCGCTTCCAAACTCTTGGCCTCATCCCCGGCCATGGCATGGGCGGTCATGGCGATAATAGGAATTTTTTTGATTGCGGATTGCGGATTGCGGATTGCGGAATTTAAAGCGGAATCTTCTCCATTTTTATTGTCTAGTCCGATTTCTTCCTGGTGCTCTCTGCTTGCCGCGGCGAATCTGTCAGGCGAAGACGGGACTTCTGTCTTCCGCTGTCGGTCCCCTGTCTTCTGTTCTCTATCTTCTGTCCTCTGACCTCTGTCCTCAGACCTCTGTCCTCTGTCTTCTGTCCTCTGTCCTCTGTCTTCTGTCCTCTGTCCTCTGTCCTCAGACCTCTGTCCTCTGTCTTCTGTCCTCTGTCCTCTGTCTTCTGTCCTCTGTCCTCTGTCCTCTTTCCCCTCCTTTGAGCTTCTCTTCTTCCTGCTTTGAGCCTTGAGCTTTGAGCATTTCCTCCCACTTCCGAATTCGCCGTGTAGCGGCATAACCGTCCATCACCGGCATTTGAATATCCATCAAAATCGCATCAAAGTGATTTTGCATGGCCGTTTCGACGCCTTCCTGTCCGTCATTGGCCACGGTAACAATCAGCCCTCCACCAATTAAGATTTCCTGGGCCACCTGCTGGTTGATTTCATTGTCCTCTACCAGAAGAACCCGGGCCCCCCGGATGTCCTTCGAATATTCGTTTACCTGACTTTTCTCTGAAATCCGGAAAGCCTTGGGCGCCTCTTCTCCAAACGCTTGTAGGATCGTATCAAAGAGAACTGATGGGCTTACCGGCTTGATTAGAAAACCCTCCAGACCGATTTGTTCGGCGCGCTGCATGATTTCTTCCCGCCCATAGGCGGTCACCAGGATTATGGCCGGAATATTGCTCAGCTTGCGGTGGTTTTTGATACGCTCGGATGTCTCGATGCCGTCCAGTCCGGGCATCTTCCAGTCCATGATCACCAGCGCGAACGGCTTATCCCGGTCGGCGCGCTCGATTTCAGCCAGCCCCTCTTCACCGGAGGCCGCCAAGGTGACGGTCAGGGAAAACGATTCCAGCATATCCTGCAGGATGTTTCTTGAAGTGGCATTGTCATCCACCACCAGCACCTTCATACCGTGCAAGTCCGATGGCGGCCGGTGACGTTTTTTGACTTCTTTCTTTCCCAACCCCAAATTGGCGGTAAAGCTAAATACGGTCCCGCGTCCGGGCTCGCTTTCCACCCGTATCTCTCCGCCCATCATATCCACCAGCCGTTTGCTGATGGACAGCCCCAATCCGGTCCCGCCGAACTTGCGCGTCGTCGACGTGTCCGCCTGAGAGAAGGCCTGGAAAAGCTTGCTCTGCTGCTGTGCGGTCATGCCAATGCCCGTATCTCGTATTGCAAATTGAAGGGCAACTTTATCATCCGCCCTTTCGATTATTTTGGTCGTGAGTACAATCTCGCCCTGCTCGGTGAATTTCACGGCGTTGTTACCCAGGTTGACCAGGATTTGATTGAGCCTTAACGGATCTCCGACCAGATAGTGAGGCACCCGGGAATCGAGGTAGAACAAAACCTCCAGGTTTTCTTTTTCCTGGGCTTTGACACTGATCACATTGGCAACGTTATCCAGGGTTGCTGCCAGATCGAACTCCACGGCCTCCATGTCCAGTTTGCCGGCTTCGATTTTGGAGAAATCCAAAATGTCGTTGATGATCCCCAGCAAAGAATTGGCGGAGGTTTGAATTTTTTTCAAATAATCTTGCTGCTTGGGTGTCAGCTCGGTTCCCAGCGCCAGGTGGGCCATCCCGATAACCGCATTCATGGGGGTGCGGATCTCGTGGCTCATGTTCGCCAGAAAGTCGGATTTAGCCTGATTCGCGGCATCCGCCGCCTGGATCGCTTGTTTCAATTGCAGCGTACGTTCCTGAACGGTCTGCTCGAGGTTGTCACGGTGGTTTTGCAACTCGATGTTCTTGTCCTGCACCTCGGCCATGAGTTCATCACGGCTTTTTTGCCGGACAACGGCCCGGGCCCGATCGATGACGACCCGGCTGGGCGCTGCGTTTCCCAGCATTTTACAAAAATGTACCACCCGATTTCCATCAGGCCGGTTCTCTTTTTTGATTTGATCAAAAAAAAATTCGAGCTTCCCGGAAGGCGGGTCCCGATCGTCTTTCTCAACGGTCAACACAAGCAGTGAATGGTTGTTGTCATCATCTATGTCCACACTGATGGATGGCGACCCGTTTTTCCACGGCAGCGTGCGGCATATTTGGGAGGTGGCAATCGCAAGCCGGATGGGCGTCAGCCGGTCGTCGGTCAACAATTCGGCCAGCGCACGGATCTTGTTGCGTGCTTCTATGAAGGAGCGCGAATGGGTGATTTGGATGCTGCCAATGCCGATCATCGCCCATACCTCATGGCCAGGCAGGTGGCGTCGTCATAGGGTTTGCCGAAGCTGGCCACTATCTTGCGGGCGATGGCCGGTGCGCTGTGATAAATGATCTGGGGATATTGCTCGACATCGAAACGGTCGCTGACACCGTCGGTGTACAGCAAAATGGTGCCGGAATCGTGCAAGGGGGCCGCCTGCACGACCGGCGTCCGAAAACGATCTCCGATGATCCCGTCGGTTGAGATCAACCGGGTCGCCTGGGAGCCGAAGGTCCGCAAAACCGTATTGCCTACGGCGGTATAGCGCAGGTCCCGGGCGACCCGATCCACCACGCAAAGCCCGGCGGCCGCGCCGATAGTTCCCTTTAGAGCAAAATGAAGCCGCTGCATGGTGTCGAGCACATCGCTGCTCCAGCCATTGCGCAGGAATCGTTCAGCCCGGTTGGCTACGGCATTGGCCTGTGGCCCATGACCCAGAGCGTCTACGATCGCCAGAAAAAGGATATCGTCACGCTGCTCGATAACGACCGTATCCCCGTTCACCCGTTCACCCAGACAGGGACGGGCGAAGGATGCAATGTTTAAGTCAGCGATATTTAGCTCATGTTTGGTTTCCATGTTCCGATAATTTTGGTTCCGCTACAGGTTGGGTGCAATTTTAGATTTTTGAATTTGGATTTTAGATTTAAGGAATTCTATCCATTATAATTGATAGAGCGAAGCGATTCCACAAATCCGCAATCCGCAATCTAAAATCCAAAATTATATATAACTCGTGACGTCATAGGAATATAAACAGGATGAATTTGTAAATGCAGATTGTGCATGCATCCAACACCCTAAGTCACAGCCACTGCCGGAAGGTCACCGTGGTTTCTTTGCCCGGTTCCGAGGCAATCTCGAACTCATCCATCATGCGTTTGACGCCCGGCAGTCCCAGCCCGAGCGTGTCGCCGCTACTGTAGTGGTCTGCCATGGCTTTTTGAATATCCTCTATACCGGGACCTCGGTCCTTCGCCGTCACTTCCAATCCCACCCGGTTTTGGGCCACGATCCGATCCATTCGAATTTCTCCGCGCCCGGCGTATTTGACGATATTGTTGGCCAATTCCGAGACTGCGGTGGCGATCATTTGACAAATATTCTCGTCAAAACCGATGGCCGTTGCGGCTTTCCTGGCCTCCATAACAGACCAGGCAATGCCGGTCTCATTCCTGATCGGGATCCGAATTTGATTTTTTTCCATCTTCTGAATTTTCCGTAGCCTCAGCTGATCTTTCTTGGGTTCCATCCAGCAGTTGAAAGGCATCATCGAGATTCAACACGGCCTTCACACCCTCCGGATCAGCGCCCAGATCGATCAGCGCCGATACGACACCGGGTTTGAGGCCGGACAGAATCGGCCGGGCTCCCATAATCTCCGCCATCTCCATCGTGCGGCGCAAGCCATTGAAATCGTCCAGGTCAAGGATGTCTACCCCGGACACGTCCAGGATGACACCGTTTGCCCTGGTTTTTTGAACACACGCCAACAGATCGTTGCGAAACAGCTGCAGCATTTCAGGATCGAGGTCGATTTGGATCGAAGCCACAACACAACCGCGAACAACCTGCAATGGAATACGTTGAACACTGGAAGCCGTCATATTTTCAGTGCTCCCCTCCGAAACTCAAATCCAGTCGCTGGAAAGCGTTCACCAATGCGTCCTGCATGGTCGCCGTGGTCATCGCCAGGCTGGTATCCGGGTGGATCAGCTCGGAGACCGCGCACATCGCCGCCAGGTAATCATCCAATGACAGACTGTCGTCATACAACTCCTCGGTAAGCAGTTTCAGGGATCGGTGCATGGCTGCAAAATAGATCGTCAGCGGCAGCCCGATGTGGGCATAGGTCTCTCCGATTTTGTAACGTTTACCAAAATAATCATCATCGAGCTCAGGTCGAAAAAATTCTTCTAATTTATAGCTCATTGTTTTGAATCCTCAATTTTTTACCGTGCTTCCCGGGTTGAAATCGCTCACTATCGCAGCATGCTGAAAACGTAAAACTTGTAATGGGTATGTCAATATTTTAGATGATGTCGATGTCCGAGTGGAAATGGCTAGATTGACAGTTTTGATGGAACTTTCAGGGATAAGTTGCTCAATGGAAAAATATGATAATATTAAAGAGGCACTGGATGCAATTTGGGATTTTAGATTTATGGAATTCTGCCTGTCGTGAGCTTCTGTGTTGAACGGTCCACTATAATTGATAGAGCGCAGCGATTCCACAAATCCGAAATCCGCAATCTAAAATCCAAAATTATCACCAGTGATGTATTAAGTAATAGGCGGTTTCTTACCAGTGCAACACTAGTTTGAAAAGGAGCAACGAGTATGACTGATGTGAAGACGACGATGGATCTCTCTGAACTGTCGGCTATCTATGAAGCCCTCAACCGGGTGCAGGCGATAATCGAGTTCGAACTCGATGGGACGATAATCAACGCCAACGAAATTTTCCTGGCGATGTTCGGATACGACCTCAACGAGATCGTCGGCAAACACCACCGGATCTTCTGCGACCCCGGCTACGCGGAATCACCGGCGTACAGCGAATTTTGGCGCAAGCTCGGTCAAGGCGAGTACGATGCTGCCGAGTTCAAACGCCTGGCCAAGGACGGCGAGGAGATCTGGCTGCAGGCTTCCTACAACCCGGTCTTCGACAAGGAAGGCAATCCGGTCAAGGTCGTGAAATTCGCAACGGACGTCACCGCCTCCAAGCTGCAGACGGCCGAGTACGAAGGGAAGATCCAGGCCATTAACCGGGCCCAAGCCGTGATCGAGTTCAAGCTCGACGCAACGGTAATTACCGCCAACGAGAATTTCCTGCGCATCTTCGGCTATGGCCTCGAGGAGATCGCCGGCAAGCACCACCGGATGTTCTGCGACGACGGCTACGCGGAATCGCCGGAATATGCCGATTTCTGGCAGAAACTCGGTCGGGGCGAGTACGACGCGGGTGAGTTCAAGCGCATCCACAAGGATGGAACCCAGATCTGGCTGCAGGCCTCCTACAATCCCATCTTCGATATGGATGGCAGGCCTTTTAAGATCGTGAAATTCGCGGCGGACATCACCCAGGAGGTTGAGGCGCGCAGCCTTGCCCTGCTGGAGATGTCCACCCCGGTGACCAAGATCTGGGACGGTGTCCTGTTCGCGCCCATCGTCGGAATTGTCGACTCGAAACGCTGCCACGACATCATGAACAAAGCATTGTCAACCATCGTCGATCACCGCGCCCGCACGCTCATGCTGGACATCAGCGGCGTTGCCATGGTTGATACCGCAGTCGCAAACCACCTGATCAAGATCGCGAAAGCCGCCGTCCTGATGGGCTGCAAGACTATCATCTCGGGCATCTCGCCGGCTATCGCGCAGACCATCACCGAACTGGGTATCGATCTCGGCTCGATCCAAACAACCTCGACCATCGAATCCGCTCTCCGGGAGGCCGTTGCCGGGACTGAGCCGCATTAGCACCGAGTTACTTTTTTGCTTAAAATAAAGTCAAAAAAATGAACATTGAACGCCCAACACCACTCCGTGAAACGGCGGGGAAAGAAAATCCAATTCATGGGTGACTCCCATCCTGCGGATCGATTTCGGTTGCTGACACCTGAAACCCGACACCTGAACACTGTTGGTAGAATTTGCCATCTTCATCACCCCTCTGGCATGAAACAAAGCCGGGTCCTCTGGGATCGGTTCTTTACTTGTCAAACTCGCTCATAAAACTTTGAATACCATCGAGGTCAAAATCATCGGCCAAGCGGATTAATTCGTCACTGAAAGGCGTCATGGATGGCGTGGCGGACTTCAACTCTTCGGCAATGGACGCGATTTGCATGACATCACCCATATCGGCCGCCGCTCTGATTTTATCGGTTATTTCCTTTACCTGGTCTGCCGGAAATTCTGCCAGCCAATCCGCGGAGGCCTCATGGCTTTTTTCTTCAACCGGCGGCCCTAGCGTTTGGATGGCATCCAGGGCTTGATTGATGGCTGTTTCCAGTTGTGCAAATGTTAGGTTCAATTCCTGATCTGAGCCGGTCCCTGGATTCTGCCCTTTAACGAGCTTTTCCATTTCCACGGCCGCCGCCTGCAGATCGCCGGCTTCCAGATTGCCGGCCAAGCCTTTGATATTGTGCACCAGACTGTGGGCCTGATCAAAATCCCCCGCGGCCAATGCTTCATCGATCTGCCCGGCAACATCACCATAGTGGGACCCGAAATCAAGCAAAAGCTTGCGGTAAAGGCGCTGGTTGCCGCCCAGGCGCTTTAACCCGGCCTTGAGATCAAATCCCGGCAATGATTCCGGCAGACCGTCTTCTGGCGGCGAGGTAGGTTCCGGTTCCGGAATTGCATCAGGTGATGACGGTTTCCGGCCGTCGGCCCGCTCGTCTGCCGGCCCAATCCACTTCAGAAGCGTGGCGAACAGTTTGTCCGGATCGATGGGCTTGGTGACATGATCATCCATCCCCGCTTCCAAACTCTTCAGCTCATCCCCGGCCATGGCATGGGCGGTCATAGCAATGATCGGTGTTCGGTATTCGGTATTGGGGATTGGGTATTGGTTGGCCTCAGTTGAGGCTTGAATTCCGACTTTGCCTCGCCTGAGCTTGTCGAAGGCCACATTCCGACTTCCGACTTCTAGCTTCTGACCTCTGTCATCTGTCTTCTGTCCTCTGTCCTCTGTCTTCTGTCCTCTGCCCTCTGTCATCTGTCATCTGTTTTCCAACTTCCGCATTCCGACCTCCGACTTCCAAATTCCCACTTCCGCTTTCCCACTCCCGTATTTTCCTCGCAGCGGTGTGCCCATCCATCACCGGCATTTGAATATCCATCAGGATGGCGTCGTATCGATATTGCATGGCAGCGTCGAGGCCTTGCTGCCCGTCATTGGCCAGCGTGACATGCAGTCCGGCATTTTCAAGAATTTCCCGGGCCACCTGCTGGTTGATTTCATTGTCTTCCACCAACAGAATCTGGGCCCCGTGAAGATCCGCGAGATCTTCACTTTTTTCTCTTCTCGCCGGCGCCCGGGCGGTTTTGGCCTCGCCTTCGCCAAAAGCATGTATGATGGTGTCAAAAAGCACGGAAGAACTGATCGGTTTGATCAAAAAACCATCCAGCCCCATTTGTTCGGAGCGCTGCATGACTTCCTCGTTGCCGTAGGCCGACACCATGATGATGGCCGGTGTTTTGGTCAGAGTCTGGCGGTTTTTGATATGATCGGAGGCTTCGAGGCCATCCAGACCCGGCATCTTCCAGTCCATAACCACCAGATCAAAAGGCCGCTGCTGATCGGCTTGCTGAATTTCCTCCAATCCCGCCGTTCCCGACGCGGCCAGGGTGACGTCAAAGGAAAAAGCTTCGAGCGTATCCTGTAGAATCTTGCGGGAAGTGGCGTTGTCGTCGACGACCAGGACCTTCAGTCCCCTGAGATCCGGCGAGGGTTCCAAACGTTTTTTGATGGCTTGCTTGCCCAGGCCGAAATTGGCCGCGAAGCTGAAAGTGGTGCCCTGCCCGGGTTCGCTGTCCACCCAGATCTCGCCTCCCATCATTTCCACCAGGCGTTTGCTGATGGTCAGGCCCAGACCGGTGCCGCCGTATTTTCTTGTGGTCGACGTGTCGGCCTGGGAGAACGCCTGAAACAGTTTGTCCCGTTGATCTTTGTTCATGCCGATGCCTGTATCGCGCATCGAAAACTGGAGTCTGACCTGTTCATCCGAGTTTTCCAACACTTTAGTCCGCAGCACGATTTCGCCCTGCTCGGTAAATTTGACCGCGTTATTGCCGAGATTGACCAGGATTTGATTGAGCCGCAATGGATCTCCCACCAGAAAGTTGGGCACCCGGGCATCGAGATGGAACAAAACTTCGAGATTTTCCTTTTCCCGGGCCTTGACACTGATCACATTGGCCACATTGTCCAGGGTCTCGGACAGGTCGAACTCCACTGTTTCCATATCCAGCTTGCCGGCCTCGATTTTAGAGAAGTCCAGGATGTCGTTGATAATGCCCAGCAGTGAGTTGGCGGAAGTTTGAATTTTGTTCAGATAATCCCGCTGCTTGAAGGTCAGCTCGGTTTTCAGCGCCAGATGGGCCATGCCGATGACGGCGTTCATGGGGGTGCGGATCTCGTGGCTCATGTTGGCCAGAAAATCGCTTTTGGCCCGGGTGGCCTCTTCGGCCCGGCCCTTTTCCTCTTCCAGGTCCTCCATCATGTTGAGCATGGCCGATTGGGCTTCATCCAACTCGGCGATTCGTTCCTGCAGTTCATCCTCCATCTTTTTACGTTCGGTGATGTCTTCGGTCGTATTGATCACTTCCGTTGGGTCCGTGCCGGGCTCGGTTGGATTGAAGACCGACCTGACCACCATGGCGCTTTGGCCGCTGACCGAAAAATATTCACCCTCAAATTCGGTTTGCCTACCGGCCAGCGCGCCCAGCAGGGCAGTTCGCACTTCACTATTTCTAATTTCCTCCTTTAAATTCATTCCAATAATATTTTCACGGGTTGATCCCATGAGCTCGGCATGTCTGTCGTTGCAGTCAAGCACGGTGCCGTCTTTGCCGACATATAGGACGCCTAAGGGAGAATTATGGAAAATGGTGCGCAATTGAACGGCCCGCTCCTGCAGATATTTTATTGGGCCAATTTATTTTACATGGTTCGATTTTTTCAGCAAAGTCCGGCCGATTTTCTCGCTTTGCTTTGCACAGAATCTCGAAACAGATTTAGTTAAACAGTTAATTTGCTGTGA
>Ga0209678_1000236_pt1 | contig 21431 bp, 18 predicted proteins | sample WorMetilvaeELBA1_FD_187404 | JGI IMG/M metagenome (GOLD analysis project Ga0209678, IMG submission 187404) | Marine gutless worms symbiont microbial communities from Max Planck institute for Marine Microbiology, Germany - Olavius ilvae ELBA.1... ...
CTAAAATCTGAGATTGCAATGATTGACTCTGGTTAATTGAATTTTCAAAGAACCGGCTCGGATCGGACCCGTGGAGTGTTGCCTAAAAAAAATTGAAATTTTTTGCTTGACTTCTTCTTGGTGCTCTTCATTTAAAGCGAACCGCAGAACCGCAGAATATCGATATTCGATATTTATCCGCCTTTGGAGGATTCGCTTTTCAAAGTTTTTTTTCGATTAGACCGGCCGTTTGTTTGGGCCGGTGGCTGGGCTGACACCTGAAACCTGACACCTGAAACCTATTTATTGGCGTAATCCACCGCCCGGGTCTCCCGAATTACCGTCACTTTGATCTGGCCGGGGAATGTTAAGGATTCTTCAATTTTTTTCACCACGTCCCGGCTGAGAAAAATGGCTTCTTCATCAGAAATTTTATTGCTTTCCACAATTACCCGCAGCTCTCGCCCGGCTTGGATCGCGTAGGTATTGGCAACACCTTTGAAGGAGTTGGCAATGTTTTCAAGATCCTCCAGGCGTTTTATGTAATTTTCCAACAATTCCTTGCGGGCACCGGGCCGGGCTCCCGAGAGACCGTCAGCCGCCTGTACCAGCAAGGCATATACAGAATTCGGGGTAACATCCTCGTGATGGGCGGAAACGGCGTGCACGACTTTCGGGGATTCGCCGAATTTTTTAGCCAGCCGGGAGCCAATGACGGCATGCGGCCCTTCAACCTCGTGATCGACCGCTTTGCCGATATCGTGCAACAATCCCATTCTCCTTGCCATTTTCACATTTAATCCCAGCTCGGATGCCATAACGCCGGCCAAAAACCCCACTTCGACTGAGTGCTGTAAAACATTCTGCGCATAGCTGGTTCGAAATTTCAGGCGGCCGATATACTTGACCAATTCATTGTGTATACCATGTACTCCCAGATCGAAGGCGGCCTGTTCGCCGGCCTCCTTAATGGCCGTGTCGACTTCCTGCCCGACCTTTTTGACGACATCCTCAATGCGAGCCGGGTGAATTCTGCCGTCGGAAATCAATCTCATCAGCGACAGGCGTGCAACTTCACGCCGAACCGGATTAAAGCCGGACAGGATTACAGCTTCCGGCGTGTCGTCAATGATCAGATCAATTCCGGTGGCAGCCTCAAGCGCTCGAATATTGCGCCCTTCACGACCGATAATCCGGCCTTTCATCTCATCACTGGGCAATTGAACCACGGATACGGTCCTCTCAGCAACGAAGTCTCCGGCATATCTTTGGATGGCAGTCGCAAGAATTTTTTTAGCTTTTTTATCAGCCTGCTCCTTGGTTTCATTTTCGATTTTCTTGATAAATTTAGCCCCCTCGTAACGGGCCTCATTTTCCATGGCACGAATCAACAATTCCTTGGCCTGATCAGCCGTCAATCCGGAAATTTTCTCCAGCTGCCTTTTTTGCTCTTCAAGTAATTCGTTGTACTCCAGTTCTTTGCGCTCAAGCTTCCCCTCTCGTTTGGTCAGATGCCTTTCCTTGCGGCCCAACTCGCGATCGCGCCGCTCAAATTGATCAAGTTTACGATCAATATTCTCTTCCTTCTTCATCAGGCGGGCTTCTCTTTTTTTCAGCTCACCCCGGGTTTCTTTTGTTTCGGCATCGAATTCGCTTTTTAACTTAAATAGTCTGTCTTTCACCTCCAAATCAGCTTCTTTTAAGAGTGTCTCAGCCTTTTTTTTAGATTCTTCGACAAAGCGGGCAGCCTCCCCTTCAGCTGCCTTGACCTTCTGGGATGCAGCTCTGCTTCTTAACCAGTAGGCGATCAACAAACCGGCAACAAAACATAAGATGCCGATTAGAACACTGTAATTATTCATCATATTTCTCCCCGCGATTTAAAACCTGAAGTAGGCATGGATCCCCAAATCACTTACAATGATTGTCTAAGTCTAAATAAAGTTCCGTTATCCACTGCTTGCATCTCATTGTAAACTTTGGATTTTAGATTTCGGATTTTGGATCGTCGGTATCGCTTCGCTCTATCAATTAATAAAACAGACCGTTCGACACAGAAGCTCACAACAGGCAGAATACCTTGAATCCAAAATCCGCATTCCAAATTCTAAAATCTACGCATAAGTCATCTTCAATAGACAATATTGTCTCTAACGGGTTCTAATTAAAACAATCGCTATAAATCAAACTTAGTGGGGTTATCGGGGATAAGATAGTTGCAGGCGAACGCTGAGGGAAAGAAAGCCGAACGGATGCCGTCATCCAGTGAGAAAGGGGAAGGAAATACCCCCGCCAAAATGCCGTGTTGTCAGGTCTTTGAACCTATGGTTCAAAGTGGGCACCGTTTAGCTTCTTTAGGCTTTTCTGCGTTTTCAGAACATGCGCACCGAAACCAGGGAAGGCTCCCGTTTTCAAAGCTGTTGGGTCAAAGAATACTTCCAATCACGAACATGGCAGGGGCAACACCACCTGCTGCAATTTAGCTACCTTCACCTAAAAAATTTTCCCGGAAAGTCCACTGAAGGAATTGAATAATTTCGACCGGTATAGGCTGAAAAGAAGGTATTCGAAGAAATTAACAGATCACATATATCAGAATTCAATTCACAAAATAGAGATTATCACTTACTGCACGCTGTTTTCCAATGTATGAATCAAGTTTGCAGTCCGGTCCGTAACATCATGTAACAATTTGGAGTGATTCCTTTTCAATTCCAAATTTTCATTGGCAATATTTAGTGCAGCTAACATTAAGATTGTTAATTTTGACATATTTGATGATTGATTCGCCTGCTGATCTTCAATTCGATTTACCTCATTAACCAAAAGATCAGCCACCTCCTTTGCTTGGTTAACCTCAGAGTTGGCTTTAAACGTATGCGTCTTTCCAAAAAGCTCTATGGTGATAATTTCATCCAATACTTATTGAAGTCTACCTTCCCGGTGCCTATACCATGACGGCCGCTACTGTTGTCCTTTGGAAACTTCATCGAGCTTGACCAGCAAACCGTCGATTTTTGATCGTATCAAGGCTTTTTCCTCAGCGCAATTTCTTTCCGCCTCAACCTTACCTTGAATCTCCTCCTCTAAGCTTTCAATTTTGTCTTTTTGTTCTAAATTGGCTGCCTCCAAGGCATTGCAATTTTCGATTAGTCTTTCGACTCTTTGCTCAATTTGTTCAAACTGTTTCAATATGAATTCATTATCCAAAATGCTTACCCCATGTTAATTAAACTCAATATAATCTGTAATATATCAAAAAGTCAAGAAATAATCCGGCAGTGGGTTTTCATGGCCTTTTCCACCGTCATCAGATCCTGCCAGGTGTTGATACCCAGTATTTGCTGACAATCGGACCCGACCTTAACCCCCATATTCTTTTTTTCCTGATAGCCGATGGCCATGATATCCGTAAGATAGAGTTCGCCCTGGGCGTTTTGCGCCCGGACTTTAGGCAGCGCCTCCAATAAAAATGGTTTGGCAATGCAATAGATTCCCGTATTTATCAATTTAATTTGCTTCTGGGCGGCCGATGTATCAGCTTCTTCAATGATTGCAGAAATCTGAGATTTATCATCGAGCAAAATACGACCATAACCAAAAGGATTTTCCATTTCCACTGCCAGTAGCGAAACATCGCGCCCGGCATTCAGATGGTCCTCTAAAAGTCCACTTATCGTTTCCGGTTGGATTAGCGGTACATCGCCGTAAAGGATGATTACATGGCCACAATGCACGGGAATTTGCGGCAGGGCACACAATACCGCATGCCCGGTGCCGAGCTGATGCTCCTGGTAGGCGAAAAGCAGCTCGGCTGTGTCAGACAGGACCGCCCGGACTTTTTCAGCCTGGTTGCCGATAACCACGATGACATCATCTCCGGCAACCTGTCTTGCCGTATCAACGACATAGTTTATCATGGGTCGTCCTTGAATTTCGTGAAGCACCTTGGCTTTGGCTGATTTCATACGAGTGCCCATGCCGGCAGCCAGAATTATCACTGCAACGTCTTTTCTCATATAAACCTCAATAAATTTAATGATTAAATCTCACATTCAGATCAGAAATTCCAAATAACAAATCACAAATTACAAATAAATTCCAATGACCAAAATTCAAAAATCCAAACTTGACAGGATTGTAGACCGTCCATGGGTTCTATTTCCCCGGACAACGGTCCACACGAAGGGAAAGGGCTCGGGAAAGTAAATTTTTTCGACGAAACAATTTTGGTAATTGAATATTGTAATTTGAGATTTATTTGTAATTTGGTGCTTGAGATTTGTAATTTTCATTGCTCAAACACCATTTGTACGTCCACTTGCCCAGGCAGACCCCAAAAAAGTATCTGCTGAATGTATAAAAAAGAAAAAGGGTAAACCAGCAAGCTGGTTCACCCTATATTATATACAAATTGTGCGACTGATGCAAACGGCCAATGGGCCCGATTTCAGCTAGGACAGGCCGGCTATTCTGATGCGCACCATGGCCCGGTCAAGTGCCGCTTTGGCCCGGGCAATATCGATCTTTTCCTTGGCTCGATCGTCGCTCAACCGCTTTTCCGCCCGCTCGACGGCCGCTTTGGCCCGATCAACATCGATATCTTCCATTTTTTCAGATGATTCCGCCAAAACCGTTACTTTATCCGGCAGCGCTTCAGCAAACCCGCCGCTGACAAATACGAATTGATCCTTGCCGTCTTCATCCCGGTAATGGATGGCCCCGGTATTTAATGAAGTCATAAACGGCGTGTGACCGGAAAGTATACCGAATTCTCCCATGGCACCGGGCGCCATAACGATTTGAGCCAGATCGTCGACAACCTGCTTCTCCGGAGTAACAACTTCTAATCTAATATTATCAGCCATATCTATTCCTTAAAGATTCCCTAAATGTTAAGAAATCCTGCGACCTTGATTACTCGGCAGCCAAGCTTTTGGCTTTCTCAAGTACGTCTTCAATGCCTCCCACCATATGAAATGCCTGCTCGGGAAGGTCATCGTGTTTGCCTTCAATTATTTCCTTAAATCCCCGAATGTTATCTTCGATCTTGACATAAGCGCCCGGGGTGTTGGTAAACACTTCGGCGACATGAAACGGCTGTGACAAAAATCTTTCGAGCTTCCTGGCCCGGGCCACGGTGATCTTATCCTCATCGGCAAGTTCATCGATTCCCAGAATGGCAATAATATCCTGCAGCTCGGTGTATTTTTGCAGAATTTGCTGCACCTGGCGCGCGACCTCGTAATGCTCGTCACCGATATAGGCGGCATCAAGAATTCTTGACGTTGAATCAAGCGGATCCACCGACGGATAAATCCCTTTCTCAACCAGTTTTCGTGACAGGACCACGGTTCCGTCAAGATGGGCAAATGTAGTGGCAGGCGCGGGGTCCGTTAAGTCGTCCGCCGGCACGTACACACACTGGACCGCAGTAATCGACCCCTTATCGGTGGATGTGATGCGCTCCTGAAGTTCACCCAGATCAACCGCCAGGGTCGGTTGGTAACCAACGGCCGAAGGCATCCGTCCCAGAAGTGCTGAAACTTCGGAACCGGCCTGGGTAAAGCGAAAGATGTTGTCGATGAAGATCAGCACATCCTGCCCTTCTTGATCACGAAAATATTCAGCTGCGGTCAGCGCTGAAAGGGCCACCCGCGCTCTCGCTCCGGGTGGTTCGGTCATCTGCCCGTAAATCAGAGCCGCTTTGGGAAGCACGCCGGCCTCTTTCATCTCATGATAAAGGTCATTGCCTTCACGGGTCCGTTCACCGACGCCCGCAAATACCGAAATACCGCCGTGCTGCAGTGCGATATTATTAACCATTTCCATCATGATGACGGTTTTGCCGACACCGGCGCCGCCAAAGAGGCCCATTTTTCCGCCGCGCGGAAATGGAACCAGTAAATCGATAACTTTAATCCCGGTTTCAAGAACACGGACAGTGGTATCCTGCTCGGTAAACTTGGGCGCTTCACGATGAATCGGCAGCGTTTTCTCCTGGCTGACCGGCCCCAAGCCATCCACCGGTCGACCGACCACGTTCAGCACGCGCCCGAGGCCGGCTTCGCCCACCGGCATCATAATCGGTTTGCCGGTATCTTTGGCTTGCTGGCCTCTGGTCAAACCATCGGTAACGTCCATTGCAATGGTTCTGACAACATTATCACCCAGATGCTGTGCTACCTCAACTACCAGGTTGTCCTCTTCGTCGTTTATGGCGGGATTGCTGATCGTAAGAGCCGTATAAATAGTGGGCAAGTTGCCTTGCTCAAACTCGACGTCAACAACAGGCCCCATAACCTGCGTGATGGTTCCGATATTCTCTCCCATTTAAAGACCTCCAAATTGGTTATTTGTTATTCGTTATTTGTTATTCGTTTTGGACTTATCATCTCTAACGGGTATAAGACCGATTAACCAATAACAATTAACTACTAACTATTAGCTATCCTTTCAGCGCTTCGGCGCCACCGACGATATCCATCAATTCTGCCGTAATGGCCGCCTGACGGGCTTTATTGAATAATAAAGTCAAATTCTCGATAAAATCATTGCATGCCTTGGTGGCGTTGTCCATGGCAGCCATCCGCGCGGCATGCTCACTGGTGGACGTTTCCAGCAATGCACTATGCAACTGTACGTGGACACTTTGCGGAAGCAATTCCCCCAAAAGACTTTCAGGGGAAGGTTCACAAATATGCTCGGCCAGGTACTCTCCGCTGTCATCTTGGGTTGTATCCCCGGCGGTTTCGATCGGTGGAATCGGAAGGAGCTGTTTAACCGTGGGGACCTGTTTTCCCATGCTGATAAACTCGGAGAAAATGACATAGACCTCATCGTAGTGGCCATTTAAGTATCCGTCCACCAACTTGCGGCCGGCCGTAGCGGAAACATTGAAGCTAAAGGTGGTGCCGACAACACCGATGTGCTCGTCGTCAATGTCAAATTTCTCCTTGCGGGTCCAGTCCCGTCCCCTGCGGCCGAAATTGGTAAATGAAATCTGCCGGTCACCGCCGGCGTGTTCCTTGACAAATGCACTGGCCTTATCAATCAAATTGACATTAAAGCCGCCGCACAGCCCGCGGTCGGAAGTGCACAATATCAAATGAATTTTTTTGACTTCTTCGCGCGGCACGAGCAGTGGGCTGGCCTCAGCACCGGATTTTTCAGCCAGGCTGCCCAACACCTCGGAAAATTTGGCGGCATATGGACGAAAATTTTGCATATTCGCCTGAGCACCACGCAATCTCGATGTGGCAACCATGTTCATTGCTCTGGTGATCTGCTTGGTTTTCTTAACCGCGGCAATTTTATTCTGGACATCTTTTAAGCTTGGCATATGAACCTCAAATAATTAGTTCTGCATTGTCACATTCTTAGAGAAAATATTAACGTATAACCAATAACTATTTGATCGTATCTTTGAACTCGTCGCCATAAGCATTTAAAGCCTCGGCCATCAATTTATCCAGATCGTCGGAGATTTCTTCCTTCTCCTTGAGTTCGGAAAAAATTTGCGGATACCGGTCTTCAACAAAGGAATACAGACCTGCCTCAAATTTTGCCAGAACGTCGACCGGGTAGTCATCGAGATATCCCTTGGTTCCGGCATAGAGAATGGTAACCTGTTTTTCCATGGGCAATGGCTGATACTGAGGTTGTTTCAGAATTTCCACCAGGCGGGCACCACGCGTCAGCTGTCGCTGGGTGGCGGCGTCCAGGTCGCTGCCGAAAGCAGCGAAGGCCTCCAGTTCTCTAAATTGGGCCAAGTCCAGACGCAGTGTACCGGCTACCTGCTTCATGGCTTTTACCTGGGCAGCACCGCCAACCCGGGACACTGATAGCCCAACGTTAATTGAAGGTCTGACCCCGGCAAAAAACAATCCCGGTTCCAAATATATCTGGCCATCGGTGATTGAGATAACGTTGGTCGGAATGTAGGCGGACACGTCACCGGCCTGGGTTTCGATAATCGGCAGGGCGGTCAGTGATCCTGCGCCAAGCTCGTCATTTAATTTGGCAGCTCGTTCCAGCAGACGTGAGTGGTTGTAAAAAATATCGCCCGGATATGCTTCGCGGCCCGGCGGTCTTCGCAGCAGGAGGGATACTTGCCGGTATGCGGCCGCCTGCTTCGAAAGATCGTCGTAGATAATCAGTGCATGCTGGCCTTTATCGCGAAAATATTCTCCCATGGCGCAGCCCGAATAAGGTGCGATAAACTGCAGGGTCGCCGGATCGCTGGCACAGGCCGACACGATGGTGGTGTATTCCATGGCGCCGTGTTTTTCAAGCACGGCATGAACCTGGGCCACCGTGGATTTTTTCTGTCCGCAGGCCACGTATATGCAGTAGACATCCGTTTCCTTCTGGGCCAAAATAGCATCAATGGCGCAGGCCGTTTTCCCGATCTGGCGGTCACCGATAATCAATTCCCGCTGTCCCTTACCAACCGGGGTCATGGCGTCAACGGCCTTTAAACCGGTATAACAGGGCTCATGCACACCCTTACGGGCGATAACGCCCGGAGCGACCATTTCAACCCGGCTGGATTCCTTGGAGTCGATCGGACCCTTACCGTCCAGCGGTTCGCCCACCGCCGAGACAACACGGCCGAGCACTGCCTCACCCACCGGCACCTGGGCAATATTACCGGTCCGTTTGACCATATCGCCTTCTTTAATATGGATATCTTCGCCCATAATGGCGATACCCACATTGTCTTCTTCTAGATTCAACACCAGGCCCAGGACGCCGCCGGGAAACTCAACGAGTTCCAGGGCCATGACTTTCTCCAGGCCGTATGCACGGGCGATACCGTCACCAACCGATAAGACGACACCGGTTTCGCTCAATTCAATTTTTTTGTCGTAGTCCGTAATTTGTTCTTTAATAATCTGGCTAATTTCTTCTGCTCTTAATTCCATTAGACACCCTCACCCCTTTTTAATGATTCCCTCATATTGAGTAATTGTGTTTTAATACTCCCATCCAGGACAAGATCGCCTATGCGAGTAACGATCCCGCCAATGAGACCTGGATCTTGTTCAACATCCAGAATAATATCTTTGCCTGTCTTTTCAGACAGGGTGGCACGAATTTTTTCAACAGTTTCGGATGAAAGCTCGGTAGCCGAAACTAAGCTGGCCCGTGAAATGCCCTTTAATTCATCAGCCAGCTTTTGGTAAAGATCGTTGATGCTGTTTAGATTGATCAATCGCCCTTTATCAAAAAGAAGGGTTAAAAAGGCCTTCATGATCCCGGAGAATTCCATTTTCTCTAAAACAGATTCCAGGACTTTTTTACGCCCGTCGGCATTATAAAGCGGATTGTTGATCGCCTGTTCGAGAGCTTTTTCACGCTCAACCAGATCACTGAATCCTGCCAATTCATCACGATAGGTCTCAGTATTGCCGTCCTCTTTCCCGATCAATAATAGAGCCTTGGCATAACGCCTTGCAATTACCAGATTTTTCATCATGCCACCACCTTCTTCAGATACTCATCAACGATGCGGTCCTGATCATCTTCCGAAATTTTATTTTTTAATATCCCCTCGGCCTTTTCCAGCGAGGACTCGAAAATCTCATTCTGCAACTGTAATTTTGCCTGCTCGAATTCATGCTGGATATTGCGCCGGGCCTGGGCTTTGAGTTTTTCAGCAGAAGATTGCGCCTCATTCAATATTCTTTCCTTGGCCTCGTTTCCCTGCTTGATGTATTCCTCGATGATCGTTTCAGCCTCTTTTTCCAGCTCGGCCAATTTCTCGTTATATTCGGCCAGCTTTTTCTCAGCTGCGTCTTTGCGCACTTCCAGGTCTTCCAACTCGTCTTTAATGTCTTTGATGCGGGAGCTGAGCGCCTGGGTTAACGGCTTGCGCAATAAATATACCAGCGCAAGGGCCAGTACCGCAAAGTTCATTACGCGAAAAGTGTCCGTCCAAACCCATCCCTTGGATCCACCTTCGCCGGAGGCAGCCAGGGCCGTTGAGATTGAAACAACACCTAACACCAGCACCAGAAAAATGAGAAATCCTAGAAATTTCCCGGCCCGACGTGGTCGGCCAGCACCGTAACTTTTCATTAAACAGCCCTCCCCAAGATCTTTTGACATATTTGGCTGGCAAAACTATCTACTTCTTTTTGGAGACTTTCCCTGGCAACCTTAGCTTCATTTTTGATTTGATCTCGAATTTCAGCCAACTCGGCCTGGGCCTCGCTGTTAATATCCGCAATGATCTTTTTTTCCTCTTCAGAGGCCTGCTGCACCAGGGCTTCTTTTTCCTTGAATCCCTTGGTCCGCGCTTCTTTTAGACCGGCGGAAAACGCCTCGTCTTTTTCAAGGGCATCCTTATCGGAGGTTTCAATAGAAAGTTCAAGCCCGCTTATCTTTTCTTTGCGCTGGGCCAATATCTTGCGGATAGGCCGGTACAGCAGAATGTTCAACACCCATATCAGGAAAATAAAATTGAAGATTTGAATAAGCACCGAACTGTCGGGGACAACCACCACGCCGCCGCCGCCCGATTCATCGGACGCGCCGATTGCGGATTGGGGCAGGACAATACAAATCAGAAAAAATGACAAAAGGAAGATCGGAAAACCTTTCCGGCATATACCAGAAAACCTCATAAATAGAACCTCCATCAGCAATTTTCAAGCAATCTTGTTATTATTTTTCAGATTTTATTAACTCGGACAATTCTCAACCCGGATCCGCCATGCCGGCAAGCTGAAGTAACAATTCACCAAAGCACGAAATAACGAAACACGAAAATTGGCCAAATGAATTTTCGTGTTTTCTCCGCTGCAGGCGGTGTTTGCCTGATCAATCCGCCACAGGCGGACTATAAAGTACAGAAAAAACACTATATGGTTCCGAAGAACGCAAGTATAGCTGCGGCGGGGTATACCATCAGCCGCGATTAATTGTCAAAGGTTTTTTGAAAAATTTTCCGGATTGGATGCCAAAAATGGATGGTAAGGTAAGTAGTCTGGATTGTTACAGAAATATCATTGCTATGAACTGCCGGCAGCCCTGATTAGGGTTGGCGGAAGACGGTTGCAGGTAACTGACGGCTGGGTGCTGGATGCTGGGTGCTGGATGCTGGATGCTGGATGCTGGATGCTGGATGTTGGATGCTGGATGCTCGATGCGGGATGCTGGATGGCGGGCTGGGTAAACTTTAAATTCAAGCCGATTGCTTCAAAAAGCGGCGATAGAGAATGTCATTCCAGTTTTAGCGGATTTCTGTTCGTTAGCTCTTTGTTTCGACCGGCTCGGGTGCCAACTACCTTCGGTCAACCAACTTCTATTCTGCGCTCTGTAAGATAAGCTTTTCAACTTAATCAACCCATCAATTCAAACAACATTTTATTCCAGCCACCCATATCGAGCATCCGGTATCGAGCATCCAGCATCCAGTACCCAGCACCGTTAATTACTTTTCAGCTCCGTAAGGACCGGCTTTTCCTTGGGATCGGTCGTCGAAGGTTGACCCTCGGGATCGGAAGGCACAGGTTGTTTCTTGGAAAAAAAAGATGATTTATCGGCCGACTTGGCCGACGCTTTCATCACACAGCTGCCGTTAAAAATACCACCCGGTTCAATGGAAATTACAGGGGCTTGAATATCGCCGCTTACACGCCCCGGGGGATACACTTCGATACGCTCTTTGGCTTCGACTTTGCCCTTGACATCCCCCATGACGACCGCCACATTGACATGAAGTTCAGCATCGACGTCTGCTTTTTCACCGACGACTATCGTCCCGTCGCTGCTGACGATTTTGCCTTTCACCTGGCCGTCCACTCGGATGGTGCCCTTAAATTCGATGTTTCCATCAATGCAAGCATCTGCACCGATAAAAGTTGATATTCGATCCGTCTTTTTTTCTTTTTTCATAGGTCCTGTCTATCCTCTCCGGGCGTTTAAAATGATTATTGAATGCTTGCGGTATTATATCATTTTAATCTCATTACTCTTATAATGCAAAAATTTACTAAAATTGTGACCAACTGGTTCACTGTGGAATCGCTCAAATTGAAAAACTATAATAGACAGAATGCCATAATTAGTCATTAGTCATTCGTCATTCCAATAAGCTACTCAATCATAAACCGCCGCATACTTATATTCATCAACAATCCGATACCGATTGCCGTCGTAATTACCGATGATCCGCCATAGCTGATAAACGGCAAGGGTACACCAACCACCGGCATCAACCCCATGGTCATTGCAATATTGATAATGACCTGCCAAAAAAACATGGACGTAATACCCACCGCCATTATGGTTCCGATAGGCTCCCGGCATCCTTGGGCGATGTTGAGTCCCCAGAATATCAGCATCAGAAACAACAGAACCACGGCAACCGAACCGATGAATCCCCATTCTTCCGCCAAAACCGAAAATATGAAATCAGTGTGTTCTTCCGGCAGAAAGGACAGGGCATTTTGCGTTCCTTTTAAAAATCCTTTGCCGGTAATCATGCCCGAACCAATGGCAATTTTTGATTGAATAATATGATATCCGGCACCCAGTGGGTCCCGATTTGGATCAAGAAGCGTGAGGATCCGCCGCTGCTGGTACTCTTTAAGGAGGAAAAACCAAACCATCGGAATAACTGCTGCACAGGACACCATCAGGTAAATTAGAGATCGCCTTTCAATTTTAACAAACAAGGTAATCGAGCCGGCAATCAATGCCACCAATCCGGCTGTACCCAGATCCGGCTGTTTTGCAATCAGCACAAAAGGAATCAGTGTCAGGATAAAAGGCCGATAAAGCTCTCGCAGTGTAAATCCCCTGGTGTTCGCATCCTTGGAATAATACCGGGCAAGCACAATCATAATGGAGATTTTAGCCAGTTCCGATGGCTGTATGGATATGGGTCCCAGGATCAGCCAGCGCCTCGATCCGCCGGCCGACTTGCCGAAAAACAACACGTAAATCAGCATCAGGATGCACCCGATGTAAAAAACCTGGCCCCACCGATCGAACAATTTATAGTTAATCGAAAACGAGGTCACCATGGCAACCAGAGCTGCCGAAAACCAGATAAGCTGCTTATAAAATATAATTTTTTGCGGCTGGGGGGTCTCAGCGGTCACCGCACTGAAAAGGGTAACCAGGCCGCAGGATGCGATTACAACGGCCAAGGCCAATAGTCCCCAGTCAAAATATTGCAGCAGTCTTCGGTCAAACATCTTCGTTGCACTCCAATTGAGGGATTAAGGGATTCGGGAATTCAGGAATTAGGGACACAACCGTGGTTATGGGCTCGCCCCTTTTTCAATTCCTAAATTCCCAACCCGGCGAAGCCGGAATTGAAGATTGAAAATTGAAAATTGAAGATTTATGGTATCGCTTCGCTCTGTCTCTTTAATTGAAATCGATAGAATTGCTCATATTTTCAATCTAGCTATGACATAAATCCTGCGCAAACATGATTTGATTTCAATAAATAGACACTAAATCCCTAAATCCCTCAATCCCTAAATTCCTGAATTCCTCAATCCCTCAATCCCTAAACCCCTAAATCCCTCAATCCCTAAATTCCTGAATTCCTAAATTCTGTTATCCCTGATTGCCCTTAGCGTCGCTATCGGCTTCATTGGCCGCCTTTTGGATCGGCCAGTCTTTTCGCAGATAGGTTTTGATCATCTCCCGGGCAATCGGAGCCGCAGCCCCGGACCCGTGTTCACCATGTTCGATTATTACGGCAATGGCGATTTGGGGTGTATCCGAGGGCGCGAAGGCCACGAACCAGGCATGGGGCCTTAAATGGGCCGGCCGCTCAACATCGAACCGATAATCATCCTTTTTACGGCTGACGACCTGGGAGGTGCCGGTCTTCCCGCTGATTTCGATATCAACCAGGCGGCTGCCGCGGGCAGTTCCACGCTTGCCGTTGACGACTTCCCATAACCCTTTGCGAACCAATTCAAGGGCCTGCTCATTGAGGGGTATTTTTCCTAGAACCTGCGGCTCGTTCTGATATACCAGACGCCCATCGGCCATTTTTATCGAATCCAGGATGATGGGCTTGTAGCGTGTCCCTCCATTGGCAATCGCTGCCGTCATGCTCGCCATTTGCAGGGGAGTCGCCAGATTAAATCCCTGTCCGATGGCAACCGACAGGGTTTCCCCCTTCTGCCACACAATCCCGGTACGTTTCTTTTTCCAGGCGGCAGTCGGTATCAACCCTTTGGCCTCCTTATCCAATCTGATGCCGGTCGACGAGCCCAAACCGGCGGCCTTGGCATACCAGGCCAATCGATCCACCCCCAGCATATCTCCCACCTGGTAAAAAAAGACATCGCAGGATTCGGCTATCGCCTTGACGACTTTCACCCGGCCGTGACCGCCTTTTTCCCAGCACCGGTAAACACGGTTGCCGAAGCGGTAAGATCCGGGACAATAAACTTCCGTATTTTCATCGATTACCCCCTCAACCAGACCGGCTATGGCGGTTATTATCTTATAAGTTGATCCCGGGGGATACTCGCCTTGGATAGCTTTGTTTTCCATGGGCCGGAAAGGGTTGGAAATTAATGAATCCCACTGTTCATGCGACATGCCGTCTACAAAATAGCTCTGATCAAAAGACGGACTGCTGGCCAGTGCCAGGATCCGACCGGATGCCGGATCCACGGCGACCGCAGCACCGGCGACACCGTTTAAAAGAGATTCAGCCTTTTTTTGTAGTTTAAAATCAAGAGTTAGATGAATATTATGCCCTGGTTTGGCTGGCACGGTTTTTAAAACCCGCACCACCCGGCCATTGGCATTGACCTCGACCTGGCGCCCGCCACGCTCCCCTTGCAGAAAACTTTCAAATGCCTTTTCCGCCCCGAACTTGCCGATTAAATCACCGCGACGCAGTCCCGGAAATTTTCCTCCGGACAGCTCCCCGGGGCTAATCTCACTGAGATATCCGATCAGGTGCACGGCATCCTTTATATTAAGATAATGTCGTCGCAGCTTTACGTTGACCGTGATTCCGGGGAGGTCATATTTATGGGCCTCAACTAAAGCCAAGGCGTTGCGACCGATATCCTGTTTGATAACAATCGGTTTATAGGCCGATACGCCTTTGCTGTTGGATAGCTTTAACTGAAGCGTCTCGGGAGCAACATCGATGTACTGGGCAAGTTTGTTGATGGTGGCCTTAACCGGACGGGCGTCTTTTAAAGTGATAGCCACATCAAAGGAGGGCCGGTTTTCCGCCAGTACATCGCCATTGCGATCATAGATCAATCCGCGGGGGGGATCGATGCTCTGAAGTCTGATCCGATTGTTTAATGAAAGCAGCCGGTATTCATCGCCCCGGATGACCTGCAGGAAAATAAGCCTCAGCAAGAGAACCGCGAACGCTGCAACCACGCATACCATAACCCCTGTAATGCGCTGACGATACCACTCGGCATCTGCAGTTTTTAAGTATTTATCGGACATGATAAAAAAATGAATATTGAATAATGTCTAATGAATAATTACTCATTATACATTAGCGACTCAGCTGTCTGCCCTCCGGGCATAAATCGCCTTGAAGCCGGTCTCCAGTCGATCAAGGACGTCTCTGATGACAATCAATAATATGGGGCCGGTCCAGAAGGCCCATAGTACCTGAATGGCGACAGTTTTGGCGGCGTTGCCGGCCATTTGCTTGTCGGGTCCCAAAATAGTCAGCGTCCCTAAAAATATTAGATTCTCAATAAGCACCCCGGCTGCCACGATCAGAGTCATTATAATCAGACGGTTTGCGACCTGCAGCAATTTGGTAATCCCTTTTACACCGATAAAGAGCCAGAAATAGGCCGTAAGATATAGCCCGAATGGACTCCCGGAAAGATTGTCCATAATAATGCCCAGAAAGAAAACAAAGGGCAAACTCTCGCGAACCGGACGATAAAGCCCTAAAAAGACGATGAAGGGTATCAAAAGGTCGTAAAAACTGTCCAGCAAAGGCAGATAGGGCAGTACCGTGGTCTGAAGGATCACCAGAAAAAGGCTGGCACTGATATTAAAAAAATAAGTCATTTGCGGCCCGCAATATTATGCTTTTGAACATTCAGGACCACCAATACTTCTTCCAGCGTCTCGAAATCCACAAACGGCGTGATAAATACCTCATGGAAAATATCGGCTTCATGATCAATTATTTCCGATACCAGGCCGATCCGCAGACCTTTGGGATATATGCCGTCTAAACCGGATGACAGAACAACGTCACCGACCCTGACATCATTCTTGCGCAGGACATAGGCCAGGTTTAACCGATCCGTTGATTCGCCTTTGAGAACGCCTCTGGCTCTAGTCCTTTGAACCAGGGCATCCACGGCACTGTTGCGATCAATGATCAGCATAACTTTGGAATAGTGGTTGGCGACTTCAATCACCTGTCCGGCAATTCCTTGGGGCATGACCACCGGCAATCCTTTGGTTAATCCGTCGGATTTGCCTTTATCAATAATAACGGTTTTAAACCAGGTAGAGGGATCCTTGGCGATAACTTCGGCCGCGACGACCAGTTCGGTAATGTTTTTTTGAAAGTCGAGTAAATTGCGCAGGCGGACATTGGCCAGATCGGTCTCCTGCCAGAGGTTGCTTTTTTCAGCTGCCCGATTTAACTCATTTATCAGGATATGGTTTTGTTTGGAAATCGTAACCAGCGCAAAATAATGACGCCAGATGTCTTTGGTGAATCGAATGGTGCGGGTAACCAACTCCTGGAAAGGGGCAATAAACGAAATGGCAACTCGCTCAAGACCAAAGGTCGTATAGCGTCTGCTGTTGACTGAGAGGACAATTATGTTGACGGCTATCAAAACGATGACGCCAACGATGAGCACCATTTTCTTGGAGAACATAGATCTGCTTCACCACGCCCAGCCCACCCTGCAGCCGGAGAGCATATTCTAGTACCGGAACGCAAAATTTAAATTTTCAATCTAAATTAAAAAAATTAAATGACCATGATACCAGCCTCTTGGCGTTCAGGTAGAGCGCGAATTTGCGTCAGCCCTTCAGCAGCGGTCAAGCCGCGGGCCTTTATAATCTAATTAATGTACAGATATCGTAACTTACTTTTAAAATGAGGCAACTTTTTTGGACACGATTTAGGTCAATTTGCGAAAAATTGAGGGATTTAGGATTTGAGGGATTGGGGGATTAAAGGATAAAATCAATAAATTAAAAAAGATAGAATTCCTTCAATTCCTAAATTCCTAAATCCCTGAATCCCTAAATTGAACCCGTGTCCAATTTTTATGCAATTCCTTTACGTACAAAGGTTCACAGTCATTTTTTCAAACGAATTTCCGAGGTCTGAATGTACGTGTAAAAGTCAGGTAATAACCACTTCTCGCAGAATATCAAGATTATCCAGCGCCTTGCCGGATCCCAGCGCCACCGTGGACAGAGGATCTTCGGTGACGGTGATCGGGAGGCTGGTTTCCTCTCGAATCAGGCGGTCCAGGTTTTTAAGAAGGGCTCCGCCACCGGTCAGGACAATCCCCCGGTCGACAATGTCAGCGGACAATTCCGGCGGGGTCTGTTCCAGAGCAATTTTGACCGTTTCAACGATGGCATCGATTTGTTCGGAAATGGCGATTCGAATCTCCTCCGAATCAATGGACAATATTTTGGGAATACCCGAGGCCAGATCACGGCCTTTGACTTCTATGGTTTCCAAATTCTGCGGATCCGGGTAGGCATTGCCGATGGTTGTTTTGATGATCTCGGCCGTTCGCTCACCGATCAACAGGTTATATTTGCGTTTGATGTATTGAATAATCGCCGAATCCATTTTATCTCCGGCAACTCGCACGGAACGGCTGTAGACAATGCCTTTTAACGAGATAACGGCCACCTCAGTCGTGCCGCCGCCGATATCGACCACCATGTTACAAGTCGGTTCCGTGATGGGCAGGCCCGCGCCGATGGCCGCGGCCATGGGTTCTTCGATCAGAAATACTTCCCGAGCACCGGCGGACTCCGCTGATTCCCGGACAGCGCGCTTTTCAACCTGCGTAATTCCAGACGGAACTGCGACAATTATCCGGGGTCTGACAAATGTTCGTCGATTATGAACCTTATGGATGAAATGTCTGAGCATGGCCTCGGTCACTTCGAAATCTGCGATAACCCCATCGCGCATCGGTCGAATCGCCAAAATATTTCCAGGAGTTCTACCCAGCATGTTTTTGGCCTCGAGGCCAACGGCCAGCACGCGGTTCTTCGAACGGTTGCCGGTACTGACTGCAACAACGGATGGTTCACCCAAAACGATCCCCTTGCCTTTTACGTATACCAGCGTGTTGGCCGTACCCAGATCAATGGCTAGATCGTTGGAAAATACACCTAAGATACCGTCTAAAAAAAGATTCATAATACCTCATTATGACGCACGTGGCTGTGCTATTTTGTATAGTGCTTGATTACATCTCCAGCCATTATCGATGAGACTGAACTCGGTTGTTCGGCTTCAATTTTCTGCTGGGATACGAATAAACACTGTGGTGACGTAAGTTTGGTTCGCTGGAAGCTAATCTTTCGTAAGTTTGGAAAAAAAATTTAGGACCATGAAAAGACAGAACCAATGAAAAATATAATAGATAAATATCAATAAATTACTATCAAACGTATCATATCATTACAAGAAAAAATAATCACCAAAAAAATGATACGGCTGAAAAAAAGACTTTTAATAAGGAATTGGGAAGTCGGAATGCGGCCTTCGACGAGCTCAGGCGAGACAAAGTCGGAAAAAATAACTATAGCGCTATGCTCTAGCTTTTTGGGGGAATTTACTTAGAGACGTCAGCTCAAAAGCGATTTCAGGGGACCCCCAACTTCTGTCTTCCGTCATCTGTCCTCTGCCCTCTGACCTCTGTCCTCTGTCATCTGTCCTCTATCTTCCGTCATCTGTCTTCTATCATCCGTCCTCTGTCCTCTGCCTTCTGTCTTCCGTCATCTGTCTTCTGTCATCTGTCATCTACCTTCTGTCTTCCGTCATCTGTCTTCTGTCATCTGTCCTCTGCCCTCTGACCTCCGACCTCTGTCCTCTGTCCTCCGACCTCTGTCCTCTGACCTCTGTCATCTGTCCTCTGCCCTCTATCTTCCGTCATCTGTCTTCTATCATCCGTCCTCTGTCCTCTGCCTTCTGTCTTCCGTCATCTGTCTTCTGTCATCTGTCCTCTACCTTCTGTCTTCCGTCATCTGTCTTCTGTCATCTGTCCTCTGCCCTCTGACCTCCGCCCTCTGCCCTCTGCCCTCTGCCCTCTGCCCTCAGTCCTCAGTCCTCTGCCCTCTGCCCTCTGCCCTCAGTCCTCAGTCCTCTGCCCTCTGCCCTCTGACCTCCGACTTCTGCCCTCTGACCTCCGCCCTCTGCCCTCTGCCCTCTGCCCTCTGCCCTCAGTCCTCTGCCCTCTGCCCTCTGCCCTCTGCCCTCTGTCCTCTGTCTTCAACGTTGCCGGCCAATGATATTGCAAAGAATGATTATCCGCATCCAGAGTCGCTTCAATGCCGAATGGCAGCGTTTGGTTATGATACCCGTGGCCGGCTTCCAGCCCGGCCAAGATGGGAAACGATGCTTCCCTAAAGGTATCTGCTACGATCTCGTGAATGTCTTTCAGGGAACCACATTTTTCAAAATATCCCAGTGCAATTCCGGCCACATTTTCAAAACAACCCGCCAGTTTCATATGGGTCAGCATCCGATCAATCCGGTAGGGTGCCTCTGCTCGATCTTCGATAAACAGAAGCTTATCGTCAAAGTCAGGCGCATAAGGGGTGCCGACCAAGTGGCACAGGGTTGTTAAATTACCGCCGCAGACAGTCCCTGAAGCGGCACCCGGTTTGATTGTTGTCCCCCGGTCGGCCTTAATTTCAATATTGGCATCCGAACCAACTGCGTGCATCAATATATTCCGGGTATCCGCCGGGGCATCCGCCAGGGTTGAAACCATGGGCCCGTGAAAGGTTACCATCCTGCTGCGATCGGTCAATACATTTAGAAGAACGGTGATGTCACTAAAACCGATGAATACTTTTGGATTTTCGCCGATCGCCTGATAATCCAGCAGGGGCAGGATTCGGATGGATCCATACCCTCCCCGGGCACAAATGATGGCATCAATGCGTTTATCCGCAAAAAGTCGATTGATAAAACGCGCCCGATGTCGATCGGAGCCCGCGAGATATTTCTTGGCATCAAGCAATCCCGGCGGTGTATAAACCTCATAACCCAATTCTTGCAAGATTTGGATGCCCCGCCCAAAGGAGGCCCGGTCAAACGGACCGGCCGGCGCGACAACTCCAATCGTATCACCCGGCCTGAGACGGGCTGGAATTTTAATTTTTTCAAGTTTTACATGCATTAAATTGTCTTATCCTTTCTTGACAGACATCAATCAACATGGTAGTAAATACTTTTTGTGTCGGGGCGTAGCGCAGTCTGGTAGCGCACTTGAATGGGGTTCAAGGGGTCGGAGGTTCAAATCCTCTCGCCCCGACCAAAATCTATTACTGATCGGGTCGGCAATGCTGGTGAATAGGCCCGCCATACAGAATCAAATCCAATTGGGGCTGATGTTCAAGCCCCATTTTTATTTTGTCGCAGAAAACCTGGTCCTCTGGGCCAGTCGACGATCCCGTGTTTCTTTACGGGGGTCAGAGACAATCGGCTATGCCGTGAATCCTGCTGCCAGCCGGAGCGGAATGATAGAATACTGGAATATTGGAATGCTGGGTTTAGTGGAATGGGATCTAATTTCATAAGGATGACACGGATCAGTTTATAAAATCAGACCGTCATCCGCTTTCGATTCCCAATATTCCATTATTCCACCATTCCATTATTCCATTGGTAGTCTAAGGTAAACTCCACCCCTCTCTCCGAGCTGTAGGCTCTACGAGCCGGAAGCTGGGGTGAAAACAAAGCCGGGCCCTCTGGGCTCGGATCCTTTACTGAAGAGCCCCCCAAGTGAGCAATGCCTAAAATCCTGCTCAGATCATTCGAAAATGCCAGGTCATGATGTCCGCAGATGCCCTAACGATTTAACGCGACGGATGATGATTTGCGTCTGGCAAGGCTGATTTAATTAAAACAAGTATGGCTTAGAAACATGGGGTTGTCAAATTAGGGAGCGTTTTGGGAGATTGAATTGGTGTATGCTTTAACAGCAGCTTTTCATCGCCCGCGGGTATACGATGAGAAACCAAAGATCAATTGAAGAATATTTTAGGTATACCGGAATGAATGCCGATTAATTCAGATTAATCCGCTCAAATTCTTCCACGTGGCCGGTTTTCATGTAGAGCACCAAGAAGAAGTCAAGCAAAAAATTTCAATTTTTTTTAGGCAACACTCCACGGGTCCGATCCGAGCCGGTTCTTTGAAAATTCAATTAACCAGAGTCAATCATTGCAATCTCAGATTTTAG
>Ga0209678_1000238_pt1 | contig 21396 bp, 20 predicted proteins | sample WorMetilvaeELBA1_FD_187404 | JGI IMG/M metagenome (GOLD analysis project Ga0209678, IMG submission 187404) | Marine gutless worms symbiont microbial communities from Max Planck institute for Marine Microbiology, Germany - Olavius ilvae ELBA.1... ...
CTAAAATCTGAGATTGCAATGATTGACTCTGGTTAATTGAATTTTCAAAGAACCGGCTCGGATCGGACCCGTGGAGTGTTGCCTAAAAAAAATTGAAATTTTTTGCTTGACTTCTTCTTGGTGCTCTTCATTAAAAGCGAACCGCAGAACCGCAGAATATCGAATATTGAATGTCGAAGGGTGGAATCGCTTCGCTCAGTCTTTTTATAAATTAGACCGTTCGACAAAAAGCTCACGACAGGCAGAATACATTCCTTCGACACTTGTCCGCCGAAGGAGGATTCGACATTCATTATTCGATATTCGATATTCGCTTTTTCAAAGTTTCTTATCCGATTTGACCGGCCGTTTTTTTTGCCGGCGGCTGGGCTGAAACCTGAAACCTTTTTCTGCCCTTCTTATCTCCTTTCAGTCTTGAGCTCCTCCTGCACATCCCGGGGCACTTTGCCCGACCCCGGCCGCTCCCCGGTCCCCAGGTCCAGACTCCACAACTCCCGGCCGACAATTTTTTCCACCGTGCGACCTAATTCCAGAATCTGGTCGGCATCGATACCGGTTTCAATCCCCATACCGTCGAGCATGACGACCAAATCTTCCGTACTCACCAGGCCCGGCCGACGCGATACCTCCACCAATCCCTTTAAACCGGGCACTGGAACACCATCTACGAAATTGGCGGGCCAGCCCCCCAATCCGCCCATGGTCGCTTCGAACCTGCGGATCCCGGTTTGCAGGGCCGCAAAATAACAGGCCAGGCCCATACCCCTCGAATCATGGACGTGGAAAACGTGCCGCTGCGGATCCGGCATTTTTTCCATTACGCGGCTGAAATATTCATGGGCTTTGTCAGGTGTGGCTTCTCCGAGATGATCGGGGTGTTCAAGATCGTCCACCCCGATTTCGAGCAGTCTCTCGGCAAACTCCAGCGCCCGGTCCATCGTGTTGATCCCGGCTTCTTCCCGGGAAGGCGGACTGAAGATGCCCGTCAGGACCCCGTTGACCTTGATATGGCGTTCCCTGGCATGCGCCACGCAGCCTTGGATCCACTGCCAGGTTTCGGCATAATCCATGCCGCTCACGAGTTTATTCATACGCTCGCTGGCCGGCAGGACGGCCACCAGAATCCGGTCGACCCGATAGCCCTTGTCGCGGGCCTCAAATGCCCTTTCGGTGGCTTTTTTGCCCATGGTCACGCACGAGTAAACCACATCATCGCGTTGCGGCAGACTTGCCAGGACCTGCTCCCAATCCCGGAACTGGGGCTGATACTTGGGCGGCGCAAAAGCCGTGACCTCCATTTCCTTGACACCGGCGTCCACCAGGCTGTTGATGATGTGTATTTTGGCTTGGGTCGGTATGAACTGCTGTTCGGATTGAAACCCGTCCCGCACCGTGATGTCAGCGATACTGACACTTTGGGGTAGCGCTAATTTGCTGGCCATGATTTTTTCTCCTGATCGTTATCTTTTGTGTCTGGACTGTTTTAAATCCAATAATATGGATTTGAGTCACTTTACTCCGGCCCCCCGCGAGGGCGAACCAGGTTTCAGGTGTCGGGAAGACAGATCGCGGAATTGATTCGTTTTTCCGCCATGCATTCAACCCGAGTCACCACCACTGTAAACATCAACAATCAAGAATCGATCGCATTCTTAAAGCATCCGATATCGAACATCCTGTATCGAGTATCCAGCATCCCTGACGCCAGACATCTGAAACCGAAGACCTGAAGCCGAAGGCCGAATGCCTTCCTCATAGCGGAATATTCCCATGCCCCCTCACCGCCACTGGCTTCTCCTTGGTCGCCAGCAGATCCAGCAGTTCAATCAGCACAAACCGCGTCTGGTCGGGTTCGATAATCCCGTCGATATACTGTTTTTTGGCAGCCATGTAAGGATTGCTGAATAAACGGCGATAATCGCTTACTTTCCGGCGACGGGCCTCGGCCGGGTCCGGCGACCCCTTAATTTCCTGGCGAAAGAGAACGTCGGCGGCCGCTTCGGCCCCCAGGACGGCAATTTCGGCCGACGGCCATGCCAGCACGAAATCGGCGCCAATCTCCTTGTTGCACATGGCAGGATTGCCGCCCCCGTATCCTTTGCGAATGATGACGGTGATTTTGGGTACGCCGGCTTCGGCGTAGGCAAAAAGCATTTTGGCACCGTGCCGGATGATCCCGTTCTGCTCCAGTTGGACTCCGGGCAGGTAGGCCGGCGTATCCACCAGGGTGACGAGCGGAATATTGAAGCAGTCACAAAACCGGATGAACCGGGCCGCCTTAACGGCCGCGTTGATATCGATGGCCCCCGCCAAATGCAGGGGCTGGTTGGCCACCAGACCGATGCTGCGACCGCTTATCCTGGCAAAACCCACCACCAGATTGCGGGCGAACAAGGGTTTGACTTCCAGGAATTCGCCCTGGTCGACAATTGATTTTATGACGCGGTGCATGTCATAAGGCGCCCGGATATTTTCAGGTACCAGGGCAAGAAGATCGTCTTCCGGCGTGTGCGGAAGATCCTGGGTCTGCCGGCGGGCCGGTTTTTCATCACAATTGCCCGGCAGGTAGGATAGCAGCTGCTTTATTCCATTCAGACAATCCGCTTCGTCCGCACAGATAAAATCGGCAACACCCGACAGTTTGGCATGAACCAGCGTTCCACCCAGCTGGTCCTTGGTCGTCTTTTCTCCGGTCACGGATTCCACGGCCACGGGTCCCGTGATAAACATGTGACTTTGCCGATCGATCATGAATATGAAATCCATCAGGGCCGGGGAGTATACCGCCCCGCCGGCGCAGCTGCCGAAAACAGCGGCAATTTGCGGAACGATTCCCGAGCACTGGACATTGCCTGCAAAAATGCGGCTGTACCCGCGGATGGTGTCGATGCCTTCCTGGATTCTGCCGCCGACCGAGTCGTTTAATCCCAGCACGGGAAGTCCCATCTTAAGGGCCAGGTTGAGCAGATGTCTGATTTTTTCAGCATGCACCCGGCCCACCGATCCCCGCAAGGCTGTCACGTCCTGGGAGTATACCAGCACCTTGCGTCCGTCGATTCTGCCGCTGCCGGTGATGACGCCGTCGCCCGGGACGGCTTTGGCCGGCATATCAAAGTCCCGGCACTGGCTCTCACCCAGGGCGCCAAACTCTAAAAAGCTGCCGTCATCGACTAGATGATCGATCCTTGCACGGGCCTTGGTTGTCAATTGGGCTGGCCCTCCTGTCTGCTAATTCGTCTGCTTTCCATCTTGCAGTATCTTTTCGACCACCGTGTAAGGGTCGCTCCCCTGGCGCAGAATTTCTTTGGCCAGGCTGCCGAGGCCGCCCGCCCGCCTGATTTTTTCTTCAGCCATGTCCAGGGCGTATGACCTGGCAATCTGGGCAACTTCGTACCTCACCCGGGTCTCGCGAAAATTATCAGCATCTTGCGATTGCTCACGGTGGGCTTTGTGGGCCTGTATGGCACGGATCAGTTCGGCCAGGCCAGTGCCCCGGGTTGCCTGCGTCTTGCAAACCAGCGGCTCCCACCGATGCTCGGAATCGCTGCTGTTGCGGCCTTTCAGCATAATTTCCAATTCGGCCACCGTCCGGTCGGCACCCGCATGATCAGCTTTGTTGACAACGAGAATATCCCCGATTTCAGCGATGCCGGCCTTCATGAATTGAATCTCATCACCCATGCCGGGAATAACGACGACCAGGGTTGTATCTGCCATGCCGACAATCTCGATTTCATCCTGCCCGACGCCCACCGTCTCGACAATCACGAAATCCTTGCCCATGGCACCCATGACCCGCGCGACATCGGCGGTGGACTTGCTCAGGCCGCCGAAGTGGCCCCGGCTGGCGATACTCCGGATAAACACGCCGTCATCGTTCCAGAACCGTTGCATACGGATGCGGTCTCCCAGCAGGGCCCCCTGATTGAAGGGGCTGGTTGGGTCAACCGCGATGACACCGACCGTCAAGTCTTCCTGTCTCAAGGCTCCGACCATTTTATCGACAAGGGTGCTTTTGCCGGTGCCGGGTGCACCGGTGATTCCAATGATATAGGCCGATTTGGCCTGGCGATAAAGCGACTTGAGCTCATCCATGATGCGGAGCGGATCGTTTTCGATGTCCGTAATCATCTTGGCGGCGGCCTGAACGTCGCCGTTTAACACTCGCTGTACACGCTCGCTCATATTGAAGCCTCTAACAAGATCAGGTAGGATGAATGTAGAGCTTTTTCTGGAATTGCGCGCGGGAAAAGATCCATTGAAAAAGCAAATCCTCCTGCGGCGGAAAACCTTCTAGGCCATCCCGGCTTCAAGGCTGTTCTCAAGCTCTGCCCGAAAATCCGGATGGGCCACTGCAATCAAAGCGTCGGCCCGTTCCCGCAGAGTCTTGGCCCGCAGGTCAGCCACACCGTGTTCGGTGACCACGTATTGAACACAATGCCGCGGCGCCGTCACCGCCGAGCCCGGCGGCAGCTTGGCGACGATCCGGGAGTATTTCCCATTGGGGGTGGTCGAGCTCAAGGCAATAATGGACTTGCCCCCCGCGGAGAACAAGGCTCCCTGGAGAAAATCGAAACTGCCGCCCACGGCACTGATCTGCTTCCCGTTGACGGTTTCGGCGTTCACCTGGCCCGAAAGGTCGATCTCTATGGCGGACAGCACGGAAACAAATTTTTCAATGTCGCCCACAACCCGGGAGTTGAGGGTGCCGCTGGTGGGCCGCCCTTCCACCATCGAGTTTTCGTGGACGAAGTCAAAGATTTTCTTTGATCCCAATATTTCACACAGGATGAGTTTGCCGGGGCCGATTTCCAGGGCCCCCGTTTCAGCCAGATCGACGATACTGTCGATCCCCAGCGCAAAGAATTTCAGGTTTCTTCTTGCGCTCAGGCAGCGGCTGATGGCCTCGGGAATCGTACCGATGCCGATCTGGATGGTTGAACCGTCTTCAATCAGTTCGGCCACCAGTTCGCCGATGCGGCTGTCGATATCGCCAACGGACTTGGGTGGCGGATACTCCAAAAGTGGACGCGATGACTCCACCAGGTGGTCAATTTGGGAGAGGTGCAGAAAGCAGTTGCCCAATACCCGCGGCATTTGATCGTTTACTTCGGCGATCACCACTTTTGATTCCAGTGCTGTCGGCAGGCTGTGGCTGATGGAAGCCCCTAGGCTGCAATAGCCATGATGGTCCGGCGGCGATACCTGAACAAAGGCCACATCGATGGGCCAGGGCCCCTGTCGGGAAAAAACCGCCGGTGCATCTCCCTGCCGCATGGGAATATATTTAACGGTACCCTTGTCGATCAAACCTCTGATCTGCGGTGAACATTGCCAGGTCCGATATGAAAAAGAGTCTTGCAGGCCTTCTTCCAGGAATTGGTATTTGATTTGAAGCCCGCCGACGATTTCGACATTCGTCAATCGATCCCGGTCCTCAACCAGGGCTTCCACCAGCGTCTGGGGTGAGCCGCATCCGATCGGCAGGATGACGCGGTCTCCCGATTTGACCGCCTGAACAGCGTCTCTGGCGGCGGTCCAATGACCCATTTTATTCATGGTAAGATTTCCTTATCCTGTTACGTGTTTTTTCCGCCGGAGACGGTTCGGTTTCGGCCCGCCCTGGTGCAGGACGACAGTTAATTGCTGTCCGTTTTTGGAGACCGCGGCAGGGTGTTTTCTTCCAATTTCACCGGGGGATGGGTCTATGCGGGTAGTGCCGGGAACATTCGGTACCAAGTCCTGACACCCGAACACTGACACCTGAAACCCGGCACCTCTGGTTTATCAGAGCACCCGCTGACATCTACAGCAAATGGCCTTTTCGATGTCTTTCAGCGCTTATTCCACCTGACCGATCGCGCGCCCTTCGACGACTTTCGCACCCTCCTGGTTTTCGACAAAGACTCTACATTCGACTGTTTGCAGGCCGTCAACGATTCGTTTGTCCACGACTTGGCCCTGGATGGTAATTTTATCGCCCGATTTAACAGGTGCGCGGAACCTGACATCCAGCAGTTTGCCGCCTTCGATCCAACCCGGGCCAAGCCAATTGCCCATCATTTCCGAAATAAATGATATTACCAGAGGCCCGTGGGCGATAGTAGATTTGAATTTGGTTTGATGAGCGTACTCGGGATCGACATGCAGCGGGTTGTGGTCGCCCACCACATCCGCCCACTGGTTGATTTTGTCCTGGCCGACCAGGCGGGTGAGTTGGGGAAGCACATCCTCCGTCTGAATTCGATTGAAATCTACGCTGTTAAACATCAGCATCCCCCTTTACTCAGGCCAGATGGCGGACAACCTTGAAATGTAGACAATCTCGCCGTTTACATTTTCAGTCAGGCCTTCGAGTGTTATGATTTTTTTTCCATTCTTTTCATAGCTTTCTGAAACCCGAGTCTTGGTGGTGACCTCATCGTCGATTTTGACGGCCTTCAGGAATTCAAATTCCATTTTCAAACCAATGCCGCCGCCGGGCATCGTGGCGTTGGCCAGATACGAATGGCGAAACAGTAAATAGGCCATCATGGGAGGCGCGATGATGCCCCCGAAGCGCGATCGGGCGGCCTCTTCTTTATCCAGAAAAACGGGATTTTCCGTTTCAATGGCCGCGCCAAAGGCCTCGATCATCTCCGTCGTCAGACGTTCGGTCAAGGGCTCGAAGGTTCGCCCTTGGGGAAGTCTTTCGAAGGTCAGCAATTCTTTTTCCATCAATACTCCTGTCGTGGTTCTGCTTTGTAACACTGGAGCAGCAAAAAAAAGTCGTCAAATCTTTCTCCGATCATCTAAAAAACCGGCTTCTGCCGGTATCGCTCCCGGCCCGACCAGATTTATCTCGGCGGTTAGCTTGATTGCGTCCTTCAGATCGGCGGCGATGACCTGCGCCATGTTCTTAACATCGGCATTTTCCCGGTGTTCGATCATGATGGTCAAAGTGTCTACCGTCCCGGGATGGTCTACGATTATCTGAAACCGCCCGAGTTCGGGATATTTCGCGACTATGTTTTCCACCTGCCGGGGCACGACGAATATCCCCTTGACTTTGGCGATGTCGGACGACCGCCCCAGGATTCTGGACATCTTGGGCGTCGTCCGGCCGCACGGGCATGGTGCCAGGTCCAGCGGTCCGACCAGATCGCCTGTCCGATAACGAATGACGGGCAGTGCTCGGGTGGCAAATGAAGTGGCGACTATCTCGCCCGCCTCGCCCAAGGGCAGGTGTTGGCCGGTGGCCGGATCAATGGTTTCGAAAATCGCAGCGGGATGCAGATGCATGCCGTCGCCGGCTTCACATTCGGCCGCAATCAAGCCCAATTCTGTCGTTCCGTACACCTCCCGCACGTCGGCATCGAAGGCGCGGCTTAACGACAGTCTGGTTTCTTCCGAGCGGACCTCTCCCACGATGATGGCCAATCGAATCGACAGATCTTCTTTGGGATTCAGGCCCATCTCCCGGGCCACTTCTTCGATGCGGCCGGCAAACGACGTGAAGGCGTACAAGACCGTGGCCCGGGTGTTTTTTAAAGTCTCGACGTGCATTTTCGACTGTCCCGGCCCGGCCGGTATAACGGCGGCACCGATTTTCCGAAAGGCATCATCGACCACGGTGCCGGCGATGGCCCAGTGATAGATCATCGCCACATCCACGATGTCCTCTTTGCGGGCCCCATTGGTGTAAAAGGCGCTGGCAAAAAGATCGGTCACCAGCCCATAGTCTTCTTCGGTATACGGCAGGTAGACCGGACCGGGGGCGACGTATATCCTTGAGAGTTCAGCAGGAGGAACGGCCAAAAAGTCGCCGAAAGGCGGGGATTTCAATTGCTCTTCGATCAGGGTCTGTTTATCCAGAAAGGGGAAAGCCGCATAATAGTCCTCCAGCTTGGCCAGCCCAGCCGGCTTCAACGTCACATTATCCAGCAGCCGCTGATAATAAGCCGAATTGCCGTAAGCATATTGCACGTATGTTTTCAAGTTTTCTAAACGACGGGATTGCAGCTCCTCCAGTGGCATGGTTTCTAATTCTTTGTTCCAGTACTGCGCCTTATCTTGCATACCACACCCCCCAGCTCCGTTGGCTAGTAGTCCTTGACAATTCTTGGAAATTTATGGGAAAGCGAAGCAAAATCCTTCAGCCCGATCAACTCGATCTCGCTTTTTATCCCCAATGCATTTTCGATGCTGTTTTTAATGCCGCTTTCAAGGTCGGTCGTATTCGGGGTGATGCTTTCGTCATATACCGCCCTTAATTTCAACCAATCCATTTTGGGCGCATACTGGATGATTTGGCACACGGCGTCCCGGGTTTCGGCGAACTCTTCCAGAAGCTCTCTTATTTCAATCGGAAAAACCGATTTGCCACCGATTCTGGTCTCATTCGTCTTGCGGTCATAATAGGAGAGCCGGGAGGTTGTGCGGCCGCAGCGACACGGATCGACGCTCATTTCAACGATGTCGTCCATTTTGAATCGCATAACCGGGGCCGCTTCCATCTCCATGGTGGTAATGGCCAATTCCCCCCGGCAGCCCGCTGCGACCGGCTGGTCTGTCTCCGGGTCTAAAATTTCGACGAAAGTCAGGTCGTCGGGCGCATGGAAGCCATCGTGCTCATCGCATTCAATATTGATCCAGCAAAAATCGCCGGTACCGCTTTGCACATAAATCTCGATGCCCCACTCATCCAGAATTGATTGGCGCATGCCCTTGCTGATCGTTTCGCCGCCATAGATGGCCACCATTTCGGGCGGAAACAGCTCTTTGGGATTGATGCCCTTCTTTTTGAAGTAGTCATTCATAATGGAATAGGCCGGGCTCGATAAGATAAACCAGACATCCGGTTTGAAATACCTGAAAGCCATCATATGTCTTTCGATCTCGAACTCATTCGGTATCGGGACGGCCTTGTTCATGGTAACCGCCCCGACCTTCTGCCCTCCCAACATGAGGGATGCCATGATGGGGTGGTGGGGCAGGTCGTAAAGATATCGCATGCCGGGTCTGAGTCCGGCTGTCCAAAGATTGCGCGCGCCGTTTTCGATGGCCGTATCGATATCCCGTTGGGTGAAAATCGGAAACGTCGCATCGCCGGTCGTCCCGGTGCTCAGCGACACGAACACACAATCCTCGATCGGGACGCACAGCAGGCCGCAAAATGGATCGCCGGTCTCATCGCGGTAGTCTCTCAAGTCGTCCTTGTTAAAACAGGGAATCTTGTTCTGGTAATCCTCCAGCGAGCGGATATCGTCCGGATGGATTCCGTTTTTATCCCACAACTGCTTATGGAAAGGGGAGTTTGCATATACAGAGACGACTTTTTCAGCAATTTTCTTTCCCTGCAGTTCTCGCATCGCATCGTGCGGCATGGTCTCCACGTTTTCATTCCAGTATCGTTTTGGCTTCACCGGTCCCCCCTTTCGCCGCTTCGGATCGTATTCAACCCGCCTGCTCAAAGAATTATAATCCGTGTTGCTATCTTTGCCGCAATGATTTTCAGTGATGGCACGTTTGAATCAGGCTCGGGCGTGAAAAAACTGCCGCAAAGGATCAATTGCCCGTACATATATCTGAATTTTCAATCAATCTGAGTAAAAGTATTTTTTTAACTAACGTAAAGTAAAATTTTTGTCAAGAGAAAATTCAGAAATTATAAATCCGGGATTTTAATGCTTGACAAGATTTTTACTTTACGTTAATTAAAAATCGATTGCAGGAATTCAATCACTACACTATCAAATAAACGGGGGGTGATAATCGGCGATAGAGATTTGGGGGAACGATTGCCTTTAACCCAAAATCATTAGCAAAGGAGACAAATCATGAACAAAAAGATATTCATCGCAATTTTCGTGACGCTCATCGTGGCAATGATTGGTGCAGCCCCTGCTCCGGCGTCTGAAACGTCCAAAGTGACCAAATGGGTATTCAGCACCAACGTGGTACCCGGGGCTTTCAATTATCGCTATCAGGCCGAACACCTCGCCCAATTGTTGGCGGATCGAACCGACGGCCTCGTTCAGCTGCAAATCACCACGGAGTTGATGAAAGCCAATGAAACCTTATACGGCATTCGTGACGGAAGGGTTCCGATCGGCTTTGTCATTCACCCCTATTTCAGTGCGGATGTTCCCTTGCTCAACATATCATCGCTGCCCTGGCTCCTGGGGTGGGATGAATCCGAAGCTGTCTACGAGTGGCCATATATTCTCGACAACTACATGGAGGGTGTCTTTACAAAAATATACGCCGAAAAATTCAACTCGGTATTGCTTGCCACCGGCAGCTGGGTGGCCAACTACCCGTTGACGGCCAAACCGATTAAAACCATGGCGGATTGGAAAGGATTGAAAATCCGGGCCCATGGCGTCGAGGGCGCCGAAGCCTTGCGCGCTTTAGGTTCCTCGACCGTCACGATGACCATTGGTGAAGCACGGGACGCCGTGTCGCGCGGTATGGTCGACGGTTTGGTTACCGATTTGAGCGTTTTCCATGCGATCGGGCTCTATGAAGTTTGCAAGTATACCAACTACTGGCCGATGGCCGGCCTGGCCTCTTGGTCGATCGTAGCAAATAAGAAGGCCTTTGAGGCGCTGCCCGCCGACCTGCAAATGAAGGTGAAAAGTGCATTTAAGTATTTTCAGGACTTAAACAATTACAAAGGAATTGTCTATGATGACCGGGGCTCCAAACATCTGCTCAAAAATGAGGGCCAGATGTTTGTGAGACCGGCTGATGAGGAAATTGCCAAAGGCTATGAGGCAATCCAAAAGGCCGGCATCTGGCAGCGATTCGTGGAAAAAAACGAAAAAATGGGTTTGCCCGGAGGCGAAGTACTGCAGGAGGTGCAACGATTGCTGGACGATTATCGGGCCAAGTATGGCCGACGGTATTGAGGCTGGCGGTTCCGAACTCCAAATCCATAACCTGAGCGGCTTTCCGGCGGCAATTATCACCTGCGCAGCCACCATTTCACGGATGGGGACAAACTCCACCCCTACCTGTACCTGTACGGTGATACTTCGTTTGTAGAGGGCGGGGTTTTATCCCCGCCTGCTAACGGACAGAATTCCATGGCTCATTAACAGTAGAGGTGAAGCAGGCCTGAGATGAACAGTGATGCGAAGAATCAACGTACCGATCTCAAATCAGGGGGAGTCTCAGCCGGGCGCCTAATATCTAAAATGTCGGATCTTCTCGGCTATGTCAGCGCCCTGGCGGTCCTGGTCATGATGATATTGATCGTGCAGCATGTCGTCATGCGATACGTCTTCGACCGGCCGGATATTTTTACCGACATTATCTCGGCCTATCTCCAGGTTGGCATCGTGTTTCTCGGCAGTGCCTACACCCTCAAAGCAGGCAGCCATATTCGAATCAGCATGGTGCCCGACCGGCTTCCGGCAGGTGCACGCCGCTTAGTGGAAACCATAACCAACATCTTGGGCTGCGTTTTCCTGGGATTTTTTGCCTGGGAAGGCTGGGTGCTGGTGTGGACTTCCCTTACCACTTATCAGCGCGACTTTACGCTGCTTCAGACCCCGATTTACCTGCCCCAGATAGTGATTCCGATAGGACTGACCGCCTTTTTTTTGCAGTTTGTGGTACACACTTGCCAGGCCTTCAATCGCACAGTCCGCAGCCAGGAATCAATCGACGACGGAGACGAGTAGCGGCATGCGAAATACCAATTATCAAAGAAATGGATCCCGGCCAAACCATTCACGGCGTTCGGCTCCCGCGGCCCCTGGTGGCCATTTTGCAATCCATGGTTCAACGCCGACATTCTTGAATAGTGAAAAGGCCTTGACAGTATTATTTGCCTGGATGAAATCCATCCAGCGAGACATTGGTGAAGAGCAATGACCGAAACCACGGCTGTCATCATAATGGGCCTATCATTATTGTTCCTGCTGTTAAGCGGTACCTACGTGGCCTTTAGTCTGGGAATTGCGGGCCTCATCGGCTTGATTGCGTTTTTGCCTGTTTCTCAACCGGAGATGATGGGCCGCATCGCCTGGCTGGCCAATGCCAACTGGGATCTGACGGCAGTCCCGATGTTCGTTTTCATGGGAGAACTTCTCTTCTACGGTGGGATCAGCGGGGAACTGTTCAATGTCCTTTCCAAGTGGATGGGGCGCCTGCCGTCCGGCATGATACCCGCTGGAATTGGCGCCTGCGGTGTCTTCGCCGCGGTATCCGGTTCGAGCAGTGTCACGGCAGCCACCATCGGTACCGTTGCGATTCCGGAAATGCGGCGGTTGCGCTACAGTGAGGAAATCAGCCTCGGATCCCTGGCGGCAGGCGGGACCTTGGGGATTCTCATCCCGCCCAGTATAACCATGATCGTCTACGCCTCCCTGGCCGGCGTATCAATCGGCAAATGTTTTATGGCAGGCCTTGTGCCGGGTATACTGCTCGGCAGTTCTTTTATTGCCGCGGCCATGATCTGGGCCATGGTCCGAAAAGACGCCGCGCCGACCATTCCGCCGGTTCCGTGGAAAGCTAAAATCCTGGGGCTGGTGCAGCTCGGACCCACGGCAATCCTGATCAGTCTCATTCTTGGAGGAATTTATTTTGGAATTATGACGCCGACCGAGGCCGGCGGCGTCGGTGCGGCCGCCGCCCTGGCTCTGTGCATAGTTCGCCGGCAATTCACCTGGCAAATATTGAAAAAGACCCTGTTCGGTGCGGTGCGCACGACCTGTTTCATCTTCATCATCGTCACCGGCGCGATGATATTTACTTACGTCATCCACTACCTGGGCATACCCGGCCAGTTGTCCAAAGCGATCATGGCCTCCGGTATGCCAAAATGGGTGATTTTGGTGACTTTTTACTTGATGTACGTTATTTTAGGGATGTTTATCGACAGCATCTCGATGATCGTGATGACGGTGCCGATTGTCCTGCCTTCCATTATCGCCCTGGGCTGGGATCCGATCTGGTTTGCCGTGCCGTTGACGATCTGTATTGAAATGGGCCTGATCACGCCCCCGGTCGGCATGAATCTCTATGTGCTCCATGGCATTAGCGGCGAAACGGCCATGAGCAAGATCGTCATCGGCGTGATTCCCTTTTTCATCGCGATGCTGATCGTGTTAGGCATTATATCCATTTTTCCCCAGATATCCTTGTGGCTGCCTTCCACCATGATGAGATAATTTTCGAAAAAATAAAGATTATGCAGGACGCGCCGGCCTAGACGATATCGAGCCCCCCTGTCACGGAAATGGTCTCGCCGGTAATATAGCTGCCCCAATCGGAGCTGAGCAGCAGCGCCGTACCCAGGATGTCCTCGGGCTTGCCGATTCGTGCCAGGGGCGTTTTCTTTTGCAGCCCGGCTATTTGCTCCCGGGATATGATATTTTCCAGGCTCTTGTGATAAATAAAGCCGGGCGAAATGGCGTTAACGTTGATATTGTATTCAGCGACCTCCAGGGCCAGGGTTTTGGTGAAGGTATTAACCCCGGACTTGGCCGAGCAGTAGGCCGTCATCCCCTTCATGACGGAATCCGCCACATAGGAAGATATATTCACGATTTTACCCGATCTTTGGACCATCATCGGCTTGAGGACTTCCCGCGAACAGTAAAAAACGCCCGACAGGCAGGTGTCGATGACTCGCTGCCATGTTTTGTCCTTCATTTCGGATACCAAACCCGGCAGGTTGACGGCCGCGTTATTGATGAGAATATCAACCCGGTTGAATTCGTCCATTGCGGCTTGCACGAGCTCCTTGACCTGGGAGGAATCCGACACGTCCACCTTTAGCAGGAGGGCTTTGCGGCCCAGGGCCCGGATATTTGCAGCCAATTCTTCCCCGGCCGCCGGATGCCGGCCGCATACGACAATATCCGCACCGGCTTCAGCAAATCCATATGCCAGTCCCTGACCGATGCCGGTGCCGGTGGCACCGGTCACAATCGCAACTTTATCTTTTAGCATCTGCGTATCCATGGTACCTCTTGTGTGCGACATTCAAGGTAAAATCGGAATTGAATAACTCAATTGGGTGTTAGTAGTTAAACCGAAAACCTATTAACTTTCCTATTGCCGCCCCTCATCCCCCTAGTCATTAGTCTGTGCCGCGGACCGGACAATCTCGATAATCCGGTCCGGATGAGTCCCCGGCATCACGACCTCCTTCACACCCAGCTTCTTCAATTCCGGCACATCATCTTTCGGAACAACGCCGCCCACCACGACCGGGGTATCGGCTACATTCTTCTTGGCGGCAAGATTTTGCAGTTTGGCGCACAGGGTAAGATGCGCACCGGACGAGATGCTCAACCCCAGCACATCTACATCTTCCTGGATTGCGACTGCAATCACTTCTTCAGGCGTTGTATGGGGCCTCAGGTAAACCACCTCCATGCCGGCATCTTTTAAAACATTGGCGACAAACTTGGCACCCAGATCGTGTGTATCCAGGCCTACTTTGGCGATCAGGACTTTCATTTTTTTTTCATTCATTATCTAACCCTCGAATTTGCTTTGCTGATAGCGGCCGGTTCACCAGTCGGGGGATTTACCGGTTTTTAGTAATACAGCGGTCTTTCGAAGATGCCGAAAACACCGGCCAGCGTCTCAACGACTTCGCCCAGTGTCGCAAAATTCTTGACGGCCTCGATCGCAGGCGGAACCAGATTGGCGTCCCCTTGCGCGGCCTGTTGCAATTTATCCAAAGAATTTTTGGTTTTGGCGTTATCCCGGGTTCTTTTGACCGCCTTGACACTCTCAATCTGCTGTTTCTCCAACTCCGGATCCAACTTGAACACCTCCGGACCGGATTCTTCCTCCTCGACATACTGATTGACGCCGACCACCACTTTTTTGCCTGAGTACACCTGTCTCTGCACTTCCAGGTAAGCTTTGGTAAATTGTTTTGACAGATCACCGGATTCTATGGCTGAGATAAGACCATCGAGAATACTGCCGTTGCCCAGCTGCTCCATCTCGACAATCATTTCCCGGGCTTCTTCCTCGAGCTTGTCAGTCAAATGCTCGACTAAATATGAGCCGGCCAGGGGGTCGATGTGATCCGCCACCCCGCTCTCATGGGCGATGATCTGCTGCGTGCGCAGCGACATCATGACCGAATGCTCCGTCGGCAGCGCCAGGGCCTCGTCATAAGAGCAAATATCCAGGGACTGGGTTCCGCCCAGCACGGCCGCCAGGCCCTGGATGGTTCCCCGGATGATATTGTTGAGCGGCTGCTGATGGGTCAGCATGACCGACGTGGTCTTGACGTGGAATTTACACATCATTGATTTTTTGCTTTTGGCGCCGAATCTTTCTTTCAGCAGCCTGGCCCACAGTCTCCTGGCCGCCCTGAGTTTGGCGGCTTCTTCGAACAAATTGTTGTGGGTGGCGTAGTAATGGGCGATTACCGGTGCAAACTGGTCGATTTCAAGCCCTTTTCGCAGGGCGGCTTCAATATAGGCGATGCCGAATATCATACTGATGCCCAACTCCTGGCCCGCCGTAATCCCGAGTTCTCTCATCGTCCGGCCGCCGACATTTACGGTGGTCCAGTTGGGAACATGCTTGGCGCAGAATTCAAATATATCCGAAACCACCCGCATGGAGTGGACCGGCGGAAACAGCCTTAGCTCCGAGCAGAAGAAATTGGTTAAAGGGTCGTTTTGAATGGTTCCCGCCAATTTTTCGAGAGCAATGCCCCTGTTTTGGGCGACGGCAAAATACATGGCCAAAAAAGGCAGGGAGCCCGTATCGCTTTGGATCAAGGCCGGACGAATTTCCTCCAGCGGAAGACCGGCAAATGTTTTAGCGACATCGTTGATGGAATCTATGGGGACCCCCAGTTTGCCGACTTCCCCTTCGGCCATCGGATGGTCGGAGTCCAGCCCCTCCCGGGTTGGGATATCACTGACAACCGACAGCTGGGTTTCCCCCCTGCTGACCAGAAATTGCAGCCGCTGGCGTGTTTCTTCCGGTGTGCCGTAGCCGCTGACCTGCCGCATGGACCACAACCGGTTTTCGGAGTACATGCTGGGATAGATTCCTCTGGTAAACGGATATTCGCCCGCAAAACCCAGATCTTCCAGGTAGTTGGTCGTCACATCGGCCGGGGTCAGCAGTGGGTCCTTGCCGGCGGATTCCTGAAAATTTTCCTCCAGCCACTTTTTCTTTCTTTTCCTGATGTCAGCTAGGCTGCCATCAGTATGGGTACTGGACATATCCTGTCTCCTTTATAAAATCTCTCATCAATTGATGTATCTGTCGCGGTTCTTCCAATATATTGGCTATCTGATTGGCGGTTTCCTCAAGCTGCCGGTATGAAATATTACCTTCTTTGGCAATCAACGCGATTTTAGCGGGAAACCGATACGCATTCATAGATAAAATATCACCGATTCGCATGGGGCAGCACCGAAACCATCGCTATCTAGCCTGAATATAAAAACATTATTTGCAGCGCATTGTGATCGAGCAAAAATCTCATTTTGCAATCTGTCCGCCATCCATCACGATCGTTTCACCGGTAATGAAATCTGCCGCCCGGGACGCCAGGTAAACGACCAGGGCGCCGACATCCTCCGGTTTGCCGATCCGGCGCAACGGGATGACATTGAGTATTTTTTCTTTTAGCTCCTCGCTTTTATCAAAAACCTGGGCCGACATTTCGGTATAGATATAGCCCGGTGCAATCGCATTGACGTTGATATTGTAGCGGGCCCATTCCAGCGCCAGGGCCTTGGTCAGCTGAATGATGGCACCTTTGCTGGCGCAATAGCTGGTTTCATTGGCCGCTCCAACAAATCCCCGCATGGAGCTCATGTTGACGACTTTGCCCGACTTTTTCTCAATCATGTACTTGCCGATTGCTTTACAGCAGTAGAAGCAGCCCATCAGGTTCGTGTCGATTACGTTGCGCCATTCTTCTTCGCTCGACTCCACCAGCGGCTTCAGCAAGACCACACCGGCATTGTTGACGAGTATATCGACCTTGCCGAAACGATCGATGGCCGCATTCGCCATGGCCTGCACGTCCTCATAGTTTTTCAGGTCCACCGTCAACCCGACGGCATCTCCGTCCAACCGTTTGATTTCTGCCACCAGATCATCCAACCGGGATGTACTGCGGGCGCAGCCGACAACTCGCGCCCCGGCCCCGGCCAGCGCCAGCGCAACCGCCCTGCCGATTCCCCGGCTGGCACCTGTCACGACCGCCACCTGGCCTGTCAAATCGAAGTAGTCCTGCATCCAAGTTTTACCCCCCGGGATTACCCTGTCTCATAGCCATTTCGCAATAATTTCATCAAGGAACGCACCAGAGATTTGGACTCAATTGTTCCGGCATCGGTATACCAGCGGCAAGGCCAATTGCAGGCGCCGAGCAGCAAATAGACCGCGATTTTAGGGTCTTCTTTTCTGAACACTTCCTCTTGCATGCCTTGACGGTAGATTCTAATGATTTTTTCAGTATACGATTTACGTTTAGCACGGATATTCTCACGCAGCTCTTCCGGAATTTCTTGATCATCATGGAAAAAGATCTTTACCAATTCGGCATTGTTGACAACAACAAGTGCATGATTTTCCAACACTTTTCTCAGTTTATCGACGGTCGCCAATTCAGAGGCTTCGATCTCATCAAAGTTTTTCGTGAGCTCCTCGAAAGCTTTGGCATGGAGTTCGGAAAGAATTTCCCGCTTGCTCTTGAAGTAATAATATATGGAGGGCCGGGTAACGCCTAGACGCTTGGTAAGATTGCCAATGGTCGTCCCGCGATAGCTGTATCTGCTGAATAGTTCCTGGGCTTCGGTCAGGAGCACTTCTTTGGACAATTTTCGTTCTTTGGGTTTGTTTTTCATGATTTTTTTAATTAACGTAAAGTAAAATATATGTCAAGAATATTTTCAGAAAATATCAGTCTGACAGAATTTCGACTCGCGCGGGCAATCCTCAATTCAAGTCAGCTACAAAAGCCTTTCGGTATTTTAGCAGGTTCAATACCCGCAGGCATAGCACTCACCGCTGCAACTTCTTTGAATTCGCGTGTGCGGCGGATTCGGATCTTGACAATCAATTACACTTGAGATTATCTATAGGTCCCTTGGAATAGTTGCGAAGCGGGATCTTTTATGTCAGAAACCGCTAACAAGTGAACTCGAGCGTTAAAGATTGGAAAGATGGAGTACTGTAATATCGGGGTGAGTTCGAAATCCCTAATATATCAGTATTATTATAGTATATCGTAGATATTTTTAGGCGTAAATTTCGGTGGAGAGGTGTTCGATGCTCAAGGCCTTCAATGTCACCAAGCGTTTCGGCGCACTGAAAGCAGTGAACGATCTGAGTTTCGAGGTGCAGAAAGGGCAAATATTCGGTATCGCCGGGCCCAATGGAGCCGGCAAATCCACCGTCTACAACCTGATCACCGGATTTTACGGCTATGAAGGCCGCATCGAATTCGACGGCCGGCTAATCACGGGCAAGCCGCCTTACCGCATCGCCAAAGCCGGCATTGCCCGGACCTTCCAGATCCCTCAAACCTTTCCCAGCCTCAGCGTACAAAAAAGCATCTCCGTGGGCTGCCGCTTCGGGGCCGCGGGCGGTCTGGACCCGGCCCACGTGGAAGCCACGATCCGATTTGTCGATCTGGAAAAAGAACGTCATCAAAATACCGCGCGTTTAAACCTGCTGGGCAAAAAAAAATTGATGATCGGCGCGGCCCTTGCCACCAAACCCAAAATCCTGATGCTCGATGAGCCCATGGCCGGCTGCAACCCTCTGGAAATTAAAAGCCTGATGGATTTGATTGCCAGAATCAACCGGGACTTGGGCATCACCATTATCATTATCGAACACTTCATGAAGGTGCTGACGGAGTTGACTGAAATCCTGTTGATCATTGAATCCGGCCGCATGATCTGCTGCGACGAACCCGTGAAAGTCGTCAATGACCCCCGGGTCATTGAATCCTACCTAGGTGATGTCAATGCTGCAAGTCAGTAGTCTAAACGCCTATTACGGCGAGTCGCATGTGCTGCGGGACGTTTCCGTCAGCGTGAATCGGGGAGAGGTGGTGGTCATGCTGGGGCCCAACGGGCATGGCAAAAGTACACTGCTGAAGTCAATCTGCGGATTGGTTGACCGGACCGAGGGCCGCATCACCTACCTGGATCGAAGCATCAACGGCCTGGCCACCGAGAAGATCGTCAACCTGGGTCTTATCTACATCGCTGAAAACCGAGAACTTTTTCCCTATATGACGGTCCTGGAAAACCTGAAACTGGGAGCGTATTCCAAAAACGCCCGCGCCCACGAAAAGGAAAACCTGGAGCGGGTTTTCAGCTTGTTTCCACGCCTGGTAGACCGCAAAAAGCAGTTTGCATCCACCATGAGCGGCGGCGAGGCCCGCATGCTGGCCGTGGCGAGGGGCTTGATGTCCAACGCCGATTTTCTGTGCATCGATGAACCTTCCTTAGGGCTGCAGCCCAGCCTGCGCCTTGAAATTTTCAGCACCATCAAACAGATCAACGAACAAGGCAAAACCGTGCTGTTGGTAGAGCAAAACATCCCGCAAATCGCCGAGATGGCCGACCGGATCTACGTTATGGAAGAAGGACGCATCTCGTTTGAAGGCAACAAGGATGAAGCACTGAACAATGAGCATTTGAAAGAGGTATTTCTGGGCATGTAGCGAGGATTCCTTGATTTTGGATTTTAGATTGCGGATTGCGGATTTAAGGTATTCTGTCTATTTTAAAATGGATAGAGCGAAGCGATACCGCCAATCCCAAATCCGAAATCTAAAATCCGAAATTTATAATTTTTAATAAAATGCATAAATGTCCCGCGCGATAACTTGCACGACTGGAAGAGGTACGCGATGACTTTGGACGAAGACACTATTCTGCTGCTGTATGAAATCACGGACGTGATTATCGCCGGCCTGTCCACCGGGTCCGTTTATGCTCTCATGGCCGTGGGCATGACCCTGGTCTACGGGGTTACCAAGGCGTTCAATTTCGCCTATGGGGATTTCTTCAACATGGGCGGCTATTTTGCCTGGATCCTGATATTTGGCATCGGTTTTCAATTCGGCGGTTATCTGACGGTTATGGTCATTGTCATGCCGCTGATGTTCGCTGTAGGGTACGGCTTGGAGAAACTTCTGGTGGCGCCCCTGAGAAAGCGTGCGGATTGGGAAAACAAGGTCATGATGCTGACCCTGGGCCTGGCGCTTTTTCTGACCAGTCTCTATACGGTGGTATTCGGCTCCCGCATGAAATCCCTGCCCCCAATTTTGGATGGCATCCTCGAAGTCGGGCAGTTGGTGTTCTCCTACCAGGACATCATGATTTTTGTCATGTCCCTGGGGGGCATTCTGCTTTTTGGATGGCTGCTGAACACCACCCGCCTCGGCATGGCCGTGCGGGCGGTGGCCCAGAATCCGGTCGGCGCCAAAATCGTTGGTATTCCAAAGGAGCGTATTTTTGCCGCCACCTTTGCCATATCGACGGTTATGGTGGGATTCGGGGGTATTTTGCTGAGTCAAAAGTGGTTTATCAATCCCAACTCCGGCGGCACGATCATGGTGAAGGCCTGGGTGGTGACGGCTTTCGGTGGCATGGGCTCCATCCGCGGCGGCCTTTACGCTGCTTTTATAATCGGCATGCTGGAAGCGTTTGTGGGCTGGTTGTTCGGCATGAGCTACGGCATTATTGCGCTGTTTGTATTGCTGCTGGCCACCCTGGCATTCCGGCCCCAGGGTTTGATGGGAAAAGGCGAGTAACGTATGCGGCTAAAACATATGGCAATTATCATCGGGGTCTCCTATGGGATCATGGCGCTTCTGCCGATCTTTGTGGGCGACATTCGGTTCATTATGAACATCATGATCATGTGCCTTATCTGGGCCGTGGTGGCCTCCTGCTGGGATGTCATGATGGGATTTGCCGGGATCTTCTCATTCGGGCAGGTGGCCTTTTTCGTCATGGGCGCCTATTGCTCCGGTATCCTGGCCATCGAGCACAATGTAACACCGGTATTGTCCATCCCCATCGCGGGCCTATTTACGGCCGGCATGGGCGTTCTGGTAGGGCTGCCGTGTCTCAGGCTGGCCGGCCCCTATGTGGCCCTGGTCACCTTCGGCGTGCACATGGCCCTGCAGCCGACATTAAGGGGGGAAATCGGCATTGCCCTGGGATCCGGCGGCTCAGTCGGACTTTTGACCATTCCACCCATCAGCATATTGGGATATACCTTCAGCTCGGCCAATATCGTTCCCACCTTCTATTTAGTGTTCGAACGGGTATCCAGAACTCTTTGATATTGCTGATTAATATCGCATAAAAGGAAAACGAAGATTTTCCAGTTTAATGCATTTTTTACTTGCATTAAAAACTCGTAAACGGTAGTTATCTT
>Ga0209678_1000241_pt1 | contig 21184 bp, 19 predicted proteins | sample WorMetilvaeELBA1_FD_187404 | JGI IMG/M metagenome (GOLD analysis project Ga0209678, IMG submission 187404) | Marine gutless worms symbiont microbial communities from Max Planck institute for Marine Microbiology, Germany - Olavius ilvae ELBA.1... ...
ATCGTTCGACAGAGGTCGTGCCATGCATGCTGGCCTCCTCATCCAGCACACATCTTGAATCAGAACCTCGCCCGCGCGGAAACCCCAAAATGATTCCGCCTACGGGAATCCCGCTCTAGGTATCTCCGCGGTCCTCTGCGCTTCTCTGCGCTCTCCGCGGTTTCTTGGGTCAAACGAATGGCCCCATCCGACGTAACTCGGATGGGGCCCTCGTGATCACTGCGGCGCGACGGGCGCGCCACAAGGTCCGCTAATGCGGCATCGGCACGATGCGGATGTAGGGCTTCGGCGCCTGCCAGCCGGCCGGGAACTTCTCCTTCGCCGCTTCGTCCGACAGCGAGCCGGCGATGATGACGTCGTCGCCGGGCTGCCAGTTGACCGGCGTCGCCACCGCGTGCTTCGCGGTCAGCTGGATCGAGTCGAGCACGCGCAGCACCTCGTCGAAGTTGCGGCCCGTGGTCATCGGGTAGGTCAGCTGCAGCTTGATCTTCTTGTCCGGCCCGATGACGAACACCGTGCGCACGGTGGCGTTGTCCGCCGGCGTGCGGCCCTCCGACGTGTCGCCCGCGGCCGCCGGCAGCATGTCGTAGAGCTTGGCGATGTTGAGCTCAGGGTCGCCGATCAGCGGGTAGTTTACCGCGTGGCCCTGGGTCTCCTCGATGTCCTTGGCCCAGCCGTCGTGGCTCGAGACCGGATCGACGCTCAGGCCGATGATCTTGCAGTTGCGCTTCTCGAACTCCGGCTTCAGGCCGGCCATGTAGCCGAGCTCCGTCGTGCAGACCGGCGTGAAGTCCTTGGGGTGCGAGAACAGCACGGCCCAGCCGTCGCCGATCCAGGAATGGAAGTCGATCGTGCCTTCGGTCGTCTCCGCCGTGAAGTTCGGCGCCTCGTCATTGATTCGCAGTGGCATGACAGCCTCTCCTCGGTCAGGGTGCGTTCTGGGGAACGGTGCCGGCGTTTCCTCGCCGGTCGACTTTCCCCTGCGCCGTTAGCTTCTGTGAGTCAAGCGCAACTGCCGCGCGTCGCGAAGCCGTGAAACGAGCCCGGGTCCACGAGGCATGAACGACAGCCAATCCCGCCGCATCGACGGCGGCTGCCACTGCGGCAACATCCGGTTCGTCTTCGACTGGCCGGAGGCCGCCACGACGATCCCGGGGCGCGCCTGCGGCTGCACCTTCTGCTGCAAGCACGGCGCCGCCTACACCTCGCACCCGCGCGGGCGCCTGGAAGTGACGATCGCCGATCCCGAGCAGGTGCACGACTACCGCTTCGGCACCGGCACCGCCGACTTCATGATCTGCCGCACCTGCGGCGTGGTGCCCGTGGTGACCAGCGCCATCGACGGCACGCTCTACGCCGTCGTCAGCGTCAACGCGTTCGAGAGCGCGGACAGGGCCGACGTCGAGGTGGCGGCCGCCGACTTCGAGGGCGAGGCGACGGATGACCGGCTGGCCCGGCGCCGGCGCAACTGGATCGGCGACGTGACGGTGGTCCGCGGCGCGCCATAGGCCGGCCCGCCTTGCCGCTAGGGGTCCATTTCCCGATAATCCCCGGCGCGACGCCAAAGGGGGGAGGCCCGCAGGGCCCCGCGATCAAGGAGGACGCCGAGCGATGGAGGAGCACGTCTATCCCGTGCCCGCGGACTGGGCTGCGAAAGCCTGGTGCGACGACGCCAAGTATCAGGAGATGTACCGCCGCTCGGTCGACGACCCGGCCGCCTTCTGGGGCGAAGAGGGCAAGCGCATCGACTGGATTAAGCCCTATACCCAGGTCAAGGACGTCAGCTTCGACGTGCCCGGCGTGCACATCAAGTGGTTCCACGACGGCACGCTGAACGCCGCCCACAACTGCATCGACCGGCACCTGGAGAGCCGCGGCGACCAGCCCGCGATCGTCTGGGAGGGCGACGACCCCAGCGTCGACAGGACGATCACCTACCGCGAGCTCTACGGCCATGTCGGCCGCCTGGCCAACGCGCTGAAGGCGCTGGGCGTCAAGAAGGGCGACCGCGTCTGCATCTACATGCCGATGATCCCGGAGGCCGCCTACGCCATGCTGGCCTGCGCCCGCATCGGCGCCATCCACTCGGTGGTGTTCGGCGGCTTCTCGCCCGAAAGCCTGTCCGGGCGCATCCAGGACAGCGAAGTCCACACCGTGATCACCGCCGACGAGGGCCTGCGCGGCGGCCGCAAGGTGCCGCTGAAGGCCAACACCGACGCGGCGATGAAGTCCTGCCCGACGGTCGAGAACGTCGTCGTCGTGCGCCGCACGGGCAGCGACGTCGACTGGGTCGAGGGTCGCGACCACTGGTACCACGAGGTCACCGAGGCCCAGCCTGAGGACTGCGAGGCCGAGGAGATGAACGCGGAGGACCCGCTGTTCATCCTCTACACCTCGGGCTCGACCGGCCAGCCCAAGGGAGTGCTGCACACCACCGGCGGCTACATGGTCTACACGGCGATGACGCACCAGTACGTCTTCGACTACCACGACGGCGACATCTACTGGTGCACCGCCGACGTCGGCTGGGTCACGGGGCACAGCTACATCGTCTACGGTCCGTTGGCGAACGGCGCCACGACGCTGATGTTCGAGGGCGTGCCGAACTACCCCAACGCCAGCCGCTTCTGGCAGGTCTGCGACAAGCACAAGGTCAATACGTTCTACACCGCGCCGACGGCGATCCGCGCGCTGATGCGCGAGGGCGACGGCCCCGTCAAGGCGACCGACCGCTCGTCCCTGCGCCTCCTGGGCACGGTCGGCGAGCCGATCAACCCCGAGGCGTGGGAGTGGTACTACAACGTCGTCGGCGAGCGCCGCTCGCCGATCGTCGACACCTGGTGGCAGACCGAGACCGGCGGGATCTTGATCACGCCGCTGCCGGGTGCCACGGCGCTGAAGCCCGGATCGGCAACGCTGCCGTTCTTCGGCGTCGAGCCGGTGATCGTCGACGGCGACGGCAACGAACTGACCGGGGCGGGCGAGGGCAATCTGTGCATCGCCGACGCCTGGCCGGGCCAGATGCGCACCGTCTACGGCGACCATCATCGCTTCGAGCAGACCTACTTCTCGACCTACAAGGGCAAGTACTTCACCGGCGACGGCTGCCGCCGCGACGCGGACGGCTATTACTGGATCACCGGGCGCGTCGACGACGTCATCAACGTCTCCGGCCACCGCATGGGCACGGCGGAAGTCGAATCGGCGCTGGTCGCGCACCACCAGGTGGCGGAGGCCGCCGTGGTCGGCGCGCCGCACGACATCAAGGGCCAGGGCATCTACGCCTACGTGACGCTGAACGTCGGCGAAGAGCCGAGCGACGAGTTGCGCAAGGAGCTGGTGCAGTGGGTGCGCAAGGAGATCGGCCCGATCGCCTCGCCCGACTGGCTGCAATGGGCGCCCGGCCTGCCCAAGACGCGCTCCGGCAAGATCATGCGCCGCATCCTGCGCAAGATTGCCGAGAACGACTTCGGCAACCTGGGCGACACCTCGACGCTGGCCGACCCGGCGGTCGTCGACGACCTGGTCGACAACCGGAAGAACCGCTGACGCTCAGCCGTCGGGCGCTGCTGGGCGGCCTGGGCGCGCTGGCGCTCGGGCCGCGGCGCGCCTTTGCCAGCGACCCCGACGTCGCGGTCGTCGGCGCCGGCGCCGCCGGCATCGCCGCGGCCCGCGCGCTGATCGACGCCGGCCGCTCGGTCGTCGTGCTGGAGGCGCAGGCGCGCCTCGGCGGTCGCGCCTTCACCGACACGGCGACCTTCGATCTGCCGTTCGACCACGGCTGCGCCTGGCTGCACTCGGCCGACCGGAACCCGCTGACCGACATCGCGCGCGCCGCCGGAGTCGACGTGGTGCCCGACGACGCGGACGCCTGGCTGACGCTCGACGGCGAGGAAGCGGACGACGCGACCTACGACGCGGTCGACGCCTCCCTCGCCTGGATCGCGGCGCGGATCGAGGCCGCTGGCGACGCGGGCCGGGACGTCGCGGTCACGGACGCCGCGCCGCCGCGCGACGCGGTCGACCGCTTCAACCTCGTGCGCCTGGGCGACCTCGCCGCCGGCGTGCGGGCCCGCGAGCTCTCCGCTCTCGACGTCTATCGCCAGATCGGCACGGGCGTCGAGGCGCTGGTGCCCGCGGGCCTGGGGAGCCTCATCGCGACGCAGGGCGCGACGCTGCCGGTGCGGCTCTCGACCCCGGTGACGCGGGTCACCTGGGACGGGCCGGGAGTGGCATTGGAAACCCCGGCCGGCACGCTGACCACGCGCGCGGCGATCGTCACCGTCTCGACCGGGCTGCTGGCCACCGACCGGCCGCGCTTCGCGCCGGCGCTGCCGACCGCGTGGCGCGACGCGGTACGCGGCCTGCCCATGGGCCTGCTCGACAAGGTGGCGCTGAAGTTCGACCGGCCGGTGTTCGACGCGCCGGCCAACACCACCCTCAACATCGTGCGCAACGACGTGCTGGCGCTCGACGTGCTGCTCAACCCGTTCGGGGCGCCCATGGCCATCGGCTTCGTCGGCGGGCCCACGGCCTGGACGCTGGAGACCGACCCGGACGCGGCGGTGCGCTACGCGCTCGAGGTCCTGGTCTCAGTGTTCGGCAACGACCTGCGCGCCCGTCTGGTGCAGGTTCACATGACGCGCTGGGGCCGCGACCGCTTCGCCGCCGGCGCCTACTCGGCGGCGTTGCCCGGCCACGCCGACGCGCGGCTGACCCTGACCGAGCCGCTGGCCGACCGGGTGTTCTTCGCCGGCGAGGCGACCGATCCCGTCTGGGCGACCCAGGCCGCCGGCGCCTGGCGCTCGGGCCAACGCGCGGCGGCGCAGGCGCTGGCCGTGCTCGACTGACCTCAGACGCAGCCCTGGCGGCGCAACTCGCGCAAGGCGAGGGCGACCGCGCGGGCGTCGGCCAAGGCGTCGTGCGGCTGGCCGGGGTTGGCAACGCCAAGCTGCGCCGGCAGCTCGCTGCTGGACAGCGTGTCGGGCGCTGCCGGGAGCCGGCGTTCGACGAGCGGGCGGATGTCGCTCAGACCGGCCGGCAGGGCGTCGTTCGCGAGGCCGTTGAGCCGCTGTGTTTCGCGCAGCACGTGGGCGTCGTCGCCGAACGACCCGACGAGGGTGCAGCCCGCGACGAAGTCGGCGAACGCTGCAAGAGCCTCCGCATAGGCGACGCCGCGCGCGGCGAGGGCGGCGTCGTCGATGCCGGTGAGCGCCACGATGTAGGCCGACAGGCGCGGGTTTACGACCGGCCGCACCAGGCGCTCGAACGAGGCGCGCTCGCTGAGGTCCGCGGCGGCCAGCCGCACCGCGCCGATCTGGATGACCTCGCGGTGCTCGTCCGGCCCCGACCAGCCGCGCTCGCGCGAGCCCGGCCAGGCCGTGTACTCCAAGTCGTAGATCACGACGTCGCCGTCACGCGGCAGGGCGTCCGGCATCGGGATGGTCGCGGCGTCCATGGCGGCGGCGATGATGCCGGGGGACAGTTGCGCTGTCACCCGCCGTCCAGCGCCGCGGCGTCGCACCAGCCGGCGCGGCGGCGGCCGTCGTAGGGCCGCGCCAGCCCGGCATCCAACAGCGCCGCCGCGACGTCGGCGCCGCCGGGGGCCACGACGCGCGCTACCACCCGTCCGGCGTACTTGCCGTAACGTACGTCCGCAAGCTGCGCCAGCGCCGCGGGATCGCCGGGCCGCAGCAGGCGGATGGCCAGGCCGCGCGCGTCTTCCGCCAGCGCGCGCTCGCGGGCGCAGTCACCGTCCAGCGCCGGCGCGTCGATGTCCGCCAGACGTACGCGTACGGTCATGTCCTGGCCCAACCAGATGCGGGCGCGCACCTCGAAGGTGTCGCCGTCGAGCACGCGCAGCACCCGCGCCGGCACCGGGCCGGGCAGCACCTCGCGCGCCAGGCCGGGCGGCCACAGCAGCACGCCCAGCGCCACCAGGACGCTGGCCACGCGCGCCTGGCGCCGCCGCCGGCGGCGCCGAATCCGGGCTTCTCGCGGCATCATCGTTAATGTTCCGGTCGCGACTCGGGCGGCCCGGACAGACTAGCAAAGGAGTCGGAACAAAAAAAAGAACAAAGATGGCTCAGATGACGTGTCTTGGGCCGGGTGTTAACAGTCCAGGATTGTCATGGGGCCGCGCCTCGCGCAGTTATCCACAGGCCCGTCGCGCCGCCGGCCTAGAAGTCGACGCAGCGGCCGTCGCGCTCCCAGTCGCCGAAACGCGTCGGCTCCGGCCCCTTGGGCCCGCCGATCTCCTTCGGCCGTCGCGGTTTCGACGCGGCCTTGCTCTCCGGCGTGCCTTCCGATGGCGGTTCGGCGTCTTTCGCCGGGGTCCTGGGCGCGTTCATCCGGTCCATATGACGCACCGCGCACGCCTTGCCAAGCGCCGGCGCCCGCCTTGAACGGTCGTCGGGCCCCGCCTAAGTCGAGGGCACAGCGTTAACGAATGTCCCACCGGGCCCTGGAACGACGATGAACTTCCTGCGTACCGCCGTGCTGCTTGCCGCGTTGACCGCGCTGTTCATGGCCGTCGGCTTCATGATCGGCGGCGAGATGGGCATGGTGATCGCGTTGGTACTGGCGGCCGGCCTGAACCTGTTCGCCTGGTGGAACTCCGGCGACATGGTGCTGCGCATGTACAAGGCGCGCCAGGTCGATGCGGCGAGCGCGCCGCAGCTGCACGGCATCGTCGCCCAGCTGGCCGAGCGCGCCGAGTTGCCCATGCCGCGCGTCTTCATCGTCGACAACCCGCAGCCGAACGCCTTCGCCACCGGGCGCAACCCTGAGAACGCGGCGGTCGCGGCGACCACGGGTCTGCTGCGCAACCTCAGTGCCGAAGAGGTCGCCGGCGTCATGGCGCACGAGCTGGCGCACGTGAAGAACCGCGACACGCTGACCATGACGATCACCGCGACGATCGCCGGCGCCATCGGCATGCTGGCGAACTTCGGCCTGTTCTTCGGCGCCTTCGGGGCCGGCAACCGCAACAACCCGCTGGGCATCGTCGGCGTGCTGCTGGTCGCGCTCTTGGCGCCCATGGCGGCGATGTTCGTGCAGATGGCGATCAGCCGCTCGCGCGAGTACGAGGCCGACCGCATCGGGTCCGAAATCTGCGGCCAGCCGCTGTGGCTCGCCAGCGCCCTCGACAAATTGCAGCGCGGGGCGCAGCGTATCGACAATCCGGCGGCTGAAAACAATCCCGCGACTGCCCACATGTTTATCGCCAACCCGCTTCATTCACGGGCTGTGGACAACCTGTTCAGTACCCACCCCAACGTGGCGAACCGCATCGCCCGCTTGCGGGAAATGGCGGGGGTGGCCCCGGCGGCGGCCGCAGGCCCCTGGGATTGAGGCGCGGACCGGTCTCGACCTGCCGGAGTTATCCACGCGCTTATCCACATTATCTAGTGATCTTGCTCGGCCATTGCACATGATCTAGTATCGCTGCGGTGGTCGTCGCGGGGTGCCTGGCACCTGCGCAAGGACATGCGCAAGCGAGGGAGTGCAGTAGATGGGTTGGACCGAGGAACGTGTCCGGCTATTGCGGGAAATGTGGGCGCAAGGACTGAGCGCCAGTCAGATCGCGCATCGCCTGGGGGGCGTCACGCGCAACGCGGTGATCGGCAAGGCGCATCGCCTGGGCCTGGAAGGCCGGCCGTCACCGATCAAGGGAACGCCGGGCGCACCGCGGCCCCGGCCACGCGCCGCCGCCAAGCGGGCGCTGGCCGAACGGGAAGCGGCCGCAGCACCGGCCATCGCCAAGACACCGATGCCGGCGGAGCAGCCGGCGGCCAGCCGGCCGATCGCGCCGCCGGCGCCGCCGCGCCAAGCGAAACCCGGCGAGGGCCCGGCCTGCCTGTGGCCGCTCGGCGATCCCGGCGACGCGGATTTCCACTTCTGCGGCGCCTTGGCGGTGCCGGGACGGCCGTATTGCGCGGAGCATTGCGCCGTCGCCTACATCCGCAAGAACAAGAGCGCGGCCTGACGCCGGGCCTGACGTCCGGCCGGGCGCAGCCCGGCCCGCGGTTGCATGGCTGAGTCCGCCGGTCTCGCGGCGCGCGCTGCGGCGCTCGACCTGCTGCGCGCCGTGGTGCGCGAACGCCGGCCGCTCGACGCTGCGTTGGCGCAGAGCAAAGCACCGGCGGCTCTCGCGCCGCGCGACCGCGCCTGGTGCCGGGCGCTGGTCGCCACGACCCTGCGCCGCCTGGGCCAGATCGACGCCGCGCTCGCCGCCTGCCTCGACAAGCCGCTCAAGCCCGGTCTGGCGCCGGTGCACGACGCGTTGCGCCTCGCCGCGGCGCAGCTGCTGTTCCTCGACACGCCGGCACACGCCGCCGTCGACACCACGGTCGAGCTGGTGCGCCGGCACGGCCAGGGCCGCCTCGCCGGCCTGGCCAACGCGGTGGCGCGGCGCCTGGCGCGCGAGGGCGCGGACCTGCTGGCGGGGCAGGACGCGGCCCGCGTCAACACCCCGGACTGGCTGTACGAGAGCTGGCGCGACGCCTTCGGCGACGCCACCGCGCACGCCATCGCCGCCGCGCACTTGGGCGACCCGCCGCTCGACCTGAGCCTCAAGCCGGGCGCAGATGCCGAGGACTGGGCGCGCCGCCTGGACGCAACGCTGCTGCCGACCGGCACGCTGCGCCGCGCGACGACCCGCGTCGACGAGCTCGACGGCTACGCCGCGGGCGCCTGGTGGGTGCAGGACGTGGCGGCGGCGCTGCCGGCGCGCCTCGCCGGCGACGTGGCCGGCGGCGCGTGCTGGACCTGTGCGCCGCGCCCGGCGGCAAGACGGCGCAGCTCGCCGCCGCCAGTGCGCAGGTCACAGCGATCGACGTGTCCAAGAGACGCCTCGCGCGCGTCGGCGAGAACCTGGCGCGGCTGGGCCTGGCGGCCGAGCTGGTCGCCGCCGACGCCGCGGCCTTTACGCCGTCCGCGCCCGCCGACGTGGTGCTGCTCGACGCGCCGTGCACCGCGACCGGCACCATCCGCCGCCACCCCGACATCGCGGTGTTGAAGACGCCGGCCGACATCGCCGCCTGCGTCGCCCTCCAACGCAGACTGCTCGATGCGGCGGCGACCATGGTCGCGCCCGGCGGCGTCCTCATATATGCGGTCTGCTCACTGCAGCCGGAGGAGGGCCCGGACCAGGTCGCGGCGCTGCTCGCGCGCCACGCCGAACTGCGCCGCGCGCCGGTCGACCCTGCCGAAGTCGCCGGACTCGCCGATCTGGTCACTGCCGAGGGCGACCTGCGCACGCTGCCCTGTCACTTGGCGGCGGAAGGCGGCATGGACGGATTCTACGTCGCCCGGTTGCGCCGCGGCCCCGTGCTTGCTGGCCGCCGGGCAAGCTGATACCAGATTCGTCATGGCCGACTCGCCCCCTGTCCGGATCGCGCCGTCAATTCTGGCGGCCGACTTCGCGAGGCTGGGCGAGGAGGTGGCGGCGGTCGCCGCCGCCGGTGCCGACTGGCTCCACATCGACGTGATGGACGGGCACTTCGTGCCCAATCTGACGCTGGGGCCGCCGATCGTGAAGGTGATCCGACCACACACGGACCTGCTGTTCGACACCCACCTGATGATCGCGCCGGCCGACCCGTTCCTCGCGGCGTTCGCCGACGCCGGGTCCGACGGCATCGCGGTGCATCCCGAGTCGGGGCCGCACCTGCACATGTCGCTGCAGACGATCCGCAAGCTGGGCAAGCGCGCCGGCGTCGTGCTGAACCCCGGCACGCCGGTCGCCGCGATCGACCCGGTGCTCGACCTCGTCGACCTCGTCCTCGTGATGTCCGTCAACCCGGGCTGGGGTGGCCAGGCGTTCATCCCCTCGGCGCTCGACAAGCTGCGCCAAGTGCGCGCGCGCATCGACGCGCACGTCGCCGCCGGCGGCCAGCCCATCGACCTGGAGGTCGACGGCGGCATCAACCTCGAAACGGCACCGCTGGTGCGTGAGGCCGGCGCCGACGTGCTGGTCGCCGGGACCGCGATCTTCGCGGGAAACGAGAGCTACGCGGCGACGATCCGCGCCCTGCGCGGCGCCTGAGACCGATGAGCCTCGACCTCGCCCAGCCCTCGCCGCGTTCCCAGGGCGTCTGGCGCTATCACTTGGGCAAGCTGTTCTATGCCTCGCCGCTGTACGGCCTGACGCTGTCGTCGCGGCCGCCTGGCGCGCTGGAGGTGGTGCCGCCCGACCCGTGGCCCGGCGACGCCCGGCGCGGCGCCGCGCTGCTGAAAGGCAGTGTGGAGTTGCTCGACCGCACGGTCGCCGGCCAGCGTATGGACTGGCGCCCCGTCGGCATCGGCGACGACTGGGTGGCGGAGCTGCACGGCTTCGACTGGTTGCGCGACCTGCGCACCGTGGGCGGCGACGCCGCCCGGCGCGGCGCGCGGGAGCTGATCGACGACTGGATGGCGCGTCACAAGCGCTGGGACGCGCTCGTTTGGCGCCCCGACGTGCTCGGCCGGCGCCTCGCCGCCTGGCTGGGCTGCCACGACTTCTTCTGCGCCAGCGCCGACGACGCCTTCCGCCGCCGCTGCCTTGCCTCGCTGCAGCGCCAGTCGCGCCATCTGCGCCGGGTGCTGCCCCACGCGGCGTCGGGCGCCGAGCTGATCGCCGCGCTGAAGGGCCTGATCGCCGCCGGGCTGTGCCTGCCCGGCCTGCGCCCCCGCGCGGCGCTAGGCCTGCGGCTCTTGGCGCGCCAGCTGCCGATCCAGGTGCTGCCCGACGGCGGCCACGTCTCGCGCAACCCGGCGACCCACGCCCGCGTGCTGCGCGACCTGGTCGACATTCGCAGCACACTGCTCGCGGCGCGCGCGGAAGTGCCCGAAGCGCTGATGGTCGCCATCGACCGCATGGCGCCGTACCTGCGCATGATGCGCCACGGCGACGGCGGCCTGGCCCTGTTCAACGGCGCGCGCGAGGAGGAGCCCTGGCTGCTCGACATGCTGCTGGCGCAGGCCGACGCGCGCGGCCGGCCGCCGCAGAGCGCGCCGCACAGCGGCTACGAGCGCATCGTCGCCGGCCGCACGCTGGTGCTGGCGGACGTCGGCGCGCCGCCGCCGCGCGGCTTCGACGCCCACGCCCATGCCGGCACGCTGAGCTTCGAGCTGTCGGTCGGCAAGGAGCGGCTGATCGCCAACTGCGGCGCCATGTCTGGCGCGCAGGACCACTGGCTCAAGGCCCAGCGCGCGACCGCGGCGCACTCGACGCTGGCGCTCGACGACACCAACTCGACCGAGGTGCTGCGCGAGGGCGGGCTGGGCCGCCGGCCGCGCAAGGTCACGGCCCACCGCGAGGAGGCCGACGGCAATGTCTGGCTCGACCTCGCCCACGACGGCTATGTCGACGGCGCCGGCCTGGTGCACCGCCGGCGGCTCTACCTCAGCGCCGCGGGCGACGACCTGCGCGGTCACGACCGGCTGATTCTGAGCGGCGGGGCGACGCAGGCCGAGCGCTTCGCCGCGCGCTTCCACCTGCACCCGGCGGTCAAGGCGTCGCTGGTGCAGGACGGCGCGGTGCTGCTGCGCCTGCCGGGCGGCGGCGGCTGGCAATTCAAGGCCGACGGACCCCTCGCCATCGCCGAGTCGGTGGCGCTGGGCGGCAGCGACGCGCCGCGCCGCGCCGAGCAGATCGTCGTCTCCGGACCGCTGGGCGCCCCCGACAGCGACGGCGTCGTCGCCGCGGTCAAATGGGCGCTGAAGCGCGTCGCGAAGAAGGGGTGATCAAAGCTCCCAGCGGGTGACGCCGGCCGGAAGTCCGACGTCCCGCCACATGGCCTTGATGTCGGCGACCATGCCGTCCGGCGCGACGAGGCCGGCCAGGTCGTTGGCCGTGAGGCCTTTGTAGGCGCCGTGCTGGACGGCCCCGATCACCGCGTCGTAGGGCGCGCGCGCGTCCGGCGACCCGATCAGGTCGACACCGTAGAGCGCCATCGCCTCGTCCCTGTCGGCCAGCGGGTCGTGCACGTCGACCGCATGACCGCTCGCGCGCAGCGCGTCGACGATGTCGACGACGCGCGAATTTCGCAGGTCCGGCACGTCCTCCTTGAAGGTCAGGCCCAGGACCAGCACGCGGCCGGGATTGCGCGGCAGCGCGGCCGAGACCTGGCGCGCCACGTAGCCGCCCATGGCGTCGTTGATGCGGCGGCCGGCGAGGATCACCTCCGGCGCGTGGCCGACCTCCTCCGCCAGGTGCGCCAGGTAGTACGGGTCGACGCCGATGCAGTGGCCGCCGACGAGACCCGGGCGGAAGCGTAGGAAGTTCCACTTCGTCTCCGCCGCCTCCAGCACGTCGACCATGTCGAGCCCCAGCCGGTCGACGATCATCGCCACCTCGTTGACGAAGGCGATGTTGATGTCGCGCTGGGCGTTCTCGATGACCTTGGCCGCCTCCGCCGTCTTGATGTCGCGGGCTTGAAAAACATTTCCGTTGGTGACGGCGCCGTAGATGCGGCCCAGCAATGCGGTCGCCGCCGGCGTCTCGCCGGCGTAGATCTTGGTGATGCGCTCGACGGTGTGCTCGCGGTCGCCGGGGTTGATGCGCTCGGGCGAGTAGCCGAGGGCGAAGTCGCGGCCCTGGACGAGACCCGACGCGGCGGCGAGGCGCGGCCCGCAAACCTCCTCCGTGACGCCCGGATAGACGGTGGACTCGAAGACCACCAGCGCGCCCTTGGCCATCGCCGCGCCGACCGTGTCGCACGCGGCGAGCACCGCGCCGAGGTCGGGCCGGTTTTCGCGATCGACCGGCGTCGGCACCGTGACGATGTAGACGTCGTGGCCCGTGAGGTCGGCGGCGTCGGCGCTGAATCCGACAGTGCTCTCGGCCAGTGCCACGGCCGTCACCTCCCCCGTCGCGTCCTCGCCGCGGCCGAGGGCCGCGATGCGGTCGGCCGCGATGTCGAAGCCCGTCACGCGGAAGTGCCGGGCGAGGGCGGCGGCGAGCGGCAGGCCGACATAGCCGAGGCCGATCACGGCGATGTGGGGATCCTGTGACATGGACTCTTCGCTGGACGCGGGCGGCGGGGGGCCTCTCAAGGGCGCGGCAATCTATGGCAAAGCCACGCGCCGCGCCAAGGGGGGCTAAGGCATGGCGGGGGCGCGCCGGTTTGTGGCGACGCTGCGTACGGTCAGATCGAAGACTGAGCGGTCAGCATAAGACGGATAAATACTGTAGAATAGAATTTTCTACATGACTTCTTGCGAATTCGCCGCGAAGGCCTTACTTCACGGCGCGCCGGCCGCCACTGTAGGATCACGCCCGCCATGACCCGCCTCGATGCCCTGGAAGCGCAGAGCGTCTACATTCTGCGCGAGGCCTACAGTCAGCTCGACCGGCTGGGCGTGTTGTGGTCGATCGGCAAGGACTCGAACGTCGTGCTGTGGCTCGCGCGCAAGGCGTTCTTCGGCAGCGTGCCGTTCCCGGTGTTCCAGCTCGACACCGGCATGGAGCTCGACGAGGTCTACGCCTACCGCGACCGCTACGCGGCCGAGTGGGGCCTGGACCTGCGGGTCGTCGACTGCCCGCCGGAGGCCGAGATGGACCCGGAGCTGCCGCCGCTGACGCGCGCCGCCGCGCGCAAGAGCGCCGGGCTGGCCCAGGTCCTGGAGAGCCACAAGCTGACCGGCGTGATCGTCGGCATCCGCCGCGACGAGGAGGCGACGCGCGCCAAGGAGCGCGTGTTCAGCCCGCGCGACCCGACCGGCACCTGGGCCTTCCGCGACCAGCCGCCGGAGTTCTGGGACGTCTTCAACGCCAAGGCGCCGCCGGGCGCGCACCTGCGCGTGCACCCGCTGCTGCACTGGACCGAGGTCGACGTCTGGCGCTACACGGCGCGCGAAGGCATCCCGGTCAACGGGCTCTACTTCGCGCGCGACGGCAAGCGGTATCGCTCGCTTGGCGAGAAGAACATCACCGCACCCGTGACGAGCGACGCGGACAGCATCGACGCCATCATCGCGGAGCTGGAAACGACCCGCACGCCGGAGCGTGCCGGCCGACTGATGGACCACGAGGCCGAGGACTCGTTCGAGCGGCTAGGCACGTCTGGGTACATGTGATGGCGGCGGACCTACAACTCGTCGAGGGCACGGCCCCCGACACGGCCACGGCGGACACGACCGTGCCGCAGGTGCGGGTCGTCATCGTCGGCCATGTCGACCACGGCAAGTCGACGCTGATCGGCCGCCTGTTCCACGACACCGGCCGCCTGCCCGAGGGCAAGAAGGAGGCCATCGAGGCGATGTGCCGGCGCCGCGGCATGCCGTTCGAGTGGGCCTTCCTGATGGACAGCCTGAAGGCCGAGCGCGACCAGGGCGTCACCATCGACACCGCGCAGATCTGGTTCCGCGACAAGGGTCGCGAGTACGTCATCATCGACGCGCCGGGCCACCGCGAGTTCATCCGCAATATGGTGACCGGCGCGGCCAGCGCCGACGCGGCGCTGTTGACCATCGACGCCGACCAGGGCGTGCGCCGCCAGACCCGCCACCACGGCCTGCTGCTGCACCTCCTGGGCGTGCGTCAGCTCGCCGTCCTGGTCAACAAGATGGACCTGGTCGGCTTCGACCCCGGCCGCTTCCAGGAGATCGAGCGCGAGACGCGCACTTACCTCGCCGAGCTGGGCCTCGAGCCGCAGGTCTTCGTGCCGCTGTCGGCACGCGACGGCGACAACGTCGCGGGGCCTTCCGCCAACATGCCGTGGTACGACGGCCCGACGGTGCTGGACGCGCTGGCCGGCTTCGCGCCGCCGCAAGCGCCGACCCAGCGGCCGCTGCGCCTCAACGTCCAGGACATCTACAAGTTCGACGATCGGCGCATCGTCGCCGGCCGCATCGAGAGCGGCCGCGTGCGGGTCGGCGACAAGGTGCTGTTCTCGCCCAGCAACAAGACCGCGAGGATTGCCTCGATCGAGGCCTGGAACGCGCCGGTGCCGGTGCTGGAGGCCTGCGCGGGGCAGTCGGTCGGCGTCACGCTGGAGGAGCAGATCTTCGTCGAGCGTGGCGAGGTGGCGAGCCACGACGTCGAACCGCCGCTGGAGTCCGACGTGTTCCACGCGCGGCTGTTCTGGTTGGGCCACCGGCCGCTCAAGGCCGGCGACCGCCTGACGCTGACGCTGGGCACGCAGCGCGCGCCGGCGACCGTCGAGCGCATCGAGCAGGTCGTCGACATCGACGCGCTGGACGCCCATGAGGCGCCGGAGGTGGCGCGCGACGAGATTGCCGACGTGGTGATCCGCGCCCGGCGCCTCATGGCGCTCGACGAGCACGCGAACCTGCCGCGCAGCGGCCGAGTCGTGCTGGCGGACGACCACGGCGTCGTCGCCGGCGGCGTCGTCTCGCTGCGCACCTATCCCGACCAGCGCGAGCAGGTTACCGTGCGCTCGGCCAACGTCAGCGCCGTCGCCCACCGCGTGCCGACGGCGACCCGGATGGCGCGCAACGGCCACGCGCCCGGTGTGCTGTGGTTCACCGGGCTGTCGGGCGCCGGCAAGTCGACGCTGGCCATGGCGCTGGAGCAGCGCCTGTTCCAGGACGGCTACCAGGTCTACGTGCTGGACGGCGACAACGTGCGCCGCGGGCTGAACGCCAATCTGGGCTTCGCGCCGGAAGACCGGGCGGAGAACATCCGCCGCGTCGGCGAGGTCGCGGCGTTGCTGGCCGACGCCGGCATGATCGTGATCAGCGCCTTCATCTCGCCCTACCGCGCCGACCGCCAGCGCGCCCGCGCCGCCGCCGGCGACAGCTTCCACGAGGTCTTCGTCAAGGCGGACCTGGCGACCTGCGAGGCGCGCGACCCCAAGGGCCTCTATGCCAAGGCGCGGGCCGGCGAGGTCGCCGACTTCACCGGCATCTCCGCCCCCTACGAGGAACCGCAGACGGCGGACTTGACCCTCGACACCGCCGCCGCGTCGCCGGAGGCCTGTGTCGACGAACTGGTCGTCTACGTGAAGAACGCCTTCGGCAGCGCCTGAGGTCCAAGCGCGCCAAGGATTTGCGCCCCCACGCCAGCCCTCGCCGAGCCGCCACGTAAGGATTGACGTTCATCGCGTGAACGCGTAGGTGTTCAGGCCATGAACGCCGGCAAACCGTTGGGATTCGGGGCCGCGACGACCGTCGCCGACGACGGCGGCGAGCGCGCCGATCACACGCTGGGCCTGCTCGACGCCGTCGAGCAGGAGGACGCCGTCTCGCAGCGGCGCCTGGCGAAGGAACTGGGCGTCGCGCTGGGTCTCGCCAACGCGCTGATCAAGCGCTGCGCCACCAAGGGTCTGATCAAGGTGAAGCAGGCCCCGGCCGGCCGCTATGCCTACTATCTGACGCCCAAGGGTTTCGCCGAGAAAGCCCGGCTGACCGCCAAGTACCTGCGCGACTCGCTGAGCTTCTTCCGCCGCGCGCGGGAGGAGACCGCCGAGCTGATGAACCAGGCCCGCGCGCGCGGCTGGCGGCGCATCGCGCTGGCCGGGGCGGGCGAGCTCGCCGAAATCGCCTCGCTGGCGGCGCACGACGTCGACATCTCGATCGCCGGCATCGTCGACGCGCGCGACAACCGCGCGAAGCTGGCCGGCCTAAGGATCGTCGCGGACGCCGCCGCGCTGGGCCCGATCGACGGCATCATGATCACCGACGTGCGCACGCCGCACGACGCCTATGCGCGCTGTGTCGCCGCCTTCGGCGAGGACCGCGTGCTGGCGCCGCGCCTGCTGCGCCTGGGCAAGAACGGCAACGGGGGGCGCCGATGACCCGCTGGTTCGTCGTGCATACCCGCGCCAACGAGGAGCAGCGGGCGCTGGGCCATCTGCAGCGCCAGGGCTTCACCGCCTATCTGCCGCAGTGCCGGCGCTGGCGCCGACACGCGCGGCGGCGCGAGCTGGTGCGGCGGCCGCTGTTCCCGCGCTACCTGTTCGTCGCCCTCGACCTCGAGAGCGCGCGCTGGCGGCCGATCCTGTCGACCGTCGGCGTCGCCGGCCTGGTGCAGCACGGCGAGCGGCCGACGCCGGTGCCCGAGGGCGTCGTCGAAGAGCTGCGCGCCTGCGAGGCGGCCGGCGAGTTCGACGTCACCCATTCCGCCGCGCGCCTGCGCCTCGGCGACGTGGTGCGCATCACCAGCGGTCCGTTCGCGGACCTGATCGGCAAGTTCAGCGGCATGGCGGACCGCGAGCGGGTGTTTGTCCTGCTCGACCTGTTGGGCCGCCACGCCAAGACCGCGGTTCCCGCGACGGCCGTCGCGCCGGCCTGACCGGGCCGTCCGGGCCACACCGGCCCGGCGGAACCGCTTGTTCTGTTCTACGCAGCCCGGGGGACCCGTGAGTCACCCAGACTGCGGTAGCGTGCCCGAACCATGGCAGAAACCGTCCACCTGATCGCCGGCGCGCGGCCGAACTTCATGAAGGTCGCGCCGCTCTACCACGCGCTCGACGCGACGCCGTGGTGCGCGCCCGTGCTGGTGCACACCGGCCAGCACTACGACCCGGCGATGTCGGACGCCTTCTTCGCCGACCTGGGCCTGCCCGCGCCCGACCACCACCTGGAAGTCGGCAGCGGCAGCCACGCCGAACAGACCGCGGCGGTGATGGTGCGCTACGAGGCGCTGTGCCGCGCCGCCCCGCCGGCCTGGACGGTCGTCGTCGGCGACGTCAACTCGACGCTGGCCTGCGCCCTGGCCGCGGTGAAGCTGGGCATCCCTGTCGCCCATCTCGAAGCCGGCCTGCGCAGCGGCGACCGCACGATGCCCGAGGAGATCAACCGGGTGGTGACGGACGCGGTCGCGGACCTGTTGTGGACGCCGTCGCCCGACGCCGACGCCAACCTGCTGCGCGAGGGCCGGCCGCGCGACGTCATCGAGCGGGTCGGCAACATCATGATCGATTCCCTCGAGATGCTGCGGCCGAAGATCGAGGCGGCGCCGGGCCCGGCCGCCCACGGCCTCGCCGGCCGCGATTACGGCGTGGTAACGCTGCACCGGCCGGCCAACGTCGACGACCGCGCGGCACTGGGCGAGCTGGTCGAGGCGCTGGTCGCGGTCTCCCGCGACCTGCCGCTGGTCTTCCCGCTGCACCCGCGCACGGCCCAGGCGCTGGAGCGCTTCTGCCTCGCGGACCGCTGTGCCGCCGGCGACATCCGGGTGCTGCCGCCGCAAGGGTACATCGACTTCATGGCGCTGGTGCGCGGCGCGCGCCTGGCGATCACCGACTCCGGCGGCATCCAGGAAGAGACGAGCTATCTGGGCATCCCGTGCCTGACGCTGCGCCCGTCGACCGAGCGGCCGATCACGATCGACGAGGGCACGAACCGCCTGGTCACGGCCGCGAACCTGGCACCGGCGGTGGGCGACGCCCTCACGCGCGACGCGGTGCGGCCCGCGATCGACCTGTGGGACGGCCGCACGGCCGAGCGGGTCGCCGACAGCCTGAGGCGGCGGTTGTGAGCCGCATCGTCGAGGAACGCCGCGAGGCGGTGTCGCCCTACGTCACGCTGGTCGAACGGGTGATCGAGGTCAACGGCCGTACCGAGGCGTTCCACTCGTTCGACCAGGCCGACTACGTCACGGTGCTGGCGCTCACCGACGACGGGCGGGTGCCGCTGGTCCGCCAGTACCGCCCGGCGGTCGACAAGGTCACGCTGGAACTGCCCGGCGGCCTGCTCGACCCGGGCGAGGACGCCGCGGCGTGCGCGGCCCGCGAACTGGCCGAGGAGACCGGCCTGATCGCCGGGTCGATCGAGCCCCTGGGCGTGATGATCGCCGACTCGGGCCGCCTGCAGAACCGCGTCCGCGCGTTCTATGTCGCCGATGCACGGCCGGCACCCGACTGGCAGCCGGAGGCCGGCGTCGAGGTGGTCATGTTCGACCGGGCGGCACTCAAGGCCGCCGCGGCGGACGGCACGTTCGACCACGCCCTGCACGTGGCTATCGTCGGCTTGGCCACACTCAAAGACCTGATCTAGGACCAATCGACCATGTCCAGGCTCCCCGCTGACTATCGCGACAACCGCGTCTGCATCTTCGGCATGGGCTATGTCGGCCTGACGCTCGCGACCGTCATGGCCGACGTCGGCTTCGACGTGCTGGGCCTGGAGATCCGTGACGACATCGTCGATGCCCTGTCCCAGGGCACGTCGCACTTCCACGAGCCGGGCCTCGAGAACCAGATGCGCAAGCTGGTCGCCGACGGCCGCTTGCGCTTCGCCCGCGAGCTGGGCGACGACGAGGCCAGCGTCTACATCATCACGGTCGGCACGCCGATGGGCAGCGATGGCCGCGTTCATCTGGATAGCATCCGCAACGTCGCCAGCGCGCTCGCCGGGCGCCTGAAAGCCGGCGATCTGGTGGTGATGCGCTCGACGGTGCGGCTCGGCGCCACGCGGGAGATTGTCGTGCCGATCCTCGACCGCGCCGGCGTGCCCTACGACATCGTGTTCTGCCCCGAGCGTACGCTGGAAGGGCAGGCCATGCCGGAGCTGCGCTATCTGCCGCAGATCGTCGGCGGCGTGTCGCTGGAGGCGCGGGCGCGGGCCGCCCAGCTGTTCAGCTTCGTGACACCCACCGTGGTCCAGGTCGCCAGCCTGGAGACCGCGGAGATGATCAAGCTGATCGACAATTCGCAGCGCGACGTGCAGTTCGCTTTCGCCAACGAGATCGCGCGCATGTGCGACGCCGTGGGCATCAGTGCGGCGGACGTCATTCAGGCCGGCAAGCTGGGCTACCCGCGCACCAACCTGCCGATGCCGGGCCCGGTCGGCGGCCCCTGCCTCGAGAAGGACAGCTACATCCTGGCCGAAGGGTTGGAGCCGCACGGCATCGAGCCCGAGATCACCCTCGCCGCACGACGCGTGAACGAGCGCCAGCCGGCCGAGACGGTCGCCACGATCCAGCGCTGGTTCGCCGAGAGCGTGCCGCCGCTGCCGGCGCGCCCGACGATCGCGCTGGCCGGTCTGGCCTTCAAGGGCCGGCCGGCGACGGACGACCTGCGCGGCACGACGGCGCAGCCGATCCTGAAGGCCCTGCGCACCGCTTTTCCCGGCGCCACGTTCCGCGGCTACGACGCGGTCGTGCCGGCAGCGGAAATTGCGCAGGCGTTCGACATCGAACCGGTCGAAAGCGTCGCCGCGGCGCTGGACGGCGCACACCTGCTGGTCATCGCCAACAGCCACCTGGAGTTCGAGCGCCTGGCGCTGGACGCCCTGGCGGCGGCAATGGCGCGCCCCGGCCTGGTGTTCGACTTCTGGAACAACTTCGCCGCCGCCGAGCTGTCCATGCCGGACGGCACCGCGTACATGGCGCTGGGTGCCAGCACGTTGACCCCGCCGCTCAATGCCGCCGCACGAGGCGCCGCATGACGGCGCGGCGCATCCTGGTCACCGGCGGCACCGGTTTCATCGGTGCTGCGCTGGTCCGCCGGCTGGTGCGCGACGGCCATCGCGTGCGCGTGCTGGATAACAACCTGCGCGGCACGCCGCGGCGCATCGCCGACGTGGCGAGCGACGTGGAACTGGTCGAGGCCGACGTGCGCGACGCCGACGCGGTCGCGCAGGCGGCGCGCGATATCGACCGCGTCGTGCACCTGGCGGCGATCAATGGCACCGAGTTCTTCTACTCGATGCCCGAGCAGGTGCTGGACGTGGCGGTCCGCGGCATGCTGGCCGTGATCGACGCCTGCCGCGCCAACGGCATCGGCGATCTGGCCGTCGCCTCGTCGTCCGAGGTCTACCAGAGCCCACCGACCGTGCCGACCGACGAGACCGCGCCGCTCACGGTGCCGGACGTGCGCAACCCGCGCTACTCCTACGGCGGCGGCAAGATCGCCAGCGAGCTGATCGCCATGAACTACGGCCGGACGGGCTTCGAGCGCGTCGTCGTCTTCCGGCCGCACAACGTCTACGGCCCCGACATGGGCTGGGAGCACGTGATCCCGGAATTCGCGCTGCGCGCGGGCGAGGCCGCGGCGGCGCACCCGGCCGGGCCGGTGCCGTTCGAGATCCAGGGCGACGGGTCACAGACCCGCGCCTTCGTACATATCGACGACTTCACCGACGGGCTCGTAACCATTCTGAACCGCGGCGCGCACCTGGGGCTCTATCACATCGGCAACCCCGAAGAAGTCACCATCGCCGACCTGGCGCGGCGCGTCGTAGCGACGCTGGGGCGCGAGGCCGAGGTGCGGACGGGCGACGCGCCGGCGGGGGC
>Ga0209678_1000242_pt1 | contig 21158 bp, 23 predicted proteins | sample WorMetilvaeELBA1_FD_187404 | JGI IMG/M metagenome (GOLD analysis project Ga0209678, IMG submission 187404) | Marine gutless worms symbiont microbial communities from Max Planck institute for Marine Microbiology, Germany - Olavius ilvae ELBA.1... ...
GCCGCGCGAACTGAGCGTCCGAAAGCCAGAAACAGTGCTCAGACATGGCAAACCCCCAAACAGTTGGGAGCTTGAATCATGCTTCGCCCGAAAAGGGAATCCCCTTTATGGGTCCGGACCCTAGTACAGCGCCTTGACGACGCCGCCGTCGACGGGGATCGCAGCGCCGGTGACGTAGCTGGCCTGGGTGCTGCACAGGAACGCCGCCATGGCGCCGAACTCCTCAGGCGTGCCCAGGCGCCGCAACGGAATCGCCGCCAGGCTCTTGGCCTGATGGGCCTCGAAGGTCTCGCCGGCCTGTTCGGCGGCGTGTCGGATGTTCTGGATCATGCGGTCGGTGGCGAAGCGCCCTGGCATGATCGTGTTGACCGTGACCCCGTCGGGCCCGACCTCGTCGGACAGTGTCTTGGCCCAGCCGGTGACCCCGGCGCGCAGTGCGTTCGAGATGCCGAGGTGAGGGATTGGCTGCTTCACGGCCGCCGAGGTGACGATCAGGATACGGCCCCAGCCGCGTTCGCGCATGCCCGGCAGCACCTGGTCGGCAATCGTGACGAGGCTCAGCAGCATGGTTTCGAACCAGGCGCGCCAGTCGTCGGCGGCGACCTGGCTGATCTTGCCCGGCGGCGGACCGCCGTAATTGCCGACGAACACGTCGACGCCGCCGAAGTGCTCCAGCGCCGCCGCCCCCAGCTTGCCCGCCTCCTCGACGCTTGAGAGGTCGCAGGCGCGGCCGACCGCCTCCGTGCCGTATTTGTCGGCGATCTCGTCGGCGACCCGCGCGATCGCGTCCGCCCGCCGGCTGGCGAGCATCAGCCGTGCGCCTTCCGCCGCCAGCGCCTCGGCGATGCCGCGGCCCAAGCCCTGGCTCGACGCCAGCACCAGCGCGCGCTTGTCCTTCAGCCCCAGGTCCATGCCCGGATTCCTCTCTCTCTGTTAGATCGCGGGGGGCGGGTGGCGTTCGTGCCAGTGCCGCGCGATGTCGATGCGCCGGCAGACCCAGGCGGCGTCGTGGCCCTGGACGTAGTCGAGGAACCGCGCCAGCGCCGCGGCGCGCCCCGGCCGGCCGGCCAAGCGGCAGTGCAGCCCGACCGACAGCATCTTCGGGCGCGCCGCCCCCTCCTCGTAGAGCACGTCGAAGGCGTCGCGCAGGTAGGTGAAAAACTGGTCGCCGGAGTTGAAGCCCTGCGCCGTCGCAAAGCGCATGTCGTTGGCGTCGAGCGTGTAGGGCACGACCAGGTGCGGCCGCCCGTAGTCCGTCACCCAGTACGGCAGCTCGTCGGCGTAACTGTCCGCGTCGTAGAGGAAACCCCCTTCCTCGACGACTAGGCGCCGGGTGTTAGGGCTGGGCTTGCCCTGGTAGATGCCCAGCGGCCTTTGGCCGGTCACTTCCTCTTGTACCGCGACGGCCAAGCGGATGTGCTCACGCTCCTCGTCTTTGGGCATGTGCTGGTAGTCGATCCACCGGTAGCCGTGGCTGGCGATCTCCCAGCCGGCCTCGGTCATCGCCGCCGCGGCCTCCGGATTGCGCGCCGTCGCCATGGCGACGGCGTAGACCGTGACCGGGAGATTGCGCTCCGTAAACAGGCGGTGCAGGCGCCAGAAGCCGGCGCGGCTGCCGTACTCGTAAAGCGACTCCATGTTCATGTGGCGCACGCCCTCGAGCGGCTGGGCGCCGACGATCTCGGACAAGAGGTACTCGGACGTGGCGTCGCCGTGCAGCACGTTGAGCTCGCCGCCCTCCTCGTAGTTGACGACGAACTGCACCGCGATCCGCGCGCCGCCCGGCCAGTCGGCGTGCGGCGGCGTGCGGCCATAGCCGACCATGTCGCGCGGATAGCTCTCGCTCACGGTGCCTCCCCTTCCAATCGAAGGTGCCCGGCTTTGCCGCCCACGGTCAACGCGATATAGACTCGGTGAGGGAGGCACCAATGCCATGAGCGACAACGACCCCAACGACGCCGCCGCCGCCGTCGACGAGGCCCGGCTGTGGCAACGCCACGAGGACATGGCCCAGCACGGCCTGACGCCACGCGGCGGCGTCAACCGGCAGGCGTTCTCGGAGGAGGACCGCGCCGCGCGGCGCACCATGATCGCCTGGGCGCAGGCGCTCGATTGCACCCTCGCGACCGACGAGATCGGCAACCTCTACATTCGCCGCGCCGGCCGCGACAAGAAAGCGGCGCCCGTCGTCACCGGCAGCCACCTGGACAGCCAGCCCACGGGGGGCAAGTACGACGGCGCCTACGGCGTATTGGCGGGCATGGAGGCACTGGCCGCCATGCGCGACGCGGGCATTGAGACAAAACGGCCGATCGAGGTTGTCGCCTGGTCCAACGAGGAAGGCAGCCGCTTCGAGCCTGGCGGCATGGGCTCGGCGGTGTTCGCGCGCGACATGCGCCTCGCCGACCTGCTGCCCGCGCGCGATCCCGACGGCACGGCGCTGGGCGACGCGCTGGCCCGCACGCTGGAGGCCACCGCCGAGGTGCCGCACCGCGACAGCGGGTTCTTGATCGCGGCGTACGTCGAAGCGCATATCGAGCAGGGGCCGCGGCTCGAGGCCGCCGGGCTGCCCATCGGCGTCGTTACCGGCATCCAGGGCCAGCACAACTACGAGATCACAGTCACCGGCACCGAGGCCCACGCCGGCACGACGCCCCAGCGCGACCGACGCGACGCGCTGCAGTCGGCGGTCGCGATCATCGCGGCGCTGGGCGATTTGATGCACGACGAGACCGACACCCTGCGCTTCACCGTCGGGCGCATGGACGTACAACCGGGCTCGCACAACACGGTCCCGGGCCACGTCGCCTTCACCATCGACCTGCGCCACCCCGACGGCGCCGAGCTCGACCGCCGGGGCGACGCTATCGAGGGCGTCTGTCAGGCCCACGTCGGGCCCTGCGACGTGGTCGTGCACCGGTTGAACGCGGTCGCGCCCACCCGCTTCGATCCCAAGGTGATCGAGACCGTGCAGCACTGGGCCGACGCGCTCGACTTCAGCAACATGCTGATCGCCTCGGGCGCCGGCCACGACGCCATGTTCGTCGCCAAGCTGTGCCCCGCCGGCATGATCTTCGTGCCCTGCGAGAAGGGCATCAGCCACAACGAGGCCGAGGCCGCGACGCCGGCGGACCTGGCGGCCGGCGCCCGCGTGCTGACCGCCTGCCTCGTCGACCTGGCCAACAGGGTGTAGTGGCATGACCGATCCTGTCCGCCTGATCGACCTCGACTGGCCGACCTTCGGCACGCCGGCGCCGCCCCCGCCACCCTCGGCCGCGGCACTGGGCGCGCGCATCGACGCCTTGCGCGCGCGCATGGCGGCGCGCGACCTGACGCACGTGGTGCTGTTCGCCGACCGCGAGCATTTTGCGAATTTGGCCTGGCTGACCAACTTCGACCCGCGCTTCGAGGAGGCGGTGCTGGTCGTCGGCACGAGCGGTCCGCCGCTGCTCCTGGTCGGCAACGAGTGCGCGGGCTATGTGGGCATCAGCGCGCTCGACGCCGCCGGCGCGCTGCGCCACGAGCTGTTCCAGCCGCTCTCCCTGGTCAGCCAGCCGCGCGGCGAGAGCCGGTTGTTGCGCGAGATCCTCGGCGACGAGGGCATTTCCGACGGCGCCCGCGTCGGCGCGGTCGGCTGGAAGTACCTGCGCGACGCCGAGCACCCGGACGCGCGCCACGCCCTCGACGTACCGTCGTGGATCGCCGACACGTTGCGCGACCTCGCCGGGCACGACCGCGTCGTCAACGCGACCGACCTGTTCATCGATCCGGCGGACGGCCTGCGCACGGTGGCGAGCGTCGACGACATCGCCGCCTTCGAGCACGCCAACGCGGTCGCCGCCGACGGCATGCGCGCGATGCTGTTCGGGCTCGAGGAGGGCATGACCGACTTCGAGGCGATGGCGTTGGCCGGCCTCAACGGCATGCCGCTCGGCTGCCACCCAACCTTCGCGACGGGCCCCTCCCGGCACCTGGGGCTGAAGAGCCCGTCGGGCGAGGTGCTCAGGCGCGGCGCGCCGATGTCGGCCAACCTGTGCACCTGGCGCGCCAACATCTGCCGCGCCGGCTGGCTGGTCGACGGCCCCGCCGACCTGCCGGACGAGGCGCGCGACTACGTCGAGGCCTTCGCCGGCCCCTACTTCGCCGCACTGGCCGAGTGGTTCGGCCTTATGCGCATCGGCACGCCGGGCGGCCAGATCCAGGCGCTGATCGACGAGAGGCTGCCGTTCGACAAGTTCGGCATCGGCCTCAACCCGGGCCACCTGATCGACCTCGACGAGTGGACCTCGTCGCCGATCTACCCCGGCTCGGACCTGCCGATCCGCTCCGGCATGGTGATCCAGGTCGACGTGATCCCGTCGTCGCCGCGCTACTTCTCGACGCGCATGGAAGACGGCATCGCCATCCTGGACGCGAGCGCGCGAGAAGCGCTGCGCGCCCGCCACCCGGACGTGCACGCCCGCTGCACAGCGCGGCGCGCGTTCATGCAGGACACGCTCGGCATCGCCCTCCCCGACGAGGTCCTGCCGCTCTCCAACATGCCCGCCATCGTGCCGCCGTTCTTCCTCGATCCCCGCCATGTGTTCGCACTTGCCTAGCGCGTGTAGATGCGTGTCACGGATCAATCTACCGTGGCGGACGACGAGTCGCGCACTGGAGCCTGAAACCGGCGATGGCAACTGACGGCACGACGACGACCGATTATCTGGACGACCGCTTCTGGCGCGAGTTTGGCTGGCGCGGCTTCGTGCTGACGCTGGTGTCGCTCGCCTGTCTGAACATCGCCCTTGCCGACCTCCGGGGCCGGCACCCAGTTGCAAGCCTGTACACCGGCGCGGACTGGTCCGACCCGGCCGCCTGGACCGACCGGGCGACCTGGCTGCAACGCCGCACCTCTCCCGGCCGCGCGACCCTGCCTTGGCAGCACGACTCGGCCACCCTCGTGCTAGCCGACCCTGCCCGTGACAGGTGGCACGCCGGAGGCTTGGGCGGGCTTTGAACGCGGTCGCAGTGACGGCCGATGGCACCGTTGTCACGGGCGGCGACGACGGAATCGTGCGCCTGTGGACGCCGGATCGCAGGTTGCTCTCCGAGCTCATCGGGCATACGGACAGGGTCAATGCGGTTGCAGTGACGGCCGACGGCGCGATTGTCTCCGGCGGCCGCGACGGCACCGTGCGGCTGTGGAGCCGCGATGGAGGCGGACATGCCAAGTTGACGATCCAAGCGGGACGGATATCGGTGGTCGCCGTGGCCCCTGACGGCACGATATTGGCCGGCGGCAGCAGTGGTACCGTTTACCGCTGGGAACCCGACGGCGCCCCACGCGGCAACTTGGAACGGAGCTCAACGTGGGTAACGTCGCTCGCTGTCGCGCCCGACGGCACAGTAATCGGCGGTGGCGACTACGACGTTGTTTGGCGATGGGGCGCCGATGGCCAACGCCGTGATCCTCTGCATGGCAAGGCCGCCTTGCTGTCTGACGGTGAGCAATTCTGGGCGGTCGCGGCGGCCCCGGATGGGACGGTCATCGGCGGAACAGACAATGGAACTTTGCGCTATTGGTACTCCGACGGCACGGCCCTTACGACGACGCGCGGTCATCGAGGCAACATCCGAACTCTTGCCGTGACGCCTGGCGGCATGATCGTTTCAGGCGGCGACGACGATACCTTGCGCCTGTGGCGCGATGCCGAACTGTTGGCCACTTATTGGCTGGATGGGGCCACGCCGAAGGCGCTGGCGGTCGCTGGCGATGGCCGCAAAGTCTATGTTGCCGACGGACATGGACGGATATCCGCGCTGACCCTGGCCCCGGTCGTGGTTGCACCGGCTCCATGGGCCTGGCTCCTGCTGTCGTTGGCTCTCTTGGGCCTTGCGGGGGTCTGTCGCATCGGCTACCGCGCGTTCCGGCAGGCCCGCGACTCGGGCGGTGCCTAGCAGAGCCATCGGCGCTGCCCGGACAGAGGGATCGCGCACGGGCCCAGGCGGCGGCGCGATCTAGTTTTTCGGATCTCATGTCCGTGTTGCCAAACCAGCCAATCCGCTTGAGGTCCCGCCCCGCCGCGATGTCCGCGCCGGCGCACCGGCATTCCGCCGCGCGATGGCGAACAAGCGCTCAGTAGCCCAACGTGACCACGAGCGGGTCGAGGTGACGAGCGCGGCGGAGCTGCGCGCCTGGCTGGCGGAGAACCACACCCAGGCGAAGAGCGTCTGCCTCGTCACTTACAAGAGGCACGTTGCCGACAAGTACGTCGCGTGGGAGGAGATCGTCGACGAGGTCTTGTGCTTCGGCTGGATCGACAGCCTGCCGCGCAGGTTCGACGCCGACCGCACCATGTTGCGGCTGTCACCGCTCCAGCGCGCCAGCGCCTGGTCCAAGATCAACAAGGAACGCGTGGCGCGGCTGACGCAGGCCAGCCCGGCGCGCGGCGCGCTGGCGACCACAACGTCGCGATCGTGCGCCCCGAGTGCACGACCGTCGTGGCGATCATCACAAGACAGCCGATGGTGGTGAGAACAGGCGTGAGCCCTTGCGTCAGGGCTGCTTGATCAACTGCGCCAGCTCGGCCGGCTTGAACAGTCGGCCGATGGTAAGCCCCTGGATAATGATCGAGAAGGCCACAACGGCGTACGTCATGGAGAGAACGCCCGCCTTGTCCGGACCCTCGGGCAACGAGAGGGCGAGCGCCAGGGCGAGTCCGCCACGCAGACCGCCCCAGGTCAGCAGCTTGGTCAGGCCGAACCCCTGTGTCGCGAGCGCCGGCGTATGCCGCAGCAGAGCGATCGGGAAATGGACGCTGATCGCCCGCGCGATCAGGCACACGATGATGGCGGTGATCGCGACCGGCAAGTTTTCGACCCCATGGACAATGACGACATTGAGCCCGATGAGGACAAACAACATGGCGTTGAGGATCTGGTCGATGCCGTGCCAGAAGGCATCCAAACGGGCGCGTTCGGCCTCCGCCATTTTCGGCGCGGCGAAATTGCCAATGAGCAGCCCGGTAACGACAGCCGCAATCGGGCCGGACACTTCGAGTTGTTCGGCAAGTCCATACGAAACCGCGACGACGCCGAGCGAAACGAGCAGCTGCGTGCCGTAGTCCTCAGAGCGCTGCAGCATGCGGTTCATCAAGATCGCCGCGCAAATGCCAAGTGCGACGCCGCCCAGAACCTCGCGGCCGAACAGAGCTACCGCTTCGCCGACGGTCGGCTGTTCCGGACTGACGGCGATCGCGAGGCACATCGTAAACAGCACGATGCCGACCCCGTCGTTGAACAGGGACTCGCCGCTGACGATCGCCTCGAGCAGCTCGGGCAGGCCCGCACGGCCGAGGATCGCGAGCGCCGCGATCGGGTCCGTCGGCGCGATCAACGCACCGAAAAGGAACAGGTAGATCGGCGAGACGGCAAGCCCGAACAGCGCGGCGATGCCCCACAGCATGCTACTGATCAGGAGCCACGCAACGAGCGTTCCGCCGATCGCCAGCGAGCCGATCAGCCATTTCTGCTCGTTGAGGTATTTGAGCTTTACGTTGATGCTGCCGGCGAAAAGCATGAAGCAGAGCACGCCGTGCAGCAGCGTCTCGCCAAGATTGAGCGTCGACACAAAGCGCCACTGGGCGTCGATGTACTTCCCACCAAGCAGCGCCAGGACAATCGTGAAGGCGAGCGCCAGCAGCATGAGGCCGATCGACGTCTCAAGACGCAGGATGCGCTCGTTGAGGTACGCGAACAGCGCGCTCAGCCCCAGCAGGACGGTGACGACCGAGAACAGCTCCACGAATGCCCCTCTGCATACCGTCAAACGCGCCGCAGTCAGGTCGGATATTGTTGGACCTAGGCGCAAGCAATGCAAACGCCCATGTCGGCGGACATCTGCGCCTGACGTGCCGACATCTGCCGCGGCGGCTGGCTCGCCAAGGCCCCCAATGAACTGCCGGCGGCCGCCCGCGACCACGTCGACGCTTTCGCCGGCCCCCCTATCGTAGCCATAGCAGAGCGGTTCGGCACGACGCGGCAACGCGACCACGCCCGGGTCGAGGTGGCGAACGCGGCGGAGCTGCGCGACTGGCTGGCGGCGAACCACACCCGGACCGAGAGCGTTTGGCTCGTCACCTACAAGAAGCACGTCGCCGACCGATACGTCTCCTACGACGACATCGTCGACGAGGTGCTGTGCTTCGGCTGGATCGACAGCCTGCCGCGCAGGCTCGACGCCGACCGCACGATGCTGCGGCTGTCGCCGCGCCAGCGCGGCAGCGCCTGGTCGGGGATCAACAAGGCGCGGGTCGCGCGCCTGGTGGTGGCTGGCCGGATGCAGCCTGCCGGCCTTGCCAAGGTCGAGGAAGCCAAACAGGGCGGCTCGTGGACTTTCCTCGACGACGTCGAGGCGATGATCGAGCCCGAAGATCTGGTTGAGGTCCTCGCGCGCCATCCCGGCGCGCGCGAAAACTTCGATGCCTTCCCGAAGTCCTACCGGCGCGGCGTGCTGGAATGGATCAAGCTCGCCAAGCGCCCGCAGACGCGGGCCAAACGAATCGACGAAACGGCCAGGCTCGCGTCCGAGAACAGGAAGGCGCTGCAGCCGGGTTAGTCAGTGCCATATCCGGCCTTGTGGCTCTTGTGATGATGGCGATGTCCGCACCGCCCGACGCGAACCGCGCGTCTCAGGCCGGATGGCCAACGGGAATCAGGTAGAGGGGTCGCTCCTCGGACGCCACGTCAAGGAGGCTGTGCACGCGGTCGTCGTCGAAGGCGCCGACGGGCGTGCAGCCGAGCCGCAGGGCGGCGGCCTGTAGCAGGATGTTCTGCGCGGCGTGGCCGGCCTCGAGCTGCACGTAGCGCTGGGCGCGCCGGCCGTATTTGCGGGCCGTGCGCCACTCGACCGCCGTCACGACCACGATGGCCGGGGCTGTGGCGATCCACGCCTGGCCCAGGGCCGCCGCGGCCAGCGCGGCGCGCAGATCGCCCGGCGCCTCCGTTCCCAGGTCGCTGGTCCGGGGCCGCGGAAGCGATACAGGCCCGCCGGCAGCCCGTCGACCGCACCTGCGACAAGGTGCAGCTTCAGGGGATAGAGGGCGCCGGCGGAGGGCGCGGTGCGGCCGCCCCACTCGATGGTCACGCCCTGCCCGGCCCACAGCAGCTGGGCGACCTGCGCGAGCGACAGCGGCCGCGGCTTGAACTCGCGCACAGATCGGCGCCGCAGCAAGGCGGTCTCCAGCGCCACGTCGCCGTCGAGTCGCTGTGGCGGCAGGTCGATCGTCTCGTGCGTCCGTCCGCTCATGGCCATGCCTGCCCTGGTGGAACTCGCGATGCCGGCCCACGCCGCCACACGCCACGCCGAAGCAAGCAGTCGCCGGCGTGAACGGCCCTGGTTGTGCGGTGGCTCATCGCCGGTCTTGTCCTGCTCGACGTCCCGGGCGCGTGCCGGCCGCCGTATCATGATCGGCTCCCTCTTCTCATCCTCGCCCGCCTTGGCGTTGTCCCGACGCACTTGCCGAAGGCACAAGCTCTACCCCCAGTCGAGCGTCAGCGCATTGCCGGACGTCAACTGGACCTGAGTTCCGAACCTTTCGCCTTCCCGGTTGAGCGTGTCGCGGAGCCACGCCGCGTCGGCCGGCGACACGCGGTTGAGGCGGAAATTGCGGATCTGAAGCGGCACGATCATCAGCCGGGCAAGCGTGCCGTCCGCCGCGCGCAGGGTCGGAAAATACATCAGCACAAGGTCGTCCCGGAACGTCTCGTAGCCGCTGATGCCCTCGTAGTCGGTGAGGAAATCGCCGCAACCGTAGAAGATCGGCCTGCCGCGGTAGACCTCGATCGCCTTGGCGTGGTGGGAGGAATGGCCGTGGACGACGTCGACACCGGCGTCGTCGATGAGCCCGCGCGCGAAGCTCGTCTGTCGCTCCGGTATCTCGTAGCCCCAATTTGCGCCCCAGTGGATCGAAGCGACGACGATGTCGCCGGGTCGCTTCGCCGCGCGGACCTGCCGCGCGATGCGGCGCAGCGTCCGCGGTGAAAGGTCCGGCAGGACGTTGACGCCGGGCCTGTCCTGGGTGGCGGCCCAGCCATGCGGTATGCCGCTCGTGACCGCGCCGAAGCCGAAGACCAGCACCCGCGCCGTCGCCCCGACCGGCACGACGGCCGGGGCCATGGCCTCGTCAAGGTCGCGGCCGGCGCCGGCGCTCTTCACGCCGGCCGCGTCCAGCGTCCCCAGCGTCTCCAGCAGCCCAGCCTCGCCCCAGTCGAGCACGTGATTGTTGGCCAGGACACAGCAGTCGACGCCAGAGGCCGTCAGCACGGGAACGTTCTCGGGGTTCATCTTGTAGTTGATGCCTTTGGGCTCCGGCTCCCTGCTCGCCGTCACGGCGGTTTCCAGGTTGACCACCCGCACGTCCGGTTGTCTGGCGTCGAGTTCGGCCAGCGCCTCGCCCCAGACATACGAGAAGGCGACCGGCCTGGGGATCGGTCCGTTGGCGGTCTCGGCAAGCGAGACGTACTCGGTTGCCGAGGTCACATAGGGTTCGTAGAGGCGCGGGTCGCCGGGATGGGGCAAAACCTGATCGATGCCCCGCCCGGTCATCACGTCGCCGGCCAGGAAGAGCGTGACCAGATCGGAGTCTTAGGACGCCGCGCGCGGGGACGCGCCCGGCCCTGCCGAGGCCGCGCGCGCCGGCGTGCGGGAAGCGAACATTCCAAGGCCAGCCATCATCGCCAGTCGCAGAACTGCTCTACGCGGCGGGCGATCAGGGGCGGTCATGACGGCTGCGAGCGCCGCCGCCGCAACCGCGGCCGATCGGCGCGCTGAACGCTGCCGGCGGCGGCGCTTCAGCGAGCCGAGGTGGCGCCGGGATCCGTTTGGCAGACCCTCGACGGCCCACGCTGGCAGAGCTGGGCCAAGCCGTGGTGGCGCCGGAGTCTGACGGAGCGCATAGTGTTGAGCTGCACATTTCCATGGACTGCCGCGAACGCGTTGGTGCGTCGGAGGAGAGAGATGCGTTTCCCTGCCCGGTTGTTGTCTGCCTGCCTCTTCATCGGTGTATCCGTGTCGGCATCGACCGCACAAGCCGCAGGCAACGTTGCCAAGGGCGAAGAGCTTGCCCGCCAGGTGTGCGCCCGCTGCCACAACGTCGAGCCGTCCGGACCCTTCAAGCTGTTCCCGCCGAGTTTCGCGGCCATCGCCGTCTATCGCTCGCCCGAGCAGATCCGCGGCAAGATCCTCTATCCGCAGCTCCACTCCGGCATGCCGCAACTCAGCTCCGTCCTGACGCCGGACGGAGTCGTCGACCTCGTGGCCTACACTACGTCCCTCGAAAAGCCGTAAGCGCCCACCCAGCCACGTCCAATGCCGGCATAGCGTCCTTTGGGATGATCGCACCCGGGTGCTGGATCACCGCGGCCGCGAGACGGTGCCCCAGCGCCGCCGCCGCCTCCGGCGCGAGGCCCGCGAACCGCCCGGCGAGATACCCGGCGTTGAACGAATCCCCGGCGGCGCTGGTGTCGACCGGGGTGACGCCGGCGTGTGCCGGCACATGCGCGCGGCCTCCCGGGCTCGACACCAGGCAGTCGTTCAGGCCGTCCTTGATCGCCACCTCCCTGACGCCCAGCGCGTGGTGGCGGTCGGCGCATTGGTCCGCGGTCTCGCCTTCGTACAGCAGCCGCTCGTCGTCGAGCGTCGGCAGGGCCAGGTCGACGCGGGCGAGGCACGCGGCCATGGCTTCGCGCGCGTCGGTCGCGTCGCGCCAGCCGCGCGGCCGGTAGTTGCCGTCGAAGGCGACGCGGGCACCCTTGTCTCGCGCCTCGTCGAGCGCGGTCATCAGCGCGTGGCGGCTGTCGCCGTCGAGGATCGAGAGCGTGATGCCGGAGAGGTAGAGCCAGTCGAAGCCGTGCAGCGCCTCGACAATGCGCGGCGTGTCGTCGTTGCGGAACAGGTCGCGCGCGGCGGCGGCGGAACGCCAGTAGGTGAAGTTGCGCTCGCCATTGTCGGTGCGGATGACGTAGAGCCCCGGCAGGCGGCCGGGCAGCCGCGCCACCAGGTCGGTCGCGATGCCCTCCGCCCGCCACGCGGCGACCATGGCGTCGCTGTAGGGGTCGTCGCCCAGTGCGGTGATGTAGGAGACCGCGACGTTCTGGCCGATCCGCGCAAGGTAGGTCGCGGTGTTGAGCGTGTCGCCGCCATGGCGCAGGCGCAGCAGGTCCGCGCCCTCGTGGCTCAGCTCGACCATGCACTCGCCGATCGCGGCGAAACGGATGGCGTCGGCCATGGCTCCCTCGTTCTTGCGCCGCATCGTGCGGCTGCGGCAGAGTAGCCGTCCCGCCCGAGACCGTGCCAGTCCCACGCCAGAGCCGCCATGCCTACCGACACCCCGACACCGCTCGCGGTGCTGAAGACCGCGCCCTTCATCCCCGTCGTCACCGTCGACGACGCCGAAAAAGCCGTGCCGCTGGCCCAGGCGCTGGTCGCCGGCGGCGTCAAGATCGTCGAGGTCACGCTGCGCACGCCCGCGGCGTTCGAGGCGATCCAGGCCATCGCGCGCGACGTGCCCGACATCCTGGTCGGCGCCGGCACGATCCTGAGCGCCGACCAGTTCCCCGCCGCACGCGATGCCGGCGCGCAATTCTTCGTCGGCCCCGGCACCACGGCGGAACTGCTAGCCGCCGGCCGCGACATCGGCCTGCCCTACTTCCCGGGCACGGTGACGCCCTCGGAGGTGATGGCGGCAAAGGCCATGGGCTTTACGGCGCTCAAATTCTTCCCCGCCGTGCCCTACGGCGCGCCGGCGACGCTGCGCTACCTGGCCGACGTGTTCCCGGACGTGGCGTTCTGCCCGACCGGCGGCGTCGACGGCACCAACTTCCGCGAATTCCTGGCACTGCCCAACGTGGTCTGCGTCGGCGGCGCCTGGGTCGCGCCGCGCAACCTGATCCAGGCCGGCAACTGGGCCGCCATCACCGACCGCGCGGCGCAAGTCAGCACGGTCTAGGACGCTGGCCGCTGGCGCGTTTGCGGCCCCGAACACCCGGTCTCGCACGCGACTCGGCGACACCCCCACCCTGGCCCTCCCCCTCAATGGGGCAGGGAACGCATTGGTAGCGCTTCACAAAATCCCCCTCCCCCATAGAGCCAGGGCAATCGCCTATGGCCACCGGGCGCCCCTCGCCGCGACGTGGCGTCGCCCCGGCGTGGCCAGCCAAAAGACCCCCTCCCCCTTGACGGCGGAGGGCCGGGGTGGGGGTGACTCGGTCAGAGACAAGGGACCGAACGGGCGCGCTCGGCGCCGCCGCAACACCCCCCACCCTGACTCTGCCCCTCAAGGGGGGAGGGGATTTCCGTTCGCGCTCAACAGGTTACTCCCCCGCCGAGCGGCGCCCCGAGGTCAGGTCCGAGAGACCTTGAGCGGCCAAATGCGATTGCCCAGCCCATAGAGGGGGAGGGTCGGGGTGGGGGTGACCTCCGCCAGCGGCGGACTCGGCCGGATGCGGCCAGAACGGCGGAGGTCCGCTACGCGCTACGCAGCCGCCGCATCTCCGCGACGAACGCGGCGGCGTTCCGGGCCACCTCCGCAACCGGCATCTCCGGCTTGAACAGTGCCGAGCCGAGCCCGAAGCCGTTGGCGCCGGCGGCCATGTAGCCGGTCATGGCGGCGACGTCGATGCCGCCGACCGGCAGCACGGGCACGTCGGGCAGCACCGCGCGCATCGCCTTCAGGACGGCCGGCGGGTTGGCCTCCGCCGGAAACAGCTTCAGGCCGTCGGCGCCGGCGGCGAGCGCGGCGAAGGCCTCCGTCGGCGTCGCGATGCCGGGCAGTGCCGCCAGGCCGGCGGCCTTGGCGGCGCGCACCACCGCGGCGTCGGCGTGCGGCATGACGACCAGCCGGCCGCCGGCGTCGGCGACTTGGCTCACCGAGGCGAGGTCGAGCACGGTGCCGGCGCCGATCAGCGTGGTGCCGCCGAAGCGTTCCGCCAGCGCGTTGATGCTGTCCAGCGGCGCCGGCGAGTTGAGCGGCACCTCGATGATGTGGAAGCCGGCGTCGACCAACGCCGCTCCGGTGTCGACCGCCTTGTGCGGGTCCAGGCCGCGCAGGATCGCGACCAGCGGCATGCGGTCGAGACAGGCCGCGAGGCTGGGCATCAAGCTGCTCATGGTGCGTCCTTCAACAGCCGGGCCAGGCGGGCGACGCGTACGAGGCCGTCGACCACCGCCGTGTCGCCGGCGACCCGCCGTGTCGCCACGCCACGGCCGGCCAGCGCCTCGACGTAGAGCGCGCTCAGGGCATCGGCGCCGATCACCGTGACCTCCGGCACGGCCGCCAGGATGTCGGCCATGCCCCCCAGCTCATGGCCGATCAGGAGGCCCGAGAGATACGACCGTGCGGCCGCGGGCTTCAGCGCGTCGAACAGCGCCTCGGCGCGCACGCCGAACGCGTGGTGCAACAGGCCGCCCGCCTCGTCGGCACGGGCGAGACCGCGCGCGAACGCCGCCGCATCGGCCGGCGCCTCCGGCCCGGCCATGGTGCGGCCGAGGATCGAGTGCTCGGCCATCACCGCGAACACCTCGCCGGTCATGGCGGTGCGAAAGCCGGTGACGCGGCCGTCGGCGACGTCCGCCCACTTGGCGTGGGTGCCCGGCAGGCAGACCGCGGTGCGGCCGGCCGTATCGCCCAGCGCGCCGAAGATCTGCGTTTCCTCGCCGCGGATCACGTCGTGCACGCCCGACGGGCCCACCGTGCTGAGCCCGGGCACGATGGAGAGCGTGCGCGCGCCGAACGGCACCGGGTGCAGCGACTGGGCCAGCGCCGCGGCGTCGGCCGGACAGGCGGCATACGCCGCCTCCGACCAGCCCGAGCGGCTGCCGATCATGCCGGACATGACGACCGGAGCGTCTGGCGCCGCCTCTAGCCAGTCGCCGACGAGGTCCGCGAAGGCGTCGGCGAAGGCGCCGTCGGGCACCTGGAGGATGCCTTGCGGCGCCGCGCGCCGGTCGCGGATCGCACCCGTCGCATCGACGTCGTAAGCGCGGAAGTTGCTGGTGCCCCAGTCGACCGCTATCAGTGCCGTCTCCACCGCCTCTCCCCCACCCGAGCCGCCGGGAGCATAGCCCATCGTGACCGCCAGACCAGCGCCGACGCCGGGCGCCGCGGCGCCCTACGCCGTCGCGCCACGCCTGGCGCTGTTCTACGTGGCGGTGTTCGGCACCATGGGCGTCAGCCTGCCGTACTGGCCGGTGTGGCTGCAGGCGCGCGGGCTCGGGCCCGGCGAGATCGGCCTGCTGCTGGGCCTCGGCACGCTGACGAAGCTTGCCGCCGAGCCGGCGATCGGCGTCGCGACCGACCGGCTGGGCCGGCGCCGTGGGCCGATGCTCGTGCTGGCCGCAGTGGCGCTCTTCAGCTGCGCCCTGTTCGCGGTGACCGACGGCTTCTGGGCCTACGTGCCGCTGACGGCGCTGTACCTGACGGGCTTCACCGCGCTCGTGCCGTTGGGCGACAGCCTGACGCTGTTGCACGTACGCAGCGGCACCATCGACTACGGCCGCGTGCGGCTGTGGGGCAGCGTCGCGTTCATTGCCACGGCGCTCGGTGCCGGCTGGGCCATCGGGCGGACCGGTGAGGACGTGGTGCTGTGGCTCCTGCTCGGCGGCCTCGCCGCTGTCGTGTTGACGGTCGCCACGCTGCCCGACCGCCGCACCCGGCCAAGCGGCCCACGCGACGGCGGTGCCAGGCCACTGCTGACGCGCCCGGCGTTCCTCGTCTTCCTCCTCGCCGCCGCCGGCGTGCAGTCCAGCCACGCGGTCTATTACGGCTTCGGCACCATCGAGTGGCGCGCCGCGGGCCTCGACGAGACAACGATCGGCTTGCTGTGGGCCGAGGGCGTGCTGGCCGAGGTCATCGTGTTTGCGCTGGCGACGCGTCTCTTGCGCGACCGGGCCAGCCCGGCGACGCTGCTGGCGATCGCCGGCGCGCTGACCGTGTTTCGCTGGCTGGTGACGGGCGCGACCGCGGCGCTGCCGGTGCTGCTGCTCGTGCAGACGCTGCACGGCGCCAGCTTCGGCCTCGCCTATCTCGCCGGCATGCTGTTCCTCACCGAGGCGGTGCCCGAGCGGCTGTCGGCCACGGCACAGACGCTTTACTCCGCCGGCGTCGCCGGCCTCGGCCTGGGCGTGATGATGCCCGCCGGCGGCCTGCTCTACGGCGCGCTCGGCGGCGCCGCGTATTTCGCCACGGCCGGGGTGGCGGCGCTGGGCCTCGTCGCGGCACTGGTGCTGCGCCGCCTGTGGCGGCGCGGTCCCCTGCCGGACCTCGCAGGCTGAGCCCTGTCCCTCCTGCCCGCGCGCCGTTAGAGTCCGCCGCCATGGACAAGCGCGACGCGGCGGAGCTGTTTCGCAGCCGCCTCTCCCAGGCCCTCGACCGGCGGCGCATCTCGCGGGCCGAGCTGTGCCGCCGCGTCGGCATCGACCGCTCGACGCTGGCGCAGTTGATGGCGTCGGATACGCACCGGCTACCGCGCGCCGACACGGTGGCCGCGCTGGCCGGCGGGCTGCAGGTCAGCGCCGACTGGCTGCTGGGCCTGACGACGGAGCCGGCGCGCGGCGCCGACATCCTGGAGCAGTCGGTGCAGATCGAGGTGACGTTGCCGTCGCCCGCCGACGCACGCCTTGCCGCCTGGCACCGCGAAGCCGCCGGCTACAAGATCCGCTACGTGCCGACGACGCTGCCGGACCTGGTCAAGACCGACGCGGTGCTGGCGCACGAGTACCACGACTTCGCCGCCGTCAGCACCGAGCAGGCGATCACCATTGCGACCGAGCGCCCGGCCTACACGCGCCAGCCGGAGTCCGACATCGAGGTGTGCAGCCCGCTGCAGGACCTGGAGGTCTTCGCCCGCGGCGGCGGCCTGTGGCAGGGCCTCGCGGCCGCGAACCGGCGGGCCCAGCTGGAGCAGATCGTCGCGCTGCTGGACGAGCTCTACCCGGCATTCCGCTGGTTCCTCTACGACGCCCGCCGCACGTATTCCGTGCCGATGACGATCTTCGGGCCGCAGCGCGCGGCGGTCTACATGGGCAACCTGTACTTCGTCTACAACACCACCGAGCACATCCGCGTCCTGACCCGGCACTTCGACGGCCTGATCCGCGCCGCGATCGTGCAGCCGCCGGACACGCGCGGCTGGATCCGCAGCCTGATCGACCAGGTCGGCGAGCCGTGATCGCCGGCCTGCCCATGTACGACCTGCCGGAGCTGCGCCCGGCGCACGACGCCCTGTGGCAGGGCCTCGCCGCGGCGCTGGCGGACGCGGGCGTCGCCGACGCGCCGCCTGCGCTGGCCTGGGCGACCGACGAGACGGCGTTGTGGGCGGCGCCCGACCTGCTGTTGAGCCAGACCTGCGGCTATCCGCTGCGCCATGCGCTCGCCGGCCGGATCGCCTATGTGGCGACGCCGTGCTACGCGGCGCCCGGCTGCCAGGGCGCGACCTACGCCAGCGCCATCGTCGTCCCGATCGGCAGCGCCGCGCGCGACCTCGCGGACCTCACCGGCGCGCGTCGCGCGGTGAACGCGCCGGACTCGTGGTCCGGGCGCTTTGCGCTCGACCGGGCGGTGTCGGACGCCGCGTTTCCCGAGAACGTCTGGACGGGCAGCCACGCCGCGAGCCTCGCGGCGGTCGCCCGAGGCGACGCCGACGTGGCGGCGATCGACGCGGTGACGTTCGCGCTCCTGGGCCGGCACCGTCCAGAGTCGGTCGCGGGCGTGCGGCTGTTGGCGTTCAGCCAAGCTGCCCCTGCCCTGCCCTTCGTGACCCGGCCGGGCGGCCCGGTAGCCGCGCTGCGCCGGGCGCTGCGGCGGGTTGTGGCCGATCCGGCGTTGGCCGACACGCGGGCGGCGCTGCTGCTCGACGACGTGGTCGTGCTGGACGCCGACGCCTACGCGGTCATGGACGAAACACCGCGCGCGCCGGTCGAGGCCTGATGGACGTCTATCACATCTGGTGCGACCTGAAGCCCGGCGTGCGCGACCTGGAGTTCTGCCAGCGCGTCGACGCCTTTCTGGGGGGCCTCAAGGACGCCGGGCACATCGCCGGCTACCGCCTGACGCGCAAGAAACTGGGCCTGGCGCCGCCGGAGATGGGCGAGTTCCACATCGCCATCGAGACGGCGGACCTGGCTCAGCTGGACCGCGCCTTCACCGCTGTCGCCGGCCGCGCGGAGCCGGAGGAATCGCTCCATTTCGGCGCCAATTCCCTGGTCCGCAACGCGCGCTTCGGGCTCTACCGCGACTTCCCGGACCCGGTGCGCCGGCGCGGCGAGGAGAAGTTCTGATGCGCGCGATTTGGCGCCCGACGTGGCGGCAGGCACAATGACCCCCATGTCAGGGTCTTCCGACGACTTCCTTCGGCCGCTCTACCGCCGCGTCGCGCTGTTGCTGATCTGCGCCATCTGGGCCGGCATGGAGCTGTATTTCGAGAGCGGAATCTGGGTGACGATCGCCATCGCCGCCACGGTCTACGCCACCTGGGACTTCTTCCTGCGCGGCAAGTACCGGGATCCGCCGGAGGAGAGCGGCGCCCCGCCGGCCGACGACTGACGGGCCTCCGGCAACCTAAGATACTTGTCGCACCGCAATATTGCGCGCGCAGGTGCGCGTGGCTCGTGCCAGGCGGGCAAATTGGTCGCCAAACCCTTGCGCTCCGTGTGTCACCGAAGTGCAAGATCACCGACACGCCAACCGAATGGTTGGGGCATAAAACCACGCGCAGGGCCCATACGCGGCCCGGACCCAATCCCGTTACGCGTTCAGGCGGCGGGCGCTCAAGCGGGATCCTGCGCATCTCGAGGGAGGTAGTTGAATGAGCGTACTGCGTAACGCCACGATCGCCGCGCTGGCGATCGGCATGCTGGGCACGACGGCGGCGATCGACGCCCCGGCCGTGGCCGAAGACATCACCGTCAAGCTGTGGACCCGCGCCGACCGCTCCGGTCCGCTGCGCGGCGGCAACATCGTCCGCGCCGCCGACACGTTGAACAAGCAATTTGCGGCGGCCGGACTGGACGCGAAAATCACGGTCGAGGTGCACGAGAACAACGCCAAGGGCTTCGACGCCGACGCGCTGGACCTGATGAAGGCGTTCGCCGCCGACAAGGGGCCGGACCTCTACGTCGCGGCGCATGAGTGGATCGGCGCCTTCACCGAGGCTGGCTACGCCATGAACCTCGAGGAGCATATCGCCGCCAATCCCGAGTACTACGGCGACATCATCGAGGTGCTGTGGGAGTCCGTGAAGTTCAAGGGCGCCCGCTATGGCGTGCCACAGGACTCCGAGGTCCGCATGTTCTTCTACAACAAGAACATGATGCGCCAGGCCGGCATGTCGGAAGAGCTCATCGAGGGCCTGCCGGCGGCCGTCGAGAGCGGCGAGTTCACGATCTACGACCTCGTCGACCTCGCCAAGCAGGTGAAGGACAGCGGTGCCGCGAAGTACGGCATGGTCCATCGCCCCAACGTCGGGCCGGACTTCCAGATGACGATGGCCAGCTTCGGCATCGAGCCTTACGACGCCAAGCAGGCGAAGCTGCAGATCAGCGAATCGAAGCTCGCCAACTTCTACACGTGGCTGAAATACGCCGTCGACCAGGGCGTACTGCCTGAGAACATGACCGCATGGTCGTGGGATTCGACCCATGCGGCGTTCCGCGGCGGCGAGTCGTTCCTCAAGTTCCACGGCATCTGGAACGTCGGCCAGCAAATGAAGGCGTTCGGGCTCAACAACGAAGAGGAATACTTCAACGCGATCGGCTGGATCCACTCGCCGGTCGAGAAGAAGGGCGGCCGCCCGGCGAACCTGTCGCACCCGATCATCTATGTGGTGAACCCGGCCTCGCCGCGTGCCGAGCTGGCGGCGTATCTGGTGGCCCTGGCCAGCCAGCCGATCCCCAACACGGAGCACGCGCTGGGGACGTTCCATACGCCGATCAACTACAGCCAGACGGCAATTCCCGAGTTCGTCGAGAAAGGCTGGGCGCTGCGCGCCGGCACGCCGATGCTCGAGTATTCGGGCTTCATGCCGAACCACACGAAGATCGGCCAGTACAACGCGGTGATCTACAAGGGCATTCAGGGTGTCGAGACCGGCCGCCTGAGCCCCGAGGAAGGCGCCGCATTCGTGGTCGAGGAGCTGGAAGCCGAACTCGACGACGACGTCATCATTCTCGAGTGACGGTTGGCGGAAGGGGGCTCGGGCCAACGGGCCCCCTTCCCTTTTTCTGGTGCGAACAGTGCGACAGCCGATGAGCGTGCGCGCGGCAGGGGGACGACGCGATGTCTGACCTGCCGACGGCGATGCGCACGCGCCAGGCGGTCAATCTCGCCATCTTCATGGGTCCGGCGGTGGTCCTGCTGCTGCTGTTCTTCATTACGCCGGTGGTGGTCGACCTGACGGTCGCCTTCACCGACATCGGCCAGACCCTCAAGATCACCGAATTCACCACCGCGCAGTTCGAGCGCATGTTCACGCGCGACCGGCGGCTGTCGTCGTCGCTGGCGCTGACGCTGGTCTACGTCTTCTTCACGCTGGCGATCTTCAACGTCACCTTCGGCCTGGTGCTGGCGCTGGTGACGACCAGCGTGCCCGACCGCTTCGGCGCGTTCTTCCGCTCGATCTGGCTGTTGCCGCGCATGAGCCCGTCGGTCGTCTACGCGCTGATGTGGCTGTGGGTCGTCGACCCGGCCGAGCGCGGCCTGATGAACCAGATCTTGCTGGCCGTGGGGCTCGAGCCCTACGACATGATGAACAACGCGCCGATGATGCTGATCGTGCTGGCGAACGGCTTCATTGGCGCCTCCATGGGCATGATCATTTTCACCTCGGCGATCCGCTCGATCCCCGAGCACCTGTTCCACGCGGCGCGCGCCGACGGCGCCGGCGGCCTGGCCATCATGTGGCACGTGACGCTGCCGGCGATCCGCTGGCCGCTCAGTTTCATCACCGTCTATCAGACGCTCTCGCTGTTGGTCAGCTTTGAGTACATCTGGCTGATCACCGTCGGCGGCCACACCGACACCTCGGGGCCCGCGGCCTACAACGCCCAGCTGGCGCGCATCCGGGCCGACGCCGTGGCAAAGCTGTTGATGGACGACGGCATCGACGGCGCCATGCTGCGGGTC
>Ga0209678_1000248_pt1 | contig 20806 bp, 17 predicted proteins | sample WorMetilvaeELBA1_FD_187404 | JGI IMG/M metagenome (GOLD analysis project Ga0209678, IMG submission 187404) | Marine gutless worms symbiont microbial communities from Max Planck institute for Marine Microbiology, Germany - Olavius ilvae ELBA.1... ...
TTTAGAGAAAACGCTGCTAAATATTGATTTGCTATTGTTCGCCATCGTTTTGAACGGCAGTAATTTAATGAGTGATAATTAGCGGCCGGGCTAACTGGAAAAACGGCCACTTTTCGTTCAGGCACTATTTATGCTCTTTTCAACCGACCATTTGAGGATATATCAAGAGTATATCCAAAAGCATACAAGCCGGAATTGATATTTGAATTGACAAACCGGATCCGCGTTATTAACATTAAAGCTAATTTTACGATCAGATCAATTCCCGCAGTTGAATCGCGCTGATCATATTCCAGTTCAAGGAGGATGTTATGGTAGAGGTTACCGAAGCAGCTAGCCAGCAGATTTCAGAGTATTTTAAGGATCGGGATATCGCACCGATTCGAATCTTTCTCAATGATGGGGGATGAGGCGGCCCCTCATTGGCGATGGCTCTGGACGAGCCTAAAGAGACCGATAATGTGTACGACGTAAATGGATTCCAGTTTATCATGGATAAAGATTTTGATGAAAAAGCCAAGCCCGTGACAGTGGATTTTTTGGGATACGGTTTTAAAATCAGCTCCAGCATCGAATTTGGCGAAGCCTCGGCATGTTCATCGTGCGGCAGCGGCAGCGGCTGCGGATGATACTTTAATGCAGACTGCAATTTAAAGGGCAACACCCCAGGGTGTTGCCTTTTTTTATGAACAGCAAATCTAAGCGCAATGGCACCTAATGATAATGATAATATCGTTGCCGGAATTATTCGTTATCACGAAGAAACCAAACACCACTATGAGCGCTACGCCAGATCAGCGGGATATATGGATTGGCGCAACCAGCCGAATCCATTCCGTTTCTATGAAAATACCCCGGTGATCGAGCTGCCGATGCTCAAAGAAGAGCCCCAGGTTGAATATCCGGACTTGTACCGGCGGAGTCACAATCGGCAACGAGCAGTCTCCCTTGATACCGTGGCGGGATTCCTTGAATTGTCTTTAGGCCTTTCAGCCTGGAAGGCAGCCGGGCAATCACGGTGGTCCCTGCGCATCAACCCTTCCAGCGGCAACCTGCACCCCACCGAAGCCTATTTGATATTGCCGCGGCTTTCAACGGCGCCGGGCGGAATTTATCACTATAACGCCTTGGCCCACGCGCTGGAAGAGCGGGCGGAGGTTCCCGTCCAGACCTGGCGGCAACTGGAGCAGTATTTTGGATGCCGGGGTTTTCTTGTCGGAATTAGCAGTATTTTCTGGCGTGAATCCTGGAAATACGGCGAACGTGCCTTCCGCTATTGCAATCATGATGTGGGCCATGCCCTGGCGGCGATCAGCATCTCAGCCAATTTGTTCGGCTGGGAAGTTACCGGTTTAAATGGTCTTTCCGACAATTCTCTGGCAACTATCCTGGGTTTTAACAGTACGCCGTATGAAGACATGGAAGGGGAGCATCCGGACCTGTTGTGCTTTATCCATCCCGGCAATCAACATGAAGTGCCCCGATCTTTGCCGCATTCCATCATCGCGGACTTTGCAAAGCTAAAATTTGCCGGGACCCCCAACAAGCTGAGCCCCAAACCGGTCAACTGGGAGATTATCTACCAAACCGCGGACCTGACCCGCAAACCGACCACGGTTGACCGACAATACGATTTCGGAGACCCGACCCGATATCACTCACCCGCGCCGCAATTGAAAGCCGCCGCAATCATTCGTCAACGGCGCAGTGCAACCGATTTTGACCGCAATGGATCGATCACCAAAGATCAATTTTTCAGCATCCTGGACAGTACCCTGCCGCGCAACGGCTGCCCACCGTTTGACATGGACATCATGGAAACATCAACCCATTTTCTCATTTTTGTCCATCATGTCAAAGGTCTGCCCCCCGGCCTGTATTTTTTCTGTCGTAATGATCAGGCCCTGGATCCAATCAAACAACTGACCCGTTCCAATTTTATCTGGCAGCAGGTGGAAAACCGGTTTCCCCTGTATTTGTTGGAAGAGGGAGATTGTCGGCACCAGGCCATGATGGTCAGCTGCCATCAGGATATCGCCGGCTCCGGTGTTTTTTCACTGGGCATGATTGCCCGGTTCAAGGTTTCGATCGCGGATGAGCCCTTTCGCTATCGTCATCTTTTTTGGGAAACCGGCATGATCGGCCAGGTTTTATACCTGGCGGCCGAGGCGCACGGTGTTCGCGGCACCGGCATCGGCTGCTTTTTTGACGATGAAGTCCATGGGATCCTGAGACTAAAAGACAACCAATATCAGAGCCTTTACCATTTCACAATGGGTCGACCGCTCGAGGATCCACGCCTGACCACCTACCCTGCCTACCACCATTTAAATAATCGCTGATTTTACCTGATTGCCAACAACATTTTGTGTGCCTATATTACGAAAAGGCCTGGAAGCGGGGAAGCTTGGAAGCTATGAGGCTGGAAAGCTGGGAAGCTGTAAAGCTGGAAGGCGGGGAAGCTATAAGGCTCGCAGGCGGATCAATGAATACGGAGGGCGGCCTTTCAGCTTCCGAGCTTTCCAGCCTCCAGGCCTTCTGGCATCCTGACCTCCCGGACTTAATTTCCTCAGCGAGACTAAACACGCTTGATCTTTTTATGACGTATGGACGGTATTAATAACGAAGGAGGCATTCATGTCCCCCAACCATCTCATCAACGAAAAAAGCCCCTACCTGATCCAGCATGCCCATAATCCCGTGGATTGGCATCCGTGGTCGGAGGAAACCTTTGAACGGGCCCGCCGGGCAAGCAAACCGATTTTTCTTTCAATCGGATATGCCACCTGCCACTGGTGCCACGTCATGGAAAAAGAGTCCTTTGAAGATGCGGAAACGGCCGGACATCTCAACGACACGTTCGTCTGTATCAAAGTGGATCGCGAGGAACGCCCGGACATCGATGCCGTTTATATGGCTGCCTGCCAGATGCTGACCGGAAGCGGCGGCTGGCCCCTGAGTATATTTATGACTCCGCAAAAAAAGCCTTTTTTTGCCGCCACCTATCTTCCCAAACAAAGCCGGTATGGCCGCGCCGGATTAATCGAGATCTGCCGCCAGGTAAAAGAGCTCTGGTCCAATCAAAATGAAAAGATCACGACCTCGGCCGCCGGCATCGCGTCCAAGCTGGACCGGGCATTCACTTTTGCGGCCGGCGATGAGCCAGATGCCTCCTTGCTTGAAAAAGCATTTAACCAGGTGAAAACCACTTTCGATATGAGCCACGGCGGGTTCGAGCCGACCCCCAAGTTCCCGACGCCCCATCGGCTGTTGTTCCTGTTGCGCTATTACCATCGCAGCCAGGATCCCATTGCTCTGGATATGGTTCAGCAAACCTTAAGCGCCATGCGCCTGGGAGGGATCTGGGATCATGTCGGGTATGGGTTTCACCGCTATTCCACGGATGAAAGGTGGCTGCTGCCCCATTTTGAAAAAATGCTTTATGACCAGGCCCTGATTGCCAGCGCCTGTCTGGAGGCCTATCAAATTTCCAAAGAAACGCTGTTGGCTGAAACCGCCGCTGATATATTCACTTATGTTCTGCGGGATATGACCGCCGTCGAGGGAGGATTCTATTCCGCCGAAGATGCCGACAGCGAGGGGGAAGAGGGCAAGTTTTATGTCTGGACATCGGAGGAATTTCGCCGGGTGCTGGACGCTGACACCGCCCGTCGATGGGAGACCATCTTGAGGCTGAGCCCGGAGGGAAATTTTGCCGACGAAGCCACGCGCCGCAAAACCGGCGCCAATATTCTGCACTTGACGGCAACTCTGGACAAGTGGTCCCAAAAGCTGAATGTACCGCCGGACCAACTGCGGGAGGAATGGCGCGACATCCGCAACCGGTTGTTTGAGATCCGCGAGAAACGAATTCATCCGCTTAAAGACGATAAGATCCTGACCGATTGGAACGGGCTGATGATTGCTGCCCTGGCCCAGGGCGCTCGTATTCTGAACAATCCCGCATATGAACTGGCCGCCCGCAAAGCCGCCGAATTTATCCGGACCCGGATGATCGATAAAGATGGCCGGCTTTACCACCGCTTCAGAGACGGCGAACTGGCGGTAGCGGCCCAAGCGGCTGACTATGCGTTTTTAATCCACGGCCTGTTGAACCTCTACCAGGCGACATTCGATTTGACATTTGCGGAGCAGGCTCAAGAGCTGCAACATAAGATGATCGAAGATTTCTGGGATGAACAAAACGGCGGCTTTTTCTCAATCCCCAGGGCCAGCGTCGATTTGCCGGTACGCCCCAAGGAGCTCTACGACGGTGCCATACCATCGGCCAATTCAGCTGCTCTTTTGAACCTGGTGTCCCTGGCCCGGCTGACCGGTGATCCAAAATGGGAAGCACGGGCCCAGGCCCTGATCCAAGCATTTGCCGGTACAGTGCAAACCCAACCCCAGGCCTTTACCTATTTTTTGTGTGCCCTTGACTTTGCAATGCGCCCGGGCCAGGAGGTTATTATTGCGGGTGAACCCCGGGCAAGCGACACCCGACAATTGTTGAACGCGCTGAACCTTAATTTCTCACCAAACAAAGTGGCCATCGTCAAGTCCAGTCAAAATGCCGCGCGACTGGCCAAGTTTGCCGGATACACGGACGGTCTGCAGGTCGTTGAAGGGCAAGCCACGGCCCACGTATGCCGCAACGGATCCTGCACCGATTCCACCACCGATACGCAAATTATGCTGGACCGAATATTAGGGAAAGGCGGGAAAGAAAGAAGATAAGAAGTTAAGAAGGTGGAAGTCGGAAGTGGGAAGGCGGAATGCGGAAGTCGGAAAAACAAGAAGATCAGAGGTCAAGAAGGTGAGAAGGTTGGAAAAAGCAGGACTGAGTGATGAGGACTGAGGACTGAGAGTAACGGAATGCGGAAGGGGGAAAAGAAGGTCAGGACTGAGTGATGAGGACTGAGGACTGAGCGCAAATGAAATTAGATAGAGCTTGGAAGTCGGAAAAGAAAGAAGGTGGAACTTGTAATGAGTGGACCTTCGGTCCTTGATGAGCGTTTCACTTGAGCAGCGCTCCGCATCCTCGCCTCCCGGCATCCTAGCTTGCCAGCCTTTCTACTATGATCTATCAACTATCAGCTCAACAAACTCAACAAACTCAATTAACTCAATTAACTCAATCAACTTAATCAACTCCATCGCTATGGACAACTTAGAATTTGAGAGCTTGACGGCTGAAGAATTAGATGCGTATTTAAAAAATCACGAGGAAAAAGATTACCTGCTGATTGATGTGCGACAGGAGTCGGAATATGAACTGGGACACATTCCGGGCGCCCAGCTCATGCCGCTGGCTGAAGTCGAAACCAAGCTGTTTTCACTGCCTGCCGAGCGGGACTTGATTTTCTATTGCCACAACGGCGGACGCTCCCAATGGGCGGCGTCACTGGTCGGCGAAGGCGAAGTCTGCCAAAAAAACGTCTACCACCTGATGGGTGGGCTGTTGGCGCGCAACGGCCGGATTTTGCCCGGCTACCCGAAAGTAGAACTTTTTGACAGATCCCGGGAATTGGAACAATTACTGACAATCGCCATGGACCTGGAAAAAGGTGCCTGGCGCTTTTATCGATATGCAATGGACAGTTTCGCCGATGATCCGGTTCACCAGATATTTGAGCAGATGTCCATCGCCGAAAAGGGACATGCCCAGCTGATCTATCATATTTTTCAAAAGTTTGAGTCCAATCCGCCGCCCTTTGACATTTTGTATGACAGCCTGAAAGGGGAAATATTGGAAGGGGGGCAAGGCTTGCATGAGGCTTGCCGCAATCTGGCAAAAATTTCCGCCAATCCCTGTGCAGAAGCCCTTGACCTGGCCCTGTCCATTGAATACGCAGCGTTTGACCTGTACCGGGCGATGGCCGAACAGACGGACCTTAGCGCGGCCAGGCAAACATTTCTGGCCATCGCCCAGGCCGAAAAAGGCCACATGCGGGCCCTGGTCCGGTCTATTGAAAAATGTCGACCATAAAGAATACGGGTGTATCCATGGTTGAAATTCCAGCATTAATTAGAGATCAATCGGATGCCATTTCAAAGGTGAAAAATTTACCCAAGCCGCTGGCTTTTTATTTTTTTTCCAACAATCGCCAAAACAGTGAGAAGATCATCAAAGACACTTCATTCGGCGGCGGATGCATCAATGACACCCTGCTTCATTTCACCAACCCGTACCTGCCGTTCGGTGGAACCGGCACCAGCGGCATCGGCAGCTATCATGGCAAAGAAAGCTTTGAAACATTTTCACACCAAAAAAGTATTCTTAAAAAATCGTTTCGGTTCGACGCCCCGTTGCGTTACCCACCCTATGGCAACAAACTGAAAATTATTGAAAAAATCATGAAATAAAAGGTTAATTGGCCGTTCCGGGTTCAAGGTTCAAAGGTTCTATAGGCCCAACCCGGCGAAGCCGGAATTGAAGATTGAAAATTGAAGATTTATGGTATCGCTTCGCTCTGTCTCTTAAATTGAAATGGATAGAATTGCTCATATTTTCAATCTGGCTATGACATAAATCCTGCGCAAACATGATGTGATTTCAATAAATAGACACTAAGCTTTTTCCGAGACTGCGCTCGGAAAAAGGGGCTCCTGCGGTGCAGCTACAGCGCAATTCAAAGAATTTAGGTGTCAGGTGTCAGGTTTCGGGTGTCAGGGAACCGAGTTGCTAATTCCTGATCTGCCTCCGGCAGAAACACTGATCCGCCTCCGGCGGAAAACCTTCAGTAACTTACAACATGTTGTCAGAAAAATCCTGCTAAGGGCCTAATTACACGCTGAGTACTGAGAAAATTCGGTGAGAGAATAGGCACCAAACGCCGATATGTCTTTAAGTAAAATTGAAATTCAATCGTTGCGCGAAGCATTGATAGCCTGGTACCGGGTGAATCAACGTGATTTGCCCTGGCGCAAGGCCGCCGACCCCTACCCGATCTGGGTGTCTGAAGTCATGCTGCAGCAAACCCAGGTTGCTACGGTATTACCGTATTACCATAAGTTTTTGGAACGCTTTGCAGATCTGCCGAAGCTGGCAGGGGCGGATTTGCAGGAAGTTTTAAAGGCCTGGGAGGGCTTGGGGTATTATGCCCGCGCTCGCAACCTGCACAAGGCCGCCGGCCTCGTAGTGGATCAGCACCAGGGCCAAATCCCCCAAAGCTGGCAGGAATTTCGCAAGCTGCCCGGAGTGGGAGATTATATCGCGGCCGCCGTGTTGAGCATCGCCTTCAACCAACCCTATGCCGTCGTGGACGGCAACGTCAAACGCGTATTGTCGCGCTTGTTGGTCATAAAAGAGCCGGTGAACCAGTCTCCCGCCAACAAAATATTCCAACAGGCAGCCGCAGACCTGCTGGACCCCCGGGAGCCGGGCGCCTTTAACCAGGCCCTGATGGAAACAGGCGCCCTAATATGCAAACCGCGCAATCCGCTATGCCACCAATGCCCGATTCAGCCCTGGTGCCGGGCCTATCAGGGTGAACAAATTCTGGAATTCCCCCACAAAGTAAAAAAACAGGCCGTGCCCCGGTACCGGATCGCAGTGGGTGTGGTATATAAAAGCGGCCGGGTGTTGATTACGCGCCGCCAACCGAATGGATTATTGGGTGGGTTGTGGGAATTCCCGGGCGGCAAGATCAAAAAAGGTGAAAACGCGGAAGCTGCGTGTGTCCGGGAAATCAAAGAGGAGGTCAATCTGACCGTCAAAGTTGATGCCCACCTGTGCCTGGTCAAGCATGCTTACACCCATTTTAAAATCCGGATGGATGTCTTTTGCTGCTCCTATAAGGCAGGGCGCGTAAAACTAAACGGTCCTGTGGATCACCGTTGGATCAAGCTCAATCAGCTCGAAAACTTCCCCTTGCCCAAAGCCAATCATAAGTTTTTAGCGAAGCTGCGGCAGTATGAAGTAAATGGAAGTCGGAATTCGGAAGGCGGAAGTGGGAGGACGGAAAATAGTTAGAAACAGGTGTTAGGCATTCGGCATTGGGCCTTCGGTGTAAGGCTTTCAGTTTTCGACATTCAGCTAAGGGAGCCTGGTATGATTAACTATTTATTGGAATCAGGTCTTTTTTGCATCGGATTATTCAAATAGAAAATTTTCGCCTCGAAGACACTAAGACACTAAGTTTTTCGGACCCCTATACCAATTAAAGATGAAATCGATCTGGTCAAATTATAGTTAAACCGCCGCGTACCGCAAACCGAACGCCGAATACCGAACGCCGAAAGCCATCTTCATCCAGAATCGAGTAACGAGCATCCATTATACAGTACCCAATGCCGAATACCCAGTACCCAATAACCAATACCCAATACCGAATACCCAATACCGAATACCCAATACCGAATACCCAATACCGAATACCCAGTACCCAGTACCCAGTACCGAGTACCGCAAACATGACTGACATTCTACTCATTCAACCACCGATTAGAGATTTTTACCTGACCGCCAAAAGGACCATCCCGTATGGCCTGATCTGTATTGCATCGGTTCTGATTGAAAACGGCTATTCAGTCGACATCCTGGACGGATTGGCCACGTCCAAGTCGCGTATTCGCAGTCTCCCGAAGCACATGGATTATTTGCGCCGCTATTACCCCCACCCCGACCATTCGCCGATGGCTCTTTTTTACGATTACAAGCATTTCGGCTACAGCTTCGAACATATCGGGAAGAAAGCACGGGAATCCGGCGCATTTCTGGTGGGGATCTCTTCGCTGTTCACGCCCTACATGCGGCAGGCAATTCAAACAGCTGAGGCCGTTAAAGCCCATCACCCGGATTGTAAAATCGTCCTGGGCGGCCACCATCCCACCGCATTGCCGCAATCCGTAATGGAATCGAGCGCCGTGGATTTCGTGCTGCGCGGTGAGGGTGAGGTATCTATGCCCCGGTTGGCCGAAACACTATCAGCCGGCGGCCGGCTGGCATCGGTTCCCGGAATTGTTTTCCGGCGAGAAGACGGCACCCTGCATGTGAATCCACCGGTTCAAATGCAGGCCCCGGACGATTATCCACCGCCGGCAGTTCATTTAACGAATCAGAAATTTTACCGTCGCCGGCAGGGCGGCAGCATGGTAGTCGTTGCCGGCCGCGGCTGCCCCATGCGCTGCACCTACTGCAGCTTCGGCGACAGTTCGTATCTAAAATATCGCCAAAGGAGTGTAGGGTCAGTTGTCAAAGAAATTGAGCTTGCCGCCGATCAGAGCGATATCGGCTTTATTGATTTTGAAGACGAAAATCTGTCGTTGGATCGCCGCTGGTTTCTAAAGCTGCTGGATGCCATTCAAAATCGGTTTGGTTCCGGCAGGTTTGAGCTGAGGGCCATGAATGGGCTCTATCCGCCGTCCTTGGACGACCAGGTCGTTCAGGAGATGAAGGCTGCCGGGTTTAAAACCCTGAACCTGTCGCTGGGTTCAACCTCGAGGCAGCAGTTGGAAAGATTCAACCGCTCAGATGTACGCGCTTCCTTTAGCCGGGCTTTAGGCCTTGCTGAAAAATACAGCCTGAAGGCAGTCGGGTATGTAATTTGCGGAGCTCCCTTTCAGCAGGCGACGGATTCCTCAGCGGATCTTCTCTACCTGGCTCAAAACAGGGTATTGGCCGGCGTCTCCATCTTTTATCCGTCGCCGGGTAGCCGGGATTTTGAGCTATGCCGAACCCACGATCTTCTGCCCGGTGATTATGCCTGCCTGCGTTCGAGCGCACTGCCGCTGTCTCACACGACCAGCAGGACGGAAGCGGTTACCGTGCTGCGGCTGGCACGCTTGCTCAATTTCATGAAATCCCTTTTGGATCGAGGCCTACCAGTGCCGGAAGCATGCTCGGCCGAAATTCAGGTCAAAAACCCGGCCGACCGCCTGGACACCGGCCAGCGGGTTTTGAGCCGGTTTTTAGCCGACGGCAAAATTTACGGCGTAACACCGGACGGCAACGTATTCGGCCATCACATCAGTGAAAAGTTGAGCCGCCGATTCCTGACCGGCTTGGCAACGATTGACATCCGGGGATCGCAGTAAAGTTCCGTATCCCTGCTCAGGCGAACCGGAGCCGAATTTTTCTCTCGCAAAGGCGCAGTTTATGGGAGATGGTTTCAGGAGTCAGCGCTGCCGCCGGTAAAAAGGCGGCCGGTCAAATCGGAAAAGAAACTTTGCCAAATCGGCGAAGTATCACATAAGCGCATCCGACGTTTCGTACTCGTGCTCGCCCTCGTCCTCGAGGCTTTTGAACCGCATTCAGTTTCGAGTACGAGGACGAGTACGACGACGAGCACGATTTAAACACCCTTTTATGGGGATTAAATAGGTGAATAGTTTCATACAAGCACAGCCGCTGGCCAAAAAAGACGGCCAGTCTGATCAAATATGAAACTGTGCCGAACCCACGTATTTTCTCATAAGCACATTTTGGGTTTCGTACTCGTACTCGAAATCAAAAGACGTAGGGCGGGCCACCGTGCCCGCCAATACCGGTCGGCACAGTGGCCGACCCTACGCTAGCATTTGAACATTGTTTCTATACTCGATCTGACTGGACGCTCGCGGCCGGAGGCCGCGCTCTTATGAAACATGATATTTAGGGCCATTCAGACATAAGTTAGTGGTTTGTGCGATGCCGCAAAACACATAGACAGATCATTTCCGAATAAGTTGCCTGGTTTCAAAATCTTAGTCCTGTCTATTGAAAAATTCAATTTCGTCATAATATTAAGCCAATCGATCGACGGTCTAAAAAATGAATAGCATGTGTAATTTTTAACACGAAGGTTAAAAATAATTGATTCGAAAGGAAAATGACAATGAGTGTATTGGTAACCCAGGAAGCACCGGATTTTGAGGCACCGGCCGTTATGCCGGAAGGCGTCATCAAAGATTTTAAGTTCTCGGACTTGAGAGGTAAATATGTCGTCTTGTTCTTCTGGCCACTGGATTTCACGTTTGTTTGTCCGACCGAAATCATTGCTCATCATAAGCGGATGGAGCAATTTAAATCTCGCGACGTTGAAGTCGTTGGAATCTCAATCGATTCACAGTTTACTCATTTTGCCTATCGCAGCACCTCCATCGACGACGGCGGCATCGGTGAGGTGGCTTTCCCGATTGTTGCAGATGTAAAACATGAGATAACCCGGGCCTATGGGATTGAGCATCCGGACGGCGTTGCCCTGAGGGCATCATTTCTCATTGACAGGGAGGGGATCGTCCAGCATCAAATCGTCAACAATTTACCGTTGGGTCGCAATGTCGATGAAATGATTCGTCTGGTTGATGCCTTGCAGTTTACCGAAAAATACGGCGAAGTCTGCCCGGCAGGCTGGAACAGGGGCGAAGAAGGAATGAAACCCACAGCAGAGGGCGTGGCAGAGTTTTTGTCAAAACATTCCGATGATCTGTAAATAAGGTGTCAGGTGTCAGCGCTGCCGCCGGCCAAACAAACGGCCGGTCAAATCGGATAAAGAAACTGTGCCATATCGGCGAAGTATCACATAAGCGCATCCGACGTTTCGTACTCGTGCTCGTGCTCGTCCTCGTCCTCGATGCTTTTGAACCGCATTCAGTTTCGAGTACGAGGACGAGTACGACGACGAGCACGATTTAAACACCATTTTTGGGGATTAAATAGGTAAAGTTTTATACAAGGTTTCGGGTGTCAGCGAAGCGAGGCGCTGAAAAATGACGAATGACGAATGAAGAATGACGAATGAAGAATAATGGGATCGCTTCGCTCTGTTCTTTTTAAAAATAAAATAGAAATCACTCCTTAATTCGACATTCGTCAATCGACATTCGACAATTTTTTTCTAGGGTTTCTTTTCTTTGATCTGACTGGACGCCCCCGGCCAGAGGCAACGCTGACACCTGAACACTTGTATGAAACTTCATAAAATTCAAGATCATTTAGGTAGATGTTAATGGTTGGTGGGAGTGGCCTCGATTCGGCTGAGCTCGTCGCAGGCCGGCCACGATTACCCGTACCGGGGAAATCGCGGTTAAAAACCGCTCCCACAATCCAAAACAGCCGATACAAAACTACAAAGTTTTTTTTCGATTTGACCGGCCGCTTGTTTGCCGGCGGCTTGGCTGACACCTGATACCTTTAGGCGCTCAACAAACTGATATCGACAATAGTTTGTCGATATCAGTTTGTTAAGCGCCTAATAGACCGTCCGATTGCGGCCGGCCTTTTTCGCATGGTATAGCATCCTATCCGCTGCCTTGATCACTTTGTCCGGTCTCGTTGCAAAACCAGTTGGCGACGCCAGGCCAATGCTGACGGTTACTTTTACCTGATTACGGGGGAGAATGCTGGTTTTGCCGCGATGATCGGCATCACGCCGGTGGCGCTCGCCGTCACGCACAATAAAAGGGCGAGATTCAACCGCCTTCCTGAGTTCTTCAACATGGGGGATGGCATTTTCGAGGGACTTTCCGGCAAAGATGGCGGTAAACTCCTCGCCTCCATAACGAAACGTTCGCGCACCACCCGATATTTTTCCGAGCCGCGATGCGATCATCTTCAATACCTGGTCGCCGGTTTCATGGCCGAAAGTATCATTGAACTTTTTGAACCGATCCACATCGATCATGGCAATCGCGTATTTTTTGCCAAGATTGAGCATCATTTCTTCGAGACTTCTGCGACCGGGCAATCCCGTCAACTCATCAATATAGGCCATGGAAAAGGAGGCCTCGATAGTGGTGAAGACCAGGATCAATCCGGCTGTCATAAAATATAAAATGACGGCCGGCTGCGAAGATTTGAAAACAATCCCCAGCATTGCTGCCACAATGGCAAAGAAAAAACCGCATGCCCGAATATCTTTGCTCTTGATAATCTGCAACAGCACGCACACCAGGGCCAGGACGCTAACCGCCACGGCTGCGGTTGATATCCCATGGAAATCGAGAAACGATCCATCTGTCAAAACCGCACCCAGCCATCTGCAGATACCGGACAGTTTGTCGGCCGCCAAGGGGGACAAGGAGCGTATTCCGGTGTCGACCCGCAAGGCGATGGAATTGGAAGGCTGACAGAAAATAAGGACCGCCAGAACCTGCAGGACAAACAAAAGTGTGGTTACGATGCCGATTGAAGTAAAAAGCCGGCGCTTTACCAAAGCACTGAACAGCATCAGATTCAACGGCAGCAGCAAGGCCATCGCATCGGTTACGGATTGATCCAAAACCGTTTCAAGAGGTACAGCGGGGTTATGATAAAAATTGAGACCGTAGTAGGATAGCGTCAGGGCCAGGGTGCCTAGAATGATACCGGCGTTGGCATAGCGCCATCCCATGAAGAAGCCAAATCCCAAGACGAGGTAGGGCATGAGGGGCATGATTGCCACAATCGCCCTGAGTTCCCGCATATCATTGATCTGCCGATTCAAATCCGGCCACTTGATGTTGATCGCTGATGATAAAGCGATCAGTATCACAGGTATGATAAGTGGATATACGGTGCGCTTAAGCGAATACAATTGTTATTATAACCTCGAATCATTTGCCATCGGTGAAAACCCTATCCCGGATCCGCCTGGGTTGGAAAGCTGACCAGAGCTATGCCCAAGGCACAAGGACGCCGGGATAAACTCAATAGTCTCCTATTGTGCCTGTTCCATAAAATTTTAAAACAGCTGCAGCCGGCGGCGATAAACATCGGTCACCGTTTTGGGATCGTCGGTAATGACGATGTTGTCCTTGATCCACTCGGGAGCCCGGCCCCGGTTGACCATTTCGTTGATTTGATCTTCGATGCCGGTCCAATAATCACCCCCGCCTTCCGTATCGAACAGGATTACCGGAACCGGATCCAGTATGGACAGCTTCATGTTGCACAGGGTGATGCCGAGTTCCTCCAGAGATCCCAAACCGCCGACGTTAAAAATTGGAAATGAGGCGATTTCGAACCATTTTTGGCGGCTGTGGCGGCAAGTTGCTTGAAATACCTGGCAGAAATCGACATCCGTCGTCATTGATTGATCGGTTATGTCCAGGAAGTTGGCACCGGACAGGATTCCCCGTTCGCGAGCCAGGGAGTTGGCCTGCTCCATAACACCACTGCCGCCGCCGGTGACAATCCCGATGTGCTGCCCCCAGAAGTCGATCAAGGCATCCATTAATGTACCGAGTCGCCCTTCACCTTTGGCGGTTAATCTCTGGTTGGATCCGTAAAAGGCAAACAGCATGGATTTGTGAAAATCGGCCAGTCGCTCGGGCGCCACAAAGTATCCCATACCGTCGCGCATGGTGTGTTTCATGAGGCGTCCGTTCAGACCCGATACCCAGTAAATCTCCAGGCCAAAGGCATGGTACTCTTCCAGGCGATGGTGGTCTTGCTGGGATAAAAAAGGTCCATGTTCGCAGGATGGCTCATAAAAATAGAGCGCTTTTATTTTTCCCTCACAGGTCAAATTGATGATATCCCGATGTTCAATGATGTTCGGAAAATACCTGGCAGCCAGTACGGCTGGATTATTTGGGACAACTCCCCGGATCCTGGAAGTAGCATACTGGTGGGCGCATTGGCTTGTCGGCGAAAAATCACGTCTGTCCAGCGCGCACATGGCCTTGGTCACCTCGCAGGGTTGTCCGGGGCCGTTAAAAAAAATCCCGGCATTTTTCAGCCCATCTGCCCGGTCCTGAATCACGGCAATCGGTTTATCAATATAATGACAAGAGGATGTGTCAGTCGGCGCCAAACGCTTTTCAAAATCGCGCATCTGACGATAGCTGAAATGAGACTTTTCGTAGGCAGATTTTCTTTTCTGCCTCTGCCGGCGGAATTTGGCGGCGCTATATATTCTGGCCGATATCAAGGGATTGACGATGGGATGGTCGCTCTGGTTGACAATTTCGAGATATATCCGGATACCCCTGGTTTTTATGGGATCCAGTACCGTTGCAGGCAGATTGCGACCCGTGGCAAAACCGCTTTGCAGCACGACGAAATGATCATGCAGATACATGGAACAGGTGGTTATCACGCCTTCACCGGCTGAAACATTCACCGACGGCACCGCGCTGCGAACTTGATACCGATTGAGAAGTTCGCGACCGTCTTGGCGCAGCAAAATCCGGCCGAGGGTCTTTTTATCCATGGGTTCGCGCAACCGGCAAACGACTTTATGGGGGGCAATAACGATGCTGCCATCGCTAGAGATGGTAGTTGATTCCGGCAGCTTGAGCTCGGCGCGCTCGATTGCCTCCAGGACCTCGTCCGAGCTCAGCAACGCGTCCGGATCACAGAAAACAAGTCGGCCGACCGGCAGTCCCACGCTGAAAAAATCCTTGATCTCGGGTAAGCCGGGATAGCCTGAAATTACGACCGAGGCCTCCATGGAAAGGGTAAGTTTATCTGCCTCTAAACCTTCGATTCCGGGTGGATCGCATTTGATCTGTATTCCCAGACGCGCGATGCGGGACCGCTCGCTGAACACGATATGCTCCGGCTGCCTTTCGAGCCGATCAATCAGCTCCGGGCTGAGACCAAAAGCAGCTTCAAATGCAATCGAAGCATTGTTAACGTCATTGATTTTTGTAATCAATCCATCTGCGGATTGCAGTAGCCCGCGGAACAGTTGATTATTGGTGTTTTTTCCGGCCATAGCATTGATCCCAAAATGTGTGATACCCTATCTATTCTGAGTTGCCGTTATTCCATATCGACTTCTCACACTTATTTATTCTTGTTCCGAAGAGAAAGATCAGTGGCTGCGGAAGGTATTGCTTGATGCAGGTGCTTGCGGCCACACAGGGGGAATGTTTTCTAATATTTCTACTCCGAATCTGTAATTTAAATCAAAACGGGCATCTCACTTCAGCTTGGGTTCGGCAGGTGACTCAGCCGGTGATTGCCCGGTGCTGTTTATCGGCCGCGAAACATATCAAATAGCGGGAGTATCGAATAAATTCTCAAGGATCTTAATTAAGGATTTATTGACGGTACAATCATTTTTAAACTGGTTTATCTTCATTTCCTTGACCATCGTTTTGTCAACCACCCATCCAAACCCCAGATTGTCAAAGAATATGATCGTTTCCCTTTCCATGTCCCAATTGACCTCCGATAGCAGCATTAATTTCCTTTCAAAACAAGTTTATCTCAGGCGGCTAATTGAAAAAGCCCAATTTTTTATTGATTTTATATTGATTCCGGTTTCCGCATTAAGTTGCACTATTTTGTCTCCCGATAACTACTTATCGTCACTATCAGGGTATTTCTTTAGCGCCGGCCTATTTTTTAATTGACACCGCCCAAGCCCTTTCTTACTATCTAAGCGGTGCTGCGTCCAACTACGGTTTAAATAACATGATTATCTCCCAGGAACACCCGATCACAAACCCGTAAAATGAAGTGACACCGCGCGGACTTTTTATAATGGATTTTGATGGTACCCTGCTGCGGTCAGATCGAACTGTGGCCGCGGAAGAGCTGGCAGCCCTGCAGCAGCTCGGTGAGCTCGGCATTATTCGCGCCGTCGCAACCGGTCGATCCCTGTTTTCATTCAACACCGTGCCGTTGTCAGACCTGCCGCTGGATTTTGTGATTTTTTCGACCGGGGCCGGGATCTTACAATATAGTGACGGTGGAATTATTCGCAAGGTCAATCTCGAATCCCGGGAGGTCGATCTGGCAAGCGAGGTGCTCAAGGCTTATCAGCTTGATTTTATGATTCATCGGACTATCCCGGACAACCATCAGTTCGCCTACCATCGAACGAATCCCAGTAACGACGATTTTGACAGGCGTCTTGAACTTTACCGCCGTCATGCTGATAGCCTGCCTCAAAATTCCAATGGCTTCGGTCCTGCAACCCAGTTGCTGGCAGTCGTTCCGGCTCGCAACGGCACCGCAGTGCTTGAATCGATTCGAAATGATTTGGTTGATTTTAACGTCATTCAAACCACCTCGCCCCTGGATGGAAAATCAACCTGGATTGAAATCTTTCCTTCCACGGTTTCCAAAAGCCAGACAGCGGCCTGGCTGGCAGCAGAGCTACGAATAGAGCGACGACATATCGTCTCGGTCGGCAATGATTACAACGATCTGGATCTACTCGAGTGGACCCATGCCAGTTATGTGGTCGCCAATGCGCCGGCGGATCTCAAAAGCCGGTTTGCAACTGTGGCCTCCAACAACGACGGCGGCGTGGCCGAAGCCGCCTGGAAGTGGTTGGCGAAAACGGCTGAGGTATAAGGTATAGGGTATAGGGTTTAGGGTGTAAAATGGTTCACGGTATTCGGCTTTCGGCTTTCGGCTTTCGACAGCTGGCAGAGCGCATGGCGCACAGAGCATGGGGCACGGTGTTCGGTTTTCGGCATTCGGCTTTCGGCGCATGGCAACGGCTGAAGGGCACGAGACCATCTGAATTCCGTTACTATGATGATCCCGGGGTGCGGGCTCAATTCTGACTCAACTTATTTGGGGCAATGCCCTACACCTTACACCCTACACCCCATACCCCATACCCCATACCCAGTACCCTATACCCTGGACCCTATACCCAGTACCCTGTACCTTATATGCATATAGATGACCCCCAACGGTTTTATGCCGTGCGCCGAATACCGAAAGCCGAATGCCGAACGCCTGTTTCTAACCATCTTCCGAATTCCGAACTCCCACTTCCGGCTTCCGAACCTTGCGACTTGCAAATTAACCGATCCCGAACTCAATCCCCTGGGCCAGGGGCAGTTTCCCGGACCAGTTGATCGTACAGGTCTGGCGTCGCATATAGGATTTCCAGACATCGGAGCCGGCTTCCCGCCCACCGCCGGTATTCTTCTCTCCGCCGAAGGCACCGCCGATTTCCGCGCCTGATGTGCCGACATTCACCGTCGCGATCCCACAGTCGCTGCCCTGATGACTGAGGAATTTTTCAGCCTCGATCAGATCATTGGTAAAAATAGCGGATGACAGACCCTGGGATACAAGATTATTATCTTTTATCGCCTGATCCAGGAGGCGGTATTTAATCAAATACAAGATCGGTGCAAATGTTTCCTGTCCTACGATCGGCAGATGGGCGTCAGCTTCACAGATAGCGGGTACGACATAGGTGCCGGCCGCAAAAATTCCCCCTTTTAATATATCTCCGCCATAGAGGACTTGCCCGCCCTGACCGACAAGTTCGTGCAGGGCCGTCTGCATGTTGCCGACCGCTTCCCGGTCTACCAGAGGGCCCATGAGGATGCCGTCCTCGAGCGGATTTCCGATCGGCAGTTGACGATAGGCGTCGATTAATGATTCAACCAGCACATCGTAGATTTCTTCGTGGACGATAACCCGGCGCGTGGTCGTGCAGCGTTGCCCGGCCGTGCCGATGGCGCCGAAAACGATCGCCTGGATCGCCATATCGAGATCGGCCCGGTTAGAGACAATGACGGCGTTATTGCCCCCGAGTTCAAGGATTGATCTGCCCAGACGTGCCGCAACGAGCTGCCCGACACGCAACCCCATGTCGACACTGCCGGTAGCGGAAATTAATGGAATCCGCCGGTCCTGCGCCAAGGGCAGTCCGATCGTGTCGCGATTGCCGATAATAAGATTGCAGACACCTTCGGGGACGGCATTATCTTTTAGAACATCCCACACGATGTTCATAACGGCAATGGCCGTCAGCGGTGTCTTGGAAGACGGTTTCCAAATGACGGTATCGCCGGCCACCAAAGCGATCATGGCATTCCAGGCCCAGGGCGCCAGCGGGAAATTGAAGCTGGTGATCACCCCCACCGGCCCCAGCGGATGCCATTGCTCGAACATGCGATGGGCGCTTCTTTCGCTGGCCATGGTTAATCCGTAGAGCATCCGGGATTGGCCCACGGCGAAATCCGCCATATCAATCATCTCTTGGACTTCGCCTTCGCCCTCGACCCGCAATTTGCCCATTTCAAGGCTTATCAGTTCGCCAAGATCTATTTTATGGTCACGCAAAGCATTGCCGATCTGCCGCACGATATCGCCCCTTTGGGGAGCCGGCCGCATGCGCCAGGTCTTAAATGCTTGCACGGCGCGATCGACAACTATTTCATACTCGTTTTCAGAACCGCATCGGACCGATCCAATCAGCTCACCGTCAATCGGTGAAGCCGACGATAATATTTCCCCGCTGCAGTCCAGCCAGGATCCGCATCCAGCGCCGCAGAGCCTATCGGTCAGACCTAAATTTTGCAAAACGGAGCCCATATGAATAATTCCTTTCAAGACTTAAGGTTATGATTAAGTCGCAATTACATTGAAATTCATTTCAAAAAAATAAGCCCCGTACAGCCCCTTGGCAAATTGATTTATCGAAGATCCGCATAACTGCTAAAGTTATCCGGCGCATATGCCGATAACCAAGACAACCATATTTTCGAGTGGTTTCACGGTATAATGAAATGATAGACAAGATCCCCCAAATGCAATCCTCACCATGCGGTACCGGCGCCTGCGCACCGTCGGCAAGTCCGCAGAGGCAGACTCCCCTCAGCCGGGCACCCCAATCCCGCGACACCGTCAAAATATCCGATCAGGGTCGGGAGCAGCAGAATGCGGCTAAAGGAACTGCCGCCGGCATAACGGGCGAAACGGAACTCAGTTTCGAACAGCAGCGGGAAGTCGATAAACTCAAAAAAGCAGATTTGGAAGTAAAAGCACACGAACGCGCCCACTTGGCGGCCGGCGCCGGACTGGTCAGGGGAGGGGCAAGCTATCAATATCAGCAGGGACCGGACGGAAAGTCGTATGCTGTGAGCGGAGAGGTCAAAATTGACATATCCCGTGAAAAAGATCCCAAAGATACAATCATTAAAATGCAGCAGGTTAAAAGGGCGGCCCTGGCGCCGACCCAACCTTCCGGACAGGACCGCAGCATAGCCGCCCGGGCCTCTCAAATCGAAGCAGAGGCCCGCATCGAAATGATGAAGGCAGATGAAGAAAAAGAAAAAGAGAATGACGCACCAGATGAAGCGTCATCCAATGCAATTCCTGCCGCAGTTCCCAATGCCTACGAATTTTCACCCAGCGAACCAACCTTCACAACAGTCGCCTAATAGTACTCTCTCGGTAATTCTCGGGTGTTCAAGCCTGGTTAGCAAGAATCTCAATTTCCCTGAACCATTGAACCGTGGACCTCTCGTATGAAAACAAACTAAGTTGGAACAAAGATCAGATGCGAACGTCGAACATCGAACGTCCAACATCGAACGTCGAATAAGGGTGACGCTGCGCTTAATCGATTTAAAACAAGTGAATTGCAGAAATTAACAGGTCAAATATCCAAAAGTGGGTTCATTTCACTGAAGCCTTTTTTTATTAAATTTGGCAGAATACATTATTCGATGTTGGACGTTCAGTGTTCGATGTTCGACGTTCAGTATTTTCTTTTTTCGAATGGACTGGACGCTTGTGGCCAACGGCGGCGCTGAACCCTGAACCTCTAAATGCAGAACCTCTGAACCCTGAACCTCTGAACCCAGAACCTCTGAACCCTGAACCTCTGAACCCTGAACCTCTGAACCCAGAACCTCTGAACCCTGAACCTCTGAACCCTGAACCTCTGAACCCTGAACCTCTGAACCCAGAACCTCTGAACCCAGAACCTCTGAACCCACACCCGCCATGTAAAACTTATGTAAAAGCTTAGTGCGTTTATTGACAGTTCAGCAGCAATCCGAATACACTAGTGCGATGTCTCACAAGTTTTGTCGCTAAATTTGGCAATTTAAAATTCACAAACAAAGCATGGCAGCTATGCTGCTATTGGCAACGGCAGATCTCGGCTGATAACAGTTTCCGTAAAGCGTC
>Ga0209678_1000250_pt1 | contig 20776 bp, 6 predicted proteins | sample WorMetilvaeELBA1_FD_187404 | JGI IMG/M metagenome (GOLD analysis project Ga0209678, IMG submission 187404) | Marine gutless worms symbiont microbial communities from Max Planck institute for Marine Microbiology, Germany - Olavius ilvae ELBA.1... ...
GTCGCTTCATCAGCTAAAATAACCTGTAGACAAATTAAAAATGGAATCCAGGCTGATTTACTTCTACGAAATTAATTCACTTGGGCTTTCTATATAACCAGATAAATTTATTTTCCCATCTACCTGCAGTTCCATGGCCTCCATACCAGGCAGCAACAACACTACCGTCAATTTCAATTTCAGAAGCATCGTTGGAATCCGTGCTGAAGAGCCACGTCCCCTCACTGTCTACATAAAAGTAGGCTTCATAATAAGAAGTATAAAAGTCGGAGTTTCCGTGAATATTTTCATCGTGGTATATCCGGTCCACAATGCTTTCGCCATACCAGCCGTCCTCACTGCTCGCTTCGGTATCAACACATTTTACCAATCGTGCATGAGTGTTTGGCCACAGGTTGGAACAGGTATTTCTTTTATTGGCTAGTAAAACGCCGGTTTGGGCTCCGTCCGGCGCGGTGCGAATGTCTAACTCGCTCGTGGAAAAAATGCGCCAGCCGGTGTCACCGGGCGCTCTGAAAGCTGCACGGGATGCCGCGCCATATTCGTCCGCTGTTTGCCGATAGACTAATTTGTGCCATCCAACATTAAGATCGACACTGCCGACGCTTTTGTCTTCAACCGGGTTGTTGGTTTGCAGATCCAGAACCTTGCCTGAAATGACTCCCCCAAGATCAAGGTCAAAGTGTGTATCGGTAGTTACAACGTTGGGTATAACCGTCACCGGGATTGCATTATCCCAGTTGAACGCGTTGTTGTAGTATTCCCGCAAATAGGGCGTGCCCCAGGGGTCTACTTCAACGCGATAGTCCCCCGGCGGCAGACCGCCCAACAAATAGGAGCCATCAGATCCGGTCCAGGCGTTTCCAAACCAGGAACCATTATGGTAGTCACTGACAGAGACCCAGGTATCCGGAACCGGCTGACCGGAGGGGTTCAGCACAGTTCCCGAGATCGCCCCCCCCTCATCAAGGCTGAAATTGATATTTGTTTTTGTATCACCGGCAGCTATATAGATCCTTTCAGCGTTGAAATCTTCGTAGGTGTCATTATAAAATTCCGCTGCGTAACCGGTACCTGGCGGTTTTGCCAATAGGAAGTAAGTGCCGGTAGACAGACCTTTAAGTGTGTACGATCCATCTGCCTGGGTTTCGGAGCTTCCACTAAACGCGTACGTATCAGAATTTCTAATTTGTACTGAAACGCCCTTTATGGGTTGCCCGTTCGAATCGCTGAATACAAAGCCCGAAATGGTACCACCTTCTTGAAGCGTGAAATCAATATTGGGTGTATCAACGCCGACAGTCACCGTCACGAGATCTGCGCCATCGCGGTCCATTGATCCGTTAAAGTGCTGTTCAATATAGATATGTTGCCAACCCCCAGCAAAATCTCCCCAACCACTGACCTTAACGTAATAGGAGCCGCTCAGAAAACCACCAAAACCGTAATTGCCGGCCGAGTTTGTCCGCGTGTCGAAAAGCCATTGCCAATTACTGTCATATACAATCACCTGAGCACCCTCGATGGGGTCACTGTTGTCCTGGCGAGTTACGGTGCCGGATATCGTGCCGCCCGCTTCAAGGATAAAGTCTTTTCCAGTTACGCTCTGGCCGGCAGCGACAAATACTTCATCGGCAGTATCATAAGATGGTTTATCATCGAAGTATTTGGACACATAACCGGGCTCCCAGTTGTTATTGGCTTGAATTTTATAGGTTCCCGGAGCCAGTCCGTTAATTGTATATCTACCATCCGTTTGCGAGGCATGGTTGCCTAAACTGCTGGAGTTGGGATTTATTCCATGAGCATGGACGCTGATCTGAACATCCGTAATGACGCCGCCGCCGCTGTCAGTGACGGTTCCTGAAATTGAAGCCCCGACATCAAGGGTGGCATTGACACCAGACGCACTCACCGCCACAGGTTGCGCATTGTTGCAGTCATATTGCCCGTCGTACCATTCCTGAATGTAGTTCCCGCCGGAACAATTGCCATCAAATCGCACATAAACACTCGGGTCCGGCGGCAATCCGCGGATTTCATAATAGCCCGATGCATCGGTCTGTGTACCTTTATAATGGTTCTGATGGCATGGATCTGCGAAGGCATTCACGCATACATTGGCAATAGCAGTGATATTGTCATCCTGGAAAACATGACCGGATATGGTGCCGCCGACCTGCAATTCAAAATTAATATTCGGAGTAGCCTGGCCCGGGTCTACAATTACCGGTATTGCTGATCCCCAATCATAAGTATTGTCAAAATACTCCTGAATGTAATCGGTTCCTCCGGTATTTACGTCCACGCGGTAGCGACCGGCGGGCAGCCCCGTAATCGTATAGGATCCGTACGTTTGGGTCTGAGCGTTGCCCATCCATTGTCCGGTGTCATAATGGTGGGCAGTCACCCACAATCCCGGTATGCCGTCGTCCGAATCGCTGGTAACCCTTCCTTCAATGGATCCCGGAGTTGAAGCTGGAATGTTCAGCGTAAGATTATCAATTTCGGTCTCCGCTCCGGCAGAGATGGAAATATTTTCCAATTTACTGTCAACCGGGTCGCTTTCAAAAAACCAGTGGCTGGCCGCAATTGTGTAGTCTCCGGGCGGCAGGTTGTAGACCTCCCAGTGGCCGGTTTCATCGGTTTCGGAAAAGGCGGCCAGAGTGCCGCTTTTGGTAATCAGGACCTCTGCGCCCAGCATTGGGTTGCCGGCGTTGTCATAGACATAGCCATGGACGTGCTGACTGCCGGCCGCGGTATAGTCGAAATTGATGGCGGATATGGTCGCCCCGGTGGAATCCTGGATTTCACCGGTATCAAGGACTTCAATCCCCCTCACCAATCCCCTGACGGTAAAAGACTCGAAACTCGGTTCGCTGCTCTCCTCGTTGTCCAGGACCCAGAAAACGTCATATCTTCCGGGAGGTACCGGTTTCAGATGATAGGGGACCATTGCGGATCCCGCAAAGCCGTTAAGCTCTATTTCCTGGATGGAGCCAGTTGAAGCCAGCTTTTCGGGGGTGATATCTTCGAATGAACCCGGCAGGAGCAGACCTAACAAAAATTTGCCGGTCGGAACAGGATCGGTGGGATCGGCGGGATCGGCTCTGGCGTCAATGATGGAACCGCTGATTTCGGCAGCCTTCGAATGCTCTTCATATATCACTTCCATTGGCCCGGGCGGGGTTTCCACCGTGCCGTTGGCAATGGTCACCTGGGCCGGAAAACTCACGAAATTGTAAGGCACTTCTTCATCATCCATCTCAAAATAGAGACTGTGGATGCCGTCCGGCAGCAGGATCCGATAGGAACCGTCCGGTTCCACGTCAGCACCGCTCTCAAAATCGACGCCTTCCGCCCATATATCAACATCCCCGATATCGAAGCAGTGCTGGGACGGGCCTGGGTTATTGAAAGCACCCTGCACCAGCGTACAGCTCCGCAGCGTTATCGGTTCGGTCGGATTGTCAACCTCGCCAGTGACATAAATCATGCGCTCGGCCGATTCGCAATATCCGTCGCCGGAATCCGACTCCGCACCCATGTAGGCGATGCCCTCCGGCAGGTTGCAGACTGAAAAGTTGCCGTCGGCGTCAGTCTGGCCTTCAAGCTCGGTTTCATTCGGTTCGGGCTCTACCCAAACCAGTATGTCCGGCAGTCCGTTGCCGGATTCGTCCACGACCCGTCCGGAAACACAGGCCCCAACTGCAAGGTTGAAATCAAAGCCCGTCAGAGGGCCAGTCAAATTATCGATCACTCTAGCGGCAAACTCGCGATCGGTCCCTTGCGGTTCCACATTGACAACCGCTCCGCCTGGGAGCAGGTTGGTCAGCTGGAAATACCCGGAGCTGTCCGTCGTCGCATGCTGATGAATATCCAGTGCTTCGTTTTCAAAGCCCACTCCGACGCCTGTCAGCGGCGTTCCATCAGACGACACCGTTCCGCTGATGCTCAGCGCGCCGGAATCCAGCGCGAAGTCAACCCCGGTCCTGGAATCATTCTCATCCAGGTCGATAATTTGTTCAGCGGAAATGATGTAGTCGCTGGCCGACGGTGGATAAGCCCAGACATCGATGCAGCCGGCCGGAATTCCCCGAAGGGTGTAGTTTCCGTTGGCATCCGTAGATGCTGCCACGCCACTTTTTTTGAAATCGTTGTGCGCGTTGACCCAGACATTTTCAATCATTATTTGGCCGGTTGCAGAATCTGTTATCGTGCCGGAAATCTCACCACCGAGGTCTAGTTGAAAATCGACGTTGTTTACCAGCCCATCTGCCGAAACGGTTATTGCCTGGGCGTTTCTGCAGTCGATTTGGCTGCCGAAAGATGCCCACCACTCATTGACGTAGTTGGACAGGTTCAAATTGTTGGTATCGGCATAATATTCTCCGGGTGCCAGATCGATCAAAATATAGCGGCCGTTGGATTCATCCACCGCCACCCTCGTCAGCCAGTTCGCTCCGCACTGCGCATTGGAATAAATATCAACCGAAAGCGTGGTGCCGGTAATCGGCGTGCCATCGGTATCTCTCACCGTTCCCCGTATGGCTCCGGTCCCAGGACTTGTAAATTCTGCCGGGTCGTTGGGATTGGTCCCGTTGTTGACTTCATCACCGTCATTGACCCAGTCGCCGTCGGTGTCAGGATTATTCGGGTTTGTGCCGTTTTGATATTCCTGTAGATCCGTCAAACCATCGCCGTCGCTGTGGGTACTGCCGTCGCGGGTGAGATCTCCGAAGTTATCCATCTCCCAACCATCCGGCATGCCGTCACTGTCACTATCCGGCAGTAGTTGTCGCAATTCATCAATGGACAGAACGCGGTTGTAAAACAGGACATCGTCAAGTGCACCGGCAAACCACAAGCGATTAAAAGATACATCACAAGAGTTATTGCCGATTCCGATCCATGGTGCGGCCGTCCAAATCGATCCGGGAGTTCTGGTGGTCTCGAAATCGAATACGCCGTCAATGTAAAGCTTGCGCGTTCCCGCCGTCCCGTCATACGTTGCGACAACGGAATGCCATTCATTGTCATTAACGAATGTGTTCGACTTAGAATCAAAAGCCACACGGCCGCCATCGATCATGGCGATTCCGCCGTCATTGCCACTGCCACAGATTTCGGCATCGACCAGGCCCCACCCTTGCCACCAGTGGTCGCCGTTCGGGGCATCGCTGCCGGTTTTGATCCAGAAGGAAACCGTGAAGCTTTCGGGGATTATATTGGGAATGCTGATATAGTCATTTGCCCCGTCAAAAAGGTAGGCCGCATCAGGATTGCCGAATCGGTCACCGGTTAGCGCAATATCACCAAAGGCAGTGCCATCATTGCCCCCGCCGCTCATATCGTCGGCACTGCCCGTGAAGGGGTAAAAGGCAAAAATTCCCTGGCAAACATCTCCGGCACCATCCGAGTCAGAATCCGTTTGGCTGAGATTGGCAATAAACGGGCAATTGTCACTGCCGTCCTGGAAACCGTCACTATCTGTATCAGGATTGTGTGGGTCAGTATGATTTGCAACTTCCTCCCCATCACTAAGCGCGTCTCCGTCGCTGTCGGAGTTATTTGGATTGGTGCCGAGGGTATTGACTTCATCGCCATCGTTGACCCCGTCGTCATCGGTGTCGGGATTGTCGGGGTCGGTGCTGTTTTGATATTCGTCTAAATTTGCTAAACCGTCGCTATCACCGTCAAGGTCGGAATCGTCGATATCGGGATTAAGCAAATTATCTACTTCCCAACCATCCGGCATACCGTCAGAGTCTGAATCTGATAGATTTGGATCAGTGTAGTAGGTATATAGTTCCTCAGAATCTGTGAGCCCGTCATTGTCGCTGTCACTGTCACGGGGATCGGTGTCATTCTGATATTCATCTGAATTTGTCAATCCATCCGAATCAGCATCTGAACCGGCATCGTTAATTCTGGGATTTAGCAAGTGATCTACTTCCCAGCCATCCGGTATGCCGTCGGAATCAGTGTCTGCAACAGTCGGGTCGGTATGGTTTCTGAATTCCTCCAAATCAGTGAGCTCGTCGTCATCAAAATCAAGTGAGCCGTCCCGGTCCAGATTGCCGAAGTAAGTTTCTTCCCAATTGTCTCTTATCTGATCGCCGTCTGAGTCGAAAATGACCTCAACAGTTCTCCAATTTGAGTAGTTCACGAACCCGTAAGCGGGTTCGTCGTAGGAGTCGTAAATGGCTGTGATGTTCTTGGGATTTGCACCCGTCTGCATCTCGTCGGTTGTTGTCGTTTCCCCCCACCAGTTGTTGCGGGCATCAATATCGTTGCCCGTCTGATTGTAAAGATCGTAAGATCCATTGCCGTATAGGTTGTTGCTGTGAAGCGCCGGGGATACAGAATCTGATAAATAAATACCCCCCCAATCATTGCCGGTTACGGTATTGAAAGAGATCTCCTGCGCGGGGTCCGCGCTGCCCCTGTAGATAATGCCTGTGCCATGAGAGGTGACGGAGTTGCCCGTGATCGAAAGAATATTATTGCAAGAGATACCCGTACCAGAATAGCCGGAGCCAGAGATGATGTTGTCAGTGATGCTTCCAGACGATCCGGAGGACTGATTCCTGATATCGATGCCGGAACCAGAATAGCCGGTATCGTTGGTGATGGTATTGGCGCTGATGACACCAGAAAATGAATAAGAAGAGGAGCCATAATAGTAAATACCAGAGCTATAATGATTACGGATGATGTTGGAGTCGATGGTGCCAGAGAAATTGCCGCGATAGATGTAAATGCCATAGGAATTGCTGCGGTCGATGATGTTGGAGTTGATGATACCAGAGAAGTTCGCATAATTAAGACGAATACCATAGCTACCGTGATTGCTGACAGTGTTGGAGACGATGGCTCCAGAGAAGCTGCCAGAATTGATGTAAATGCCATTGTTACCGTTGCTGGTGATGTTGTTGTCGCTGATAGTGGCATTTGAAGACTCAAGATAAATACCGTACTGTGAGTTATTTGAGATGGTGCTGTTGCGGATTTCAAGGTCGTTGGTCCAACTAGCATAGATCCCGTCTACACCATACTCCACCTGACAGTACTGCAGGGTCCCACTGGCCGACTGCCCGTACATCATGTCGTCATAAAAACGGATGCCATTCCAGTCGCCCGGCTGAGGCTCATGCGCGCTGGAGGTAAAAACAATGGGGTTGCCCAACGTGCCTGCCGCGTTCAGGGTGCCCCCGGCAGAGACGTTCAACGCCAGCCGGTTGTCTGGGTCAGCGAAAAACAGCACCACCACCCCGGGCTCGATGGTCAGCGTCACCCCGGAGGGCACGGTCACATCGCCTGTGACCAGATAGGGGCTGTCGTCCGCAGACCAGGTGGTATTCGAGCCCAGCGCGCCGCTGACCGGTGAGGCCGCGTAGATAGCCGTTTCCAGAAGCCTGACCGGATCCCCCCAGTCATCGCTGCTGTCATCGTAGATCAGCGTGACGGTATCCGTCCGGCTCACATCCAGATTGCCGTCCAGACCCGCTGACCCGGAATCATCTATCGCAATGGAGCCGCGGAAGACCCCCGTGCCGGCACCGGTTTCGGTCAGGGTTACCTCCTCGGCCACCACCGCCGCCGCGGTGGTGCTGAAGGTAAAGCGGTCGTTGACCGCAAACGCCGTGGCGCCCTGGGTGATCAAAAACTTGACCTTGCCGTAATCGGATGTGTATTCAAGACCGGCCACTGCATCCAGATGCACACCGCTTACAGAACCCTCAACCGAAAAGCGCGCACTGCCGCCGCCCTGGGTGCAGGTTACGGTCCAAGTCTCGCTCAGGGTGGCATAGCCGGTTTTCACCTCATCGATGGTGCCGTCTCCGGTATTGGGGCCACCGGCTTCAGGACCGGCGACAGGCGTGCTCACTGAGGACGGGCTGCCCGTGTCCTCAACGCTGCTTGTAACCATTACGGTGGCCGTGTCCACCGCTCCCGTATTTTCATCCAGATCAATGTCGCGCACCTCGATGTATACCGCTTCCCCCGATCCATACACTTCCGCATCTGACCAACTCGAATCGTTTAAACTGGCGATTCCGGTGAAAGTGCCGGGAAAATTCAGCGGATCTTTGGGGTCAAAACCGGTTGCTACTTCATTGCCGTCAGATACCCCGTCACCATCGGTATCGGGGTTGGTCGGATCGGTGTTGTGATTGTATAACTCATCGCTGTCGGACAACCCGTCGCCATCGGTGTCGGGATTCAAGGGGTTGGTGCCATTCTGGTATTCTTGCAGGTCATTGAGATCGTCCGAATCCGAGTTCGTTGCATCGCTGTGCGTCAGATCTCCGAAATGCTCCATTTCCCAGTCATCCGGCATGCCGTCGCCGTCGCTGTCGGCCGGCAAATCTATGTTGAACTGAATCGCATCCTGATAGTTGGCAGGGGTGCCCGACACATTGTCCACATTATTGCCGAACAACTCGCGGTGCGCTTGGACACTCCAGCGGTAGGTTTTACCGAGCTCCAGAAATCCCTCAGCCAGCTGATATTCGCTGTCCGATGTGTGGAACGTGTAAATCAGATTTAAGTCATTGTCGAAGATACGCAGGGAGTATAAAATCGCACCGGCAACCGTGCCCCAATCGAATGACACGGCCGTGCCGTCAATATTCGTGATCTGGAGATCTTGCGGCGGGGCGATGGTGTCGGCGGTCAGGTCTTCGGAAACCGTGTGTGAATTGCCGGCCTGGTCCAACACGGTAAATTCGTATTTCCCGTCGACCGGCGGCAGAGTGGAATCAAGTATGTAAATGCCGGATGTGGCCGAGGTCGGGGAGTACGGATTTGACTCGAATAAGGACAACTCCTCTTCGGTATTGCCCGGATGCTTTACCTTGACGGATTGGATGTCGCCCGGAACGCCCTGGGCATCGTGCACCTTGATCCAGAAACTGAGCTTCACGCCATCCTGATCGTCATTCCAGGTGTAAACACCGTGTTTATCCAGTTCGATGTACGGCGCCTCGGCCTGCTGGCTGTCGGTATAAAAGATATAATTGTCGTTGTTGGACGCCGGCGTTTTTGACACGTTGTCGATGTTCAAGGGGTTGACCGCATCCCTCGCTTCAACCCTGTAACGATAGTAGTTGTCCGGTTTGAGCACCCCTGGCGGGACTCTATAGCTTGTTCCGCTGCCTTCCGTGTTGCCGCTCCAGATCGCTCCGCTGTTGTCCGCATTGTAGATTTTGACCCGATAGCGATTGGCGCCGGTGACTGCGTTCCAGCTAAAGACCGGTGTTGTATCGGTAATCAGATTAATCCGTGTCCACAGATTTTTATCGACATGAATGGGCGGATTGATGGTTCCGGCCACCGTGTATGAATCTGAAACCGGCCCCGAGCCATCATCAGCCGTAAAAGTCAGGATATTACCGGTCATGGAGATGCCCAGGGTGATAGTTTGACCGGGCGTTAACCCGGTCAGCAATACCCCATCCCCATTTTCGGGAAATCGCCAGGTCCAGGTCAAGTCTTCGTTAATCCACTGTTCGTTAACAGACCAGTCAACTTTGTCTCCTTTGACATTCAAACTGACCCATACGTCGGCATTGCCGTTATGGCACCAGGTGCCGGAGATTCTTGCCCGGGGCAGATCGTTGGAACTGACCTCGTCGATGGTTATTTCGGCACTGATCGAATTAATCGTATTGGCGTTGGCAAATCCTAAGCCTCCCGTAGGCCGGCCAACAAAACCCTGCAGACTCGATACCGCATTGCCGTCGCCGATCCCAACATTGTAATTATTCCGCCATTTGGTTGGGTTCAACTCATCAATGCTGCCGTATGATTCAAAGTTCTCGTAGAGTTCGCCGTTAACGTAGACATTATCGAAGGTGGCAGTGATAAATTCGCTGACCGGGTTTTTCAGACTGGGCTGGAATGAATCCTCATCCGGCGGTTCCAGGGCATTGACGGTGAGAACCTCGGTGGCCGAGCCAGCGGCGCCCCCTAAGAGATCTGATGCAAAGAACGAATACTCCCCGGGCTGAATCTGTTGAAAGGATGGGGGCGTATAAAAATGTACCGTTATTCCCCCCACCGGTGCCGGCGGTTGAATCAGGATGAATCCGCCGCCATAGCCGTCATGCATGCCGCCGACTTCGGCGACCAACTGATCGGGCACGCCGCCGACGTTCTGCCAGTTATTCGTATTGCCGGCAGTGTTTGATCCGTAATAAACCCCGCCGACTTCAACAGTGTCCACATAAGCAATGTTTTGGGGATACGTCACAACGACATAGTATTGATAATTGCGACTGGCATTGAACGTGCCGGTGTCATTGGCAGTCCCTATATATTCCCAGCCAAAGTCCTCCGGATGGTAGCCGTTTTCAAACCCTTCATAGGTGTCGCCGGCATAGACTTGATAGGTATTTCCATGCAAATCATTATAAAACTCATAAGCGGCGGCCGTCGGACTGATACTCCTGACAAACTGCAACGGATAATTGCTGCCGTCCGGAAATTCTACCGATACGCCATGCGAGCTCCCGTCATAGGCAACGCCGTCCTGGTCGATAATGACGACCCAATTTTCGACATCGCTGCCTCTTTGGGTGGACCAGGTGACCACCCCGAAGCCGTCCAGGTCGACGGCGGGCTTAGCGCTTGGCAATTCCAACGTATCCGCCACCGTAAAATAGGACCAGGCGCTGTTGGAGCGATTTTGGACTTTGACCCAATTGTTGTCATCAATTACCCGAACCCGCCAGCGGTAGGTTCCGTTGGTGTTCAGAATTCCGTCCGGCAGGGTAAGGAAGTGAAAATCATGACGCCTTTGGGATGCAAACACCCTTTCGCCGGTGAGATCATCGTATATCTCCATGCGATAGAAGATCGCAATATCCTCGGGATAAATCACCGGCTGCCAGGTAAAAATGGGTGTTGTGGCTGATATGTTGCTGCCGTCGGCCGGAGCCGATTGGGTTTGATCGACAATTGGAAGGGTTCGAATGTTATACTGGTATTCGGTTGCGGAAAGCCGGCCGGCCCGCTGACCGTCAGGGACTCGATATCATCCGGCAAAATACCCGGAAAATCCCTGATTTCAACCTCCAGGTAAGTATCAAATGAACCGTCGGATTGGCGAACATTCATGATGGATGGTACGATTCTGTAGCTGTTGGACAGTTGGAAGTTAGTTCCAGTGGTCGTGTTGGATGATTCCAGAAAGACCGGCGACGCGCTCAGGCAGTCCCCCGAACCACTTCCGCCATCAAACCATTCCTCGTTGTAGGCCAGATCGCTGCAGGAACTGCAGGCTCTTGCGTATAAGTCGCCGTGCGGCAGGCCGTAGATGGTATAATTGCCATTGTCATCGGTTTCAGCACTGGCAGGCAAGGGCTTGCCGTCGCATTGGTTCTGATATGCCAGGACCCTCAGACCGGCTATGGGGTTTCCAGCGTCTTCGGTTACGTTGCCGGACATACCGGCGGCTGCATCCAGCTGAAAATCGATTTCGGCCCGTCCCAGTGAGTCGACATCTGCCATTTCAGCCAGCGTGCAGTCCAGCGTGCTGTCGGTGCTCGTCCACCATTCGCTGGTAAAACCGGGCAAACCGTTGCTGGAGGTTTTTAGGTAGTATGTTCCAGTCGATATTCCATCGATGAGGTAGCTCCCATCAAGGGGATTCACGGCGGCGTTGTCGAGTTCCCAGTGAAATCCGCAGGGATTTCCCTGAACTGCATAAACCGTTATTCCAGCGGCCGATACCGGTGTGTCACCGTCGCTTTCAAAGACGATGCCGGATATGTCCACCCCGATTTGTATGTCCAATGGGTTGATCCCCGGCTGAGGTGCTAAACTCGAGGGAATCGTTTCCACATCTTCATTATTGAATATGCCGTTGGCGTTCAAATCCCACCATGCGGAGACAAACACAAACAGGGGATCATCGGAATCACCGGTCGGCACATACGCCAGGCTGTAATCCATGCCCTCCGTGAATTCGTCCGCATAGATGGTTGCCATTGCGACGCGGTTGGATGGGTCCAGATTATGCCAGCCGTCATAACGAAACGCCTGAATGAAAATGGTCCCGCCGCTATAGTTGGGGACCGACAAGCTGCCACTGATCGTGCCGTCACCGAGGATACAGGGATCCTGATCGATGCCCCAATCATCCTGGTTGAAATCAAGCAGGATGCCGCCCAGGGTGGAATCGGGCGACGGATCGAGGCCGTAGCCGACAGTGCCGTAAATCGGGTCGTCGCATAAATTAAATGATGGCAGGAAATCCCTCAGATGATATGGACCACTGCCTTTGCCAAAAACCGGATTGGGGTTGATCCACTCGGTTTCGTCATTGACATGAATTTGAACTGCGGTGAAATTGCCCGAAATCGGACCGTTCCAATTCCACCCGACAAAGTCGCCAGCGATTTGATCGCCATCAGGATTTAAGGTGCCGGAAAATTCTATTTCTGCGTAGGGCCAGTCGTGAGACTCTAATTTTATGTAAACATCGTCCCCATCAACGGTGATGCAGACGATCTCACCCCACCATCCAAGAAAACCATCACCATAATTTGTCCCGTATTCAGCGTCCGAACTATCTGACTCTATGTCCCAAATATTAATTTGAAATCTGTTGACAGGGGCATCGTCCGTGAAGGTCCACTGCTCTTCTTTTTTGACGATCAGCACATCGGGATTCTGCGGATCATCGAGGGAATTTTTGATTTCGGTCAGGATGTCCCGCATCCATTTTTCCACTCTGAAATCGCATTCGTCGATCTCCACCAGCTCTTCAGCGCCGAAGGCAAGGTCAGTATCGTTTCTGATTGCATCGGAGGCAATCATATAATCTTCAATGGCATCGATCAGGCTTAAACGTGCCTGATCCAGAAGATCACTGCCGTCAACCGACATATTGGATGCCTGGGGCAGCAGCTTTAAAAAATCCTGGTAGCGATCCAGCAGATTGGCGAACTCAAATGCTTCCAGGTTGTCCAGGGCGGCAATTTCACGCACATCGACATCCAAATCGTAGGCCGTGACGACTAAAATAACTGATTTAAAGGCCTTTAGAAATGATCTGAAAAGCCAGGCGTCGCCCCAGTCCATTTCGATATCCTGGTCCCGGCCGGTATTCGCGATGACGGCGATGTGCTTGCTGTCCGCGTTCCAATTGCTGATCGTAACATCCAGGTTGGCGATCGAGTTTTCGACCGCATTCAACAACTCATTTTGCAGATATGCCCGAACAGTTTCAGTTGTAGGAGCGCTTTGGGGGACATCGAACAAATCATTTGTATCACGCGGCAGTTCATACTCGAGGCTGTCGATGTCAATGCCGGAACGGGTGATACCGTATTGGTTCACCAGGGGAGTTACTCCGACCGAATCGTAAGTAAACCCGAGATACAGCAGGCGAGTAAACGCTAAATACCCGTTGATGACGGGATCAGCGGGATACAGGGCCGCCCCCTCTTCAAAAGTGGAATGAGCAGCCAGGATACTGTCGATGTACTCCGAGAATAAGCTCTGTTCCCCGCTGGCGATGTATTCCTGGGAGGTTTGGGCATGGGCATTAAGAGCAAAAAACCAGAAAAGCGCGGAAATGATAATTAGAAACCAGGCGACAACTCTTTTCATTCCAGTCTGAGTGGCAACATCCATCATGCGCTCCTTAAATTCAATTACATGCTGATCTTTTTGAGGAAAAAGTCGGTCGTCAGCTTTTCGCCGGTGATGGTTTCATCGCCCTTTTTGAGGACGTAATCGTTTTCTATTTCAAACATGCCGGTCTCGGGATAGACTGCCATACGATCGGTCGTCAGCTCGGCACCCCCGGAAATTACCCGGATATTGTGGTGCAAAATCATCCTGCGCCGGCGGGGGTCGACAATACCTTTTTCCGCATAAATCATGGTGACCGGGTTGTCTTCCAGGTAAAGGTTTAATTTGACCGGTTCGCATATGGCCGAAATACTCCCCTTCAGCGCCGGCGGCGGCAACATGTCCTGGGATAAGACACCGCTAAAGGAAATGTCATTTCCGGCAATCTCGCCGGGACCTATGTCTGATAACGATTTGCGTGGTTTGCTTGGCTTGTCGTCCGGATGATCGATTTTGCCGAAAAAATCAATTTCAGCATCCCGGAACCGGGCGACTTTAAATGGCGAAAATTTGAAAACGCCGATCTTTTTTTTCTCGACGTTGAATTTAGCAGCTCTGATGTTGAGGGCCTTCCTACCCTTGTGGTAATTGCTGTATTGAAATCCTCGCATTACCGGGCCCGAATTTTTTTTCAATCGCAGAAAAATTTTTTCGTCGGCTCGGCTTGACGTGGCCTTCTCTTTGGTCTCCAGCAAAACAAGACCGGCGATAAGGGCCATACTGACCGAAATTAAAAACAATATTAGATTTTTATGACTCATATCAAATTACATTGTCTCAGAGAACCATGCTCCCAACTGCATAGGCTAAGCAATGATAGTGATACCGAGGTGATTTAAGGAAGGAGGTGGGAAAAATGCCGATTATTTCCCCAGGAATGTTTTTGCCTCTCCTCCCCAAAATGGCAGAATAATGCCTCCTCCTGTAATGGCCGATTTTCTTAAAGCCTGATTCGGGAAGGACTGACCGGGGTCGAAAAAACGCTGTCCTGAGGTTTTAAATAATCATAATACCCGGATATGTTCATACCCCCAAGTTGAATCGACGGCTTTAAGTGCTTCTTTTCTTCATTAAGAAGTTATTGAACCGATGCTTCCCCTGCATCTTGGTTGATCGATCCCCGATTAAATGGTCAGCCGCATTCAACCGGGCAACCCTGGCAAATCCGAAATGATTCGATCTGCTGATAATTGAGCTTTGTACCCTTGAGCGCTTTCGCGTATTAGCGGGGCAAACTCGACTGAGATTACCTGAGCGCTTTTAATCCGCCAGGGGCGGAACTGATCACGATACTGCTTTTTATCTAAATCGCTGTTTTAGCGTTAATTATTCAATATCTTCTGCCGTCAAGCACGGGGGGTAATTTATCCCCTGAGTGGAAAACAACAAAAAAATTAAATCGGGTGACACAATTGCAATATACAAGCCATTGCTCAAAGTCACTGCTTTTCAATAATTTATTGTTTTAATTTCAAATACATATATAGCGGTGTGCCCCGCAGTTAATTGTTTTACATGAGAAAAAAATTACATATTTTTGAGTATCAAAAGTACTAAAAAAAGCCGGGCCACCTCAAATCGCTTTCTGCTATTAAGGTAACCCGGCTATCTTTAATTTGTTAAGTAGTTTGCCCGTCAAAGCGTTGAATGGTTTATCAAATGTTGCTCCCGTTTAAATCCATCAACGATTCAACCCATTTATCCAATGAAATTCATGGGTATAACAACGCAGCGAATTTCACTAGTATCAACCATTTAACTTAACATAGACCCGTGGCTTTCCGCCCCCCGATCCGCCTTTGCAATTTCTCGGAGGTTGGCTTTTGCTTAATGCAGCTATTGCAAACCGCGAACTTTTACTGTGAAACACCTCTGACGGTATATCCATCCAGTGTGCCGTCAGGATCATTTCAATGAGCATGATCATGAATTCTGTAAGCAGGATCTGTTTTTTTTTATGCCGTACGTTTGCCGTTAACGGAACAGCATTTATTTAATACATTAGGAAAAAGCCCTTTGCAAGGTCTAAAGTTCCATATCGCTGGTTACGACTTTTTGATCAGGGCTATGGTTTATCCTACTCCAAAGCAATTGGCATGCCTATTTGAACAAAGCTGAAATCAGGTTGAGAGTTATTAGCTCAACATGCTAAAATTGTATGGTATTTTGTCGACTGCCCCAACCCGGGGATTATGAGGGAGGATTGACTGCATCTGAGTCAATTGTAAACTTGGTTTACAGCGAGAGGTTAAAGGAGAAAGGCGCAAGGCTCAAGGTGAAAGGAGAAAGGACAAAGGATAAAGGAGGAAGGAGAAAGGCTGGAAAGCTGGTAGGCTTGAATGCTGGGAAGCCGGGAAGCAAATAAGGACTGAGTGATGAGGACTGAGGACTGAGGACAGACGGCAGAAGTTGGGAAGTTGAGCAGGTGGGAGGGTAAGAAAGTGAGAGGGTGAGGGTAACCTGGCAATGGTTGCCAGTTGAGCAGGAACGATCCAAAGGATCGCAGACCTGCGCGGGTAAGGTTTAGTCGACCGCCTGGTAGTGTAAAGTTGCGGTGCGTTGCGTCAGTAAGGCGACTGATAAGCGAGTGTGGCGAGGTGAAGGGTGTAGCTCTGAATCTGACACGTAGCCCCGAGAACTCACAAATTTTGGGACCGTGCCTATCCCCTCTCATCGGGCGCAGGCCATGCGGCGGGCACGCCAATGACGAGTGCCGCGACGACACCCCGGGGTCTAAGACAGCATCGAGCCACGCAACGATTGGCAGATATCCAGGCCAGCGACGATCAAGGAGCTCTTGGGGAAGTAGCCGCAATGGTCTAGCGATGAAGAAGCGGCTAACCCCCGCTGAGCGAAGGTTCCCATGGTGAGTTGACCACTAAAGGAGAAACACAGCCATCATGCAAAGGGTGATTAAGCCGTGGCAACTAACCTGAAGTGGATAGGTGAAAGGGCGCGCAAGGAGCCGGATTTGGTATCTACCAGTCTGTACCACCACATCGTTTCTGTGAGGGGCAGGAGAACAACTGAGGTATGGAAAAGATCTTGTGGCATCGCCGCGAAAGCAGGCGGTTAACAGAGAAAACAAACATTTTCCTGCAGCCTCGGGAGACTCCTGCCTACTCGAAAAGGCGAGAATGGGGATGAGGAGAGCAGATAAGATCAAAGGTCAAAGCTCAAAGGGGGGTAAATAGGTCATTTATAGAAAGTTGATTGTTCACCGCTTCATTATACCAGGTGTTCTCTTTTGCCCCAAAGCTTGTAATTAATGTAACAAAAATAGTTTTCCTGGTGTTGGTGACCTCCATGAATTTTTCCCTTTTGTATATTAATTTTTCAGAATATTCTTTTGTGACTGTAAATTGTCGGTCATAGAATTTAATTTCACATAAATTTATGCAGTTATCAGACCGTTTAATAAGCAGATCAATCTGGACGCCTTTATCATTTTTACTTTTTGGCCTATGTGACCATGACGAAAAGGTATAGATAATTCCGCCAATTCCTAGTGCCATGGCTATTTGATGGATGTGATTTAAGCAGATATTTTCAAAAGCATAGCCGGCCCAGGATTTAAACTGAGTGGAATTCTGGAGCATCATCCAGTGATTCGGATTTACAGGTAGCCGGCTGTTATTGATCTCTTTATGCCATTTCAGATAAAATGCCGAGTATTCATCTGACAAGCGAAATAGAGCGTTTTTTTTACCTCTACCGAAATAGCTTGTTGCCGCAATGAATCCCGATTCGATCAGTTCTTTTTTGACGCGATTTTGAACGCTGCCGCTACTGACACCGGCTTTAGCAAAAAGCTCGCTCCGATCCATACCCGATCGTTTATTGAGCAGGATTCTGATGATCTTAGTGTGAATTTCGCTTTTGTTGAATAAGGATTTGAAAAGACGATCAAACTCGCCATACAAAGGTGATTGGGGATTAAAGCAGATTTCCGAGATTGTCTGTGATGAGGATTTGCCGGGTTTGACCATATCCAAGTATGCAGCGATGCCGCCGATGGCCATATAGATTTCGACGATCTGCTTGCGGCTTAATTTGACCTTTTGGGCTTTCAAATATTGTTCAGTTTCCGATAAATTGAAAGGCTGAAGGCTTATTCTGCATGTAATTCTATTATAAAGTCCGCCTCGTGAGTCTATTATATTGCTTATCATCCAGGAGGCCGCTGATCCGCAAACAATTAATATTATGCGTGTGTCTGCTTCCAGATATCTATTCCAGAGATAAGACAGGGCTTCTACGAAACCGGATTTTTTGGTAACAAGCCATGGCAGTTCGTCAAAGAACAATATTATTTTAGCGGTTGTGTTCTGTGTTTTTATGGCATCTTTTAGTTGATGAAATGCTTCCTGCCATGACATTGGGACAGGATGTGGCTCCCCATTGTTAAATATCTCTCTAAAGATTTGCGAAAAATTCCACAGCTGCTGTTTTGAGGATTCAAACGGTGTCCCCGTTATATGGAAAAAGAGCCCTTTGTTTTCATAAAAATTTTTGATTAAATACGTTTTCCCAACTCGCCTGCGGCCATAGACCGCAAGAAATTCGGCAGATTTTGATTTCCAAATCTCCTGCAGCAGTTTTTTTTCATTTTCTCTGGCTATAATTTTCATTATAAGGCGGAATTAACATGTTATTATTTGATGATTTTTCCGATTTATAAACAATATAACGGAATAATCGTCCCTTTGCAAGCATGAAATTCCGTTTTATTTTGGTTCAATGGAACAGACTCTGATCCTGAAATTTTGCATAATTGGCTAAAATACGTTAATGAAATGAAGCCATTGATTAGTTTATCTGGAGAATCGGATGCGGGGAAACCGGGGAACAGGAAGCTGGGAAGCGGGGAGGCCGGGAGGCTGGGAGCACCTCGTTTGATGAGCGGACCTTCGGTCCTTAAAGAGCGTTTCACTCAAGGAGCACTACGTTTTAGGGTTATAGGCATTGGCCAAAGAGCTTAGCGCATAGGGCACATGGCCTATAGGAACCGAAGCTGGGAAGTTGGGAGGCGAGGAGGCTGGGGGGTAAAAGGAGCCGACCTTCGGTCCTCAAGGAGCGTTTCACTCGAGGAGCACTGCGTTTGAGGGAAGAACTAAGTGATGAGGGCTGAAGACTGAGGATGGCCCGCTGGGAAGCTTGGATGCCGGAAGGCTGGGATGCGATTTACTTAATCAAATCAACTAGCTCAATAAACTTTTCAGCTCTTGTCGCCTTTAACTCTGAACTTTGAACCCGGAACCTTGAACCCCAAACCCTGAACCTTTCTCCTTTAACCTTTCGCCAACTCAATCAACCTCGAAAATCTCCACTTCCTCAGACACATTTTTCAAATTGAACTTACCCAGGGGGGCGAGTGAAAAATTATCTTTGATCCGGTCGGCGGTGGTTTTGGAAAGAAATACCTTGCCGCCCTTGGCCTGGGACCCGATTCTGGCTGCTACGTTGGTGATTGAGCCTCTGGCGGTATAGGTCCAGCGGGAACCGGTGTAGCTGTCGAACTTGGCGGCGCCGACAAAAGCGCGCCCCGAGTTGATTCCCATATTGATCTCAAGCGGGCGATAGAGGGAACTGCATTCCTGGCCGATTTTGATGGTGTCTTCGCGGATTTTTAGGGCGGTGCGCACAGCGCCCAGGGCATTTTGCACGCGGTCTTCATCCAGGAACAACACCATCAGTCCGTCGCCGGCGGTCTCATTGACATCACCGTTGTTGACATAGATCGCATCCATAAAGGCCGAAAAGTGCTTTTCGATGATGTCATTCATTTCTTCATCACCCAACCGCTCGCAAATTTTGGTATAGGATTCGATATCAAGGAACAGGACGGATACATCCTGTTCTTTGCTTTCCGGCATTTCGCCGTTCGGTGATTTTTCGATCAAGCGGCTGACGGTATTGGGGACGAATTTGCTCAGGTTGGCCTTGATGTCTTCAAGTAGTTCAACCTTGCGCATCGCCTCGGTGAGTTCTTTGAAGGCCTTTTCCAACTCAATGTTTTTTAGCTGAAGATTTTTGTTGAGCAGACGAATTTCATCGAAAGATCGGGCGTTTTTTAAGGCAATGACCAGGTTGTTCACCAGGGTGTTTAACAGCTCAATATCATTGTCGTTGTAAGGATCGCCGATTAGTTTGGGCCCGAGTCCGAGCAGCGCCGGACTGTCGGGTGTGACGGGAAATGGGAATGATAATTCGACTTCTTGCGGCAATGATGCGTCCTGTTCGGCGAGGCTTAATTGCAGGGGCGATTCCTGGCGGCCCTTTGAATCCAGAAATTTGACTGCGCCTTCTTCCAGCGCCTCGTTTAAATCGTCCTGAAATCCGATGGCGATGAATTGATTGGCATTCTCAGAGGATTCATCGAGCAATAAAACAAACCCCTGCATCACACCGAAGTTACCCATGGTCATCAACAGGAAGTTGCGGATGATCGTTTCCGGTTCCACGCTGCCAAAGATGTCTTTGCTGACATCAAACAGGGTCTTTAAATTAAACACCCTCAGATCAAGCTCGGTCTGGACCTTTTCCGCCTGTTTCAAAGACGCCTTGAGCCGTTTAATTTCTTCTTGAGGATCCATTCTGCCCGTTTTCCCGTTGGCCTGTTATCCCGTTGTCCGGCAAAGATTAACCCAGTTGTTGAATAAATAATAATGGAAATGTCCATCCATCCCTGTAAATGCAGGGATAAATCGAAATTGGAATGAGATTGCTGGATCTCATCCTTGGTCGATTCCTGTGTCTTTGTTGTAGGGTGGGCTGTGCCCACCTTCGACAGTTGTATTCAGTGCGATTTGGTGGGCACAGCCCACCCTACGATTAGGAATTTTTGCAACGTTATGGTTAGCTATGAATTCATTCCTTGTTAAACACCGGCAAACCGGTTAACAGCGTTATGAGTACCTGGCCGAAAACTGTTAAATGATCCTGTTCATCCTGTTGATCCTGTCTAATAAAGAACATTAGAAGAATCCGTATATTTCATTTTATGGTTATATAGAAAGCCCAAGTGATAAAAATAATTGATTCATCTGTGACCGTATCTGTCACAGGTCTACGGTACAATGGCCTCAAAAACATAGAGGAGGCCTATTATGACAACATTTTATATCAT
>Ga0209678_1000251_pt1 | contig 20720 bp, 21 predicted proteins | sample WorMetilvaeELBA1_FD_187404 | JGI IMG/M metagenome (GOLD analysis project Ga0209678, IMG submission 187404) | Marine gutless worms symbiont microbial communities from Max Planck institute for Marine Microbiology, Germany - Olavius ilvae ELBA.1... ...
AACGGAACCGGGTGGGCGGGCAATAAGATTTAGATTGGCTGCGGGCATAAAATACAGATCCTATAAGGAAAAACATGGGGGTGGCGTCTTCATTCTTCACTATATGTCAGGAATGAAGACGCGACCCTGTCCCTCGCAAAAACGATATCCGAGACATTGCAGCAATTTTTTCACGCATGATTGAGGCTCTGTTTTCAATATTGCGGTATGAATCATTGTAGTTTAAACCATCCGAATCTCTCCCGCATTTTTTATATCCAAAATTTAGCTTTGATAACTTTATCAAATAGTTCAAGCATATGTGGCACACTTTTTCATCGATTGCGGATTTTTTGAAATTGAATTTTCTGAGATTTCAAGAAGGTTTTTGAAAGACGTTGTTTAGGCAGCCTGTCGCCACTCATAGCGGTGATGCAGCCCACCCACCCGGGGCAGTTCAATCACTTTAGCACAATTGACCGGTCTATGCTGCATCGGCCGTGCAATCGGAGTGTCTTTGTCTATGCCGCAGTGGGTTCTGTCGTTATGATAGTACTCAAAATATGAAGTTAGTAATTGTTTTAAATGGTTTTCGTTGAGTACAATGACATGATCCAAGCCGTCTCGGCGAATGGAGCCGATTAAGCGTTCAACATAGGGATTTTGCCAGGGGCTTTGAGGCGCTGTGACAACCTCATTAATGGTCATGTTCTTTAAGCGTCGCCGGAAAGCGCCACCATAGATTGAGTCCCGGTCTCTCAACAAATACTTTGGCGCAGTATCCCAGGGAAACGCTTCAACGAGTTGCTGAGCCGTCCATTTTGCTGACGGGTTTGCGGTCACGTTAAAATGAACCACTTTGCGGCGGTCATGGCTGATTATCACCAAAGCAAACAGAATTTAAAAATTTGCGGTCGGGATTGTAAAAAAATCCATCGAACAGGTGTTATGCATATGATTTTTCAAAAACGCCCGCCAGGTCTGCGAAGGTGGCTTAGGCGGTCGAACCGGCATCAGGCTGGATACTGATCGCTCGGAAATCCGGATACAAAGTTTGAGCAGTTCACCGTGGATTCTGGGCGCGCCCCACAGCGGATTGGCCTTGGCCATCCTGCGAACCAGAGATCTGATTTCTTTGTTTATGCGAGATCGACCGACCCGTCCTTTTTGGCGAGATTTAAATTTCCAGAATAATTTAAAGCCCTGCCGATGCCAGCGCACAACCGTCTCCGGTTTAACAATTACTAAAGCCTCCCGCCACCTGCACCAAAAAAGTGAGAGCAAAATCCAGAAAAGACGTTCTTTAGGCTGAAGTTGAGGCCGTTTGCTTTTGCGCTTCAGGATATCCAATTGCTGTCGCAACGCAAGGTTCTCTATCGCAAGATTGGCTGTGATGCTGAATTTGGAAAGGATACCCAAGAAAACTCTTAATAGCGTTTTTATCATGAGTGCAGATACTGGCAGGTGCCTGCAAGATTGTCAATGATAACAGAATGGATCGCATTTTTGCGAGAAATACTTTGCTTATTTTTCCTTTTCGAGGATTTTAGACGATAAGATTAATCCTATACAACCGTGGAAGAAAAAATATGCGGTCAAAGCCTGAATAGTGGATAATATAATATCTATTGCTTTATAATTCACAATTCAAACTTTGACCCTATTTCTTATGTTAAATATTTTCCGGCAATAGGCGTGCGCCATGGATCACTGCCACTATGTCGATCTGATCGGCATTGATGCGGTAAATAATACGGTAGGGATTTTCTATCAGTTCGCGGATATCTTCAGCCTGATATTCGGGCACTTTGCGACCGGATAACGGTTGGTCGGCGATTTGTTCTGAACGGCGTGTAATTCTATTCACCAATCCCTTGGCATAGGTGGGCGAGTTGAGGGCAATGTGTTCGTAGATGTTGACTAAATGCTCGACGGCATTTTGTGTCCAGTGAACCCTCATGCCGGCAAACCAAATTTTTTACGCACTTCTTTTACATCCAGGGTTCGGCCTTGGTCGCTGTCTTTGATCCCGGCTTCTATGGCCTGGCGGACATAGATGCGGTGCATCAAATCCTCCCAGGTTGCCGACTCCGGTAAATTGTCCAAGAGCTGATGAGCTTGTTGCTTGATGCTTTGGGTTTGCATGTTTATAACTCCTATTGCGCTGTATACGCCTTTTTTGCCTTGGCATCTCTTAGCAGGCTGTCGATGACTAGTATAATAGTTTTTTTGTCCTCTTGTTCCAGGGCTTCGATCTCCACCATCCGCTGAAGCATAGCCTTGTCTCTGATCTCCGCGACTTTGCCGGTATCATCAACCAGATAATCCAGGGTCACAGTGAAGGTGTCGGCCAGTTTTTTAGCAACTTGTACCGACGGCACCATCTTCCCGCGTTCGTATCTACCGATGATCGGGCCGCTGGTTCCAACCTTTTTAGCCAACTGCTGCTGGCTCCAGCCCTGCTGCTTTCTTAATGCCAGTATTTTGTCTCCGATCGCCATTTGATCACCTAAAAATATCAAATGTTCAGATTTTTGTGGCTAAAAATCGATTATTGGGTATCAAAAGGTATTAGTCAAGTCCAATTTTTGAAATGGGGGGTAACTTTTTGATCATTGGTAAAAACCCGGGTCAAAGCTTGAATAGAGAATTATGCGATCTTCTAATTCACTATTCAAGCTATGACCCCATATATGCGTACCGTGACCCGACCCTCGAACTGTCGCCTCAACCTGGTTAACAGTTCCACCGCAATGCCGCAGTATGGACGGGAGCATCCCACCACTTGATCAGATCCTGATCGGCCAACGATACGGTGAACGAGCAGCCGGCCATCTCAAGGGAGGTAACGTAATTTCCGACAAGCGAGCGGGCAATCCGGATGTTTCTTTTTTCCAGTTGGGCGCGTGCGCAATCGAACAACAGATAAAGTTCCATCAAGGGTGTGGCCCCTAATCCGTTGACGATCACTATCGCATCCTGCGCGTCTTTCGGTGCCAGGTCATCCACAATGGCGTTGATCATAAGCTCGGATATTTCGGAGGCCGTTTGTATGCCCATGCGCTCTCGGCCGGGTTCGCCGTGGATGCCGACGCCCATCTCCATTTCGTCATCGCCGATTTGGAAGGTCGGCGCGCCGGCCGCAGGAACGGTGCAACTGGTTAAGGCAACACCCATTGACCGGGTGCGAGCATTGACCTGCCGTCCCAGATCGGCGCATTGGGCGAGGTCGAAACCGTTTTCAGCGGCAGCCCCCACGATTTTTTCGACAATCACGGTCCCCGCCACACCGCGCCGTCCGGTGGTGTAGGTAGAATCTTCCACAGCCACGTCATCATTGGTGACGATGGACTCCACCCGGCCTTCAAACATTTCAGCGGCCATCTCAAAATTCATGACATCCCCGGAATAATTTTTGACGATAAACAGGCAGCCGGCGCCCCCTTCGACGGCCTGGGCCGCCGCTATCATCTGGTCCGGGGTGGGGGAGGTAAAGACGGCGCCCGGACAAGCGGCATCCAGCATGCCGCTTCCGATGAATCCGGCGTGCAGGGGCTCGTGACCGCTGCCGCCGCCTGAGATGAGCGCCACTTTGTTGTCGACCGGATTGACCCGCCGCACAAACTTCCCGTCGTCGCCCAGCATGACGAGATCACTATGGGCCGCACAAAAGCCTTTCAAACTTTCCATCACAACGTCATCGACTGCATTGATAAATTTTTTCATTTTATTGCTCCTTATTTGCTAAAAACGCTTTAACCCGCGCCAGGTCGGCCGGTGCAACCGAAAAGTGCCGCAAACCCATATCCAACAATGCATCGACATAATCGGTTTGGCCGGCCATATCGCCGCACAGGCTGACCTGCTTGCCGGTGAGCCGGCCGTGTTCAATGGTTTTTCCGATCAACTCGAAAACCGCGCGATTGGCTCCCGTATAAATGTGGTCAATTTTGCCTTCACCCCGATCACATGCGGTAACATATTGAATCAAATCATTGCTGCCTATCGAAAAAAAGTCGGCATCGAAATCTTCTATACACATGGCCGCAGCCGGAACCTCCACCATAATGCCCAGCGGCGGTTTCTTCGACTGTGGGTCTTGGCGGCGCACCTGCAGCCATACTTCATCCAGGATTTCTTGGGCCTGATCCAGCTCCTGCGGCACCGTAACCATCGGGAGCATGATCTTTAAATTGCCGTAGGCCGAGGCCCGCACGAGGGCTCGCAATTGGGTACGAAAGACGTCCTCATGGCGCAGCGACAGGCGAATACCGCGGATACCTAAAAACGGGTTGTTTTCGTTCTTTTCGGTCAGCCCCTCGATCGGCTTGTCGCCGCCGGCATCCAATGTGCGGACAATCACCGGTTTTCCTTGCGCCCAATGGGCCAGTTTTTTATATGCCGCAAACTGCTTTTCCTCATCCGGCATTCCCCGCGGGTCGTCAAATAAAAACTCGGTTCTGACCAGACCGATGCCGTCACAATGGTCGGCAGAAACCCATTTAAGATCTTCAAGCCGGCCGACGTTGATTCCGATGTAAATCCGTTCGCCGGTTAGCAAGGACGTTTTGACCGTCAGATATTTTTGCTGAGATGCGGCCAGCTTTTGTTCGGCTTCAATCCGCTGCCGGTAGTCCGCCAGGGTTTCCTGGTTCGGCGCACCGATCAACCGACCTTCGACGGCATCCAGAATCGCCGTTGTGTCCGTTTTTACCGCTGCCGTTTTCAAGCCCACCAGCATCGGTATGCCACGGGATCTGGCCAGCAGGGCCACATGACTGTTTAAGCTCCCTTTTTGCAGGATAAGGCCTTTAAAATAACGCTGATCGAGCACGGCAAAATCAGAGGGAGCCAGGTCTTCGGCGATGATTAGGGTATCTTGAATAAGCGACGGCAAATTTACTGTTTGACCATACAGATGGTTAAGTACCTGCTGCTTTAAATCCGTCAGATCGGAGGCACGTCCTCGAAAATAAGAATCCTCGGACTCTTCGTACTGACCAATATGCTCATCCAGGGTTTGCGCCCAGGCGCCGTGGGCCGGACTGCCGTTGGTGATGGCGGCCAACACGGGGTCGATCAACGATCGGTCCTGCAAAAGGGACAATTGAAATTCCAGCACCTCCGCGATATCTTTTGCGGCAGTCTCAATCAGGGCGCCGAGAGCGGCGCTGACGGCCTGAATCGATTCGTGCAGCAGTCTGGTTTCAGAGTCGACCGTATCGACCGGGCGGTCGGCGAAGACGGGTTTTTGGAAGAAGACGGCCTTGCCGATCGCGATACCCCTTGATGCAATGTGGCCGGTTTCAGCGGAATTTTCCTTGGCGCCAGCCGTCTTTTCACCGAAGTTGTCCTGAATGAGACCGACAAGGTTCTGCAGCGCCTCTCGGGCATCCTCACCATCGGCGGCGATTTCCAGCAGGGTGCCGCGCGGTGCCTTGGCCGCCATGACCTGAACGATGCTTTTGGCATCGATCCAGGGCGAATCCGGCGCCGTTCTGATCTGAATCTGGCTGGCAAAACCTTTGGCTAATTTCGTTAACTGGATCGCCGGCCGCGCATGCAGTCCGATTTTATTGGTCAAAGGCACGGTCGCAGTTAGCAGATTTTTTCCGGGGTCAGAATTGGATTGGCTGTCAGCCATGCGAATCACCGTATCAACCACAGCTAAGTTCTTCGGCCGTCGATCGAACCGCTTGCAGTGTACCGCCGCTGGCTGCTTCAGTGGCCGCCATGATCGCCCCTTCGACGACGGGTGCGTTGCAGATCATCACTTTGGCTTGTTTTTCCGGAGCAAGCATTTCGATTGCCATTTCGCTATGGGTCTCCGCACCGCCCAAGTCGACGAGGATGGCAACGCCTTTTTCCGACCAGGCCGCGTTGATGGCGGCTAGTATTTTATTGACATCGGAACCCAAATTCCCGCTCGGATCGCCCCCGCTAAAAGCCAGCGGCACCTCGTCGCCGACCATCTGCCGCACCATGTCCGCTGCCCCGCTGGCGACTTTTTCCGAATGTGACACAATGACGATACCGACATTTTCATTCATTTTGTGCATCCTCCAAAACATTGCAAATTTCCCGGATAGCCAACCCGCAGGATCTGGCACCGGGATCCATATGGCCGATGCTGCGCTCACCCAGATAGGAAGCGCGCCCTTTCAAGGCCTTCATGGCGATGGTTCGCGTTTCGGATGCGGCCACGGTTTCCTTCAGTCTGGTATACAGTTCGGTTCCGGTTTCCTTGCCTTGCAGTACTTCCAATGCCGGCACCAGAACATCCAGCATGGTCTTCTGTTCAACGTCTGACCGGCCGCGCTTTTTAACGGCTTCAACGCCGGCGGCAAAGCACTCGGCCAGGATATCTTTATCCATTGCGCGTGCCCCCAAAGATTTTCCCATTTCCATCAGCAACGTGCCGAAGAGCGGGCCGGAGGCACCGCCGACGCTCATAACCAGCGCCATGCCCATCGCCTTCAAAGCTTCACCGGCGGGTTTGTCGCATATTGCCGGCAGCTCCTGTAAAATTTTTTCAGCGCCCCGCTTCATATTGATGCCGTGATCCCCATCTCCGATTGCCTGATCCAGCCGGGTAAGCTCCTCGGCATGGGCGATGATCACATTGAGCGTTGGGGGCACCAGCTGTTGAAGTTGAATTGATTTTGCTTCCGTCATTGTGTTTTCTGCTCCTTGGCCCGTCTTGAGCGCGGCTTTATGGGTGAACCCGCTTGTTATTTTTATCAAAATACAGCAGGTGCGCCCGGGGAACATCTACCCAAACTGATTCCTTCAAATTTAGCAAAGCGTCAGGTTTTACCAGCGCTCGAATAATTTCGCCATGGTAATTTAAAGAGACGATTTGTTCCGCCCCCAAATTCTGGATGGTTTCGATTTTTGCCTCAAAAAGGCCCCTGGTTCCCAAAAATATACTTTCAGGTCGAAATGCAATGAAATGCGCACGATTCGGTATAGATAAATCCAAATGGCCGGCCGGGATCACATTAATTTTGGGTGAGCCGAGCTTTTGGGCAACATAAATCGAGTTGGGGTCATTATATATTTTATGGGGCGGATCAAATTGAATCAGCTCGCCTTCCTTCAATACCCCGATCTGATCCGCCATCGTGGTGGCTTCGATGTGATCATGGGTCACAAACAGGATGGTAGCACCGAGTTTGACCTGGATATTTTTTAATTCCAGCCGCAGTTCCTCTCTCAGCTTAGCATCAAGAGACGACAGGGGCTCGTCCATCAGGAATATATTGGGTTCTCGCACCAGGGCCCTGCCAATGGCCACCCGCTGCATTTCTCCGCCGGACAATTGAGTCGCTTTGTTTTGCAGCTTATCCTCGATGTGCAGTGTTTTGGAAATTTTATGAACGATCTCGTCAATTTCCTTCCGATCCAGGCCTCTTAACGGTGAGCGGAGTGGAAAGGCTAAATTGTCATATACCGTGTACCTTGGGTATAGAGAATATTGTTGAAATACAAACGCGACATCCCTTTCAGCCGGCTGCACGTTGGTAACTTTTTTCCCGTTGATAAAGATATTGCCTTCATCCGCTTTTTCCAGGCCGGCGATCAATCTCAAAGTCGTTGTTTTGCCCGCCCCCGTCGGACCCAATAGAACGATAAATTCACCGTTCTTGACGGCAAACGACAGGTTTTTAATGGCATCGACCTGCTTGAAACTTTTCGAAATATTTTCTAATCGGACTTCGGACATTTTATCCCAGGCAGTAATCAGGTAATAAATTCGCTCTTAATGGCATCGCCGCCGTCACCATTGAAGATAACAATGCTTCTGGAATTGAATTTCAGATTTACGTTGTCATTGATTGTAACATCAACATTATTGGGGGATCTGACCTTGACTCTTCCGACGGCGGTGTCGAGGGTGATTATTTTACGCACGCCAAGATATTCGACCCCGTAAACCGTGGCTTGAAAACCGTCATGGTCCCCATCCACGATTTCAATATTCTCAGGCCTCACGCCCAAATAGTTTGAATCTGACTTGCTGCTCTCATGAATTTCAGGGATCGCCAAACGGCAGCCGTTTATCATCACCGATTTACTGCCCTTGGGAATACTTGACGGAATCGGTAAAAGATTCATGGCCGGGCTTCCGATGAAATTTGCGACAAATATGGTTCTGGGTTTATTATACAGGGTCAGCGGATCATCTGCTTGCAGGAGGACGCCTTTATCCATGACGCCGATGCGGTCACCCATCGCCATGGCCTCATTTTGATCGTGGGTAACATAAATCGTTGTCGCATCAATATCGATATGCAGTTTTTTAAGCTCAGAACACATCAATTCCCTGAATTCCGCATCCAATGCGCCCAGCGGTTCGTCCATTAAAAAGGCTTTCGGTCGCCTGATAATCGCCCGGCCAAGCGCCACACGCTGGCGGTCTCCGCCCGACAGGCCGGATACCTTTGATTTCAGGATATGTTCAAGGTGCAGCAGTTTGGCGACCTCGCGCACTTTGCTTTTGATTTCCGACCTGGCGACCCTTTGGGTTTTTAAGGGATAGCCGATATTTTTTTCGACATTCATGTGGGGATACAGTGCAAACAATTGAAACACAAAAGCAATATCTCTTTGTGAAGCCCTTAAAAATGTGACATCTTCCGAATCTAAAAAAATTTGGCCGCTGGTCGGAAACTCCAGCCCGGCGATCATCCGCAAGGTGGTTGTTTTTCCGCAGCCGGACGGCCCCAGTAGCACAAAAAACTCACCATCATTGATGGTTAAATTAGTATTGCTCACTGCGGTGAAATCACCAAATTTCTTCTTCAGATTTTGGGTGACTATTTCAGCCATGGAATATTACTCATCCGGAAAGTGACTAACAACGACAAATGCCAGGGTTCCGAATAAAATGAATTTGAAAGAGTGCGAATACAAAACAATAGAAAACGGCTGCATCAACATAAATACGCCCAAGCCGATTACGGCGGTTGCTATGTTTTCCAGCGGTCCTCTGCGAAATATGCGGTATTTTTTATTTCTTTGCGGTTTAGAAGTCACCTTCTCACGGCTCCAAAAGTAATTCCCCTCAGTAAATGTTTTCTCAGCAAAATCGTGAAAACGACGACGGGCAGTAAAAAGACCATTGTCGCGGCTGAAATCGCCGGCCAGTCCAGTCCGCCTTCACCGATAATCGTCGGGATAAACGGCGGCAGGGTTTGAGCTTCCCGGAACGTCAGCAATATAGCGAAAGCATATTCATTCCAGGCAAAAATCAAACAAAATATGGCCGTGGCAGCAATACCGGTTGCCGCCTCGGGCAGTATAATCTTGAAAAATGCACTCAACCTCGAGTAACCGTCCACCATGGCGGCCTCCTCATATTCTTTGGGGATTTCGTCTATGAAACCCTTCAGCAGCCAGACGGAAAGGCTTAAGTTGACAACCGTATACAGCATAATCATCCCCAGATACGTGTCATTTAAACCAAGCTTGCGGTACATTAAAAATATGGGGACCGCGGCCGCAATTGGCGGAAACATGCGCGTCGATAAAATAAAAAACAACAGGTCATCCTTGGCGGGAATCTTAAATCTGGAAAACCCGTAGGCGGCCAGGGTGCCCAGAAAAACCGAAAAAAACGTCGACCCAAAACCGATGGCGATTGAATTCACAAACCGATGGAAAAACCTTGACGGTCCGGCGATGACCATTTGTCTTTTGCGAACGATTTTTTCATACCAGGATGCCGGTGGCGGAAGGGATTCCAGGTATTCCTTTGGCTGACGGGTTCTTTGCGTGAAAAGATTTACAAAGCCTTCCAACGAGGGCTTAAAAACAATCTTGGGCGGGTAGGTAATCGCATCGGGAACACTTTTAAACGCCGTCGCAACGATTAGCAGCAACGGTATTATCGTGATCATGACATACACGACGATCAGAACGGCTGCAAACTTCCGGCTTCTTGATGAGGGCTCAAGAGGGGATCGGGATGTGTCTAACTCTGATGGCATTTGTTCATTTCTCTTTGATTCGATTTAAAAACTTGACATAAATATTGCCGGCACCAAATACGGTAACAAATAGAATAACGGCAAAGGCCGAGCTGTATCCGGTCCGCCATTTCTCGAAGGCCGCTCGTTTTAAATGGATGGACGCCAATTCAGTCACTGATCCGGGTCCGCCGCCGGTAAGTTCATTGACCATGTCGAACATCTTGAAATTTTCTATCCCCCGAAATAATACGGCCAGCATCAAAAACGGCAGGACGGAAGGCAGCGTGATATGGATAAACTGCTGCCATTTGCTGGCCCGATCGACTTCCGCGGCTTCATACAGATAGTCGGGTATGGATCTCAACCCTGCCAGACACAACAGCATGACGAATGGTGACCAAATCCAGGTATCGACGATGATGATGCTCCACGGTGCCAGCGCGACATCCCCGATCATTGAAAATTCACCAAAGTCGTAGAAGAAATTAATGATGTAGTTAAAAATACCGGCCTGGGGCTGATATATGTAAGTCCAAAATACGCCAACCACCGCCGGCGACAGCATCATCGGCAAAACCACAATAGTCGTGAAAACTTCGTGGCCCTTAAAGCGCTTGTTTAAGAGCAACGCCAGCGTCAGTCCAATGAGTCCTTGCAGCAGAATGGTCCAAAACAGAAAATGAGCCGTGACTTGCAGATTGGCCCAAACATCTTCGTTGGACAATATCTTTTTATACCACTTTAACCCAACCCAGGCGATTTCCACCCCGCGTCGGTTGGCCTTGTAATTGGTAAAAGATAAATAAACCGACCATATCAACGGGTAGATATTTATAAAGATCAAAAGGATGAGGGTCGGCGCGGTAAACAACCAGGCGATAGCCCGGTCAGACATGTTTAAAAGTTTGTTGTTTATTCTTTTTATCATTGTCTTTCTAACTCGGCCTGACACCTGAACACTTGTATGAAACTTCATTTAAAGCGAACCGCAGAACCGCAGAATATCGAATATCGAATGTCGAAGGGTGGAATCGCTTCGCTCAGTCTTTTTATAAAATAGACCGTTCGACAAAAAGCTCACGACAGGCAGAATACATTCCTTCGACATTCGACATTCATTATTCGATATTCGATATTCGCTTTTTCAAAGTTTTTTTTCGATTTGACCGGCATTTTTTTGGCCGGCGGCAACGCTGACACCTCAAACCTTCATTTTCCTACATCACGTTGTCAGAAAAAAGGCCCTGACCGCCTGATTGACCGGGTCAAATAAGTACCCCTTTCGCAAGGCTGGCTGGACACTCCGCCGTTTCAGCCGGAGTGTCCATTCTCAGATGCTAATCATATTTGCCTTCTTCTTCAAAAACCTCTTTCCAGTCTACAATCAGTTTATCGAGGGCTTCCTTCGCGGTACCCTTATTGCCCACGACGTAGTCATGAACGCGTTTTTGCATCGGCAGCATCAATTCCACAAAAGTGGGCTCTTGCCAAAAATCCTTAACCTTGCCCATGGAGTCAAGAAATCCCTGGGCGTAGGGTTGCGATTTGGCAAACCCGGGGTCCATCAGGACAGCTTTATGACAGGAATATCCACCTAAGGACCACCATTTCTTTTGAACTTCGGGTTGGGCAAACCATTTAATATACTGCAGCGCTAAATCCTTTTTGTCCGAATAGGCGACCACCGACATTCCCTGTCCGCCTAAAGTGGCACCGGAAGTCAGCTGGTCCGGGTTGGAAAAAAAGCCGGTTTTGCCGAAACCAACGTTTTCAGATTTGTTGATTCCCGGGAAAAATGCATACCAGTTCATTTGCATGGCGACCTGTCCCGAATCATACGCATCCAAATCGGCGACCATATACGCATCGGAATGGCCCGGGGGTGTGCAGCAGTCGTAAAGCTCTTTATAGAACTCTAATGCAGCAACCGCTTCAGGGCTGTTGACAAAACCTTCCATATGGTATGGTTTTTTTGGATCTTCATATTGAAAACCCCAGGCGTACATCGCGGCCGTCACGCCCATGGTGATCCCTTCAGAACCTCTTTCCGTGAATATCGCGACCCCGTATCTTTTTTTGCCATCGACCGTGCGGCCTTGGAAAAATTTCGCAATATCCATCAATTGGGTCCATGTTTTGGGGGCATCCAGTTTATAACCGTATTTCTTTTTGAATTCCTCCTGAAGCTCCGGCTTGGAAAACCAGTCCTTGCGATAAACCCAGGCATTTGCGTCGCCAAAGGCAGGCAACGCATAGTAATTGGGGGTTCCTTTGGGCCAGGTGGAATAGCCGTAAACCGTTGGGGCTAAAAAGTCATCCATGCTGATGCCTTCTTTATCGAAGAAATCATTCAACTTGACGTAATGCCCGTATACAGCCCCACCTCCGATCCATTGGCTGTCGCCGATTAAGACATCGAATGTCTTGCCGCCCTGGTTAAGTTCATTCAGCATCCGGTCGGCAAAATTAGTCCAGGGAACAAACTCGAAATTAACCTTAATGCCGGTTTGCTTGGTAAAGTCCTTGGACAGCTCAACCAATGCATTGGCCGGGTCCCATGCCGCCCAACCCAGAGTTATGGATTTGTCCTGGGCATAGGTCGTACCGATAGCAACCAATGTGATCAAAATACCTACAAGTACACCGATTTTAAATCTTTTCATTTGGCTACCTCCTTTTAATAAAGGTTATGATGAATATATCGATCCCCCCTCGTCACTGAATTACAACCTCCTCGTCTCTAAATTAAAAATGTCTGAGCACAGACAAGTTTATTGCTAAGCTAAACCGAACGGCCTGTCAAGAGTGTTTTTCATTTAACGTCAAATTCCCTCATGGCTCGCCCGGGTTGGGTCATACTTTGCTGCCAACCAACTCGAACAGCTGGTGCGCATATTCCTTGATCATCGATTCAATTTGCTGCTGCTGCGCAGAATCGGCCAGAACAGGTATTTCAATTGACAGCGTTCGTTGCTCCTTATTCGGTTTCGACGCCTGCTTGACCACCCGGTACTGATAATTGGGGTGCGCGGCGGTGTAGGCTTTTAAAAAAGTTTCACATTCTTTGACCGTAAAGTGACAGACATCGAATATAACATTTAAATGGCGAGCCGGGACAGGTATGGTATAGGACGGATTGGTGATTTGGGTAACAAAGCTTTTATTCTTATTCAATTTCTCGGCGATTTTAATGCGTGCACCGGATGGCCGATGATTAACATACTTCTGAAGTATTCTCTTATAGGCGACAATCAGCTCCTCCCTGCTTTGGTCTGAAGCCGGCTCCATAATGACCTTACTCACACGAACCTCCGAATTCAATCAACGACGGCATTGTTTAAAATTGCTAAGAGCAAAATAAGCGAAATACCTGTCACGATATCTGTTTGCTTCGACGATTTTGAATTAGCGGTTATGTCGCATTCCAATGCGTTATATCCATTGTTGGTGTACAATCCAGTGCCTGTAATCAGTCGGTTTAGGCATGTACTAAACTAAATCACACCAAAGCCTAAGTCAACCGAGAACCACAAATTCAGACCTCGTCATTTAGTTTGAAAAAATGGCTGTGAACCTTTGTACGTCATGGAATTGCATTAAAATTGGACATGGATCTAATTCAGGAATTCAGGGATTTAGGAATTTAGGAATTGAAGGAATTCTATCTCTTTTAATTTATTGATTTTATCCTTTAATCCCTCAATCCCTCAATTCCTGAATCCCTCAATTTGGCGCAAATTGACATAGATCGTGTCCAAAAAAGTTGACTCCATTTGAGAGTAAGTTACGAGATCTGAAATTGCTATCTTACTTACAATATATTGCAAAAAAGGGGGGGGCAGTAGGCTTCTTAAAATCCAACCTACTATTTTACTGAAGAGCGGATTAGCTATTATTGATTGCGCTTTTCAAAATAACGCCGCACCAAACCCACGCTGACCAGGATAATCCCACTCATGAAGATCAGTAGGGTGGATACCGAAGCAATAGTGGGATTGATTTCAGTCCGGATTCCTTCCCACAGAATCTTGGGCAGGGTGGACATGCGGGGACTGCTGATAAAGATGGCGATAATCAGCTCGTCAAATGAAATCAGGAAGGCAAACAGTCCGGAAGAAATCATGCCCGGCAGGGCCATGGGAAACACGACTCTTCTCAGGGTCGTAAAGCGGTTGGCGCCCAGATTCATGGCGGCCTGTTCGAGGGCGATGTCCACCCCGCGCAGGGAGGCGGTCATGACGATCACCACAAACGGCGTTGCCACGATGGTGTGGGCAATAATAAAACCGGTCAGGGTCCCGTTTAATTTGAACTTGGTAAACAGGATGAAGATGGCCACCGCCGTCACCAGGATGGGGGCGACCATGGGAGAGATGATCACTGAATTGATCAGGTTTTTGCCCGGGAAGCGTCCCCGGACCAGTCCGTAGGCTGCCAGACTGCCCAGGATTACCGCGATGATGGTGACAAAAATTCCAACCTCAAAGCTCCGCACGGTCGCGTCTACCCATTCCTCGCGGCTGAAATAATCATAATACCAGCGCAACGACCACTCCTTGGGCGGAAACTCCAGGTAGGTGGCTTTGCTGAAGGAGATCGGAAACACGACGAAGTTGGGCATGATCATGAAAACCAGCACCAGCCCGCAGTAGGTGTAGTAAATAATACTTTTAATGGATGATTTTTCGCCTGGATTTTTCTCCGCCATGATTAACCCTTGCCTTCATAGATGCGTTCGACGCTCATGACTTTTTGGTAAATAATATACAGGGTGGTGGTCACAATGATCAAAACGGTGGAAAGCGCAGCGGCAAACGGCCAATCAAAGGTCTCTCTCATTTCCTGATCGATGATCTGCGCAATCATGGTATCTTTCAAGCCGCCCAGCAGCGCGGGTGTAATGTAAAAAGCCAGGGCCAATATGAAGACCAGCAGACAGCCGGCTCCGATCCCCGGCATGCTCAGGGGCAGGTAGATTTTGACAAAACGCTTCAATGGTGCGGCCCCCAGGTTGGCGCCGGCCCGCATGTAGTCAGGCGGGATGCCGCTCATCACGGCATAAATCGACAGGACCATATAGGGCAGCATGAAGTGCACCATACCCACCAGCACCCCGAAACGGTTGAACATCATGGGGATCGGTTCGGAGATCACCCCCACTTCGAGGAAAAGCCGGTTAAAAATGCCGTTGTGGCCCAGCAGGGACATCCAGGCATACATGCGCACGATGATACTGGTCCAAAAAGGCAGGATGATAAACGCGGTGATGACACCTTTCATTTTCCCCGAAGCATTGGTAAACAGATAGGCCACGGGGTAAGCCAGTATCAGAGTGATCAAGGTGGTGGAACCCGCGATGATAAAACTGGTGCGCAGGATGCGCAGGTAAACCGGCCGGGTAAAGGCCCGCAGATATTTATCAAACGAAAAGGATCCGTCATAGTAAAAGCTGGTCGGCAAAAAACTGAACAGCGGGTAGATGAAGAAAATGGCCAAATACACCAGAAGCGGAGCGACAAAAGCAAAATAGATCAGCTTTTCCCGCCGTTCCAATTTAGATAGATGTTTGGTATACGAAGATTGGCCCTTGACCACCGCATTTGCCTCTTGAGTTATTTCAGTCATGTGTATTTAAGTGTTCAGTGGGTAGTGAATTCAAAGCGGCAATAATATATTTTAAATTGTTCGAACCTAAAACCAATAAAAAGGCAATCATAAGATCACAAGAAGCTATTGAAAAGTGTCGATCTTGGAGTATTGGAGTGCTGGAGGACCGGGGTATGAAAAGAAGCCATCAAACCTTCAGCCAATACTCCAACACTCCAGCACTCCAATACTCCGAAATTTATGAAAATTGAAAGATACTCGATAGATTACCCTCTTTTCGGTTATAGAACCGAATAATTTTCTCATTCCACCCTGCCCCGCCCGGGAGGGCGGGGGCAAGGGGTTTCGCTACCCTATTTCAGCTTCCACTCGTTCCAGCGTTCAAGCTCTCTGCTGTAGAACTGGGACCACCATGAAAAGTCCGTCTCCACTTGCACGTCGACATAATCCGACGGCAACGCACCTTTATACAAGGGGTCCACCTTGTCAAAGGATTTTTTGTTGATGGGTCCGTATGAAATATATTTGGAGGTTCGCCAGTTGACCTCCGGCAGGGCCTGCCAGGCGATAAACAGCATGGCCAGCTCCTTGTTGGGCGCACCTTTGGGAACCACCCAGGAATCTCCCTGCAATGCCGCACCGTTCCAGATGATCTTGATGGGAGCGCCTTCGCGAATGACCTTCTCGACTCTGCCGTTCCAGGCACTGGCCATGACGACCTCTTTGTCCACCAGCAGCTGGGCCGGCTGGGCACCGGCTTTCCACCAGACAGTCACATGCGGTTTGACCTCATCCATTTTCTCATAGATCTGGGCGATCTTGTCTTCGGTCAGAGGATACACATCCTTCGGGGCATAGCCTGCGGCAATCATGGCGAAGGTATAATTGGACAGCGGCAGGGCATACATTGAACGCCGGCCTGGGAATTTCTTGACATCCCAGAAATCGGCGGTGCTGGTGGGGGCCTGGCCTTCCGGGAAAACATCGGTGCGGTAGGCCAGGACGTCGCTATAAGTGATGGTGCCGACGTGGTATTCCCCGGCAAATTTTTCCAGCAGATCGGTTTTATCGACGACGCTGTAGTCTATGGGTTCCAGGTATCCCTCGCGACCGAGGTTGTCGGGATAGTAGCTGCCCAGGTCGACAACGTCCCAGGTAACGTTGTTGGTTTTGACCATGGCCTTGATTTTGGCCTGGTCCGAAGGACTGTCTTCGATCAGTTTAATACCGAATTCTTTCACAAACGGCTCGAAGAGGGCCTTGCGCTGGGCTTCCTGAAAGGAACCGCCCCAGGAGACGACGACCAGGGATTGGCCTCTATATTTTTCCAGTGCCTGTTTAACCTGCTCGGCTGAGAGCCCCTTGGCATAGACGGTTGAGGCGCTGAACATGAACACCAGTAACATTACCAGACAAAATGACAGATTAACCCATTTTTTTTGCTTTCCCATTCTCGATTCTCCTTTCACGGTTATTCACGCCGGAGCGTGGTTCAAATACGGCGGACACCTGCCCTAGGCCGGGACATCCGATTCCACCAGCAACAGTTCATTGATGTCCCAGCCCACTTGAATTTTACTGCCCGGTTCCCAAACATTCCTTCCCAGCCGGTTGGACGATTTGGCAATCAGTTCTACGGTTTTTCCAATTCGCAGATGATATTTGGTAAACTCGCCCAGGTAAAGGAACTGTTCGACTGTGGCTTCATAGTTGTTGGGGGTGTCGGTGATTTCTTCCCCCACCAGAATTTTTTCAGGCCGCAATGAAAAAGTGGCCCGGTTTTTTGGCGTAGCGAAGGAATCGCGCAGCGGTCCGTGCATAGTGATGCCGTCCTCCAACTGGACGCTGCAATTCTTAGTGTTCGTGGCGGAAACCTGGCCGCTGAGAAAGTTGGTTTTGCCGATAAAGTCCGCTACAAATCTATTCTGCGGCAGCCGGTAAAGGTCATCAGGGGTTCCCACCTGCATGATTTCGCCGTCATTAAACACCACGATCCGGTCTGAAAGCGTGAGGGCCTCTTCCTGGTCATGGGTGACATATAGAATGGTGGCACCGATTCTGTCGTGAAGCTGTTTGAGTTCGATCTGCATACCTTCGCGCAGCTTGGCATCCAGGGCCCCCAATGGCTCATCGAGCAGCAGCACCGGGGGTTCAAAAACAATCGCCCGGGCCACGGCAATCCGCTGCTGCTGACCGCCGCTGAGCTGGCTTGGCCGGCGATATCCAAAGCCGGGCAGCTGCACGAGATCAAGGGCCCAGCTGACGCGTTTTTTGACCTCTTCTTTGGACATTTTACGCATTTGCAGCGGAAACGCGATGTTATCGAAAATCGTCATATGCGGGAACAGGGCGTAGTTCTGGAACACCATGCCGATGTTGCGTTTGAAAGGCGGAACGGTGGTAATCGATTGATCGTTTACTTTTATGTCGCCGGCAGTGGGTATCAAAAATCCGGCGATCATCATCAGGGTGGTGGTTTTGCCTGACCCGCTGGGTCCCAGAAACGTCATGAACTCGCCGCTTTTAATATCAAGGGAAATATCATTCACCGCAATGACTTTACCGAAATGCCTGGAAAGCGACTGCAGGCTGATAGGTGCGCCTTTAATAAACTTTTGTCCGTCCCCGGTCATATATTCTACCTTTCAAATATTATGCGCGTTAAATCAGAAAATCTAATTTTTCAGTTAGCAGGACTTTCACGCACTACCACATAAAATAAAGCGGTGTAAAAAAATGAACCTCATTAATTAATTCTTCTTTCCTTTATATAACGGGGAATCTAATGTCAAGTTTAGTTTTCAGTAAAATTTATTACCTAAGGGGGAAAAGAGAAGATCTATTCGGCCGGTGCAAATTGGACAGGCTAATCTGAGGCGTGGCTTAATTGCACCGTTTCGCGAATATAAAAATCATGCTTGCATTAAAAGCGACGATGAGTGTAGTAAAATCTTAATCTGAAAACAGCAAACCCGGAGGACATGCAGCGATGAAAAAAGTCGATTTTCTTTACCTGTCTCAAAAAGATGTTGTAGATGTCGGCCTTACCATGCAAGACGCTATAACCATTGTTGAAGAGGTCTTAACCGAACACGGTCGGCAGGAGTTTGAAAACCCGCCCAAACCGGGCATCCACACGGTGCCGGGAGCTTTTATCCATGCCATGCCCGGTTTTCTTCCCCGTAAAAAGGCTGCCGGAATGAAATGGGTTAGCGGCTATTCCGATAACTATCAATATGACCTGCCCTCGATCATGGGCCTGATCGTCATCAATGACAACCGGACAGGGCAACCCCTGGCCGTGATGGACGGCGGCTACATCACCGCGCTGCGGACCGCTGCGGTTTCCGGGGTTTCCGCCAAGTACCTGGCCATCGAAAATGCCGCCCGAATCGGCATTGTGGGCACGGGGGTGCAGGGGCGCTATAATTTGCTGAGTCTCATCGAAGTATTGCCGGAAATCAAAGATATAAAAATTTTTGACACCAATCAATCCGTACTGGAGGAGTTTCTGTCGGCTACCAAAGGGTTTTCGTCCTTGAATATCATTACCTGCGCCTCGGCCCGGGATGTGATCGAAGATGCAGACGTCATCGTAACGGCCACCGGTCATCTTGAAGAGCGGGTCTACCAGGAAAATTGGGTGAAAGAAGGTGCGCTGGTACTGCCGGTGCACACCCGTGGATGGGATCAGGCGCTGCTGAATCAGGTGGAAAAGCTGGTGGTCGACGACTGGGAGCAGTTCAACAAAGCTCTGGGCGGAACCGATGGCTATTACTCGCCCTTGCCGGACCGGTACGCTGAACTGGGCGAAATCGTGATCGGGAAAAAGCTGGGACGTGAGAATTCCACCGAACGCATCATCAACTTTAACTTCGGGATGGCGATCCATGATGTCTACATGGCAACCGAAGTTTTGAACCGGGCCCGGGCCAAGGGGATCGGGATGCTGCTGCCGCTGCTCGAGTAAGCCGTATGGCCCCAATTGCGTTAAAACCTGCCGGGAGTTATTCCTTAGTGATTATTCATTATTAGTTACTGGTTAATGGTCATTGGTTGAATGGAATTCTAACGCTGCTTATATTAGAGCTACCGCCAGACAATCAACCGATGCAATGACATATTGCTGATAATAAATAACATATAACGTCTAATTGAGTCGTTCCCTCAATTAGAATCCCGTTCACCACCATGGTTCTCAACAAATATTATCCGGCCCTGATCATTATTTTTTGGGCGGCAACCGCGGCGTATCCGGGCGATGACCATGCCAAAGCCGACGACGCCCCAAAAACCAGCCTGAAACTGCGCCTGTGGGGGACGATTACGGGGGGCAATATCAAATCCTATGCAATCATCGAAGATATAACCACCCGCCGGCAGAGGGTATACAAAAAGGGCGATGAAATTCAAAACGCAACCGTGGCGTTGATACTGCGTGAAAAGGTGGCTTTAAAAGTCGGCGACCGGTTCGAAATACTGGAAATAGAAACCGGTCGGCCGGATGTTGACATGCAAGATGAATACGGCGCCACGGCATTGATCGATGCTTCTTCGAAAGGCCAAAAAAATATCGTTGAACTGCTTATTATAGAAGGTGCAGACCTCGATGCCCGGGACAACATGGGTGATACGGCCCTGATGAAGGCAGCCTTGAAAGGCCACATCGAAATCGTGGAACTATTGGTTTCCAATGGAGCAGATGTCGGTATAGACGATAAATCAGGCAATACGGCGTTGATCGAATCTGCCAAATACGCCCGGGAATCAGCCTGCGATATCATAACCTTTTTAAGGGACAATGGTGCCCGGATAAACGCTGAAAACAAGCATGGCCTGACGGCAATTATATATGCTGCCCAGGGCGGGCATGCGGACAATGTGGCCTGTTTAATTGCCGCGGGTGCGGATGTCAATGCGAAATCCAAAAGCGGGGAGACTGCCTTGAAGTTCGCCGAAATGTCCGGCCACAAAGAAATTTACGACCTGCTCCGGGAAAATGGAGCCCAGGAGTAATTGCCGGTTGTCCTAATTAGTGTTCGAACGGGTATCCAGAACTCTTTGATATTGCTGATTAATATCGCATAAAAGGAAAACGAAGATTTTCCAGTTTAATGCATTTTTTACTTGCATTAAAAACTCGTAAACGGTAGTTATCTT
>Ga0209678_1000252_pt1 | contig 20630 bp, 17 predicted proteins | sample WorMetilvaeELBA1_FD_187404 | JGI IMG/M metagenome (GOLD analysis project Ga0209678, IMG submission 187404) | Marine gutless worms symbiont microbial communities from Max Planck institute for Marine Microbiology, Germany - Olavius ilvae ELBA.1... ...
AGTATAAAAGCTATTTTTGAATTGCTTTTTCATAGAATCATACCACATACTGGGTTAAATACAAGCCTAAATATGAGAAAATCATATTGCCAAAACCAAGAACAACATTTACGAGACGCTTTACTAGCACCCTTATATCACGAAAAATTTTCCATCTATCCTTATATTACGATATGAAACATGGAAAATATATCCTATTTTTTCCATGTTTGGTCCATATAGAAATGAAACATGGAAAATAAATCAAAATTTAAACAAATCTCGATCTTCGGCTAATGGATCAGTCCCGGCAGGTTTTGAGATACCACCATAATTTATGCCGGACTGAACAAACATTCTGTGACCGGTATTTACCATTCATTAGACTCCATGGGATCCAAAAACACCCCGGCCATGGGATTGGCCCAGGCAATTCTGATCAGAGCCCGTTACGGGGGCTTTCATAAAGTCGGTAGGTCGATATAGAATCCAACAAAAAAACCGCACTCAACTTTTGAGGCGGGATTTATTTGATGCGCTCAATCATTCTCTATCCGGTTTAAAGGATTAAAGGACGAATGCATTTTATTTAGGTTCAGATTAAATCTGATTGTAGCAAAAGCTCCTGAAAAGTCAATGAATACTCAACTCGTTCGCGTTGAGTAGCTCATAGCTGAAGGCTGAAAGAACAAAGCAGGAGGCTCAAAGCTCATTCAGTTGGTGTCGGACCAAGGTAGAACGCCGCCAACTACGGCATGAGCTACAAAACAAGGCCGTTTTTAGGTCTTAGAGTGCCCTTTTTACCGTCGAAAAGAGGCATTTAAGGGAAAAGGCAGCTTAATGCCAGTTCAGCGGTTGACTTTTTCTTAAACCGCCCTTTTTGGTTTTAACAACAGTCTTTTAAAGAGCAAGCTGCTGCGGATTTAACTTTCGCGAAGAAGTGAGGTTTTTTACGCTTTATTCCGGTAAATTGCTTAGGACCCAATTTTTTAACATTACATCTTGGATGTGGTAGTTTTTATTTTTGGTGACAATATCCCGCTTTTTTACAAAATGTTAATTAACGTTATGTGAATTCCATATATCTAAAAATCCAGAAACTCAAGTAGAAATTATTAATGCCGTATCTCAGGCGAGCCGACGAATTGGTATGAAAATAATACGGGAAAAAAAGCTGAAACAACGGATAAAAAGAGTAGAAAACAAGCTTAATCTGTCAAGAGTGTAGACCTGATATTCTTGTTTTTCTTTTATTATAATAACGAATGGATGTCGGACCGGGGGAAAATAGTTGCTTTTGGATTTAGACGACAAATATTAAATTTATACGTTTGGAGCTCTTCTGAGCTCTTTGTCTTCAATCCGCAGTCGGAGGTTATTATAATGAGAAATTTTTCTAAATTGTTGATTATCGTTAACGCTTTAATAATGGTGACACTCGTATTGGGAGACGTGACGTCTGCGCAGCAGGAGCCGAAGCGGAACATCACAAAGATCACCGGAGACCTTTATCGGTTCCAGAACAATTTTCATTATTCGGTATTCCTGGTTACTCCCGAGGGTGTTATCGTAACCGACCCTATCAGCGCTGAAGCGGCCGGATGGCTCAAGGCCGAGATCACCAAACGCTTTAACAAACCGATCAAATACCTGATCTTCAGCCACGATCACCGGGATCATGTCGCAGGCGGCGAGGCGTTCGGTGATACAGTGCTCATTATCGCGCATGAGAACACCAAATCCGCCATCATCGGTGAAAAACGGCCGACTGCCGTGCCCCATATCACATTTTCGCATTCGATGACAGTCGAGCTCGGCGGCAAAACAGTGGAGCTCTCCTATGTCGGGCGAAACCATTCGAATAATTCAGTGGTAATGCGATTCCCGGCTGAACGCGCCTTGTTCGCAGTCGACTTCATCCCGGTAAAAGCCGTGGCCTACCGCAATTTTCCGGATGCATACATTCCCGATTGGATGGAATCGCTGAAACGCGTCGAGGCAATGGATTTCGACATTCTCGTACCGGGACATGGCTCCCTTGGCACTAAGGCGGATGTTCGTGCTTTCCGAGACTACCTGGAAGATCTCCATCACGCGGTTCTGGAGCAAGCCCGTGCCGGTAAATCACTGGAAGAGATGCAGCAGAGCATCCGACTTGAAAAATACAAGGAGTGGTTTCGTTACGAAGAGTTCCTGCCGCTTAACATTGAGGGTATGTACAGCCGCATCAATTTACACCGACGAGGCAATTGAGGGAGGGGCATTACCTGATATGGGGAAAATGGTGTCAAATCTTGAACAATTTTGGGAGTCAAGTCTATGTTTGACCTTTAAAAATATTGCTTTCAATATGGGCACAGCGGTCTTCCAACTTCCTATTCTTTTGCAACTTTGTTGTTTTGCGCATAACCACCCTGCTGACTGAACCGTATCGATTCAACCCCAATCCCGCTCCAATTCTCATAAAGTGGTCTGAGTGGTTGGATCGATTTAAATGGATAGCTACGTCGCGCGGCTGATGGTTTTACTCTTTGCAATGATTCACCAAGGCATTAAGTTATCGATCAGCATTTCAGTTTTTTCCTTTCATATCATGCCTTGCTATTTAAACGACGAAATCGGGCCGGCGGCATTGAATACCATGGATAACCCCATGAATACCAAAATCCCAAATATGAGTAACAGCGTCCTGCTAAATCATTTCAGCCGGCTGCAGGTGCTCCGAAAACATATCCTGAAATATGCCATGGCCGGCCTGGTGGCCGGAACGCTGGTGGCTGTCACCGGCTTGACGGTTCCGGCAGAGCCTGAGCAACTGCCCATTTTTGATACCCATGTGCACTACAGCCAAAATTCCTGGAATCAATATTCTTCCGAACAGATCATAAACAAGATGAAAGCGGCCGGGGTCATGCGGGCGCTTGTATCAAGCTCGCCAGATGATGGAACCCGCAAGCTTTACAAGCTGGATCCGCAGCGCATCGTACCATTTTTGAGGCCGTACCATGATGATGTGTCATCCAGTAACTGGTTCCGTGAGGCACATGATATACTGTCATATCTGGAAAATCGCCTGGAGACACCGATCTACAGCGGTATCGGAGAAATTCATCTTCATTTTGACGGTACGGCCGCCGAACCGATTGTCCGCAAAACCGCTCGTCTGGCGGTGGCACGCAATCTTTACCTGCACGTGCATTCCAATGCTGCTGAAGTTCGGACCATATTCGAATATGAACCCGATGTTAAAATCCTTTGGGCCCACGCCGGCTTGACCGAACCGCCGGAAACGGTCGACGGGATGCTGGAAACGTACCAGCAGCTCTGGGTGGATATTTCCATTCGTGAATCTGAAATTGCGCCGGGCGGCAGGCTCGATCCGGCATGGCAGGATTTGTTCCTGCGCCATCCGGACCGCATTACCGTGGGAAGCGATACGTGGGTGCCTCAGCGCTGGGATGAGTATGGCCGGATTATTGATTTTAATCGGCATTGGCTTGGGCAACTGCCGGAGGACGTGGCCGTAAAAATTGCATATACCAATGCTGTCAAGCTGTTCGGGAAGTCACCGCGTCTGGAAAAATAGTAAAAACAAAAGGGTCAGGTCTACACTCTCGAAAAAATCCCACTCGAATGTTTGTCGGACCAAATTAACAAATTGAAAATAAATTGGATAGATGCTAATCGAAGGGTGATTTAGGATCTTAGAACCACCTTTTTGATGGCAGAAAAGTGGCTTGAAGGAAAATCAGTTTAACAGGCCCGATATATATGGAAAAGGGGGTGGTGGGCAATCGTTCAGCGTAATCATCCCGCTCAAAACACGGTGGCCGCCTGCCTGGAGCGAGGCGCGCGGAAATTTGCATCGAATCCATTGGTCATGTACCGGGAGCAAACGGTCAGTTTCGAGCAGATGAACACCTCGGCCAATCGGGTTGCGAATGCATTTTTAGAAATGGGGATCGCCAAAGGCGACCGGGTCATCATTTTGCTGGAGAACTGCCTGGAATGGCTTTACACGTGGTTTGGTCTGGCGAAAATTGGCGCCGTCGCCGTACCGATCAATACCGGCCACAGGGGATCTGTTCTGGAACACATGATCAGCTCCGCCGCCGCCAAGGTAATGGTGACCGGCAAAGGTTACCCTGAATACATCCAAAACCTTACCCGGCAGCCGGAAAAGCTTCAAACCAAGATTATTTGCTGCGATGATGAGCAACCCCAAAGTTTGAGGATGGATTTCATTCCATACAGCGAACTGCTCGCTGCTTCACCCTCAGCCACCGATTGCGGCATCAATCACTACGATCCAAGTTGGAATCGATTATCAACACCCATCCCAAAGTTTTGGAATGTGCTGCCGTCGGGGTGCCTGCGCAGTTGGGCGATGAAGACATCAAGGTGGCGATTAAACTCAAGCCGGGCATGTCTCTTGCGCCGGAGGAAGTAATTGAATATTGTCGAGGCCAGATGGCTTCTTTTATGATTCCAAAATACGTGGCACCAAGACACAAAGAATAAATTTTTATTGATTAAGCTTCGTGCCTTCGTGTCTTGGTGGCGAAAATATTTTGTTAGAAAGATCTTTCGCAAACATTATGGGATTCGAATAAATTGATGCTAACTGCATTTTTATCGTTTAATCAGAGTACCGGCAAAGGGGAGGGGGAAATTATGCTGCCACAGGAAAAAAGCCTAAAACTGTTCGAGCGCGCCCAGAATTATATGCCGGGGCCTCACAGCAATCTCAGAGCGCCCGCACGTGTCAAACCATTGTTTATTGACCATGGGCAGGGTGCCAAACTGTGGGATGTTGACGGCAATGAGTATCTGGATTTTGTATGTTGCTACGGTCCGGGAATTCTGGGGCACGGCAACCCGGAATATAACCAGGCTTTGAAAAATCAGGTGGACAGTCTGATATATCTTTCGACCGGCGATTTTAGAACCGCAACTGAAGTAGAACTGGCTGAAATATTTCTGCGCTGTGTGCCCGGCGCCGAGCAGGTTCGATTCTGTCTGGCCGGAACCGAGGCCGTCCAACTGGCCATCCGGATGGCCCGGGCCTATACCAACCGTCCGCGGTTTATCCGGTTCGAAGGACACTACCACGGCTGGTTGGATAATGTGCTGGGCGGCTCGGTTGATCCCAATCCGGCGAACAGGCCTTTTGCTTTGCGCCCGGACAAAGACCCTATGGGCTCAGAAGGGGTCTTCCCGGGCTCCGTCGAAGAGTCGTTCAAACTGCCCTGGAACGATGCTGAGGCACTGACCCGGGTGCTGGAAACTTATAGCGATGAAGTGGCCATGGTCCTGATGGAGCCTATTTTGTTAAATTACGGCTGCTGCCCGCCGCGCAGCGGTTATCTCGAGCAAGTGCGGGAGCTTTGCACCCGCTACGGCGTCGTTCTTTGCTTCGATGAGGTGCAGACCGGTTTCAGGGTCGGACTCAACAGTGCCCAGGGGGTGTTCGGTGTGACCCCGGACCTCAGTACCTTCGGCAAATCGCTGGCCGGCGGAATCCCCCTGGGAGCAGTGGCCGGCAAACGCGAAATCATGGATTTACTCTATGAACGGCGCGTGCTGGGGGCCGGCACTTTCAACGGTTATCCAATAGGGCTGGCAGCTGCCCTGGCAAATCTTACTATTCTGGCAAGAGACGATGGCGCGATCTATCGAAAAATCAGTGCCGTCCAAAAAAAATTGATGGATGGATTAAAACAAATTGCCACTGCCTGCGGCGTGCCGGCGCTGATCCAGGGGCCGACCGGCGTATTTAACTTTCTGGTTGTGGACCTGGACGTCGCCTATTCGGCGCGCGATCTGCATGGAATCGATTGGAAGACCCAAAGCCGTTTTGAAAAGCAGATGGCAGAAAATGGGGTGCTGCTGGTCAGGGGCGGCCGATGGTTTGTTTCCGCAGCAGTGACCGAAGAAGATGTTACCAGGGCACTGGACAGCGCCGAACGGGTGATGAACCGTTTAACCCAACTTTGAAATCCTGGTTGTCAGATCATTTTAACGACCTTTATGCCCGGAAATGATTTTTCCAATACTCCATTACTCCAATACTCCAATACTTCAGCACACCTTTGGTTTAAGTCCTGAGCCAATTTCGGGCGCAAACCAGAGCGGGGTTCACGGGGCTCGGAACTTTAATTTCTCACCCGGGCAAACATGTTCATCAATGCCTGGGCGGCCTGGGTGAGATCGGACTCGATATACTCAACCACTTTTTCCGGATCACCGGATCTCATCGCATTCAACATACCCTGGTGAGTATCGATGGCCCATTTCGAATCCGAGTAGTCTTCTTCCCGCATTAGGATGTGCAAATACGGGCTGATCCGGCCCCACAAACCGTCGATGATCGGTAAAAGGATCGGCATGTCGGCTTCCCGGTAAATCGTATGATGAAATTCGCGATTGATGGAAAGAAAGCTTTCGGTATCGCGGTTGACCCTGGCCGCAATGAATGCGCGGTGCAATTCCGCGAGTCGCTGCAGGGTCATTTGCCCGGGATTAAGGGCAGCTTTGCGGGCGGCCATGGGTTCGAGTGCCAGACGAATTTCGGTAATTTCCCTCAGATTTTCCGGTGAGAGTTCGTTGACGATGCTGCCCCTTTTGCGGCGGTGCAAGATAAATCCGGCCGCCTGAAGCCGGTATAGCGCTTCGCGGACCGGCATGGGGCTGACCTTCATACGATTGGCAATTTTCTCGGTAACCAGTTTTTCACCCGGAGGGATACGGCCGGAAATTATTGCCTGAAATAATTCCCGGTACACGATTTCCTGAACCGTCCTTTTTTCGACTGGTTTCAGGGTTTGGGTTGGATCCCCGCCTTCGGCCGCGCCTGCGACGAAGTGGCCGCCGGTACGGTAGAAAGTATCCCAGGTCTTCCTCAATGATCTGGCCCCCGATAAACCCGTTATCCCGGCGTCAGCAAACCATTTTTTTATCATATGGGAGGCGCTTGTCAGATTCAGCGGTCTTCCCCCCTTGCGGGAAGGGAACAGGTAGTCATCCGCAGTTGGATTGACAGTTTGCACATACCACTGGAACGTATCATAGCATTGTTGATTCAACGTCGGCGCGGATGCAGCGCTTTTTTGGGGATCTGCAACCGGCAGTGAGGCGCCAACCGGCAAACCCGAAAGATCGCCAACCTTCAATCTGATTAAACGATTGATGCCCACCCCGGTTTGCACGGCCAGATCAAACAGCAGAAGATCACGAGGATGGCCGCGCAGGATCTGCCGCAGCCTGGCCACCGCGTCCAAGTCCGGGATGGGACGGGTTAGGCGATGATTCGATTTTTTAATAGTTGTCATTCGAATGCCATATTTCAATTTATATCAAGCCATTTTGAACCTAATCTATAATGATTTATATATATTAGTTGTGATTCAATGTCAATATTATTTGATTAGAAAATGATTAAATTGACCATTTTAGGAATCTTATTAAGGAGATATTGATGACAATTACCACTTGAAAAATACGATTAGAATTATATTTTTTATAATTATTACAATATTATACAATAATAATTGTGTTCGACTAATTCAATTAATTTTTTCTCTTGACAAACAAATTTGTTATTGTATAGATTAAAAATCTTTAATCAATTGTGATTCAATAGCATTTCGACGCTTCTTCTTTCAATTACTAAGGCAAATCATGAATCTGCACCCTGCACAAGAGGAGTGGGCCAACTCATCGAGTTGACCCACAAATTTGGCTGTCTTTAATTTTCAACAAAGGAGGCAAATTATGAAAAGATTTTTATTAAAAACATTCGTAACGATCTTTGTGGTGATGGTAATGACGGCAATTGCCATGCCGGTCATGTCGGCCGATAAACCGCTCAAATGGAGAATGGCCACCTTATACCCGCGAGGCACAGCTTTTGGCGCAGTATATGAAGCCTTTTGCGATAACGTCAAGGCCCTGTCCGGCGGCCGCTTAACCATCAGCATGGTCTATGACGGCGAGGGAGTGCCGGCGACCGAGGTTCTTTCTGCCACCAAATCGGGTTTGGTCGAGATGGGGTCCCCTTACCAGGCCCTGCATGCGGGCGAATTGCCGGCGGGCATTGTCGAACTCGGTCTACCCGGTGGGCCGGATAATTTTCTCGAATTGATGGCGCTTTTCCAGGAGTCGGGCTGGGAAAAGGTGCTGCGGGATGCCTATGCCAACTACGGTGTACACTGGCTCAGCCCATTCTATCAGCCCGCCACCTATATGTTGACTAAAAAACCGATCAGCTCACTGGCAGAATTAAAGGGACTTAAAATCAGAGGCGTCGGCGCCTATGGCAAGGTCATGCAGCAGTTCGGCATGGCCCCGGTGACAATGGCTTTTGCTGAGACCTACACCAGTCTGGCGACCGGGGTGATCGACGCAACCTGCGGCTCCAACCTGATCGACTTCAGAGACGGCAAATGGCATGAGCCGGCCAAATTCCTCTATCCCTTGCCCCTCACCGGCAGCCAGGTTGCACCGTTTATCGTCAATCTGAACGCCTGGAAGAAGCTGCCCGATGATTTGAAATCGATCCTTCAGACCGCCGGCAATACGGCCGGTGCGGATATGCGCGTCAAATCTCTGATGTGGGAAAAAGGCGCCCTGCAGGAGATGATCGACGGTGGTCTGCAATGGGGCCCCGCCCCCTCGGCAGCCGATGTGGCCAAGTGGCAGGAAGCCGGCAAGCTCATATGGCCCGAGTATGCATCCAAGGATAAATACTCCAAAGAGCTGCTTGAGATCCAAGATGCCTTTATGAAGAAGCTGGGTCACTGATCTCCCGGCTTGGATGATATTAGACAACAGCTATAGATATGCGATCACTTAAGGTTGTGCTGCGAGCCGTTGACCGCTTAAGCGAGGGAATCGGCCTTTTGGTCAGCGTGCTGATGCCGGCCATGGTGGTGGTACTGGCCATTGAAGTGGTGGCCCGTTATGTCTTCAACAGTCCGACCATATGGGCCTACGATACCGCCATTTTTATGTTCGGCTACACCGGTCTTCTGGGGGGGGCATACGCGCTCAAACGCAAGGAGCATATCAACGTCGATCTTTTTTATGCGCGGTTTTCGCCGCGGGGCAAGGCCGTGCTGGATGTCATTACCGGGTTGCTGTTCTTCTTTTTTATGGGCTTGGTGGTCGTTTACGGGTGGACGACGGCCATCGAAGCCATCCGGGGCGGGGAAGCAACCGCTACCTTGTGGGGGCCGCCGATCGGCCATTTCAAACTGATGATTCCCGTTGGTGCGGCGCTGTTAATGCTGCAGGGTCTGGCAAATTGGATTCGGAGCCTGTACCTGGCGGCCACCAATAAGGAACTGGACGCATGAGTATCGGGCTGTTGACCATTCTTTTGTTTTTGGCGGTGCTTTTGGTCTTTGCCATGGGCGCACCGGTCGGTTTCGCGCTGGGCGGTGTGGCGATGCTCTTTGGTTTGCTGACCTGGGGACCCCAGTCATTCAACGTCATCCCGCCGACGGCCATGAGCGGAATATCCAGCTTTATCCTGTTGGCATTGCCCTTGTTCATCTTCATGGGGCAGATCCTGCTGAACTCCGGTCTGGGAGAGGCGATGTTCCATGCGATTCACGTGCTGATGGGCCGCATTCGTGGCGGACTGGCCATCGGGGTGATCGCGGTGTGCTCGGTTATGGGCGCCATGGTGGGTATTATCGGGGCCGGAATAATGACGGCCGGTACGGTGGCGATACCGCCGATGCTCTCGCGCGGCTACAACAAGCATCTGGCGTTGGGGTCGGTGATGGCCGGCGGCGGCATGGGAATCCTCATTCCGCCGTCGATCCCCATGATCGTTTTCGCGTCGGTGACCAATACCTCGATCGGCAAAATGTTTGCGGGCGGTATCATTCCGGGCTTGATCATGTCCGGCATGTTCATGGCGTATATCGGTATCCGGTGTTTTATCCAACCTGAAATGGGGCCGGTATTGCAGCGTTCCGAAGACCGGGCCAAAGGCCGGGAAATTCTAATCGCGGTGCGCGATGCCGGCCTGGCGTTCGGCTTGATTTTCCTGGTTTTGGGATCGATCCTGGCCGGCGCCGCTACTCCCACGGAAGCTGCCGCGATCGGCAGTGTGGGCGCCATTCTGATTGCCGTATTATACCGTCGCTTCAACTGGCAGGTGCTCAAAGAAGCCAGCATCGGATCCATGCGGTTGACGGCAATCTGTATCTGGATCCTGATCGGGGCCACTGTATTCTCCAACTTTCACATGCTGATGGGCGCCGGCCGGCTGCTAAAAAGCGTGACGCTTGAAATGGGATTAGGCCCCTGGGGCGTCATCATTTTGATGCAGCTGTCCATGCTGGTCATGGGCTTTATCATGGACGAGTTTATCATCGTCCTGATTTGTGCGCCGCTTTACACCCCTATTGCGGTATCCCTGGGTTTCGATCCGATCTGGTTCGGCATCCTGATGATATTGAACATGGAGATTGCCATCCAAACACCGCCCTATGGTTTTGCCTTGTTCTATCTTAAAGGTGTGGCACCGCCTGATATTACGATGATGGACATTTATAAATCAATCGGACCGTTTCTGGCGATTAAATTTGTGGTCCTTATTTTGTGTATGGCTCTGCCGGACATTATCACCTGGCTGCCCAACTTGCTGTTTAATTGAACTTCTTGGAATTTCTACGACTATCCAGTATTCCAACTGGGGCGAAGTCACTAAATTGAGATGTCCCCGGAAGATAAACGACGAGAGGAATCCAACAAGGTGAAAAATATATTTCAGACAGTGGCGGTCATCGGAACCGGCGTTATCGGCCGCGGCTGGATCCGGGTCTTTGCCCGGGCCGGCTGCCGCACCCGTATCTATGATGCGGATCCGGCCCAGGCTCACAAGGCCCTGGCCTGGGTTGCAGACGACCTTAAACGCGACACCGCCGATGATCTCATCTCAGCCGATCAGGCGCAGGGCTGTTTAGCGCTGATATCGCTGCATACCGATTTGGCTGATGCCTTAACCGGTGTTCAATATGTGCAGGAGAGCGGTCCGGAACAGCTGGAGATTAAACGATCCATTTTCGCGCAGATGGATGAAATCGCACCTCCCGGTGTAGTACTGGCCAGCTCCACCTCGGCCCTGGATATCGAAGACATCGCCGGGGGGCTCGCGGGGGCCGGGCGCTGTTTTACGGCACACCCCTTCAACCCGCCGCATGTTCTGCCGGCCGTTGAGATGATGCCCACCAAAACGCAGGATCCGGATTTGTTCGAACAGGCGGTTGAATTCTTAAAGAGCGTGGGCCAAAAACCGGTTAAGATGAATTTTTTTATTCCGGGCTATCTGGCCAACCGCATCCAGGCAGCCGTGGTGCGGGAAGCCATTCACCTGGTGCAAAACGGGGTGGCCGGCGTGGAGGCGGTCGACACGGTCATCAGCGAGGCGCTGGGATTGCGCTGGGCTGTTTTCGGCAATTTCGGCACCAACAACACGAACGCCGACGGCGGGGTGCGCGAATATTACAGCCGTTTCGGTCAGTCCTATGTCAGCCTGATGAAGGACCTCGACTCTACCCCGCCGATTTTCGACCCGTCCATGATCGAGCAAATCGGCCGGGAAGTCGACGCCATGGAAGGAGACGCCCCCATTGGTGAAATCTGCCGCTGGCGCGACCGAATGGTATTAAAGATCAGAAAACTAAAAGAAAAAGATCCTCATCCCTGAGGTCATATATCCCGAGGTGGCATATGATACTAACGCCGGACGAACAAAATATACTCGACGGCCATCAGGGTCCGACGCTTCAAAAAGTAATGGCAACGCTGGTTCTCTACGGCGAGGCCCTGGAAGCGGACCGATTTGTCGATATCGATTGGGGCGGACATTTTTCCATCCCGTTTGCATTGCCCGGTGTTGGGCCGAGCCTCGAAATGCTCGATGAGTTGGCCCAAGCCGGGCTTAAAACCAAACACCCCTTTACCCTGGACCCACGGGCACCCACCGATTATGAGACCTTAGGCGTCAGTCCGGAGCAAAAAGCCGAGTTTCAGGATATGCTGCGCGACCAGCCGGCTTATGATGAGCGCATGCTGCAGCTGGGCCTGCGGGACAAAGACGCCTATACCTGCACCCCGTATTTCCCCGAGGTCGGCAACATTCCGCCGTATGGTGCGGTATTGGCCTGGTCCGAATCTTCCTGTGTCGTTTATGTCAACTCGGTGTTGGGGGCGCGGACCAACCGTAATTCCTCCATCCTTGACATTCTATCCAATTTAGTTGGAAAAACCCCGCTGACCGGTTTTCTGACCAATGAGGGACGGCGGGCCGATTGGCGGATCGAGGTCAATACAAATGAACGCCCGAATCCCCAACTGCTGGGGGCCGCCATCGGCATGAAGGTATTGGAGGATGTTCCCTTCATCACCGGACTTGACGGTTTCCTGCCCACTGATCTGGAGCCGACCACCATCGATTTTTTAAAAGAGATGGGCGCCGCCTGCGCTGCTATCGGCGCCGTGGGGCTATACCATGTGGAACATATTACGCCTGAAGCCAAAGAACAGGGGAACAATTTGCTCCGACCGGATTGCCGGACCTATACCATCGACGATCAGGAACTCGAGACCCTTTTTGCATCTTATCCGATGATGTGGCCGGACCCGCAAGCCCAGCCGCGCAAATGTATGATCGGCTGCCCCCACCTGAGCCTGAAAGAGTTGTCCTGGTGGACCGACCATATCTGTGACGCGCTTCAGGCGGCCGGACGGGACCGGGTTGCAGTAGAGACTTTGATGTGCGCGGCACCGCAGATTATTCTAAAATTCCAGGAAGATGAAAAGCAGTACCGTCGGCTCGAACGCACCGGAGTCAAACTGACCGACACCTGTCCGGAAGCCTATATGAACAACCGCCTGTGCTCACGCGAGGCGGTCGTTACGAATTCAAACAAATTCAGAGCCTTCACCACGGCCCGGATGTATTTAGACCGTGATCTGATCCCGGTCATTGTCGGGGGTAGGGCATAGTACGTTTCAGAAATTCAATGATGTTTTTTCATAGGTGATAACATATTATCTCAATGAGTTAATAATCAATTGGAAGTTATTCCGCCGAAGGCGGATTATTAGTTATTGGTTCAAAAGGAATGGAATCTACTTTGATTTTTCGCTGACGATCGTATTATAAATTCAGATTATCAAACAATTCTAATAACGAATAACGAATAACAAATAACGCTTAATGGCGCGCGGTTCCCTCAAATAAGGTATTCTTGCATACAAATTACCGATATCTAGCTTGGGGCACTTGGCGAGGGGATAAAATGGAAAAATCATTTAAAGGCAGGCCGATCCTGCCGGCCGAAATCGAAGGCGAGGCAATTGTCACGCACACCGGGTTCAACACCCTGGCCTGTTATTACAAAAGTATTCTGACTGACGCGAGCCGGGCTATTTGCGGCGATCAGGACAATCCGGAAATTTATGGCCGGGATCTGACCGACAAGATCATCTGCCTGCCCAAAAGCATCGGCTCGACCTCGGCCGGCGCAACCTGGGACCGAATTGCCAAGCTGGGGATTGCACCGCGGGCCATGCTTTTTTCGCAACATATTGATTCGCTGAGCGCCGCCGGCTTGGCGTTAGTTGAGGTTTGGGGTGACCGGCGCATCTGTGCGGTTGATCAATTGGGAGATGAATTTTTAAATTATGTCAAGACCGGTCAAAGGATCCGGATTAAAGCCGATGGGACGGTTGCGGTTGCTTGATCGGGCGGACTGGGAGGTCAGCAAGTGAAAATATCACGAATCTTTATTATCGGCGCCGGAACGATGGGCACAAAAATCGCACATCGCTGCATCGTTTCGGGTTTGGAGACCATGCTGTATGACAAATACCCGGAAGTTATCGACAAAGCCGTGGCCCAAATTCAACAATGGCTGAGCGAGAGAATCAAACAGGGCCACATAACTGTCGAACAGGCCGAGGCCGCCCGCGCCAGGCTGCATTCCAACCCAACCTTGTCGGAAGGCGTTGGTTCGGCGGATCTCGTCATTGAAACGGTCCCCGAGAACCTGGACCTGAAGCGTCAGGTGTTGGCCGAAATCGACGATTTATTGGACCCCGCCGCGTTTGTCTGCAGCAATTCGTCCTCATTGCCCGGTTCCAAAATGGCAGGCAGCCTCAGTCGACCGGAACGGTTTTTCAATATCAATTTCTCCATGCCCGAGGAGCCCGCCGATAAGCTGGTGGAACTGATGCGCAGTGCGAAAACCGCCGATGAAGCTCTGGTGGCAGGCGAGACGTTCGTGCGAATGCTGGGCATGGTCCCGATAGTGACTTACCGCGAAATAATGGGCTTTTCCTTTAACCGGGTCTGGCGGGCGATCAAACGGGAAGTCCTGCACCTTGTCGACCAGGGCTATTCTGACCACCAGGACATCGATCGGGCCTGGATGATGGAGTTCGGCACGCCTTTCGGACCCTTCGGTTTGATGGATATCGTCGGGCTGGACGTGATTCGGGACATTGAAGAACAGTACTACCTGGACAGCGGTGAACCTAGAGACAAACCGCCGCGGATATTGGATGATATGATATCCCGGGGCGAGCTTGGTGTTAAAAGCGGCCGTGGTTTTTACGCCTATCCGAATCCGGATTACAAGGCACAGGCCTGGCTGCTGAAAGAAGATGCCTACCGCGAAGATATTAAGGACAAATTGTCAAACATCGCACGTTCAACATCGAACGTTGAATAAGTGATTTCAATCCATTTTTAGAAAATGCCATAATGGCCCCATTACAGCAAGGAGGAAGACATGTCGCAAACAACTGATCTCCGTTGGAACTATGCCGATTCATATAAATTCATGGAACGCGTCCAGGAAGGAATGCCGCCGTTGATCATCTGTGTCGCCTGCAATGGCGGAGTGCAGGGCAAGGAGTACAACGAAAATTTGCCTGAAACGGCCGATGAGATCGCCGATTCGGTTTATGGTGCCTATCAGGCGGGGGCCGCGATGGTCCATATCCATGCTCGAGATCCGCAAGATCTGGCCAGCTGCGCCAGCACGACCGCAATCTGGTACGAGGTCAATCAAAAGGTGCGGGAACGGTGTCCGGAAATCGTGATTAACAATACGACCGGCGGCGGCCTGGATATGACTATGGACGAACGGTTGTCTTGCCTGGATGCAATGCCGGAGGTGGGTTCATTGAACCTGACACCCGATATGAGCAAGTTTAAAATGAAGGAACGCAAGGCACCCTTGCCTCATCCCCATCCGCCCATCGAGTATGATGAATGCCTCCCGTTTTCATACAAGCTGGTGACCCGCTTTGCCGCCGCCATGAAAAAACGCGGGATCAAGCCCGAACTGGAGACGTATCACTCGGGCGGCGGTTGGGTAATTCGTGATCTAATTCAGCAGGAGTTGATTGAAAAACCTTACTGGATCCAGACCGTCATGGGATACCAGACCTCGAGCTTTCCCACGGTTCAAAATGTCATGGCTCTGTTGAGTGAATTCCCGGAGGACTCGCTGTGGTTGTGTTCCGGAATCAGCGTGTTTCAGCTGCCCATGACAACCCTGGCGACACTGCTGGGGGGGCATGTCAGGGTCGGCATGGAAGACAATATCTATTACCGGCGCGGAGAAAAGCTGCAAAGCAACGCCCAGGTTGTCGAACGAACGGTTAGAATAGCGACCGAACTGAATCGTGAAATCGCGACTTCGGCCCAGACGCGTCGGATGTTAGGGTTGTCAGCGACACCGTCCCAATATCCCTAATCCGGACAAGCCGGAAATGACGAATGACAAATGACGAATGACGAATTGTGGTATCGCTTCAGGCTTGGGGCTTCGCTCTTCGAGCTACGACCCCACAGGTCGCCTTCGGCTACGACCCGACAGGTCGCTCTGTCTATCACATTAGAATCGATCATTTAACTTTTAAACAATTTAAAAAGTTGACGCCAAAATTTATCTTCGTAAACACCTGTATACTAAAGGTTTACCAAGAAACAAGCTTAATCTGTCGCAGCGCCCGCCGGTCTATAGCCTTTTAGGGGCCTTTGCTTGCGGTTCCCATCATTTTTGCGGCAGCCAGATGCCCTATTGGTCTCCCTTGGCCTTGGGGGGAGGCGGCAGCGCGGATTCGGCTGCTTTCTCATACAGTTTGCGAACGGTCTCGCCCAGCTTGTTTTGGAAGCCGTAGCTGTCGAGAAAGCGTTTCACAATATCGGACAGTTTGGTTTCGACCACGAGCATAAAACTCTCCGGAGTCGCTGCGGCCGAGCTCAAGGCGGGCTGCACGACATTGACTATTTTTTTCCGCATTTTCATCTTGTCGATTTTGCTGACCCGTTGCATCGTCAGCAGCTGATTATCGAAAAGCTGGATGATCTTCTGGACATCCCGATTTCTTAGTTTGGGCATGTTGCTTTTTTCTCCGCCTAAGCGGCGGCTTTCGCAAGGACCCTAACTCCAGACCAGGGAGCCGCCATGTTGATATTCGGTGACACGGGTTTCGAAAAAGTTTTTTTCCTTGTTCAGATCGGTGGACTGGCTCATCCAGGGAAAGGGATTGTCCGTCCCAAAAACTTTTTCCAGCCGGATGCGCTCAAGCCGCCGATCCGCAACATATTCCACGTATTCACCGAACAGGTTCGAATTGATTCCCAGGGTATCCTCCGGGCAGGCATCCCGGGCATAGATCTTTTCCAGTTCAACCGACTTGATAATGAGTTCCCTGATCTCGGCTTGAAAACCCGGTGACCACACCGCTGGATTCTCATCGACAATGGTGTTGATCAAATCACAGCCAAAAGCCAGGTGAAGGCTCTCATCACGCATGATATATTCGAATTGCTGACCGATTCCGACCATCTTGTTTTGCCGTTTGAGGGCCAGCATCATCGCGAAACCGGCGTAAAAGAAGATACCTTCCATTATAACATAAAAACCGATTAAATCGTGGAGCAATTTCTGAATATTCTCTTCCCCCACCGTGGTAAAGTTCGGATCGTCGACACTTTGGGTAAGATCAACCACAAATTGATCCTTGTCCTTGATCGAGGGAATCGTCTCATACATGGTGTAAATCTCTTCCGGATCCAGCCCCAGAGAGTCACAGCAATAGATAAAGGTATCGGTATGGATGGCCTCTTCGAAAGCCTGCCTCAGCAGGTATTGGCGGCATTCCGGATTCGTGACATGGTGGTACACGGCCAGGACGATGTTGTTGGCAGTCAGTGATTCCGCCGTCGAGAAGAAACCCAGATTCCATAAAATGAGCCTTTTTTCCTCAGGGCTCAAAAACGATGGCGACTTCCATTGCTCAATATCATCCTGCATGGGAATTTCCTCCGGCGTCCAGGTATTGGCAATTCCGTTTTTATAGTATTCTCTGGCCCAGGTATAGGTCATGGGAAGTATTTTGTTCGGATCCGTTTTAGAATTATTGATAATCGACATGCGTCTTTGCTCCTTTCATTCGGGGAATCTTCAGGTACACACTTCACAGTCGGAATCCAGAATATCGTTGAAATTGGTGACGTGTTTGGCCGTTGTTTTATTCCCTAGACTGAAATTACCGGTGTTCGCTACCGCTGACGGCTGATTGGATGAAACCGGTGTACTTTCATAGTTTCGTTTTTGGGTAAAGTAGTATTTAACGGCGTCCAGCGTCGACTTTTCGATCTGGCTGACTGCCATGGTTCTCAGGTAATAAGTGGTTTTCAAGCCCATTTCCCAGGCGGCGGTGTAGATGGCATCCATCATTTTGCCGCTGGTGCCCTGCATGAATACGTTGTGCGATTGGCTCTGGTCGATCCATTTCGATCGCAGTGCGGTCATTTTTATCAGCAAAATCGGATCGATTTCAAAGACCTCTTTATGGAGAGCTTTCAGCTCCACGGGAATCGATTGGATTTTGGCGATGTTGCCGTCATGATATTTCAATTGTTCCAGCATATCCTCAGTCCACAAGCCCAGGTGCTTTAAATCGTCTACCAGGTATTGATTCACCACCGTAAATTCGCCGCTCATGTTGGACTTGACATAAATATTTTTATAAATGGGCTCGATGCTTGGAAAGCACCCGGCGATATTGGAAATGGTGGCTGTCGGGGCTATGGCCATCACATTCGAGTTTCGCATGCCCCAGGACGCAACGGATTTTTTGAGCGCATCCCAGTCCAACCGTTTTTCCCGATTGATATTTATGGCTGCGCCCCGCTCTTTCTCAAGCTCGGCCAGTGTGTCAAGCGGAAAAATTCCCTGATCCCACAACGAACCGCCAAAACTTTTATAGGCCCCGCGTTCTTTGGCTAAACCGCTGGAAGCTGCAATGGCATGATACGCTATGAACTCCATGGTTGCATCCACAAATTCAAGGGCTTTTTCATTATCAAACGGCAGCCGCAGTTTGAACAGCGCATCCTGCAGCCCCATGAGTCCGAGTGCGATGGGCCGATGCCTCAGGTTGGCGTTTTCAGCCTCGGGTGTCGGATAAAAATTCAGATCGATCGTATTGTCCAACATTCTGACGGCCGTTTTGATCGTCGCCGCCAACCGCCGTTGGTCGAGGGCGTTGTCATGAATATGGTTCGAGAGGTTCAAGGAGCCCAGGTTGCAGACAGCGGTTTCATCGGTTGAGTTGTTCAGCGTAATTTCGGTGCACAGGTTGGAATTGTGGATCACGCCGACATGTTTTTGGGGGGAGCGGATATTGCAGGGATCTTTGAATGTAATCCAGGGATGCCCGGTCTCGAACAGGCGGGTCAGCATTTTGCGCCATAATGCTACCGCATCGATCTTTTTATAAAGTTTCAGGCGGCCGGCGTCGGCTTCGCGCTCATAATGCTCATAGCGCGCCTTGAATTCCCGGCCGTACAGATCGTGTAAATCCGGCACCTCATCCGGTGAAAACAAGGTCCAGGTTCCGCCGCTCTGGACTCGCTGCATAAATAGATCGGGAATCCAGTTGGCGGTGTTCATGTCGTGGGTTCGGCGGCGGTCATCACCGGTATTTTTGCGCAAATCGAGAAAATCTTCGATATCGAGATGCCAGGCTTCAAGGTAGGCGCAGGTCGCCCCCCGGCGTTTGCCGCTGCGGTTGATGGCCACGGTGGTATCGTTGGCGATCTTCAAAAACGGAACCACGCCCTGACTCTGGACATTGGTGCTCGCAATGAGAGAATTGGTGGCACGCACGCGGGTCCAATCGTTGCCGATACCGCCGGACCATTTCGATAATTGTGCATTGTCTCCGATGACCTTGAATATATGATTCAGATCATCATTGACAATGCTCAAATAGCAGGACGACAGCTGGGGGGTGAGATAAACCGGCATGAAATAGGGTCGGGGTCGAAGGGACAAATGAGAGCGACGACATCAGTTCATAAAACGCCAGGGCCTTTTCCTCCCCGTCTTCTTCCAGAATGGCCAGACCCATGGCAACCCGCATCCAAAAGATTTGCGGGGTTTCGATCAGCTGCTCCTGACACCTGACCAAATAGCGCTCGTAAAGGGTTTGGATCCCGATATATTTGAAGATGGCGTCATTGCTGAAATCCAATTTCGAAGCGAGAAAATCAAGATCGAACGCTAAAAGGCGTTCATCATAGATGTTGTTTTCCACACCGCGCCGGATACCTCGCACCAGGGCTTTTCTGGCTTCCGCTTCGAAATTGTCATGCTGCACCGATTTTGCAATGACGCTTTTATATATTCTTTGGAGCAGCATTCTGGCCGCAACAAAACTCAGCTGGGGCTCTCTTTCGATATATGCAACCGTTGACAGAAGCAGTACTTTTTCAAGATCCCTGGTGGAAATTTCGTCATAAATATTTTTTAGAAATTCCTGATAGATCTTTTCAATATCAATGCTGAGCTCACGATCGGCCGCGGCCCGGGTCAACGTGTTCATTACTTTTTGTTTGTCAAACGGCGCCCAGGAGCCGTTTTTTTTCCGCAGCTTCAAGTGGCCCTGCGCGGCCTTTTCGGCAACTGTTTTTTTCTTTATATCCCGTATCTTGGCTCGATTCTCCCGGTAAAGAATGTACTTTTTCGATATTTCATACAGACCATGATTTACCAGATTTTTCTCAACCACATCCTGGATGTCCTCGACGCCGATGGATGAATCCGTGAAAGTGACGTGGACCTCGTCGATTATATCTGTAATGACCCCTTCAAATCGATCTGATTCGCCCGGGTACTCAGCTGCAATCCAGGCCTTTTCGACCGCCTTTTTGATTCGTTCGGAATCAAATAAAACTTTCTCGCCGTTTCTCTTGGTTACATAATTATGCGTCATTGCTTAAATCCTTTATCTTAATCTCGAAAGGGTTGCGACCGCCGGTCTGCGACCCTATCCGCAGGGTTCAACACCTTAATTCGTGCTCGTCGTCGTGCTCGTTCTCGTCCTCGATACTGAAAGCGGTTTAAAGGCATCGAGGACGAGGACGAGAACGAGCACGAGGACGAACTGATTGACGATTTAACTCAGCTCTCCGTAATGCGCTTATGAAACTGGTACCATTACGAGAGATAGATGCTGGGCAGGTGAGCGAGCCCGAAGGGTGAAGCTCGCTCGCCTGCCCAACTCTATAACTCGGGCGGTCACTGTAAATTTTTTGGGTAGCCAGA
>Ga0209678_1000254_pt1 | contig 20575 bp, 13 predicted proteins | sample WorMetilvaeELBA1_FD_187404 | JGI IMG/M metagenome (GOLD analysis project Ga0209678, IMG submission 187404) | Marine gutless worms symbiont microbial communities from Max Planck institute for Marine Microbiology, Germany - Olavius ilvae ELBA.1... ...
GCGGCAGAAAAGGTCGCAACTTCCCCCGAAGGCCGCACCGTAACATCGTTGTACGACCCCGACACGCTTTTGACCGAAAGTGTGATCATCCCCGGTCTTTATGATACCAGCTATGAATATGATGCCAAGGGCCGGTTGACCCGGGTCAGCACCAATACCCGGCAGACTGATTTTGCCTATAACCCGGAAGGATGGCTTGATTCCGTCACCGATGGTGAGAATCGCACCACCGGCTACCGCTACGATGCAATGGGCCGGGTAACCGAAATCAGCCGGCCCGACGGCAGCTACATCGATTTTGACTACGACGCCAACGGCAACATGACCCTGTTGACCAACCCGGGCGGAATTGAGCATGGTTTCGGGTTTAACAGCGTCAACCGCAACAGCTCATATCAGACGCCCCTGAGCGGCAGCTACAGCTATGTTTACGACAAAGACCGGCGATTGCTCCAGACCAATTTTCCGTCCGGCAAAACCATTGTCAACGATTACACCGACCCTGCCAACCCTGCTGATAAATCCAGGCTTTGGCAGATCATTACTCCGGAAGGCAATATTGATTTTAATTATCTGTGCGGAAGCCAGATTGAATCGATCAGCAAGGGTCCGGAATCCATTGCCTACAGCTATGACGGTGAACTTGTTACATCCGAGACGCTGGGCGGAACGTTAAATCAGTCCGTAGACTACACCTACAATAACGACTTTAATGTGGCCGGAATCACCTATGCAGGCGAAACTTTCAGCTACAGCTATGATAACGATGGGCTTTTGACCAGCGCCGGTAGCTTCACTATCTGGCGCAATGTCGACAACGGGCTGGCCGAATCTGTTACCGGCGATGCCCTGGATCTTGCCCGCACTTTCAGCGGCTACGGCGAAGTGGACGCTCAAACCATCGCGATTGCCGGCCGGGACGTTGCCTCATGGTCGTTGACCCGCGACAACAATGGCCGGATTACCTCCATGACGGAAACCGTGGGTGGCGTGACTTCCGGCTATGAATACGCCTACGATGTGGTGGGGCGGCTGTTGACCGTCGTCAAAGACGGTACTCTGGTGGAAGAATATCGCTATGATTTCAACGGTACCCGCAACTATGAGATGAACGCCTTGCGGGGAATCGCCGGCAGGTCTTACAGCTATTCCGATGAAGATCACCTGCTGACCGCCGGATCGGTAGATTACGACTTTGACCTGGACGGCTTTTTGACCACCAAGACCGACGGCAGTGATGTCACCGAATACGTCTACTCTTCCCGCGGAGAATTGTTAAGCGTCAGCCTGCCTGACGGCAAAACTGTCGAATATGCACATGATTCCTTGGGAAGGCGAATTGCCAAAAAGATCCATGGTGTTGTAGTTGAAAAATACCTCTGGCAGGGATTGACGAGGCTGCTGGCGGTTTATGACGGTACCGACAATTTGTTGATGCGGTTTGAGTATGCCGATGGTCGCATGCCGGTGGCTGTGAATGTCGAGGGAGTTACCTACTACCTGACCTATGACCAGGTGGGCTCCTTAAGATTAGTTGCCGATTCTGCTGGAAATGTGATAAAATCGGTTGTGTATGATTCATTCGGCAATATCCTGAGTGACGGCAATCCGGTTTTTGCAGTGCCGTTTGGTTTTGCCGGCGGTCTGCATGATAAAGAAACCGGGTTAGTGAGATTTGGCTACCGCGATTATGATCCGGATGTGGGGAGATGGACGGCAAAGGATCCCATCTTATTTGCCGGTGGGGATACGGATCTTTATGGGTATGTTTTAAATAATCCGCTGAATGCATTTGATTCGTTGGGTTTAAGCGAAGAAGACGTCTCAAAAATTAACAACACCTTTAGAAGTACAGTTGATAAATTGACGAAGGAAGGAAAACGTCACCCCAATTCCTATTGGAATAATATTTCAAGATCGTTATATGACGTCTCTGGCGGAAGGATAGGCAGTCTTTATTTAGGGTGTGGTGAGCAAGCCGGTGTTGTTACGGATGCACTTAGAAAAAATACATACGATGATAAGTGGGAATTTGGTGAGGAGAAAGGGTTTGAAATTATTTTTCCACATCAATGGGGTGAAGCTGAGTCAGATAATCCTTCAGACCCAAAAATCAAATATGATCCTTGGAAAGATGAAATAACCCAATAACCAAAAAATTAATTTAATATCTATGAATTTGAAGAATACTAAACATTTTTTTGTACTATGTTCTATAGGCGTATTGTTGGCATTGCTATTATTTTTTTATTTACTCATTTCTTTTCCATCTACGAAAGCACCATTTGGCGATAGTATTGATAAGAAAATTGAAAACCAGACTAATATTCGTGAATTAAGAGACCTATCAAAACAGATGGTAGATTGGATTGATTTTTCAGCACGGTGCAATTTAATTTTTTTAAAAATTGTTCTTTCCTACCTAATTCTAAATATTATCATTTTTGGGCTGAGCTTATTCTTGATGAGAAATTTAAAGAAAGAAACGTCGAAAAATATTTAAATGGTGCAAAAAGGCCCAAAAGTAGCGTAGCTACCGTTTAGGGGTTCCGATAGCAACGGAAGAATTTTGTACGCTAATTGTAGCCAGCTGCAAACATTATCACCAGGACATTAAAAAGAATAGGGAACATGTCGAGATTAGGGGGATATATGGGACGTACTACTTAAAAGTTAAACGAAAACCATCTAAAACCCCGGCAAGCCGCATAACACAAGGGGTTTACTACTGCTACGGCCATTGAGAGCCTTGTGAATAAGAGCTTTCAATCGTTGTGTACCTTTAGCTTGGAAAAAAAGAAAAACAGAGGGGTCGCGTCTTCATTCTTGACATGGAGTGAAGAATGAAGACGCGACCCCTCTGTCTTAGGGATAGATCACCCCAAGACCCATCAGGCGCATCAGACGCTAGACTCGGTTGCGGTTAATCTAACAGCCTAATCGGCCAAGATGATTTTTCATTGAGCGGCTACCCCAGCTGGTTTTTTTCAATTACAGCTTATCGATTATGCACCATTAGTTTCAGATTGGGGCATAGCTCACCGTTTTGCCAGCGGCTGGTTTTATTCAAAGATAGGTTTCAATCGGATAACCAGCATCAATTATGTAATCGTCCGCAGCGGACGAGGAGCACTCATCAACGATGATGTCGGAGCCTGTAGGTCCGCCTCAGGCGGATTGGCTCGCTGAGGCGGTATGGGTTTGACATCCCAAAGATCAAGAGGTTTTTAAGTATCTTTTATGACCACCAGGCGCTCGACAAGGCGTTCAAGAAAAATGCTAGTTGGCGGGTTCGAATTCCTCCCAATCAATGAATTTTGCCAAGTAGGCGCCTAATGCTCGATACGCTAGAAATTCGTCATCGGAGAATTCCTGTTGCACGGTCGCCTGATGTGGAAATCGACAACGATACTCCAGTCCCTCGCCAATACAGGGGGCTTCCGAGGTCCCAACCTCTAGCCAATTCTTCTGCTTATAACGAACCACCTCCTCAGGGTACTTTTCGGTTTCGGCCAACTCATGTGAAATGCCGAGCTTTAGGACAGACAACGTCGCCGTTCGGCCATCGTCCCGCCTGAGATCAACATCAAATCGATGGCTAGGCAATGAATACCCATCTATAGAAATTGCGTATTTACCACCTCTCCATACCGTAGTCCCAGGCGACCACCCCTTTTGTTTTGCGTTGCAAATCATTTGATTTAATGAGGCGAGGTCTAAGAATGGATCATGCGATGCGTCGATGACGACGATTCTTTGACACCCATACATCAATAGCGGCGTTACACCAAGGTTTTCCACAAACCCAGCGTCACTAAGGAAATAGGCGTCCCTATTTTCACCAATTCGATAGCTACCCCCGAGTACAAACCCCAGATTTCGTGCGAAATAAGGGATGGTCGGTTGGGATGGCGAGACTATCGGGCTATCTATAGCTGCTGCGGAAAGCGCCACCGCCCGACTAAGCTCCATGTCCATGAGTTTACTCCCTTGTTTCCTAATCGTATCGCTGTCTCTTGATCCATCGCTACCATGGATGGGGAGCAGATAACCGAGTTTGGCGTTACCAATCCAGTAAGGACTGACTTCAACGATATCGCCGCTATGATATTGATGTCTTGGTTTGGTGGGAAAGGCTCCCTTTTTGCTACTCATTAAGAACATGGGAACGGGCCATCCCAGCCGCTCGACAATTGCGGCGATATTTCTAACTTTTAACTGGTATAGTCGCTCACCATGAAACTTCCGGAAGATCGCGTGCTCGTACTGCTGGCTCAATGTCGACTCTAAACCGAAAATTTGCAATGGGGCGAATAGTGGACTCACCAAGGCTTGCTCGAAAGCGGAGAATAGCGCTGAAGACTTGTCAATGAACCTCCGATCGGCGATGTCAACGCTGTTATCAACTAGCTTTTGTAGCCTGTTGTCAACTTCAGCTCCGTCAACGAATGCTATGTCGAAAGCACCCGTGTACAGCCAAAAAAGCCCCCACCCGCCGCCCGATACAGATGACACCATATCTATACTACCGAACCGATTCGAGGACACGATCGCGCCTAGGAATCCGATGGAGGTGCTAGCAGAACGTATTCCTCCACCAGAGAGCGCGAGGCATACTTGGGGTACGCGTTTGTCGAAAAAGAAGTCCAAGTTTTTTTCGAAGCGGAATTTGGGTGTAGGCGAACCATACTCACGAGTTCGATCGCTGATAGAGCAACCAGCTATGAATAGAATTAGAAGAATCCACAAACACTGGCGTTCCATAAGTTTCCCCCTGTTAGAACCGCTAACCTGCAGACAAGCGCACTCTTGCTCACATTAGGCTTGCCGATTTCCGAATTGAACTCACGCAGGCCAATAGACTTTCCGCAACGGTTAAAGTTGAGGCACCTCTGGATCGATCGCGTCGTAATTTTCCAGAAGCGCTCTCGTAAGACCGACAAGTTCCATTAACGTTAGCCGAATATTTGCCCGTTCCGCCTCGTAATACTCTTCCTTGCTAAATAAAGTTAAGAAGTTGCTTATTTGAACCGGATTAATCGAAAAGGGTCAATTGTGTATCGGAAGCAGCTATCGCCCAACATCTTGAGGTGTCATTTAAACAGAACCAATACCCAAGCTAATAACAGAAGAGGGCGTTGTTATCAATATCGATTTGTTATGTTGGAATTGAACATTTATGGAGAAGAAAGGGGCGCATCCTAATCGTTATTAACTATTTATTTTTTAACCCTCTTTATCTGCCTTCTCAACTTGCGAAAAACAGAGGGTCGCGCCTTCATTCTTGACATGGAGTGAAGAATGAAGACGCGACCCCTCTGTTTTACACGGGCGATGCGCACAAAGTGCCTTGAACCAGATGGGTGACTGATGCGGGTCAAAGACTACGCGAACCAAGATGTAGCATGGTAAAAATTTGCCCGGAATTGCGAAAGCAGCCAAATGTCTTATATTTATGGATAGTTAATTCTTAACCAATGGCAATTATTAAGCAACATTACGGACAGATAGCGTACTTTTCAGGCCGTATAAAATGGTCTGAACGACTGATGCAACGCCTCATATTCAATTAAAAATTCGTCGTTTAAATTTTTGGCATGGATAATATAAGGCAAAAAAAATGGTTTTCGACTGCCGTATTTCTGGTCATCGCATCTGGTATACCTCTGTTCTTTTTCATTTATGCTAAGACCTTTTCTTCCTACCAGCCTTCGCGTGGGAATTTAGGAAGAACGCCCCAAACATCTCTTCGGCAACAGAACACTTCTTCCATAAGCGCACAACAAAAGAAAGTTTTCATGCTCCTCAATAAAAAGATCTCTGCCGGTAAAGCAGAGCTGGTTTATCGCGGCTTGGTAGGACAATCCAAGTTCCAGATTGACGTCATTGTGCCGGAATTTGATCCACAAGTTTCTTATCCCTATCGATTTAGCATTTCAGATGCAAAAAAATCCTTTCGGCTAGTGAATCGCAATTTCAAATTGATCTCAGCAAAGAAAGGTGCGCTGCAAATCGAGCAGATAAAATAGGTCGTTTGCCCAAATGGAAGAACCCCAATCATCCATCCATGGCTCTAAACGTCTTATATCCCCCGCTGAGCGACTTCACACTGTAGCCATTTTGACTCAGCACCCGGGCGGCATGATATGATCTTTGCCCCACCAAACAATATGACCATACTTCCTGGTCCTTGGGAACCTCTGCCAGCCGCTGCCTGAGATCGTTCAGGGGAATATTGACGGCGCCTTCGACGCAGCCTTTTTTAACTTCCGCATGATCACGAACATCCAGCAAAAAAATCCGCTCCTGATCAAGTGCTTCCCAATGCACGACATCGACGTCACCCCTTAAGACATTGGCGGCAATCATGCCGGCCAGATTGACCGGATCCTTGGCCGAGCCAAACTGTGGCGCATAGCACAGTTCGGCTTCTTCGAGGTCGAAGACCATGGCCTTTTGCTGGATGGCCATGGAAATGACGTCGATGCGCTTTTCGACACCTTCTTTTCCAACGGCCTGGGCACCGATGATGCGACCGTCAGTTTTGTCGAAAATCAGCTTCAAAGAAATGGGTTTGGATCCCGGATAGTACCCGGCATGGTCACCGGGATAAAAACGATGATGGGAACGTTTGTAGTGACTCCGGTGATCATGGCACGATGCGTCACTACCACAACATCTTGCATGTTAATTAAGTACTCTTTCTGAAGTTATGCCTTGAATTTTCGGATTGACAATCCGAATTTTCAATGATAAATTTGCCTCATGATCGAACGGCCCTTTTATATTAGCCAATTAACCAGCGCTGTTAGGCGCTCCCCGATCACGGCCCTCATTGGCCCCAGGCAGTGCGGCAAAACGACGCTCGCCCGTATGTTTGCAGAGGGAAGAAACACGATTTTCTTTGATCTTGAATCCCAGATTGATCTAAACCGACTCCAAAACCCTCAATTAATGCTCGGTTCATTACAAGATCTTGTCATCATCGACGAAATCCAGGAAATGCCCGAGCTTTTCCGCGTGTTGCGTGTGCTGGTTGACCGCCCTGAAAACAAAACCCAAATTCTGTTTCTGGGGAGTGCATCGCCCGACCTGGTAAAAAATGCCTCCGAGTCCCTAGCCGGTCGGGTCGAATTCATCGAGCTTTCCGGTTTCGATGTTCGCGAAACGGGATCCGACCGAGCCGATGTTATCTGGCTCAGGGGAGGATTTCCCCGTTCCTTTCTGGCCGACAGCGACGCAGACAGTCTTGCCTGGCGCGAAGGATTCATTCAAACCTTTCTGACACGCGACATACCGCAACTCGGTATCTCGATACCGCCCCCAGCCATGCGTCGCTTCTGGACCATGCTGGCCCACTATCACGGTCAAACCTGGAATGCCTCGGAGCTTGGCCGTTCCCTCGATCTGTCGGACAAGACCGTGCGCTCCTATCTTGATATTCTCTCAGGCACCTTTATGGTCCGGCAACTTCAGCCTTGGTATGAAAACCTCGGTAAGCGCCAGGTCAAAGCCCCTAAGATATACCTGAGGGATTCCGGCCTGCTTCACGCGCTGCTCAGCCTCCCGGATTTTCAAACGCTCCACGGCTATCCCCGGGTAGGGGCATCATGGGAAGGCTTTGCGATCGAACAGACTCTGGAGATGATTAGGCCGTCCCAGGCATTTTTCTGGGCCACCTATAGCGGTGCCGAAGTGGATCTCTTTTTCATTCATCACGGCCGACGATATGGAATCGAATGCAAATTCAGCGAAACTCCGAAAACGACGCGATCGATGAATCAGGCCATTGAAAGTCTGAACCTCACTCATTTGTGGATTATCTATCCCGGAGAGCACGCTTATCCCCTTTCAAAACAAATCTCTGTTTGGCCCCTAAAAAATATCCCGACGTTACCAGAGCAGCTTCGCTAGACACTGGACCGGCACCGTTTCAACAGCCCCCGTCTTTTTCTCATTCAGGGGAGATTGCATTCTGTCGATTTCAGATTGCCCATGGCTTGGGCAATACACCAAACAATCACTCAACCAATCCACCAATCATCCATCCATGGCCCTAAACGTTTTATACCCTCCGCTGAGCGACTTCACACTGTAGCCATTTTGACTCAGCACCCGGGCCGCATAGTAGGATCTTTGCCCCACCAAACAATATGACCATACTTCCCGGTCTTTGGGAACCTCTGCCAGCCGCTGCCTGAGATCGTTCAGGGGAATGTTGACAGCGCCTTCGACGCAACCCTTTTTAACTTCCGAATGATCGCGAACATCCAGCAAAAAAGTCCGCTCCTGATCAAGTGCTTCCCAATGCACGACATCGACGTCACCCCTTAAGACATTGGCGGCAATCATGCCGGCCAAATTGACCGGATCTTTGGCGGAGCCAAACTGTGGCGCATAGCAAAGTTCAGCTTCTTCGAGGTCGAAGACCGTGGCCTTTTGCTGGATGGCCATGGAAATGACGTCGATGCGTTTTTCGACGCCTTCTTTGCCAACGGCCTGGGCGCTGATGATGCGACCGTCCGTTTTGTCGAAAATCAGCTTTAAGGAGATGGGATAGGAACCGGGATAATATCCGGCATGGTCGCCGGGATGCAGATAGATCTTTTCAAAACGGTCCGACTCGTCCCAGATCCCCGACCGCCTGAGGGTCTTCTCGCTCGGACCGGTAAACGCGGCCACCATGTCGAGTACCCCCACGACGGAAGTTCCCTGGACTCCCCGGAACGTCGCGTCGCGCCCCATAATGACATCGGCCGCAATCCGCCCCTGGCGGTTAGCCGGGCCCGCCAGCGGGATGACGCCCCACTGACCGGTAACCACGTCTTTGACTTCAACGGCATCCCCGACGGCCCAGATTTTTTCATCGCTGGTTTGCATGTGCTGATCGACCCGAATCCCGCCCCGTTGCCCGATATCCAGACCGGCTTCCCGGGCAAGTCGTGTTTCAGGCTGCACGCCAATCGCAAGGATCACGAGGTCGGTCTTCTCGACCAGACCGGATTTTAAATTGATGGCAAGGGAATGATCGCTAGTGCCGTCAAACCCGACGACGGTTTCATTCAGGCGCAGCATGACTTTATGCTTCGCCAATTCTTTCTGGATGGGCGTTGCCATTTCCGGATCCATCAGCGGCATCACCTGGCCCTGCATCTCCACGATGGTCACCGCCAGGCCAAGTTTCAGCAGGTTTTCGGCCATTTCCATGCCGATATAGCCGCCGCCCACGACCACGGCACTTTGGGCTTTGTGTTGGGTGATCCAGGCTTTGATTTGACGGCTGTCCGGAATGGTTCGCAGGCAAAATATGCCGGGTCGGTCCAGGCCGGGCATTTGCGGCTTGATGGGGCTGGCCCCGGGGGACAGCACCAGTGCATCATAGGATTCATGATAGATTCTCCCGCTTTGGAGATTTTTGACCTGGATTCGACGATTTTCACGGTCTATGGCCAGCACGTCGGATCGGAGACGCACATCGATCTCAAATCGTTTGCGGAACAGCTCGGGCGTTGCCATGAGAAGTTTTTCTTCTTTTTTGATTACGTTGCCCACATAATAAGGCAGACCGCAGTTGGCAAAAGACACGTATTCGCCCCGGTCGATCATGATAATTTCCACCGCCTCGGACAGTCTTCGAGCCCGCGCCGCGCAGGATGCGCCTCCGGCAACCCCGCCCACAATTACAATTCGTTTTGATTCCATTTAATCCTTGCCTCTCGAAAAGTTGGGTTTATTTCGATCATTTTTCTCGATAAAAATTTGATGCTGAGCTAATTGGGCGCTACCCATAGTACATCGGCAGCCAAAAGTAAAGATCCGAGTCCCGAGGACCCGGCTTTGATTTCACTCCCACAGACCCAATCCGGACAAGCCGGAAATGACGAATGACGAATGACGAATTGAGGTATTGCTTCGCTCTGTCTTTTTTATTAAATTCGATCCTTACCATCTTCAGGTAATCAGATCCCATTCCGCCAGATCCGGTATTCCACTATTTCATGGTTCCACTATTTCCATCGTTAGCGGAGGGAACTAATTTTTCTTGACAAAAAGTCCCGTTTAATTCATAGTACCGTCCAATCATCCAATGATTGAACCTATTCGAAAGTCTGCCCACACTGCCCTGACCGTTTATCGACCAACGGATGAGCGGCAGCCATCGTTCGAGGACCGCCAATGGACTTTCCAACCCTGAGCATACTGGACCAAAATTTTGCAAGCACTGCCGACACGGATGCCCAGCCTGCAGTTACCCGAGAGCTCGAACGCACGAATTTGCTCGGTCCGGTTCAAGCCGGCCAGCAAGTGGTCATCACAGCCGGCAGCCGCGGCGTCGATTCTATGGCCGCAGTGTTGAGCGGCCTGACCGAGGCGATTAAAGCCAAAGGCGCGCAGCCAGTCATCCTGCCGGCCATGGGCAGCCATGGCGGCGGCACCGCCGCCGGCCAGGTGGCCGTACTCGAACATCTGGGAATAACCTCCGAGACCGTGGACGCCGCCATCCATGATCAGCTAAAGCCGGTTAAAATTGCCCAAGTCGAAGGATTGCCCGTGTTTGCCGATCAGGCGGCACTGGATGCGGACCACATCATTCTCGTTAACCGCATCAAGGAGCACACAGAATTCATCGGCCCAATCGAGTCCGGGCTGATCAAGATGGCCGTAGTCGGACTCGGTCGTATCGCCGGGGCGGAAGTCATGCACCAGCTGGCAGTCAGGATCAGCTATGCCCGGGCCATCCAGACCATCGCGCAGGCTTTGTTCGCCAACCTGAAGATTCTCGGTGGCGTTGCCATCCTCGAGGATAAGACCAACCGATTTCGTCGGGTGGAGGCCATATCCCAGCAAGCCGTTTTTACACGGGAACCGGAACTGCTCGAAGAGTCCCGGCAGTATCACGCCATGCTCCCGTTTACCCAACTGGATGTACTGCTGGTGGACGAAATCGGCAAGGAAATCTCCGGTGCCGGTTTTGACACCAAGGTTATCGGCCGAATTCGCAATATCTACGAAAAGGAGTGTGAGCAGCCCCAAATTACCCGGATCGTGCTGCGGAATCTTTCCGAAAAAACCGGCGGCAACGCCATCGGGATCGGGCTGGCCGATTTTATTCACCAACGGGTCGCGGATAAGATGGATCCGGCCATGACGGCCCTCAACAGCATCACGGCCGTCGCCCCGGAAAAAGGCATGGTGCCGATAACTTTGCCGTCAGATCGCAGGGCGCTGGAGGCCGCGCTGCAATCCATCGGCCCCTGGGACACCGACACCGTCCGGCTGGCCTGGATTATCAATACGGCCGAGTTGAACCATATAGCAGTGTCGCCGGCCCTGGACCGGGAAGCCAAAGAAATAGGGTTAGCGATTTCAGAGCAGCCGTTCGCACTGCAGTTTGATGACAACGGGAATCTTCCGAATTTGCGCAATATTATAGAGAAAGGCTGAACCGGAAAAATGAGCTAAATTGATCTAAAATTTAAAATGACTAAAATTATGGTTTCGCTTCGCTCAGTCTTTACTATGATAGATCAATGCAGGGCTTGGGGAATCCGGAAATCAGAAAAAATAACCCAATTTGTTCTTTTTTAAATCGATAGAATACCTCAACTTTAGGCATTTTAGTCATTTTGCAATTTTAGGCATTTCTACGAGCAGCTTCATATTTACATTTAAACATATTTAACCATTAGTTGCCCAAAATTAATTTATAGCGACCCATGCAAGTCAAACCCATAAAAAAAGTGTCCACCGCATCCAAGGTGTTCGAAAGCCTCTATGAGATGATTGTGGGCGGGCAATTCAAGCGCGGGCAAAAGCTGCCCTCCCAGGAGGAGTTGGCCCGGCAGTTCGGTGTCAGCCGCAACACCCTGCGGGAGGCCATGAACAAACTGTACGCCATGGGTTTGCTGTCGTCCCACCAGGGCATCGGCACCATGGTGGAATCACCCAATCCGCAAGGATACCTGAGTGCCCTGAGCGGCCAGTTCCTGCTGGATACGCTAAGTGTGCGCGAGTTCGTCGAGGCCCGGATCTGCATCGAACGCACCGCCGTGCGACTTGCCGTGGCCCGCGCGGGCAAGCACGATGTAGAACGCTTGCAGGAAATTCTCGCCAGTCAGCAACGGGCTTTTAAAAACAAGGATGCCGAGGAATTTGCCCGGCAAGATGCCGCATTTCATATGGACCTGACCCAATTAAGCGGCAATCGCGTTCTGATGAAGTTTCTGCAAACCATCCAGGACATGCTGCATCGTTTCATCGGCGAAGTGGTCCAGCTGCCGGGCGCCGTTTCCGATGCCATACATTTTCACCGGCGGGTGACGGAAGCGATTGCAGCCCAGGATGCAGATCGGGCTGAACGGGAAATCGTCGCGCACCTTTTTGACGTGGTTCAACGGATCGAATCCAATCTTAAAATCGATCTCGATCTCGAAACGATGGGTGGCGTTGATATCATTCAACCCTCACCCGGTATAAAAGATGGAAATTAAAGCCGCGTGTAAACAGCGATTCTCAGCTTTGTAAAAGGAGGCAATTGATAAAAAAATGAAAACCAATTCATGCAACCTGGTGATGTCAGCCATATTCGGCGGCCGGCAAGGCCCCAGGCCGCCGGTGGGAAACCCGACTTCCATTGCCTGCCACGAGCTGATGGACAAGGCCGGTGTGGCGTTTCCCGAAGCTCACCTGAATGCCCGGGCCATGGCGGATTTGGCCCTGGCCGGCAGCGAATTTCTCGGATTTGACACGGTCATGCCCGAATATTCCGTGATCCAGGAGGCGGCGGCGCTGGGGGCCATGGTTGACTGGGGCGACCGCGACAAGATGCCCGATGTCAAGGAGTTTCCCAATGCCGATTTTTCCGACATCGAGATACCGGTCGATTTTCTCGAAAAACCCTCCTGCCGCGTGGTGCTGGATGCGATCTCTATTTTGCGGCGCGAGGTCGGGGGCCAGGTCGCCATCATCGGTAAAGTCATGGGACCCTGGACCATGTCCTATCACATGGCCGGCACCCAAAATTTTCTGCTGGCGCTCGGGATGGGTGAAAATGCCAAGATCGCAAAGATGCTGCAGCAGCTGATGCCGGCCACCATCGCCTTCATCAACGCCCAATTTCGGGTCGGGGCCGACATTGTCGTATTGGCCGATCATGCCACCGGCAACCTGGTCGGTCCCTACCACTACGAAGAACACCTGCTGCCGGTTCACCAGGAGATTACGGCCCGGACCGGAGGGCCCCTCATCCTGCATGTGTGCGGCAACTGCTCGGATCGTCTCGAGCTGTTTGCCAAATCGGGGGTGGACGGATATCACTTCGAGTGGCAGGTGGATTCGCAGGACGCGGTTGAGCGCGTCGGCCGGGATATCTCCCTTGTCGGCAATATCAACAATCCCCAGGCATTGCTGCAGGGAACACCGGAAGATGTTTTCAAGCAGGCACGCTATGCGATTGAGGCCGGGGTGCACATCATCGCGCCGGAGTGCGCGATTCCGCTGACCACCCCCCTGGCAAACCTGCAGGCCATTGTGGCGGCCGCCCGGGAAGGCTATTGAATCCCCAACCCGGCATGCCGGGATTGAAGATTGAATATTTTAGGTTTCAGATGTCAGGAAAATTAGGTATTCGGTATTCGGTTTTCGGTATTAGATACTGACACCTCGTGTGAAGCAGTGAAGGTTTCAGGTGTCAGGATTTAGTGCCCTAATTTTCTAACACCAGGAAACTCGAGTGAAACCGCGTATTTCAGAAATGTAGGGCGGGCCACTGTGCCCGCCGAAACCGGTCGGCACGGCCTGCGACGAGCTCAGTCGTGTCGTGGCCGACCCTACGCTGGCATATGAACAATGTTTCTATCATCGATCAGACTGGACGCTGGCGGCCAGAGGCAGCGCTCGTGTGAAACTTCAATGAATGACGAATGTCGATTGACGATTGATCCGCCGCAGACGGAATGGAATCGCTTCGCTCAGTCTTTTTATAAAATAGATAGAATACATTACTTCGACACTTGTCCGCCGGAGGAGGATTCGACATTCATTATTCGACATTCGATATTCGCTTTTTCAAAGTTTCTTTTTCGATTTGACCGGACGTTTGTTTGGCCGGCGGTGGCGCTGACACCTGAAACCTTCCGTAACTTACAACATGTTGTCAGATAAAACCCGTTAAGGGCCTAATTGCGACAATCACTCAAGATTAGGCCGGCGCCGCAGTTTTGGTAAACGGCCGGCTCCAGGCGCAGGCGCGGTGGCCGTTTTTTGGAAGGATAGGAGTTTTTCATGGATTTACAACCGGATTTTGAAAGATTTCGCAAAGCAGTCAGTCACCAGGAGGCCGACCGGGTCCCCTTGTGCGAAGCACTGGTGGGCTACGGTATTATGAGCAAATTTCTGGGCCGCGAGGTGACGCCCGACGATATCGCCTCCCAGGTGGAGTTTTGGGCCACGGCGGGTTACGACTTCATACCCATACCGGTGAGCCTGATGGCGCCGGGCAAGGTCACCGAAGAATCAAAGATTACCCGTATTCTGCGCAAAATGGTACTGGAGAAAAACCCCGGGGAGACCAACCCCGACGCCTGGAACCTGGAGCTTTCCAGCTTCGTTCATGAACGGGAAGACTTCGAACGCTTTCCCTGGGAGGTAGCCGCCGAGATCGAATTCGACAAACTGGATGCCCTGGAAGATCTGCTGCCGGATAAGATGAAGGCTATCGTCATCACAGGCAAGATATTCACCCTCACCTGGATGCTCATGGGCTTTCAGAACTTCTCGCTGAAACTGGTGCTGGAACCCGATCTGGTGGGTGACGTCTTCCGCAGGGTAGCCGAAATTCAGTTCAGCGCTCTGGACAGGATTCTTGCCAGAGACTATGTGGGCGCGGTCTGGGCCATTGACGACCTGGCCTTCGGCAGTGGGCCCATGATATCGCCGGAGGCTTATCGGGAGCACGTCTTCCCCTGGTACCGGGAGATGGCCCGGCGGTGTCACGCCAAGGACCGTATCTACATCATGCACTCCGACGGCGACCTGACCAAGTTGATGCCTGATCTGATCGATGTGGGTATCGATGTGCTTCAGCCCATCGATCCTTCCTGTATGGATATTGTAAAGACCAAAGAGGCGTTCGGCGATCGCATCTGCCTCGTGGGAAATGTGCCCAACGAGCTGTTGCGCAGCGGCTCGGTGGAGGAGGTGACAGAGTACACCAGGAACCTGCTGAAAAATTGCGGACCCGGCGGCGGCTACTGCGTTGGTTCCGGCAATTCTGTGCCGGACTGGGCAAGTTTTGATAACTTCATGGCGATGCGTGATGCCACCCTCAAGTACGGGGCGTACCCAATCCAACTGTAACCGGCTTTGGTTCACCCCGGAGAGGTGATGAGATTGGCAACTGATACCAGCAGAGTAAAGGTTTCAGGTGTCAGGTGTCAGCAATTGAAGTCAACCCGCTGGAAGGAGGTCGCTCATGATTTGGACTTTCTTTCACCGCTGTTGACTTCCAGCCTCAATCGAATCAGGGTTCAGGACTCAGGATTGGCTTTTTACTGACACCTGAAACCTGACACCTGAAACCATAAATAGCTTGAACAGATGGCACAGCCGATTGTCTCTGACCTGGCCCAGAGTACTATGTATTCTGCGACAGAATAAATAAGGATGTTATGGAAAGAACAGCGATTGCTATAAAAGAACAAGACAACGTGGCGACTGCAATCAAGGACTTACCCTCCGGACAAGATGCGGTGGTGGGCGTAGGTGAACAAACCCTTATTATTCCGGTGATCCAGGATATCGCCTATGGCCACAAGTTTGCATTACGCGCCATCGCCAAAGGGGAAGCGGTCCTGAAATACAACTGCGTTATCGGACGCGCCACCTGTAATATCGAACCCGGCCAGCACGCCCATGGATGGATATTTACGTCAACGGTCCGGTGATCTGATCGGAGTTATAGATGAACCTGAAGAAGAGATTCATGAACCGGCTGCTCGGCAAAGATGTCGATATGACTCCGGTGGGCTCCACCACGACATACGGCATGGTCGAGTTAATGCAAAAGTGCGGTGCCGCCAGACCCTTGGCTGATCGCGATCCGATAGCCATGGCCAAATTGGCGATCGCGGGCCGGGAACATGCCGGCTTCGAATGGATCAAGGCCATGGGATGGGATATTACCGCTGTCAGCGAAGCTTTCGGCTGCACGCTGGGAGAACCGGCCATCGACCTGCAGTATTATATCAAAACCAGCCCTTTTGGGGAGGATATCGAGAGATTGGACTATCCATCGAATTTTCTTCAAAGAGGCCGGTTTCCCGTCTACAAGGAACAATTCCGGATATTGCAGGCCCAGGTTGGCGGCGAAGTGGCCATATTCGGACTAAGTGAAGGCCCTTTTACCTGCGCGGCGAACCTGGTGGGGGTTGAGCAGCTCATGAAGTGGACCCTCAAGGCACCGGAAAAGGTTCAGCGCGTGTTGGAAATTACGAAACAGGCTGAAATTGATGTGATCAATTTTGCATTTGATTGCGGGGCGGACTACTATTGCATCTCCGAACCGACCTCGGGTCCGGCCCTGTTAAATCCCAGATTATGGGGAAAATTCGTTCAACCGGCCATTGCCGACATCGTCAGGCACGCCAATGGCCCGGTGGTCCTTCATATTTGCGGCAATAGCGATACGATTATTCCCATGATGTGCGATACGGGAGTCGTCGGCATCAGTATCGAAGAAAAGGCGGATTTGATGCAGGCGGTTGAAATCGCCCACACCAAGGGAGTGCAGGTGTTTGGTAACGTCGCCACTGCCACCACGCTTTTTTCCGGCACACCGCAACAATGTTACCAGGAGGCATGGGAGGCCCTGGAAAACGGAACCGATTTTTTGGCCCCGGGCTGTGGTGTCGCTCCCCAGACGCCGCTCGAAAATATTCTGCAGCTGCAAAGGGCCCGCAATGATTATTTCGCAAAAACCGGCTAGGCGCAAAGCGACGCAGAAAATGATGGTGCCCAATGTTGCGGATGCGGATTTTGAAAAAAATAGAAGGGGGGTGATTGACTAACGGCGACAATCAAAAACGGCCCGCTGGTTGGGGCCCGCAGCAAAAACATTCGAAAAGGAGGTAATAATGATGAAATCCAGGAAATCTAAAATACCGACTATTTTGGCAATTGCGGCGATCGTTCTGACACTGATGGTGTCACCGGCTTTGGCAGAAAAACCCATCGAATGGAAATGTCAGGTATTCTGGAGTGCGGCGGAATTGTCGTACAAAACATTTGTCGACTTTACCGAGCGCGTCAAGGTTCTGACGAACGGACGGCTGGTGATTACGCCTTATCCCGGCGGCACCCTGGTTCCGACCTTTGAGGCGCTGGATGCACTGCAGGACAATATTATCCAGTGCATGCACATGTGGCCCGGCTATTTCAGCGGCAAAGAGCCGGCGTTTGCCGCAATCAGCGACATGATTGCTGCCTACTCACATCCCTGGCAAAAGGAAGCCTGGATGTATTACAAAGGCGGCATGGACATGCTGCGGGAAATGTACAAACCCTACAACGCCTATCCGGTGGGCTTCATGTTCTGGGGCATCGAATCCATGGTGTCCACCAAGCCGATTCGCCGCATGGATGACTTTAAAGGTCTCAAGATGCGCGTACCCCAGGGCATGACCGCCATGCTCATGCAAAAGCTGGGGGCCTCCGTGGTGGTGCTGCCCGGCGGAGAGGTTTATTCGGCCCTGGACAAGGGCGTGATCAACACCAGTGACTGGGCCACCCCTTCCATGAACAATCGCATGGGATTTTACAAGATCGCTAAATATACGAATTATCCCGGGTTCCACTCAATGCCGCTGGGAGATTTTACGGTCAATATGCAGGAGTGGAACAAACTGCCGGATGACATCAAAGCCATTCTGGAATCAGCCGCCCGGGAATGGGGCTGGGACAGCTATGAGCGCATTGCCGTCGAAGACCTCAAAATCGTTCAGGAACTCAAAAGCCAAGGCGTGGAGATCATCGAATGGAGTGAGGCCGACCTGCGGGCGGTCCGGATGGTCGCCCGGGATATCTGGGATGAGTTCGCCCAAAAAAGTCCCATGACCAAAAAGGTGCTCGATTCCCAGAAAGCCTGGCTCAAGGAACTGGGGCTGATCGATTAACGCCACTAGCTTTGTTCCTATTCTGCGCTCGAAAAAAGTGGCCCCGAAGGGGCAGCAATAGTGCAGTTTGCTGGATATAGGTTTCAGGTGTCAGGATTTAGCACCTCGGTTTCCTGACACCCGAAACCTGACACCTGAAACCTTCAGTAACTTACAACATGTTGTCAGATAAAAGGTTTATTGGGCCTTCGTAATCCGGGCAAAAAGAACGGTAAACTGCTTCTTTTGCCCGCAATCCGCCGAGGACGCGATGAAAAAAATATTGTCCGTCATTGATTCGATTTCGATCTGGTCCGGCAAAATGGCCGGCTGGCTGATTCTGCTCGTAATCGGCTTTATCATCTATGAAATTTTAATGCGTTACGTATTTCATCTGCCCACTTTGTGGGTGAGTGAAAGCATGGTATTCGGCGCCGGTCTGACCTATGTTCTCGGATCCGCCTGGGCTTTGCAGGACAACCGGCACGTTAAAATCGATCTCATCTACGGCCGCCTGTCGCCCCGGCAACGGGCGGTCATGGATTCCATCACCTTCGTCTTTTTTGCCCTTTATATGGGCGTGTTTTTGTGGGCCACCTCGGAATATGCCCGGCGGTCCGTGTCGGTTCTGGAAACTTCCGGTTCAGCCTGGGACCCGCCGGTGTATCCCATAAAATTGGCGCTTGTAGCCGGTGTAGTTCTGCTGCTGCTTCAGGGTATTGCCAAATTCATCCGTGATCTTCATTTTGCCATCAAAGGAAACCGACTATGAGCATCGAACTGATTACCCTGCTGCTGACCCTTACATTTCTGAGTCTTTTAGTCACGGGATTGCCGCTGGCTTGGGTCATGGGCGCCACGGCCGTTATTTTCGGCCTAAGCCTGTTCGGTCCGGGCATCATCATTATGATGGTGGGGCGGGTTTACAACATGATGTTGAATTATGCCCTGGTGGCGGTTCCGCTGTTTATTTTTATGGCCGCTATCCTGGAAAAAGCAGGCGTCGCGGATCAGTTGTTCAAAGCCGTTCATATCTGGTCCGGACGGCTCAGGGGCGGATTGGCCATCGGAACCATCATTTCATGCACCCTGATGGCCGCCATGGTCGGCATTGTCGGTGCTGAAATCGTCACCTTCGGCTTGATTGCCCTGCCCGGCATGCTGGAACGTAAATATGACGAACGCATCGCCCTGGGCAGCATTTGCGCCGGGGGCGGCATGGCGACCCTGATTCCACCCAGCGTGGTCTTTATTGTATACGCCATGACGGCCGGCGCATCGGTCGGCGAACTTTTTATCGCCGGTATCATTCCGGGCCTGATCCTGGCCGCCCTGTTCATCGGTTACATCGTAATTGCCACCTGGATTCGGCCGGAAATGGCCCCGGCGGCGGCCGAAGAAGATATCAATATCCCGCTGCGGCAAAAAATGGCGCTGCTCAAAGGGCTGATCATGCCCGGCATGCTGGCAACCGTGGTGTTGGGATCGATCTATGCCGGGGTGGCAACGCCATCGGAAGCCGCCGGCATCGGCTGCCTGGGTGCGATCATCACCGCCATCATCAACCGCAAACTCAACCTGACCATGATTAAAAATTCACTGGCCGAAACGGTCAAGGTGTCGTCCATGCTGGCCTGGCTCTTCTTCGGGGCCCAGACGATCATCGGCGTTTTCACCCTGGCGGGGGGCGACAAATTCGTACAGAATGCCGTCATGGCGATCCCGTTCGGCAAATGGGGCGTCATTATCGGCATGCAGCTGATTATGATATTTTTAGGCATGTTTCTGGACTGGATCGGCATCGTGCTGCTGACCATGCCGCTGTTTATTCCCATCATTGAAAACCTGGGCTTCGATATCGTCTGGTTCGGTGTCGTATTTTGTATGAACATGCACATTTCATATCTTTCACCGCCCTTTGGTCCGTCCATATTTTATTTAAAAAGTGTGGTGGGCGACGATATATCCGTGAGCCGCATATACCGGGCCAATTTGCCATACCTGTGGCTGACTTTCGTGGCCCTGGCGCTGACGGTGGCCTTTCCCAGCCTGTCGCTGTGGCTGCCCTCGCTGATGGCGAAATAAAGGAGGTTCAGGGGTTCCGGGTTCACAGGTTCAAGGTTCAGCCCAGTCGCTGGCCGATGTGGAGGCTGGTTTGATCGAAAAAATACTCAACAGGACTGAGAAATGAGGACTGAGGACTGAGCATGAGAGAAGTTTATAAATTTTCAGTTTCAGGTCTCGGCTTTCGGGGGACACAGGGGCCAAATCCTCTTATGAAGGTTTCAGGTGTCAGGTGTCAGGTGTCAGGTGTCAGGTGTCAGGATTTAGTGCCCTAATTTTCTAACACCAGGAAACTCGAGTGAAACCGCGTATTTCAGAAATGTAGGGCGGGCCACTGTGCCCGCCGAAACCGGTCGGCACGG
>Ga0209678_1000258_pt1 | contig 20478 bp, 15 predicted proteins | sample WorMetilvaeELBA1_FD_187404 | JGI IMG/M metagenome (GOLD analysis project Ga0209678, IMG submission 187404) | Marine gutless worms symbiont microbial communities from Max Planck institute for Marine Microbiology, Germany - Olavius ilvae ELBA.1... ...
ATGATATAAAATGTTGTCATAATAGGCCTCCTCTATGTTTTTGAGGCCATTGTACCGTAGACCTGTGACAGATACGGTCACAGATGAATCAATTATTTTTATCACTTGGGCTTTCTATATAACCATATATTTTAAAAAAGCACTTTCAAGTTCGGATTTCATTCTTCATGTTGTCGAATCGCGTGGCTGCTCTTATCCAGTTGCTCACCTTCGCTTTTGCATCCAGTTGATATTCCTTTTGAAATAGGTATCGGATTTGTAGAATGTCTGCAGGCCTTTGCGCATTTTCTGAGATAACTATCGCGACAAGATGCAGGCTTAGGTCCCTGGATTTTAGCATCGCTGTCTTAAATGGACCCAAAATCGAAAAGGAGGGATTATGAAAAAAAGACCGATTGCTTACAAAAAAAAAGCTCTGTTGGTATTGCTTGGCCTTCTTCTCAGTGCCGGTTCGGTTCAAGGTCAGGCCATTCTGTCTGGTGACCGGAGTGTTCCGGTCGAGGCCGGCAACGGCATGGTAGTGACAAGTCATACCCTGGCGACTGAGGTGGCATTGGAGGTTCTAAAAAAAGGAGGCAATGCCATTGATGCCGCCGTCACGGCGGGATTTGCGCTGGCCGTGACCCAACCTAGATCGGGGAATATCGGCGGCGGCGGCTTTTTGTTGATCTCATCGCAAGAAAAGCAGGAGGTGGTGGCCGTAGATTATCGCGAAAAGGCTCCGGCCGGCGCTTCAAAGGATATGTTTCTTGGACCCGATGGCAATGTGGATCAAACATTGTCTCGATTCTCGCATATTTCTGCGGGGGTTCCGGGGACCGTCGCCGGTCTTGCGCTGGCGTTGGAAAAATACGGCACCATTTCTCTGGCAGAATCGCTGGCACCCGCCATTGAATTGGCCGAAAAGGGATTTGTGGTGACGCCGCGCTTTTCCAAAGGCGTGAAATCGAAACAAAAACGTCTTTTCAAATTTGCAGCCGGAAAAAAGAAATTCTTAAAACCGGACGGCAGTTTTTATGAACCCGGAGATATCTATATTCAATCCGATCTGGCCGAAACCCTCAGGCGTATTTCAAAAAACGGTGTCAAAGGATTTTATGAAGGAAAAACGGCGGAATTGATCGTCGCCGAAATGCAAAGAGGAAGCGGTCTGATCACTCTGGAGGATTTGAAAAATTATCAACCTAAAATCAGAAAACCCGTTGCCGGCACCTATCGCGGGTATGATATCTACTCCATGTCACCGCCTTCGTCGGGTGGTGCCCATATCATTCAAATCCTCAATATCCTTGAAAAATATCCCATAAGAAATCTGGGGCACAATTCCGCCAAAACGATTCATCTAATGGCCGAAGCCATGAAACGGGCCTATGCCGATCGATCCATGTATTTGGGAGATTCCGATTTCGTTGAGGTGCCCCTCGGCGGTATTACCTCAAAAAAATATGCCGCTGCACTGCGCGCTGATATTGATGCCGACTTTGCTTCCATTAGTCAGGCAATCAGGCCGGGAGATCCGATGGGTTTTGAAAGCGATGAGACTACCCATTTTTCGATTGTCGACCAATTTGGCAACGCGGTAGCAAATACCTACACCATAAATTTCAGCTATGGCTCCGGCATCGTCGTGGAGGGGGCCGGATTTCTTCTCAATAACGAGATGGATGACTTTTCTGCCAAACCCGGCGTTCCCAACGCCTATGGCCTGATCGGCGGGGAAGCCAATAAAATCGAACCGCATAAACGGATGCTGTCCTCGATGTCACCCACGATAGTTATGAAGGATGGGAAAAACTTTCTGGTTGCCGGATCACCCGGCGGCTCCCGCATAATCACCACAACGCTGCAGGTCATCATGAATGTGATTGACCATCGTCTCAATGTTCAGGCAGCGGTGAACGCCCCCCGCATTCATCATCAATGGCTGCCTGATGAGATCAGAATAGAGGAGGGGATCAGCCCGGACACCGTCCGGCTATTGCAGGCGATGGGGCATACCGTTAACCAAAAATCTTCAATGGGGGCTATTCAGAGCATCATGATTGCAGAAGACGGTACCATTTACGGCGGTGCCGATCCGAGAAGAAGTACATCTGCTGCCATGGGATTTTAGCTTAAATGCCGGATTCCTGCTGATGATCCGGCTGCCGGGCCGGGCCGGCAACCACTGCATAACCGGCGACTTTGACACCACTGATGAGCGTTGTCAGATCGGGATTGACTTCAAGACAGTGACCGGCCATCAGGGACCGGCAGGATGGAGAGGACAGCCGCTGGGGGGATCGATGGGGTTGGGAATTTTGCCGGCCACCGGTACCCTCAAGCGGCCTGTCATTTCCACATTCGGGATCGCTTCCGGCAGCAGTTGCGTTTAAGGATGTTAGGGTTTGCCGAATATATCACCCAAACACATCGTGTCTAAATCGTGCTCTTCATCGTCCTCGAAATGGAAAGCGGTTCAAAAGCTTCGAGAACGAGGACGAGCACGAGGACGAAACGAAGGATGTGCTAATAAGATACTTCGCCGGTTTGGCACAGTTTCTTTCTCAATCAGACTGGCCCCGCTGCGGCGGGGCCAGCGGCGACGCTCGTGTGCAATTGCAGCATTTTGTGTGACGCCATAACAGCTGCCAGGGCATGTAAAACCTCCGCTTTCTGCAAACTTGACACATCTCCCTGTTTTTGCCATGCTCGCTTTCTATAAGATGAAAGCGCTTCGCCCAAGAAAAATAGATTCTATACAAAATCATTGTATCTAGTTCACCTTGACTGCGAGTCTTAGTTAAATTGGTATGAGAAGCTCCTGATGCCCTTTTTCGAGCCCCACACCGAATACGCACGGAGCGGTGATGTCCACACTGCCTATCAGATAGTGGGCGAGGGGCCCCGTGACCTGGTGCTCGCGCCCGGATTCATTTCCCACATCGACCTCCAATGGTCGACCCCGGCATTTGCTGCCTATATTAACGTTCTCACCGATCTGGGGCGGGTCATTCTGTTCGATAAACGGGGCACCGGACTTTCGGATCCAGTACCGGATGCCGACCGCTTCGACCGTCGCATGGACGACATCAGGGCCGTGATGGACGCGGCCGAATCGGAGCGGGCGGTGTTGATCGGCGTCTCCGAGGGCGGACCACTGATTTCCCTGTTCGCCGCCACACATCCCGACCGGGTCGAGGCGCTGGTGTTCTACGGCACCTTTGCGCGCGGTTCGGCCATCGACCGAGCTCTGATCAAGCGGTTCCGTCATGCCATCGACCACTGGGGCGAGGGGCAGACCGCCGACATCTTCGTGTCGCCCGGGGACACCGGACCGGTATTAAAGCGGTTCACCGGCTTGTTTGAACGGGCCTCAGCCAGCCCCGGCCTGGCCGGGGCACTGCTCGACTCAATCGAGACCTGTGACGTCAGGTCGGCCCTTCCGCTTATCACCTCCCCGACCCTAGTCGTCCACCGCCAAAACGATCCCTTCGCAAGACGGGAATGGTCCCGGGAGTTGGCCGACCTCGTTCCCGGTGCCGCGCTGGTCGAGCTTCCCGGCGATGCCCATATTCCCTGGCTCGGTGACATCGACGAATTGGTGGGTGTGATCGAGCAGTTCGTTACTGGTGAGCGAACCTCCCACACCGGGCACTCGGCCCACGGCACCGTACTCGGTACGGTTTTGTTTACCGACATCGTAGATTCGACCCGCCTGGCCGTCGAACTTGGTGACAGCAGATGGGTTCGGCTCCTCACCGAATACATCGCCGCAGTCCGGGACCAGATCGCCGCCCACCACGGCCGGGAGATCGAGCGCACCGGCGACGGGTTCCTGTCGATCTTCGAGTCGCCGGGGCGCGCCATCTCGTGTGCCCTCGATTTGGTGAAGGCTGCTAGGTCACTGGGAATCGAGATTCGAGCCGGGCTCCATACCGGCGAGTGCCGGGATCTTGGACCGGACGGTTTGGCCGGGCTTACCCTCCATCTCGGTGCCCGAGTCGGGAGCCTGGCCGGACCGGGGCAGGTTTTCGTATCTGCCATCACAAAAGAGCTGTCGATCGGCGGTGGGTTTCGTTTACGGTCGATCGGCCTTCACCGTCTGAAGGGTTTGCCCACCCCAGTCGAGGTGTTCGATGTGCTCGACGACAACGCCGACTCATCCGCCGACGATATCCGCCGACGGATCTCGACCGCGGACCGGCTGTCGCTGGGGCTGATCCGTCGCATGCCAAAATTCGTGCGTGCATTGGCCCGATTGACCGGAAGATGATCTTTACAGGAGAGCAGTGGCATGACAAAATTTAGACTTTTCCTCCTAAAAAACCAAATGATTTTTGCCAATGCAATAGCCAATTTATTCGCCGTAACACTTGTTCATAAACTGATGTTCAAGGCGGAACCGCTGCCGGCAGAAATATGGGAAATCCTCATTGTCAATGTGACGGACAAAATTTTTGCGCCATTGGCCTTTTTATTCGTTCTGGCGATGACCCTGCTGTATGAGAGACCCATTCGGTTGTATCTAAATGCCAAATTCAACCGCACGGAAGTGTCAACTGATCTGGAGAACAGGGCTCGCCGAAAAGTGCTCAACGAACCCTTTTTCCTCATGGCCCTGGGTTTGAGTATGTGGATGTTGTCGGCTATAATTTGGCCGGTTATTTACTGGAGCCTAAATTTAGGATCAGACTTGATGCAGCGCGCATTGTTATTAAGCGTGAGCACCGGCTCTATTACCGTGATTGTTGCATTTTTCTGGCTGGAGCATATTTTGCAAAAGAAGCTGGCGCCCCATTTTTTCCCTGAAGGCGGCCTTTATACAATTCCCAAAACCTTACGCATTCGTATCCGGACACGACTTGTCGCGCTACTTTTTGCTTGCAATCTGATACCTCTTTTAACAATTCTGCATCTTTTTCATAGAATCTCCCTTAAATACTCCGATCCGGCATTGGCAATGCAGCAGCTAAAACCGGTTATATACACCAATACCTCCATCTTTATCGGTTTTGGCATTTGTTTGACAATGCTGGTGGGTAGAAATCTGACAATACCCTTTAAGGAAATCATTTTCACCCTGCAGTCGGTAAGGAACGGCCGCTTCGACAAAAAAGTACAGGTAACCTCCAATGATGAAATCGGGTATACTGGTGATGTGATCAATGAAATGACCGATGGTCTGATTGAACGTGAAAAAATGCAACAGTCATTGAATTTAGCAAGAGAAGTCCAACAAAATCTTCTTCCAAAAAAGAATCTAATGATTAATGGATTCGACATCGCCGGCAAAAGCGTTTACTGTGATGAGACCGGCGGTGATTATTATGATTTTATATCTATCGGAGATACGGATAAGCAGAAAATCGGGATTGCGATTGGCGATGTCTCGGGACATGGTATTTCTTCTGCACTACTTATGGCCACGGTTCGTTCTTCTTTGAGGCAGCGGGCATCTTTACCGGGTAGCACTGCCAGGATCATTTCTGATGTGAACCGTCAGTTGGTCAAAGATGTTGAAGATTCCGGGCAATTTATGACGATGTTATTTTTGGCTTTTGACACAGTAGCGAGACAACTCGAATGGGTGCGGGCCGGACATGATCCGGCCATTGTTTATGATCCGGGATCAGACTCATTCAGTGAGCTCGGTGGATCGGGAATCGCGCTTGGTGTGGATATCGAATGGGATTATGAGGATAATAAAAAAACTGATTTTTCAAACGGTCAAATCATTTTTCTCAGTACAGACGGATTCTGGGAGGCACGCAATAAAAAGGGAGAAATGCTAGGCAAAGAGCCCATTCTAAATACAATTCGACAATACGCGTCTTCAGATGCAACCCATATTGTTGATTCAATTTTTGACACTTTGCATAAATTCATAGGCGAAGCGAAAATAGATGACGACATAACATCGGTGGTCATAAAATTGTGAACCCCAACGCTGCAAAAAACGGAGGGATTCAGAATCAAGAGGAGCCTCATTGCAGGATAAAATTAGATGCTTCTTCCCGCAAAGCGGGGGCGTCTGAGGGTGAATTTGGTCCGACAAGCTAAATTTTGTCGCAGAAAAGCGGATCCTCTGGGCTCGGATTCTATTCTATAATTGTATCCTTTCACCTGCAGCCCAGCATCGCGGCCATAAAGCCTCATAGCCTCAAGGCTTCCCAGCATCCCGGCTTTCAGGCTTCCCAGCCTTTTCTCAGCCCCCGAAAATCGGCTGGAAGACTTTCACCAGCGCATTGTCCGGCAGGAGGGCATCCTGTTTCACCTGATCCCCGTTTACGGACACGATGCCGACCTTGGCCTTTGGAATTCCCAGACGTTCGATTAATGCCGCTGCATCGGTATCGTCCGGGAATTCCAGCTCGAGGCCTTTTTCGTGGTCGTACTCCGCAATATATTTCATTAAGGTTCCATGAACCTTGACAGTAATTTTCATCTTTTAAAAATCAAATGTCGAATCCATTTGTTCGTCGCTGATAACAACAACTTTATTGGTCGGCGGCAGGGGCTCTTCATAGAACATTTTCGGCAGCCGATCATCCTTGCTGGTGAACCCGGCGTTGCGGTTGAACTCCAATTCGGTCTTCAAAACCCTTGTACCCAGTTCCGTCCAGTCTTCCTCACCGAACGACTTGCCGGATTTGGCGGCAACCATCTTGTAAACAGTTTCCATGCCACCGGGACCAGCCAGGCCGGTCTGCGCAAAGTCGCAGATGCCGACGCTGTCCACGGCCGCCATGTGAATCTGGGTATCCCGGGAGGCCTCCACCTGCCCTTCGGCCGAGAATCGATCCAACGTGCCGCCGAATTCCTCCAGGTTCTGATCCACCACCCATCCGGCCGTGTGGTCGCCGCCCATGGGGGTAGTGGCATAGGTCACGGCCATGCCCTGAATGGCACGGGGGTCGTAAGCCGCCATACTCTGCCCTTTCATCACGGGCACCCGGTCATGGTTAAAATGCTTACCCACGGCCGCCGGTCCGTTGCCGATCAGTTTGCCCATCTCGGTGCCGGTCGCAACTTCCTCGACCATGGCGATGGCGGCCTGACCGTCCCCGAATTCCTTGTAGCCGGCATCCATGGCCACGGCGATGGCCACTCCCGTGCTGATCGTATCCAGACCGATATCGTCACACAAAAAATCAAGCCGGGCAATGGAATCCAGGTCCCCGTTTCCGATCATACCGCCCATAGACCAGATCGTTTCATACTCCAGCGATGACGTGACATACTTGCCGTCTTCATCCACGTATTCGTTCGAGCAGTCGATGATGCACTGGGCACAGCCCTTGTGGGCTTTTTTGCCGCCCCGCGCTTCGATGATCTTTGCCATGTGTTCGCCGCTGATTTTCGCGGCATCTTCAAACTGTCCATCGCGCGCGTTGCGGGTGGGAAAAGCTCCGGCGGCGTTGATCGGCTCCACCAGTACGGCCGATCCGAATTCCCCCAGCGCCTCACCGCTGAACTCATCTTCCCTGACAGCCTTGGCATAGGCCTTGGCGCCTTCCTTGAATTGTTCGGCATCGGCCAGGGGGTCGGCGGATTTTCCGCCGCGTTCGACGATCAGCGCCTTTAAGCCCTTGGAGCCCATAACGGCACCCAATCCGCCGCGGCCGGCCGCCCGGCACGGACGACCGTCAAGATCCGTCGTTTGAATCGAAGCGGCGGTTAAATGAAGTTCTCCCGCCGGTCCGATACAGGTGATGCTTTTCTTGTCGCCAAACTCCTCCGTCAGCTTCTCCACCAAAGCATAAGTGCGCAGCCCTTTATATTGGGCGCCATCCACCAGCGATGCTTCGCCGGCCTCATCGATCTTGATCAAAAAATATTCGCCTTCACCAGCCTGGCCTTCGACGATCAGAGCCGTAACGCCAAGACTTGCCAGCGCGGCCGCCGCCGTCCCACCGACATTGCTTTCCTTGATGCCGCCGGTCAACGGGCTCTTGGCCCCGATGGAAAGACGACTGGTGTTCACCAGCGGGGTGCCGCTCAGGTAGCCGGGTGCGAAAACCAGTTTGTTCTCCACGCCCAGGGGATCGCAGGTAGCCGGCACCTCATTGTTAATCAGGCAGGATGTAAAGGCCCGCCCACCGAGGCCGGCATATTCTTCCGGTACGTCTTGAGTGACAATGCTTTGGTCCGACAAATTTACCCTAATGACTTTCATTCTGTCTCCTTTCTTAGATACCTGAAGGTATTGGTTCCGGGTTCAACGTTCAAAGGTTCAAGGTTCAGGGTTCACGGTTCAAGGTTCAGCGTCGTCGCTGGCCTGAGCAGCGAACAGTTAAATCGAAAAAAACTCTGAAAAAGCAAATGCCGAATAATGAATATCGAATCCTCCTCCGGCGGACAAGTGTCGAAGTAATGTATTCTGCCTGTCGTGAGCTTTTGTGTCGAACGGTCTATTTTATAATAGAATGATTGAGCGAAGCGAATCCACCCTTCGAAATTCGACATTCGGCATGCGACATTCTGCGGTTCGCTGTTCCAACTATATGAAGTTTCATATGAGGCGTTTGCTGCAGCCGGGGCCTTCATTTCCCCGAGCCCTCGACCCTCTCCGTCCCCCGGGTGACATAATAAGCCACCAGAATCGGTATAAACGTAACCGCGATAATAAACACTGCCACAACATTGGTAACCGGTCGCTGCCTGGGCCGCACCAATTCGGTCAGCATCCAGATCGGCAGCGTTGTCTGCTGCCCGGCGGTAAAGGTGGTCACAATGACCTCATCGAAGCTGAGCGCAAAGGCCAGCATCCCGCCCGCCAGCAGGGCCGTCGCGATATTGGGCAATATGACATGGCGAAACGTCTGGAATCCGTTGGCCCCCAGATCCATTGATGCTTCGATCAGCGATGAAGATATGCGCCGAAAGCGCGCCAGGGCATTATTGTAAACGACGACAATACAGAATGTAGCATGTCCGAGCACAATCGTCCAGAAACTAAACGGAATACTACCGATATTAAAGGCGCTGCGCAAAGAAATGCCGGTAATAATGCCGGGCAGGGCGATGGGCAGTATAATCAGCAATGAAATCGTTTCACGTCCAAAAAATTTGCGCTTGTAAATGGCGGCTGCCGCCAGGGTTCCCAGGACAATCGCAATACAGGTGGAAATGGCGGCCACCCTCAATGACAGGCCGATGGCATCCCATATATCCTGCCGGCTCCAGGCAACGGCAAACCATTTGACCGTCAGCCCCGGGGGCGGAAACTGGTAGGATTTATCCTCGGTGGAAAAGGCATAGAGCAGAATAAATCCAAACGGCACGTGCAAAAAGAGAAGCCCGCCCAGGGCCGCCAATTTAATCGACCAAGGTGATCCACCGTTTTTCTTAAAGCGCATCGAATGCCCCCAATTTCTTGGCTGCTGCCAGGTAAAAGGCCATGATAACGATCGGAACGACGGAAAAGGCGGCTGCCAGCGGGATATTGCCCGCGGTGCCCTGGTGGGTATAAACCGCCTGACCGATAAAAAATCGGGAGGACCCGATAATGCCGGGGATGATGTAGTCGCCCAGGGTTAACGAGAAAGTAAATATGGAGCCGGCCACCACGCCCGGAAAGGCCAGCGGCAGCACGACCTTGCGAAAGGTCTGGCGCGGTTTGGCGCCGAGATCGGAAGACACTTCGATCAGAGAGGATGGGACCCGCTCCAGCGAAGCCTGAATCGGCAATACCATATACGGCATCCAGATATATAGAAATACCAGAAAAGTTCCCAGGTAGCTGACCGACAGCGACGTTCCGCCGACCACCGGCAGGGATAAAACCCCGTCCATCAGCCACATCAGGTGCAGTTTGCCGAACACCCAGTTCAAAATACCCTCTTTGGCTAAAATAAGCTTCCAGGAATACACCCTGACCAGATAACTGGACCACAGGGGCAGCATCACCGCCAAATAAAAAAGGGCCTTGATCCGCCCACGAGCGTAACGCGCCATGTAATAGGCAATGGGAAATGCGATCAACGCCGAAGCGAATGTCACGGAGGCTGCCATTAAGGTGGTTCGCAGCACGATGTCCATATTCGCGGGACTGAACAGCTCCAGATAGGTTCGCAGGGTTAGTTGATATTTGATCAGTCCGGTGAATTCATCGATGGAGAAAAAGCTTTGCATCAGCAAAGCAAATAGGGCGCCCAGATAGATGACGCCTAACCACAAAATGGGTGGTGTTAGAAATAGAATGAGCAGCAGCAAGGGGTGGCTGTACAGAAAGGTCGACAGCCTGCTTAGAATGGATCGCGACTGTCCGAAGTCGTATGTTAAGGCTGGAGTATTGTTGTTCATCGCTTAAATTAGACACTTAGGGGTGTTTCTCTGATAACGTGCTGCATGGATCCGAAGGTTTCAGGTGTCAGTGTTCAGGTGTCAGGTTTCTGCCCGACCGCTGGCAGCAGATCGGCCATTCAAATCGAGATAGAAATTAATGAAAATCGAACACTGAACGTCCAATGTCGTAAAGTTTATTCTGCCTAACGTTAACTTTTAGGTCGAACGGTTTGCCGCCAGCTTCAGTTCCGAACTACCTGTGTCTAAAAAGACTGAGCGAAGCGATTCCACAAATCCAAAATCCGCAATCTAAAATCCGCAATTATAAACCGTGGCGTCTTACCGCTAGATTTTTTCAGTTCCGACTAAACCGGGTCAACCCTGAAAGTAGCGAATATCCTTTTTGCTCCACGCGACTCGCTTCGGCAACCCCACCTGGACAGCATCTTCGGACTGATGATTCATCTCGCTGGAATTCTGCCGCACCAGGAACAAACTGCTACCGTCAGCCAAAGTCAGCGTGTAGCGTGTGCTGGCGCCATGGTAGTGGATGTCCGTGACTTTGCCTTCGGCCATGCAGATCCCGCCGTCTTGCGCTGTGCCGTCATGGAAATGAATTCTTTCAGGCCGGATCGAATAGGGCTTTTTCTCACCGTTGAGCCGCAAAGCCAAATCGGCGTCGATGATGTTGGCGTCCCCCACGAAATCGGCCACAAATTCCGAGGCCGGGTATTCGTAGATCTCGCCGGGGGAGCCGATCTGTTCGATTCGGCCCTCGTTGAATACCGCCAGTCGATCACTCATTGACAGGGCTTCATCCTGGTCATGGGTAACGTAGATAAAGGTGATACCCACCTGGCGCTGAAGCGCTTTGAGTTCAACCTGCATCTGCTTTCGGAGTTTCAGATCCAGGGCGCCCAGGGGCTCGTCCAGCAGCAGCACCCGGGGTTCATTGATCAGGGCTCTGGCCAGGGCGACCCGCTGCCGCTGGCCCCCGGAAAGCTGGGCCGGGTAGCGCGTCCCCAAATCACCCAGTTTGACGATCCCCAGCATTTCGTTGGCTTTTTCGTGGTAAACTTTTTTGCTCACGCCCTTGACCATCAGCCCGTAGGCCACATTGTTCAAGACCGTCATGTGGGGGAACAGGGCATAATCCTGAAAGACGGTGTTGACATTTCTTTCGTAGGGCGGAACATTCTCGGTGCGGGCGCCGCGGATCATGATGTGGCCGGCGGTCGGCTTTTCGAAACCGGCGATCAGCCGCAGGCTGGTCGTTTTGCCGGAACCGGATGGACCCAGCATTGCAAAAAACTCGGCGTCGCCAACCTCGAAGCTGACATGATCGACGGCCCGCACCTCACCGTAATAGCGGCAGACGTCTTGAAATGAAACCGCTGCAGCCATATCAACGGCCGCCCAGGACAGCAATATAGTTCGTCACCCAGCGATAATAGGGGACACAGCTTTCCTGGGTGGCACACTTTGACACGGGTGTCTTCCAGAAGCTAATCTTTTCGAAGTTGTCCAGCCCATTCACCGTGCAGCCTTCATCCCCCAGCAAGGGATTGCCATGGCAGGCATCCAGTCTTACCGGAACCGACCCGAACCAGGCCGCCAGGTCGCCCTGCAGTTTTTTGTTGATGGACCATTCCAGCCACTTGTAGGCGCAGTTGGGGTGCGGCGCATCCACATGCATCATGGTCGTATCGGCCCAGCCGGTGGCCCCTTCAACCGGCACAACACTGGCGATCGGCTGCTTTTTGGACCGCAGGATGTTGACCTGAAACGGCCAGGCGGAAGAGGCGACGACCCCTTCATTGGTGAAGTCATCGATCTGGATAAACGGATCATGCCAGTAGCGGTTGACGATTTTACGCTGGGCCCGGAGCAGTTCCAGGGCCGCTTTATATTGATCTTCGTTTAATTCATAGGGATCTTTGATTTCCAGTTCGGGACGGTGATGCTTCAGGTAAAGGGCGGCGTCGGCGATATAGATCGGCCCGTCAAAGGCCTGGACGCGACCCTTGTTGGATTTGCCGTCAGGCAGGGTCATTTCCTCGAAAACGACCTTCCAGCTGGTCGGCTTTTCCTTGAAGACGTCGGTGTTGTACATCAGCACGTTTGAGCCCCATTGGTAGGGTACGCCGTAGTGTTTGCCGTCGACGGTGTGCCAGGGAGCGTTCTGCAGACGCAGGTCGACCTTGTCCCAGCTGGGAATTAATTTCGTGTTGACTTCCTGCACCCGCCGGCCGGCAATCAGCCGGAGGCTGGCGTCGCCGGAGGCCGTCACCAGGTCAAAGCCGCCTTCATTCATCAGGGCGACCATTTCATCCGAAGTGCCGGCGGTTTTGACGCGCACCTGGCAGCCGCATTCCTTTTCAAACTCCGATACCCAATCAAAATTCGGATCAGTGGCCCCCCTTTCGATGTACCCGGGCCAGGCAACGATATCCACGTAACCCTCGAGTTTGCCTATTTTCTGAAGACCGCCGGCCATCGCCCCGCCGGTCAAACTCACGGTAAAAAACAGTACCACGGCAAACAACATCAGTTTAGCTATAACTTTTTGCATTTCGAACCTCCTTTTTGGTTGAAATAACGTTGTTAGTATTCAGGCCTATGATTTGCTGTCCCCAAATCCCCGGCTATCCTAAAGCGCTGGAGAAACGGAGTATTGGAGTATTGGAGTATTGGAGTATTGGAGTGCAGGCAGGTTGGGAATATTCCGGTGCAACGCGGGCAACCCTCTTTTTTGAGAATAAAGCACAATAATCATTGGTTTGTTGGATGTAATCGAGCAAAATCATTTTCAGGCAGCTGTTGGTGAATCAATATGCCAACCCGAATATCTCCGGAAATGCCTATGCCATTAAACAAATCTTCCAATCCTCCATTACGTTAGTCCTAAGCATAAGCGCAGGCAAAATGTCAACGTTTTATTCGTCTTCCAGTCCAAAGGGTTTAGAGTGAATCCCGCCGCACCGCCTTGCCTTCAAACATCGTCATCAATACATTCACATCACCGATTTCTTCGGTTGGAATGTCAAACAGGTTGCGCTCCAGCACGACCAGGTCGGCTTTTTTGCCGACTTCAATGGAGCCCGTTTCATTTTCCATGAAATTGGCAAAGGCGCCGTTGATGGTAAAGCTGGCGATCATGTCCGCCAGGGTCATCCGTTCACCGGGACCCAGGATTTCATGGGGATCGGGATCTCCGGGGATACAGCGCAACACCCCGAGCATGATGCCCACCAGCGGCGGGCTGGGCACCTGCACCGGGTAGTCACTGGCCGACGCCAGGGTTACCCCGGCATCCTGGAAACTTTTCATGGGGTACTCTTTCTCGGCCCGCTCGAGGCCCAGGTACTTGGCTTCAAGCCCCCAGTAATATTCACCCTTAACGTGCCAGAAGGGCTGCGGCACACCGACCACACCCAGTTCGGCAAAACGCGGAATATCCGCATAGTCCACCACATGCAGATGGGTAATCAGGTGCCTGGAGTCCCGTTGCCCGTTTTGTTGCCGGGCATAGGCCAGGGCATCCAGGGACATGCGGATGGCCGCGTCCCCGATGGCATGGATATGAATCTGCAGGTTCTCACGATCCGCCGCCCGACAGAGTGCGTCGAGATGTTCCTGTTCCCACAGGGGTTCGCCCCGAAAGTCCGGTTTGTGGGCATAGGGTTCGTGCAGATACGCCGTGCCGCCTTCCACCACCCCGTCGACAAATATTTTCGCCCCGCTGATTTCAAAAAGGGGGTTATTCTGCTCCCGGCAGGCCACGACCAATGCCGGCACCTGCGAGTCCCCTTGGGTGGGATCGGTCAAGATGGTGCCCCGCACCCGGCAGGTCAGCTCTGAATTTTTGACAAGTTCCTCGAAGGCGGCGATGCTATTGCGGGCAGACCCGTAGCCGTTGAGTTGGCCGTCGGCATCCGGCAGCAACAGCATGGGGTCATGTACCGAAGTGATCCCGACCCGGGCCGCTTCGCGCATAAAGTCACGAATGCCGGTTTTGAGTTGCTCGACCGTGTAAGGCGGCAGTACATTTTGAACCAGGTCGCGCGCGGTTTCGCGAATCGTGCCACTGGGTTGCCCGGTGGCAGGATTTATCTCGATCATCCCCCCTGCCGGACATGGCGTATCACTGGTAATGCCGGCCATTTCCAGTGCTCTGGAATTAACCCAGATTGAATGACCGTCGTTGGACATCAGGGAAACTGGTCGATCGGCAACGACGCAATCCAGGTCCTCCTTCAGGGGGCCTGCCGGGGGAAATACCTCATTGTTCCAGCCATGGCCGTAAATGACGCTCAGATCCGGATGGCTGCCGGCGAATTCTTTGACGGCGGCCGAATAGTCCGCCGCCGAGTCCAGGTGATACAGCATCACACTGTCATCTTCATTGATGGTGGCCGAAACATGGGCGTGGCTGTCGATGAAACCGGGCAGCACCATTTTGCCGGCCAGATCGACGACTTCAGTCTCCGGACCGATGAATTCGGCTGCTCCGGCAGTCGTTCCCACATATATCATTTCTTTTCCTCTGACTGCGACAGCTTCGGCCGAGCTACGCTGAGGATCGACAGTGTAGACAACGCCGTTTTGAAGAACCACGTCGGCTTGTCTAGTTTTATTTTTGTCACTGCTCATCTTAACACTCTCCTAAATCGATTTGACCTAAAGCGGAAAACCAATCTGCCTTCGGCAGACTCGCCAAGACGCAAAGGCGCTGAGGTAAAAAATAAGGTTCAAATAGTAGGGCGGGCCACCGAGTCCGCCAAAACCGGTCGGCACGGCCTGCGACGAGCTCAGTCGTGTCGTGGCCGACCCTACGCTAGATCAATGCCAAAATTTCTGTTTTGATCAGACTGGCATGGCAGAAGCGGGGCGAGAGGCACCGCCCGGGTAAAGCTAATTCTCATCAAACAATGTTCTTTTAAGGATTTTCTCATCAAAAGCAACCGGGCATCCCATGGCCGCCATTTTTTTGAAGAATAGTGCCGGATCGAGACATTCCGAGGAAATAACTCCGGTGTCGGCTTCTCCTGCCAGGCACATTTTGGCCCCAACCACAGCAGGCAATGCCACGCCGATGTGGGATGACCCGAATTTCCGGAACAAACTCAGTTTGGCATCCTGATCCATCAGTGCCAAATCCGTCAGGCAGTGCGAACAGTCGGCGCCGTCCTTGACGCCCTCAACGGTAATCTCCATAATCCAGGCATAATCACTGGATTGCGCCAGGGTCGTTTCGTCTTCTGCCAGAAACGCATTGGCCGGTCGCGGCACCAGTTTCATCAGGACATCCCGCGGGACGACCTTGACGCCGCCGACTTCGACTTGACGATCATCGGCAAACCCCATTTTTACGAAGGCGCCGGCCATCGGATCCACCGGATATTTAAAATCCACCTCCTTGAGGCCTTTGCCGATGTAATAGGGTAAAGTGTAAGGCTCTTCATGGGAATGCGAGGCAATCAGAAGGTTGCCGACCGGCGCCGGGAATTGATAATTTTCAGCCCGACTGAATATCGGAACTGTTTTATAAAGGCCGTCTTCATATATCATCGGCGGTTCCGCAAAATCTTCCAATGCGATTTCCGGGGACCAGCCCGGATCCCAGCCACTGATCACCTCCTGGGATTCTCCCAGCCGCGTGTAACCGGCACGCAAATAAATTTTTTCAACTGCATCCATCTGATCGCAGACATAGCGGATGCAAATGTTTGACATGCCGGGGGTTGCACCGCAGCCGATCAGGGCCGTCTTGCCGCCAGCCTGAAATTCGCTGGAATATCGCAGGGGTTGGTTTTCCACCATTTGCAAGAGGTAGCCGTAGTCGCAGGCCGTATCGACATAGTGGCTCCGATTTGCCAGGGCCGCTTGGAGAAGGTTGTCATTAAAGTCCACCAGGGTCAGATTGATGACGGCATCCACGCCACGGGCGGCCTCGACCACCGCTTCTTTATCGGCGGCATTCAGCAACAATGGTTTCAATTTGCTGCTGTTTATTTTCTCGGCGACTTTCGCGGCCAGTTCAAAATTGATATCACCCAGCCGTATCTCGGTAATCTGTTCGTCTCTGGCCAGAATGGAGGCACACGGTCCGCCCTGCCCACCGGCACCGACTACGAGTATTTTGCTCATTTAATTCTCCCTTTTCCTTTAACAATGCAGTGGGAATGCTTTTTCCCGAATGATCATTATTAGTTAAAAATGAGATAGAGCGAAGCGTTTCCTAAATTTTAGTCATTTTAGGCATTCTTTTATTCTGCCCTTGGCAGGCTTCAGACCAGTAACCAATAACATACAACCAATACCCAACCCGGACAAGCCGGAATTGAAAATTGAAGATTGAAGATTGAATATTTGTGGTTCGCCTTCGGCGGGTCTATTTTATTCTGCCGCCACCGTCAATACAGCTAAAATTAGGTGAACAGATACCTAGCCGGGACAACCTGGTATCAATAAATACAAAAAGTTGATTTCAATTCCAATCTTTGAAAATACTTGTTTGTTAGTGCTTTGCAAAGATGCCGACAAATGTTTTGCACAATTTGCACAAAACTGAGTTGGTAACTGTCTAATTCCCATCTATTATCTCATCAACCGTAATATCCAGCTTGGCCAGTTCCTGAAAACAATAGCGGCGGGCAGCGGCATGGAACTGCTCGGGCACGAACAATCCTTTTTCGGTAAAGGCGTCATCGACCAGCATTTGAACAAAAACCGCTCCGCTTTGTCCCGTCAGGTAGGCCTCGTGGCTTAAGCTGGATTTCTCAAAAGATTCCACCAACCCCGGCGCGTTGACATAGCAATCGATTTTCACCGGCTTCTCATCTTTGAGGCCCTCAACCCGCACCAGAAAGGCCCCTTCCTCCACAACCACTCCTTCGTCGATAATGGCCTTGATCTCATCCGGATATTTCGGCGCCGGGGGACACAGTTTGAGAACCAGATCCAGGGGTGCGACGTTACTGCCCTTCACCTCGACGGGCTCTTTCGACAACAGGCCCATGTTGTGGAGAAGTTCGGAAAGGTCCACCCCGCAGCCGCCGTATTTAAAGTCGACGTTTTTAACGCCTTTTAAAGCCTCTTCGGCCAGTAATCCCATGGTCACCGGTTCGTCATGCTCATGATCGAACATCCGGACTTCGCGATCGATGCCCCGCAGCTTCATCATCACCGGGCGACTGAAGGGCTTGTCAATTACATGCCGGCCGTCTTCAAAGCGAAAGGTTTGATAGCCCATGTCGCTGAGGGCAACCTCAGGGGACCACCAGAAGGGCGTAAACCGTTCGGTCCATACCCCCTCGAAGACATAGATGCCGATGGTGTCGCAGGTATCCAGTTTATCGACGGATTCCCGCGCAATGAGGTTGGCCAAACCGGGCGATGACCCGCAGCCGACAATGGCTGTCAGGCCCTTGGCTTTGAACTTTTCATGCCACTCGGAAAAAATAAGCTGGTAGCTTTCAACAAAGCCGATGTCTTCCATGGGCCCGGCCATATCCATATAGGAGGCACCCACCGCCAGCGCGGCCTCCATGACAATCAGATCAAATTCCAGCGGCAGGCCATTGACCACCAGGTCACAGCCCTCGGCGGCCTCGATGACTTTGTTCACGTCGCTGGCATCCAGTTGAAGCCCACGCGCCTTGTCCAGTGAGTTGCTCAGTTCCTCGGCAGCGCGACGGTCGTAATCCGCGCATACAATTTCGCTGACATTCGGGTGCTCATTCAGACGCCTGGCGATGGTGCTGCCCTGGGCGCCGACACCGAATATTACAATTTTTTTCACTTCGTATCCTTTCTTTTTTATATTGAGCCACGAATTAACACGAATTTTCACGAATTATTTTACCGGGATAATTCTTTCCTTTAACAATCTCAACAATTCGTGTTTATTCGTGCCAATTCGTGGCCAAAAATTTAATAAGATTAGAGTCACCCCATTCGAATAACCAATAACGAATAACTAATAACCTCCGTGTTCCACTGCAACTTCGCTCAGCGTCTCATCCAGCTTTGCGATAATCGTATCGATTGTCTCGTAGCTGATGATGCCCGGTGGTTCGATGCGGTTGACTTTGGCATTGTTCAGGGTTCCGCCGGTCACGATCCCGCGCTTGAAAAGACCTTTGGACACGGCCCAGCCGATTTCCGGTGTCGGATACTCCAGGCCGATCAGCAGTCCTTTGCCCCTGACATCGAGCAAAATTTTATGTTTCTGCTGCAGTTCACCCAACTTCACCATAAAGTACTCGCCTTTTTCTTTAACCTGTTTAGGAAGATTATTTTCAATGGTGAATTTAATGGCGGCGATGGCGGCCGAACATGCCAAGGGGTTGCCCCCGAAGGTCGGCGATCCCAAAATCCATGGATTTTCCTGCAATTCTTCGGTCCAGAGATGGGGCCGGGCGATAATCCCGGTGATGGGCATGACGCCACCGCCGAAGGCCTTGCCGAATACCAGGATATCCGGCACCACGTCGTAGTCTTCACAGGCCCAAAGGGCACCGGTGCGCCCCATGCCGGTCTGGATCTCATCTAAAATCAGAAAAACATCATATTTATCGCAGATGGCACGCAGATTTTTCAGATAGTCGTCCGGCGGTAAAACGATGCCGGCCTCGCCCTGAATCGGCTCCACAATCATCGCTGCAACCGTCTCGCCCACGGCAATCAAGTTCTTGATAGCGGTTTCGGCGGCAGCGGCATTGCCGAATTCCACATGCTGTACGCCTTGAATCATCGGCAGATAGGGGGTGCGATAGTCGGCCTTGCCGGTGGCGGAAACCGCCCCCAGGGATTTGCCGTGAAATCCGTTCACGGTTGAAATAAAATAATGTTTGCCCGAGGCCAGCCGTCCCAGTTTGAGCGCCATTTCATTGGCCTCGGCCCCGCCGTTGCAAAAAAAAGCATACTTCAAATCACCGGGAGTGCACATGGCCAACAGTTTGGCCAGGTAGCCCCGCAATGGATCGACCAGCTCCTGGCTGTGCAGGGCATAACGGTTCAGCTGGGCCTGCACCACCCTGACGATTTCCGGGTTGCGATGGCCGGCCGTATAAATGCCGAACCCCCCTAGGCAGTCGATGAACTCCTTGCCGCGCGTATCTTTAAACGTCTCCTGGGAATCCTCCCATTCGACAAATGCGGCATCCGTGGATACGGATTTACGGTACTTCAGCCAGCCGGGGTTGACATGTTCGTTGAAGTTAGCAATTGAGTCGCTGATGATTCGTTCTTTTTCTTCATCGGATAATTCTGCCTTGAGAATATAATCCAGTATGCGACCAGACTCCGCCAACACGGCATCTTGATAATCACTCATAGTAATTCTCCTGCTGTTACATTTCTTAATATTAGCTTTCATTGGGTAAGTCATTCGGATTGGGCAGCGGGTGACAATTGTTTATTGCCCCAAATCAACCGGCTCCCGCGGCTGATTTTCGCCATATTCTGTCGCATACCGGAATAGAAAAATTATGTCAAGAAAATTGTTGACAAATATATCGAATAATGTAAAAAAACATTATTAATTTCTCTTATTATGGCAATATAGTGAAAAAAATTAACGATAAAAATAATAAAAAGGGGCGAAATTCGGTCGAACCCGTTGGCAAAAAGCTGGATAGGGTGGACTGCCAGATGATTCATCTGCTGCAACAAGACGGTCGCATGGCCAACAATGCCATTGCCCAGGAACTGGGGATATCCGAGTTCACTGTACGACGGCGCCTGAAAAAACTTCTGGACAGCGGCATCATAAAAATCGTGGCCGTGGCCAATCCGATCGATCTCGGCTTTGAAATAGCCGGCAACCTCAAGATAAAGATCGACCTCAAAAAAGCGGATGCCGTCCTGAAAAAACTGAGAAAAATCGATTCCTTGATCTGGGTGGCGCTGACCACCGGCGGAACGGACATCGACGTCGATTTTGTGGCCCGCTCCCTGAGTGAATTTCATGAGCTGATATTTAAAAAGATCAGCAAAATAGACGGCGTCATATCGACCGAAACCTCCCTGATGGTCGATCTGGTCAAAGACGAGTACGCCTGGGGGACAGCTTGGGACTAGTAAAGCGTCTCGTAAATGTTGTTCTTGGTTTTGGCAATATGATTTTCTCATATTTAGGCTTGTATTTAACCCAGTATGTGGTATGATTCTATGAAAAAGCAATTCAAAAATAGCTTTTATACT